>Ga0351869_1025_pt1 | contig 59370 bp, 49 predicted proteins | sample TotcelFGM3001M10_FD_206776 | JGI IMG/M metagenome (GOLD analysis project Ga0351869, IMG submission 206776) | Enriched cells from coal bed in the Powder River Basin, Montana, United States - Total cells FGM rep2 HSBNCT.FGM.300.1.M10 ... | reverse complement strand
ATTCAAATACCGGCCACTGTTTTTGCAGGACATGGATAAAAAAGAATTTTAAACCACAGTAGCAGATATTGAGAGTGCTGGCGGACCATTTTGAAGTATTGCGACGGTACAGGAAATAGTCTTTCAGCTCCTGTTCCGTAATTTGCAGAGGATCTTTGTTGACGTATTCCAGAAGTTGACGAACGGATCTGGCATAACTTTCCTGGGTTTTGTCACCCTTACCGGCCAGTTGCAAAGCATTGATGGTTTTGGTGTACCAGGGGGTCTGAAGCGTGTGTGACATGATATCTCTCCTTTTTGTTATGGTTATGGAAAACCCTGAGGAGAGATATCATTTTCCCATCGCAAATGGGATTGCAGATTAAAAATGACCAGGCGTGAAGCCTGTCAGAATTTTAAGCACCGGCTTTGGAGTACGGCAACTGCCGCGAAGCGGCTTACTTGAACCTGGCATTGGCTTTCTGTGTTTGGTGCAGTGTCCGGGAAGCATCATTATGAAAACATTTGATGCCATCCGGATGTTTCGGGATAAAGGGATCGTGGTGATTGGTGGATTTCATTCACCTATGGAGCGGGAATGCCTGGATTTGCTGCTGCGCGGCAATCCGCCGGTCATTCTCTATTCCCAACGTGTATCTACCGAAGAGGAGAGACCTTGGTCAGTGAGGTTGACGGGCGCGTCGTCGGATTTATCTCGCTCCTCGGGCACGAGGTCAGTGCAGTATTCGTCGATCCGGGATCGAACTGGCGCTCATGGGCCGAGCACGAACCTTGCGAGGAGAGCTCGATGTGTTTGAGAGGAACCTGCTGGGCCGAACATTCCACGCAAAGTTGGTCAATGCACCAGAAGGCCCACAATCAGACATGCCTCGAAGCCATGCGGCTCCGGCTGGCAGCTAACGATCCGCGTTTAATGTAGACAACTCTTTTGTTATAGTATAGCTTTCCAGATAAAGATTTTGGGTGCGTTATCGGTCGGTGATGGCCGAGAAAAAAGCCTATCCCCTCCCTGCTGCCTTCCCAAAATCATTATCTGAAAAGCTATAGTTGAATGGAGATTAGGCTAATGCTCAAAGTGTATCTTGACAATTGTGTATTTAATCGGCCCTTTGATGATCAAAGTCAAATCCGGATAAAACTTGAAACCGAAGCCAAGTTATTTATCCAAGACCAAATCAAACAACAGCGTATCGGTTTAATTTGGTCCTATATTTTGCAGTTGGAAAACGCTCATAATCCGTTTGAAGAACGGCGGGTAGCGATTCGCCAATGGCAAAGCTTATCCCAGATGGACATTGGCGAAACAGAAACGGTATTGAGGAAGGCGCATTTGATACAAGCTTTGGGGTTGAAAAGCAAGGATGCTCTGCATATTGCTTGTGCGATAGAGGCCGAAGCGAATTGTTTCATCACGACTGACGATTTAATCATCAGGAGACTATGCGATTTTTCGGATGTGCGAGTTGTGGATCCCATAGATTTCATTGCTTATCTGGAGGGAAGAAAATGATTACAGATACGGAGCTCAAAGTGCAAGGAATAGAAACGTTAATCAAGGCATTAGGCGAATTGAACACAGAACGATTTATTACGCTGCTCTTACGGGAACCCTTTGATTACACCAAATGGCAACGTACTTTGTGGAAAGATAAAAGCATAGAAGAAATCAGTCAAATGGCTATGCAAAACCGCCGAAACTCATAATGACTTTGTACATGCTCAGGAGACGTTCTCACTATTTAATCTTAATTTCGTCCCTTGCTTTTGATATTCAGAACGCATGCAACGACAATCACGAATCGATGCACCCGGCACCCTTCACCATGTGATTGGAAGGGGGATCAACCGCCAGAAGATATTCCTGGATGATGATGACAGAAGGGATTTTCTGGACCACCTGGCTACCCTTTTAACAGATTCCGGAATCCGGTGCCTGGCATGGGCGATGCTGGACAACCACTGTCACCTTCTGCTCAGAACCGGAATCGTATCTGTTTCGACTCTGATGAGAAGGCTTCTGACCGGTTATGCGGTATCCCATAACCGGCGCCACAACCGATCCGGTCATCTTTTCCAGAACCGGTTCGCCTTCATTTTTTTCCCCATATTTCTATTCAAAAATCATATATTCCCCAACATTGCAAATAGTTGTTGAAAAAGGACTTTCAGTGTGCCATAGGCTGTGACACCATCAGGCGAATGCACCATTTCGCCATCCTGCACTGTACCGTTCTTGGCTTCAGCGATTTCATCTTCCGTTCTGGTATAAATGACATCAATATCGTACCGTTTTTCCGCTGGTACCGGAACCAGGCGGGCCACTACGCCGTATCCTTTGCTGATGATAAGGGTGGGAATCAACGGCACGCGCCAGCCAGTTTCCGGACAGACCACTTCGATACAATACAGATACACCTTTGCCCGCCAGCCATTTCCATCGGTCTCTATTTCCAGTGCATCAATTTCCTTCTGAACCTGTTCGGCCAATTGCGTTTGGGCCTTTTCCATCTCCGTCCGTTTTTCCCTGCTTGCTCCTACAATATGGAACGCTCCCCACGTCAGCATACAGGCAATGGGGTTCAAATCCGAAGCATAGACATCACATCCCAGTCGGGCGGCTTCAAAGGGAATTTGACCGCTGCCGCAAAACACATCGGCAACACGGGGACGCTGACCAAAGCGGGCAATCCCCATCTGTTCCACCAGTTCCGGAAAGGAAGATGCCGATGTACCCAGATGGGCATTGACCGATGACCAGATGTGAGCGAACAGATCATCGGACAGTTCTTCACACCGTTTGGCCTGACGGACCTGTTCCAGATAGGTCAACACCAAAAAGTCACCGACGGTATGCTGTTTGGAAGCGGGCAAGGTGGCTTCAATCCGTTTCTGCATGGAAAGCGCATCCATGCCCATCAGCATTTCAAAAATTTCCAGGTCGTTCAGCGGATTATCTGTGGCCGGCAACAGACATCCCAGAATGCAGGCCTTGTTCAGAATCAGGGGCTTGCGGCCTTTCCAGTAACTACCCAATGCTGTCAAGGTTTTGCCGGAACCGGCCATCTGTTCTTTGAAACTTTCGACAGATATTTTTTGAACCGGCATCAGGTGTTCAATCAGGGCCGGGCGGTCTTTCCAGTCAAAGGGTTTCAGCATTAGATTGTCCTTGCATGATAAATCTTCCCTTGTTGGTCAGGCGGTATTTCTGCAGACGACTTTGCGGCTTGTCCGGTATCGTTCTTTCCAGAAATTCAGCGTCAATCAAGGGATTCAAGTATTTTTCTTGAAATGTTTTCCAGTGCTTCAGGCCTATATGACGCATAATTTCTTTGGCCGACCTTGGCTCCATACAAAACATCCCGACTTGTGCGGTGACTTGTGCGGTGACTTGTGCGGTGACTTGTGCGGTAGCTTGGTCGGTAGCTTGGTCGGTGACTTGGTCGGTAGCTTGGTCGGTAGCTTGCTCGGTAGCTTGCTCGGTGACTTGCTCGGTAACTTGCATGGTATCATGCATGGCAGGTTGGATTGTGACTTGTGCGCTATCTTGTGCGGTGACTTGTGCGGCAGATTGGTCGGTAAGGGGCACAATCACCCGAAAAATATCCTCTTCCAGCATTTCCGGCCGCGACTTGGAAAATACAGCGGTGTATTTGAACAGATTCCGCACACCGGAACCCAGTTCATCGGCAAGGCCCATTTGCCGGAAGACTCCGGAAATGACCGGATTTTTGGGGCACGGGGTAAAATGGTCCGGATCGATGGGGCCGTAATTGACAGCCCGGTTGCCGTTTTCGGCCAGTATCCGGCTTTTCTCGATGATGATCTTTGCAGGAAATGCCTTTACATATTCCCGGTGAATCAGGATGTTGGAAGCGATTTCTCGCATGATTTTGTCCCGGACACTGATTCGCTGAACCCCTTCCAGATAAAAGGGGTCGGAAAGGTGCTTCTGTCCAAAGGCGATAATCCGGTCGTAACTTTCGATGAGGTTGGTCCGCACATCATCCCGGTCGTCATAGCGATCCAGGTTGTCCCGACGCAGAATCAGGTCGGTTTTGTGGTGGGGGATAACCGACAGAATCGTTTCATCCCTGCCGAACAGCAAAATACCCGCAAGGCTGAATCCCTCTTTGCCGGTCTGATAGTCCTTCAGATACACCTTTGCACTTTTCAGAATAGCCATGTCATCCATATTTTCCCAGGGGTGACTGCTCTTTTGAAAAACTGCCTGGCGCCGTGCGAACGCGATCAAATCAGCCCGCAGGTCGGACATTTCGCAATAGGGATAGACCTTGTTTTCGGTATAAGTGGTTTGTTTGTTGATGTACAGGGCGGAGATCAGCGTGTTTTTACCGGTAATATCCACATCGGCTTCATGGTTCCGGTCAAAGATTTTGCCGTTGCAGGTGTGCACCTGGGAACTTTGCGGTACAAAAACATACAGGAGTTGCTTCCCGTCGATATGCACTTCCTCCACGGAGAGATAAACGGATGGATTGATTTTTTGAGGGTTGTTTGCGGCAGTGATAAAATCCTTTTTCATCTGATCGATGAATTCCGGATCGATACCGGTAATCACGCCTTTGTCATCCACACCTAGCAGCATCTCTCCGCCATACCGGTTCAGAAATGCGCATACGGTTTCATACACATTCCGGTTCAGCCCCTGTTTGCAGGATTTGAACTCCACCCGCAGGCCTTCTCCCTCTTTCAGCAGTGCACGCAATCTGGATTCCTGCATGATCAGACATTTCCTTTCATCAGGTCAAACAGGCGCATGTTTTCCTGTTCTTCCTGTTTTTTGACTTTGGGGCTTATTTTCGGCCCAACCTGGATGGCGCTGCCGTCGGACAGCGCGCAATACAGGGCCTTGCGCCACCCCTTGTTCATCTGATCGGCCAGACCGGCCTCGGAAGATGTCTTGGAATAGAGCCACCAGCGTTCTTCGGGCCGCAGGGCCAGCCATTTTTGCGCGATGATCCGGCATTCATCCGGGGTGGCATGTTCGGCAGCCCAGGCCAGAACACACAACTCCCGGCCCAGAAACCGGTCCATTCTTACCGTACCGGTATTCCACGAACCGGTTCCCTGTTTTTTGGCTTTCAGCCGGTCATTGAAATCCCGCCGGGCCACATCCCGGATTTTGGCCCACAATTGGCGTGCCAGGATCACCCGAACAACGGTGACACCACCCCGCTGGTCATCCCCCTCATAGCCGTAATCCTCCACAATCCGGATGGCCAGACTGGAATCTGCCGGTATGATCACATAGAAATGGTGCCGGCCCAATTCTACAGGTGCGCCAAAATGGTTGGTTTGGCTCATTCCTGTACAACCTCGTCTTGTCCGACGCCAATGCCCATTTTCTGGCAAAACTGCTCCAGATCGAATCCGGTGGGAACATGGGCCTTTTGAAATGTCATAATCACCGGCGAGTTGGCCGGAACAATGGTTTGCAGATGAGACAGGGTTTTTTCGATGAATTCGGGATCCGTCTTCATCGCACCAATGGACAGATGGACCACGGAAGGGGCGGAGCCAATGTTCAGGGTTACTTTTTCAAACGTAATTCCCATGTCCCTGGCCATCTTCAGGCCCTCCCAGGTTTTGGCGGCATTGTCAAGGGGTTTGGGTACAGCGCTTTGAAAAATGGCCGGTTTTTCCCGAATGATGATCACCTTGTTCTGGCCGGATGCCGGAAACTGAAATGTCCTCTTTTCTGGTTCGAGGCCGTCGCATTCGGCAAACACATATACGGTGATGGCAGTATCCGGAACCTGAAATGGCCCGGTATATTCCGTGCCGTTTCGGGCCTCGGACCCATCCAGTGTATATCGGATGGTTCCTTTGGGGGCCACAAACAGGGACACCTGTCTGGCGGATTCATCGAAGTGGTTCCGGATGATCAGGCTGTTGGTCCAGGATTCCGGGGGGCCGGTCTGATTTTTTCCGGTGGGATCGATTGCCAGAAACTGCACCCGAAGCGCCGATGTCGTCAGGGTGTTTTCCGACAGGACCGGACTTTCCGGGGTGACGGTTCCATCTTCCTGATAATGAATCCGGGGCGCGCTGCCGGCATTTTCCGCGTCCACCTTCAGGCGTACCCGTCCCTGGTCATCCGGAGCGGTTTCTTCGCGAAATACGACTCGGGTCATTTTGGGTTTGGGCTTTCTCGTGATCATGCCGTTTCCCAAATCTTCCCATAAACCACGCTGGCAGGCTTCCTGAATCAGCCGGTCCAGCCCTTTGGGAGGCAGCCAGGGCATGGCGGTTTTCTGGCGCATCCGGTCCAGCAGATCGGTTTTCCGGACATCGTCCGGGTTTCCAAACAGCAGTTGCTCGGCCCGGGCCCGCAGGGCATCGAAATTTTCCGGTATCCCGGTATAGAGTTTGATGGGGTCTGCGGTCAGGGTTTTGATAATCTGCTTTTCGCCATTGTAGGGCTCATTGCTGGGATAGGTGCTGTCAAGCGGCTTGGATCGCAGCACATCGGCATTCTTCATGGAACCGGGAAACAATACCCGGTCAAACACATTCAGAACCGTTGCCTGAAAATCCTGCTGATACTGGGCTTTTCTGTCATCCAGCTCCTTTCTCTGGGGATGGGTGGGCGAAATTTCCGGGTCGGCACGGGTCACGGCATACACATGACGGGCCGATTTTTCCAGACTGGCCATCCGGGATTTCTCGCCAGTCAACACCAGCAGGTTGTTCCGGTTGACCAGGTTTTCAAAAAACTGCTTCACAATTTCGGGTGGAACCGTGCCATCCGGGCTGATGATCAACAGGGTCCGGGAGATTTTCAGGGCGCTTGACGCTTCATCCATTTCGGGCAGCGGCAGCAGTTTTTCATATGCCTCCCGGGTCGTGGGCTGATACATTTCGGTCAGGCGGTGACGGATCAGCTCATCCACCCGGTTCTGCGGAGCCTTGTCGGCATACCCCTGCAATTTTTTGGTCAGATTTTCCTGATGATCGAAATAGCTTCGGCCTTCCTGGGTCTGATGCAGGTACCAGGCATTTTGACTGAGGGCATGGAGTGCTGTCCGGTATCCGCCGGGCGGATGAATGGGGTCGATCAGACACTGAAGGACTTCTGCTTCGGACAGTCCCCGGATCGAATTGACCGCGGTGGAAAGGCTGGCTGTCAGGACCAGGGCGCCAACCTGCGAAGCATATCCGTTGGAACCGGCAATGTCGATCAACTGGGCATGGGCGCTTCCGGTCGAATCCCACAGGTCCCGGGCGATGACATCGCGCATGTCGGATATTTCGGCCAGTTTTTCCCGTACGTCAGGAATGGACAGGTCAAAATGCTGGGCACCGATCAGATAGATGTCCTCCCGGCTTTCCCAAACCGATTTCAGCAGTCGGGAAACCAGCTCCATCAGGCCCCGGGTCTGCTTGAACTTTTCATTTTCCTTGAACAGGGCCACAAGGCTTTTGAAGGACGGATGAAACGGATAGGTCGTTTCAATTTCACCGGCAATGGCCTCTGCACTGCGCTCCACGGATTTGGCGCGGGCCGCCTCGGACAGGCTGGTGGCAAAGGCCGCCGCCACATCCGCGATTTCGGATGGATCGGGCAGGGAAATAAAGAGGCGTTTCCGGAGAATCTCATACACCTCGTTCGATTCCAGATTCACCGGCGTGATGCTGATTTCAGCCCGGCCCAGTTCCTGTGCGGCATCATCCAGGGCGGTCTGGATCAGCTTTCCACCCGTGTCATAGGCGGCCCGCAAATCCGACACCACGATACAGACATTCTTCTTTTTGGATGCGGCGGTGAGCATGTTGGAAAATGCGCGGGTAACGACATCCGCAATGGTGCCCATTCCCAGTGCCTGGGTGCTGTAGTAGTGAAAATACGGGGGCATTTCATCCAGCAGAATCAGCATCGGGTCACTTCCCTCAAACAGATTCAGCCAGTCTGATTCATCCGGGGCGCCGGGACCGGATTCCCAGAATTCCCGGAAGAGCCCCTCCTTTTTCAACTGCCGGGCCAGCTCCCCCCAGAAATAGGTTTTCGGATTGTTCCGGCCATTGAACGCGGCAATCCGGGCTGCGGCAAAATCGCCCTGGCCGGAAATATCGCCGACAAGTTGGCGCCGGAGGTCCGGGTCTTTGGCCAGCAGTCCGAAGCCCACCATCAGATGGGTCTTTCCACCGCCCATGGCCTGTTTCAAATGGAATACCGTATCGTTGGATTTCCCGGCCAGACGCGCGATGCCCCGGGTCAACAGGGTTTTCATGCCGCCTGTGATATGCGTTTTGGAAAAATATTCACGTCCATCTGTGCATTGAACGATCTGGTCCAGTTGCTCGATCTGGTCGCCAACCGTGATTTCCAGAGCATTGGGTTGAAGATGACAGGCGTTGCGGACGGATTTCATGGGTTATCCTTTCGATTCCAGTTGCCGGATTATCGACTTTCAGATTTCAACTTCGGTAACACGTTAACGCTTTGAGATGGAGGCTTTCAGCGGATACAATCTGAGCGTTATTGAGCATTCCCCGCCGGGTTTTGAAGATGAGGGAATTGGCGGCAAAGTCGTCTGCGCCGGTGCCGTCGCCGCGGTGGGCGTCGGAAAAGCGGATGAACCGGGAGTCGGCTGTTGATGTGAGCCGGACAGATTTCATGGCCTGCATGATATCCCCATACCTGGCATTGGGCGTTTTGCCTTTTCCATAGGGTTGTCCCAGAATACGCAGCAGATAACTGGAATGAGCCGGATTGAGGAAATCCGGGTGTCACAGCCTATGGCACACTGAAAGTCCTTTTTCAACAACTATTTGCAATGTTGGGGAATATATGATTTTAGTATAGAAATGAAGGGAATAAGGATGAAGGTTGAAAGCTATAAATATGCTGTTTGTTAGGTATGATTGACAGATGGCCAGCCTGGCGGTATTGATACATACTTTCAGAAAAATAATTTCACTGCATTATCGGTCGGGGATGGCCGAAAGATGCATTTTTCACAATAAACCCTGCAAGGAGAAAAACATGCCAGAATTTGTCTATCAGGATATGTTCCCCCTGGGTACAGACCCAACCGAATACCGACTGCTGACCAGCGATTATGTCACGCGGGCCAAATTTGAAGATCAGCCCGTATTGAAGATTGCTGCAGATGGCCTGACCCGGCTCACCGATCAGGCGTTTACCGATGTCTCCCATCTGCTGAGAACCGCTCATCTCAGGCAGCTTGCCAACATTCTGAATGACCCTGAAACCAGCCGAAACGACCGGTATGTGGCGCTGGAATTCATCAAAAACGCTGTCATATCCGCGGAAGGCGAATATCCCATGTGTCAGGACACCGGAACCGCCATTGTGATGGGCAAAAAAGGTCAACGGGTCTGGACCGGTTTTGCCGATGCGTCGGCCATTTCCAAAGGCGTGTTTCAGGCCTATCAACGGAACAATCTGCGGTATTCCCAGAATGCGCCGATTGACATGTACACTGAAAAAAACACCGGCACCAATCTGCCGGCTCAGATCGATATTTATGCCACAGAAGGAGACGCCTATAAATTTCTGTTTATTGCCAAAGGCGGGGGATCGGCCAATAAAACCTATCTGTTTCAGGAAACCCGCGCCATTCTGCGGCCCGACACACTGCCGGAATACCTGAAAACCAAAATGAAAAGCCTGGGAACGGCTGCCTGCCCACCCTATCATCTGGCTTTTGTCATCGGTGGCACATCCGCAGAACTGAACCTGAAAACTGTCAAGCTGGCCTCGGCCGGGTATCTGGACAGTCTGCCCACCAGCGGCAATGAACACGGCCGGGCATTTCGGGATTTGGAGCTAGAAGCCAGGATGCTGGGCATCAGCCGCGATATCGGGCTGGGTGCGCAGTTTGGCGGAAAGGCATTCTGCCACGATGTCCGCATCATCCGGTTGCCCCGGCACGGCGCATCCTGCCCCATCGGTATGGGCGTCAGTTGCAGCGCGGACCGCAATATCAAAGGCAAAATTACACCAGACGGTATTTTTCTGGAAAAGCTGGAAACCAATCCGGCCCGGTTTCTGCCCGAACCATCAACCGATGAATCCGACGCGGTTCATATCGATCTGAACCGGCCCATGAACGACATCCGGACAATTCTTTCCAAGTTCCCCGTGGCAACCCTCCTGATGCTGTCCGGCGACATCATTGTGGGACGGGATATCGCCCATGCCAAGCTTAAGGAAAGGCTGGATGCGGGTGAGGATCTACCCGATTATTTCAAAAACCATATCGTCTATTATGCCGGCCCGGCCAAGACACCCAAAGGCCGGGCTTCAGGATCATTCGGGCCGACCACGGCCGGCCGTATGGATTCCTATGTGCCACTGTTTCAGGAACGGGGCGGTTCCATGATCATGCTGGCCAAAGGCAACCGCTCCAGGATTGTGACCGAATCCTGTCAGAAATACGGCGGATTTTATCTGGGATCGATCGGCGGACCGGCAGCCCGCCTTGGCCGCGACTGCATCACGGCCGTCGAACTGCTGGAATACCCGGAATTGGGCATGGAAGCCATTTACAAAATTACGGTCAAGGATTTCCCGGCATTTATCATTGTGGATGACAAGGGGAATGATTTTTTTGAAACCATCGCTTGACGGATTCAAGACCGGTGAATTTGAAACAGGAGAAAAATGAACAACAAATACGTTCACGGATATAATCAGCGAGAGAATATCCGTCTTCAAGACCAGGCGTCGACGCTTGCAGACTTGCTGCATTCGGACACATTGTATCCAGCAGGAAGTTGCGTTCTCGAGGCTGGATGCGGTGTGGGCGCACAAACCGTAACTCTGGCAAAAAATAATCCGGAAGCCCATATTACCTCGATTGACATATCGGAAGCATCGGTTGTTGACGCGAAGCAACGGATCGAATCAAAAGGATTCTCCAATGTCTGTTTTCAGCAGGGAGATATCTTTAATCTATCTTTCGAACCGGAATCATTCGATCACGTTTTTGTCTGCTTTGTCCTTGAGCACCTCTCCAAACCGGTAGAAGCCCTCACGGTTCTCAAAAAATTCATCAAGCCGGGTGGAACCATAACTGTCATTGAAGGGGATCATGGATCGACATACTTCCACCCGGATAGTGTACATGCCCATAGAGCAATCCAATGCCAGGTTGATCTTCAAAAACAATCCGGTGGGAATGCCAATATCGGCAGGGAACTCTTCCCCCTGCTCTGCAGTGCGGGCTTTGATTCCGTTCGGGTGTCGCCACGCATGGTCTATGTGGATGCAAGTCGGCCGGAACTGGTAGACGGATTCACCCAAAAAACCTTTATCGCAATGATCGAGGGAATAAGAGACGCAGCCATTGATGCCGGGATGATCGCGCCTGCAAAAATTGACAGCGGCATCAGAGACCTTTACCGGACGACGGAGGACGACGGTGTCTTCTGTTATACTTTTTTCAAAGCTGTGGCAGAAAAGGGATAGTCGGATGGCTGTCAGTGACACAATGCATTTGAGTATCCTGCTCGTTTTTGCTCTGTTGATCTCTGGTGTTTCATTTGCTGAAGAAGCATATCCGGATGAGGTTCAGGCTTCACAGGACTCCGTGTCCGGGAAATCGAAACGCGTCAAAATCGATACGACTGATGGCGCGGATTATCTGACAGAGATTGAACGGCAAATAATCATCGAAATCAACCTGGTGCGGGCCAACCCATCTCAATACGCCCGCATGTTTCTTGTGCCGCTTCGATCGTACTATCACAATGGATTTTTGCAATACCCCGGTGAAATTGCCATCTCAACCACTGAAGGGATTCGTGCACTGGATGCGTGTATCAAGGCACTTCAGGTTGCCAGACCCTTGCCGCCATTGTATCCCAAAAAAGGACTGACGCTGGCTGCCCGTGATCATGCAAAAGATCAGGCAAAGACCGGAGCCACCGGGCACACCGGCAGCGATGGGTCAACGCCAAAAACCAGACTGAACCGATACGGCAAGTGGGGTATTTCTGCTGGAGAGAATATCAGCTATGGGTACGGAGAGGCGAAAGGAATCGTGGCTTCGTTTCTGATTGATGACGGGGTGCCATCGCGAGGACACAGAAAAAACCTGCTCAGCGATTCATTTCAATTTGTTGGTGTTGCAGTTGAAACCCATCCTGTCTTCGGGTATCTTTGCGTAATGGAATTAGCAGTGTCATACCGGTAAAAGTTGTTCAAAATATTGAAATACCGTTTATAAATAAACAATCTCTGATTTCAGATAAAATCTCGAATATCGTCATGCCGGACTTGATCCGGCATCCAGAATATAACGATCTGGATTGCGGCTTTCGCCGCAATGACGGGAAAACGGTATTCTAACAAATTCGACATCCCTTACATGCGGGCTATTCTGAATTCTGACTCCTGAATTCTGAATACCTGAGTAGGTATTGTAATCCCTGTTAATCGCCAGGGGGATTGTCTGTTTCGATTTTCTTCTTACGCGCCATATCCTTGAGAACCAACCGCAGCTCGCCAAATGAGACATCGTCTCCCAGGTCGGATCTGGCCTGAGTCAGCCCCTGTTTTCTATCATTCTGCTGGAAATAGGCTGCAATACGCTCGACTTTATGTGGCGCCACCAGGCGATCGAGACCCAGTTCACCGGTGCCGACAAAATGGGCCAGATGCCCCTCGATTGTCGATATGGCCAGGCCCCGGGAAGCTGCAACTGCCGCAACGTCCCTGCCCTCCAGAAAAAGCCGGAGGGATTCCTGTTTGGTGCCGGTTGTGTCTTTCGGTTGGACGACAGGCCTGTCACCGTTGTCCGCGATAACCGGCGCGGACCGGGGCAGGTTGTTTTCCGACCGGTAGCGGGCCACCAGTTTGAGGATGTCTTCGCCGTAGGTCTTTCCCTTTTTCCCGCCCATGCCTTTAATGGCGTGCAGTTCCGTCATGGTGCATGGCAGTTGGGTGGCAATGGCCGCCAGCACCGAGTTGTGCAGAACCCAAAATGCAGGCTGGTCCGCCTTTTCCGCTGTTTCGGTCCGCCATTCCCTGAGCGACTGATAAAGTCTGGGATGCGCAATGGTCTCGGGAACCTGGGGCGTTGCCTTTCCCGGGGCCGGCCGTCCCGCAGGTTTCTGAAACAGGGCCTGGGTACGGGCCTTGAGATAATCGGCAAAGACAAAGCCCGTGCGGCAGGTGTTGAGGCAGTACCGTTTTGCGGCGGCTTCGGTCATCGCCGCGTCAATGGCAGTGGTCAAAGCCTTGCGCGCCTCGCGGTTATCGGTTTCAACCGCCACGGCACCCAATGGCGCGATCACCAGAGATTCGATTTTGCCATCAAAATAGTCCGCGGCCTTGCAGATCCTTTCCTGAAGCCGCGGGCAGGATTCCGGATCTGGGGTGTCCGTGACGATGCCGCAGCGCTGGATGGCAAATTTGTCAGCCACCTCCGTGATCTGAGCCTTGACCGGTTCCAGAATGTGGCTGAAAAACGAGGGGGTAGCCCCCAGGAGAATGGATTTATGTTCATTGGCAATTTTGATGCAGGCAAGCAGGCGGCGCCAAAGCTGTGAGAAATCAAAGAGCTCATCCAGAAGCACCACCTGGTAGTCACGTCTGGCTGACATAAGCTGGTCCGGGCCAGCCGTATCCTGGTCAATGGTGCGGCTAAAGTCCTCCACCACGGCACTGCTTTTGATGCTGCGCCTTTCGATGGGGGTGCTGAGCACCAGACCGTCAAGGGTGCGGCACCGACTCAGGGCCACATAGACCTGGCCGTCGGCAAAGGCTGCCCGTGCATCGATGATGGCCTTGTCAAAGGTCAGGCCCTGGCTTTTGTGAATGGTGATGGCCCAGGCCAGCTTCAGGGGATACTGGGTAAATTTTCCGGATTCGGTTTCCTGGATCGATTTTGTTTCCGCATTGATCGTATATTTGATGTTCTTCCACTCGGCCGGTTCCACAGAAATTGGATTTGGGTCATCCGGACACTCGACAATCAGCGCATGTTCACTGATGCGCCTGAACCGGCCGATCTTGCCATTATAATACCGTTTTTCCGGTGAACCATCATTTTTCACAAACATCACCTGAGCCCCGGGCTTGAGCACAAGTTCTTCAACCGTGGGAAAGGCATAAGGCGGAAATTCGCCTTCCACCGTGGCACAGAACCGCTTCTCGCGGCCAGGCAAGTCTGCCAGCCGTTCCACATTGATCTTCTGCGCCTGGTGGTTGTGGGTGGTCAGGGTGATGTAACCTTCAGGACCCTGACCCGCAAAAGCCGGATCACAGCGTTTGTTCAGGGCAGCCAGGGCCGGGTCATCCATACGGTTGTCGCGAACCTTGCCAAGCAGATTGATGAAGGCCGCATCGCGTTGCCGGTAGATATGCTTCAGTTCGATGCTCACCATCCCGGTTTTGCGCAAGGCCAGGCTGCTGAAAAAAAACAGGGTCTCATAGTGATCGCGCAGGATCTGCCAGTCATCGTCTTTGACCACCGGGGCCAGTTGCTGCATATCGCCAATCATCAGCAGTTGTACACCCCCAAATGGCCTGTCGCCCGGGCGGAATCGGCGCAGCACCGTGTCGATCCCGTCCAGCAGATCGGCGCGCACCATGCTGATCTCGTCAATGACCAACAGATCCAGACTCCGGATGATATCAATCTTTTGCCGGCCGAAACGGTAGTGACTGCCCGGCCCGGTGATACCCATACGGCCGTCTTCATCGGGAAGATCCGGCACCAGGGGACCAAAGGGCAACTGGAAAAACGAGTGGATGGTAACCCCGCCGGCATTGACTGCGGCCACGCCGGTGGGCGCCACCACGATCATGCGTTTGGGCGACCGGTTTTTCAGGGTGTGCAAAAAAGTGGTTTTGCCGGTACCGGCCTTGCCGGTCAGAAACACATTCCGGCAGGTATGCTGAACATAATCGAAGGCTAACGACAGTTCAGGATTTTCGTCTGAGTCGGTCATGGGGCTTTCCTTTTTCGGCCTGTTTTATTCCTGTCTGGCCGTTTCCGGACAGCAGCTTCAGGATGACGCGGTTTTGCCTCCCGTGATGCTGCGTTTTTGAGTCTTTTTGGTGGTTCGGATTTTTTTTTCGGCGAATCAGATGATTTCGAAGGCGATCGAATGGACGGCTCGACCACCATATCAATACCGAATAATGCAGAAACATCCATCAACCGATTTCCAGACGTTTCAATGATGCGCGGGCTGTATCCGGCACGCCGCTGTAACAGTTTCCGGGTCTCGGTTCTGGTGACATCGCCGATCAGATCGTTCAGATTGACCCCGCGCAGCGTGAAAAAAAGCTCGGGTAAATCATCCAGACGGGCACCGACGCCATACAGGACTGCGGCGACATGCTTGCACATATAGGCCCAGTCCGGACAGGAACACTGAAATTTGATTTCATCCGGCGCCGGAAACAGACCGGCGTCCTTGGCAAACAGGAGGGTTTTCAGGGATTCCGGAAACCGGCCTTCCAGCAGCGCAGCCAGGGATTCGATCTGTCCGGTGGCGGTGTTGATCAGGCGTTTCCAGGCAGCAGCCGGAATCGGCCTGATCTTCACCGTGATCTGATAGGGCGCACTGCTGGAGCCGGCCACAATGGCCGTGATGGTTTCCGGAGTAATCTGTAAATCCAGTACCATTCCGTTACACAGGTAGGAACGCCCCCGGGCAATCCGGTTGGCATAATCCGCATACCGTTCCAGGTTCTGATTCCAGGATTTGCCCCACCAGGATTTGGCGATGGTCCGTCCGGATACACAGACGGGGTTCAGCGGGCCGGTTTTCTTTTGAAGTTTTTCAGCCTGAATCCGCGCCTTCCTCTGCCGTTCGGCTATGGGAACATACGGTGGAAACATGTTTTTGTATCTCATGGCCTAAACTCCGGTCAGCGTCAGGGTAAACAGATTGCGGATCTCCTGATCAGACAACTCGGTGATCCATGCTTCTCCGCCGGAAGCCAGCAGATTATCCGACAGTTCCTTTTTCTTTTCAATCATTTCATCGATCCGTTCTTCCACGGTTCCCTTGCATACAAACGGGTGGACGATCACATTGCGCTTTTGACCGATTCGGAAGGCCCTGTCTTCGGCCTGTTTTTCCACCGCCGGATTCCACCACCGGTCAAAATGCACCACATGATTGGCAGCCGTCAGATTCAGGCCGACCCCGCCGGCCTTTGTGGACAGAACAAAATAGGGGATATACACATTTTCGTTCTGAAATTGTTCCACCAGGACTTTTCGTTTGGCAACCGCGGTTCCGCCATGCAGTTGAATTCCGGGGCGGCCAAAAACAGAATGAAGAAACCGGTCGAGCGGATCCACCATTTCCCGAAACTGGGTAAAAATCAGCACCCGCTCCCGTCTGGCATGGATGTCCTCACAGATTTCACGCAGACGCATCAGTTTACCGCTGTCTTCTTCCAGAAACCGACCGGAACCGGCAAACTGATCCGGATGATTGCATACCTGCTTGAATTTCAGCAGATAAGTCAGAATCAGACCTTTTCGCTGAATTCCTTCCGATTCCTCCAGGCTTTGGGCCAGATTCTTCACCAACTGCCGATACAGCAGGGCCTGTTTTTTGGACAGGGATGCCCATGTTTTCATGTCAATTTTTTCCGGAAGATCCGAAATGATGGATGAATCCGTTTTCAGCCGGCGAAGAATATAGGGCTGGATGACCTGACGAATGCGCATATATCCATCCGGACTGTTGTGGAGACCGTCAGCAAATTTCCGGAAGCCCTGGGCCGATCCCAAAAGACCCCGGTTTGCAAAATCAAACAGGGACCACAAATCTCCCAGACGGTTTTCAACCGGCGTTCCGGTCATGACAATCCGGTGGGTGGCGGGAATTTCCTTCACTGCCCGGGTCTGGGATGTTCCGGGATTTTTGATGGCCTGCGCCTCATCCAGGATGACATAATACCAGGTTCGATCCTTGAGCCAGGTGAGTTTTCTGGCCATTGCATAGGTGGTCAGGGCCAGATCGAACCGGTCCGGAGACCGTGTGGCCAGTTCTTCGATATCCCCATATTGCGGATGGATCGTAACAGGTCGAAGGCCAGGCGTGAACCGCCTGATTTCGGTCAGCCAGTTGTCAATCAGGGATGCGGGCACAATCAGAAGCGACGGGGCATAATCGGCTGAAGCGGCTTCCTTTCTGGACTGAAGCAGCGCCAGCACCTGAACGGTTTTTCCCAGGCCCATATCATCGGCCAGACAGGCCCCGAATCCCAGATCATGGAGAAAAGTCAGCCAGTTCAAACCGGTCTGCTGATAGGGCCGAAGCCGGGCCTTGAGGCCTGCCGGCTTCTTGACCTTTTTCAGACTGGCCGGGGTCCGCAATTTGTTCATGACATCCTTCAACCAGTCCCCGCAGAGAACATCCCCGCTCCATTTTGTTTTGGCATCCAGTTTTGGGGACTGCATCCCCATGAGCATCTGAATCGCCTCTGAAAACGGAATTTTCATGGCAGCACTGGCCGTTTGGGCCTGCTCGAACAGGGACAGACGGGCTTCAAGTGCGTCTTTGTCCACAACCGTCCATTTTCCCTTGATCATGGCCAGCCCATCATAGCGGGCCAGGATTTCCCGGGCTTCCTCGGGTGAAATGGGTTCGCCGTCAATATGAAGAACGGGCCTGCAGGAAAGAAGCGTCTGAATATCCAGTTTTTTACCTGGCCGGTCACCAATGGACAGTCCCACAGAAATTTTTCGGGGTGTCGCATTCCACCAGCGGGGAATCCGGCACAATATTCCGGCTGATTCATACAGGACTGTTTCCCGCAGAATCTGATAGGCTTCACCGGTTGTCAGTCGAAGGGGATGAAAAATTTCTCCGGAATCCAGGATGGTTTGTATGAGCGGGCTACTGGAAGCCGCCTTGTGAACCGATGACAACAGGGACAGCATTCGGGGCGTGTCATCACCGTATTCCTTCAGTGCTTGTCCCAGCGGCAGATGAATCAGGCCGCTGTTTGTAGCGGTTCGGGTGGAATAGGTGGCCAGAAACGCAAACGGGGTTTCCGGCTCCTGCCGATTTTCAACCAGGTGGAAGTGCACCCGGTGATCCAGCAGGGATTGACCCGGTGACAGCGACTGAATGATGTCTTCGACCGGGTCCCGCGAACGCTTGATTTCCTGAAGACAGGCATCCTGAATCCGATTCCAGATGCGGATGACAACGGCTGCGTCAACCCGATCCGCACCCACCATTTCCGGAATCCGGCCCGCCCATTCTGTTGCGGTTTCATCAGGCAGATCGATACGCTGATTTTCCCGAAGCGTTTCGGTTCCGGGGTCCACCAGCAGTTCATGGATATAGGCAGCGCTGAGCGAGCGCCAGTATTCCACGGATGGGGACAATCGAAAAGACGGACTGACCAGTCCAAGCGCCAGAATCGCTTTTCCGGGATCACTTGAATACATTTCAAACAGACGGGTTTCGATTTGCCTGCGATCTGCTGAAAGGGTTTCCTGGGTTAATTCCTGTTCCAATATCAGGTTGTTGGGTGGCAGTACTGTGGCGACCAGCGTTTTGGATTCTGAAATCAATCTGTGAATCTCCGGTTAACCGTTAAAAATAGGCTGCAAACAGACATATGGTGCGTTTTCCTGTATCATTTCTCAGAACCTGTTTCAAGATCCTGTCTGAGGCCCGCTGACTGCGTTGGAAAGCACCCTCCAGGCGCGTCTGGTTTGAAAGTGCTTTCATTATTTTTGACAGCTTTGCAGAATCCATATATACAAAACCCTATCAAGTCCATTATGAAACTTTTATATAAATAGCTTTCAAGATAAAGATTTTGGGTGCGTTATCGGTCGGGGATGGCCGAAAAAGGCCTATCCCCTCCCTGCTGCCTTCCCAAAATCATTATCTTAAAAGCTATAGACATTCAAGGTAAAGATACCCAAAAGGAGGTTTTATGACGGAAAACCAGATTGCGCCGGATCTTCGAACACGACTCTATGCCAGTATGGTACTGACACGCAAGTTCGAAGAAAAGATCGTGGTCCTCAGTCAGGAGCAAAATCGAATGCCGGGTATGCAGATTCTGGCCAATGGCCAGGAAGCGGTTGCCACGGGCATCGTTTCAGCCCTGGAACCGGCGGATGTCATCGTCAGCAACCACCGCAGCCACGGTCATCTGCTGGCCAGGGGGACTGATCTTGATTCCCTGATGGCGGAGATCATGGCCAAAGAAACCGGCGTCAACGGCGGCAAGGCCGGAACCCTGCATCTGGCCGTACCGGAAGTCAATGCATTGATGACATCCACGGTCGTCGGCGCGGGGCCGCCGCTGGCCCTGGGTGCGGCCTTTGCCCAGCAGTATCGGCGCGCCGAAGGCATCACCGTGGTGTTTTTCGGAGATGGCGCAGCGGCCGAGGGGAGTGTGCACGAAGCCATGAATCTGGCCGGCATCTGGAAGCTGCCGCTTTTGTTCGTCTGCGAAAACAACTGCTGGGCCGGCGCCCAGCGCCCTGAAGAACATTGCGCGACCCGCAACATTTTCCAGCGTGCCCAGGGATACGATATGCCGGGCCAAAGCGTGGACGGCAATGATGTGGAGGCGGTTTACCATCTTGCCGCCGAGTTGGCTGCGCACTGCCGTTCGGGCAGGGGCCCTGCGTTTATCGAAGCCCATACTTACCGCATGCGCGGCCATGGGGAGCAGGACCACCAGCATTATGTGAACCCCGCGGAGCTGGAGATCTGGTCAGCCCGGTGCCCGATCCGCCGCTACCGCCAGAAGCTTCTGGATGACGGCGTGCTCGATGAGGCCCGAATCCTGGCGATAGACCAGGATGCCGAGACGCGTGTGGCGACAGCCGTGGCATTTGCCGACGCCAGTCCCTATCCCGGGCCCGAAACCGCCCTGACCGATGTATTCGTCCAACCCCCCAATGCCTGAAAGGAGTCATGCCATGAGTCAAAAAACATTCGGACAAGCCTTGAACGAGGCCCTCACGATTGCCATGGAAATCGATGAGACGGTATTTATCGCCGGCGAAGGTGTGGGGGTTTCCATCCACCAGGATCCCAACATGGCCACCCACGGTCTTCTTGAAAAATTCGGCCCAAAACGGGTGAAGGATACGCCGGTCAGCGAAGCAGCCATTGCCGGGCTTGCCGTAGGCGCCTCCTGCATGGGTCTGCGGCCGATCGTTGAAATCATGTTTTTTCCGTTCATTACCCTGGCAAGCGACATGCTGGTCAACCATGCCGGAAAACTGCGCTATATGAGCGGCGGCAAATCCAGCTTCCCCCTGACGGTACGGGTCAAGGCCGGAGTCGGCTTTGGTGCCGGCAGTCAGCACTCCCACAATCTTGAAGCATGGATCGCACACAGCCCGGGTCTGAAAATCGTCTGGCCGGCCACACCGGAAGATGCCAAGGGCCTGCTGCTCAGCGCCATATTCGACCCGGATCCGGTCATCGTGGTGGAGGACATGATGCTCTACCGGATGCCCGGCGACGTACCGGCCGGCGATATCCGCACCCCCCTTGGCAAAGCCCGCCTGGTCTCGCCGGGAACCGACTGTACCATCGTGGCTTACGGCTCTGCCCTGCATACGGCCATGAAGGCGCTAACACCCTTGAGTGAGCAGGGAATCTCCTGCGAGGTGATTGATCTGCGGTCCCTGGTGCCCCTGGACAAGGCATGCATCCTCGACTCGGTTCGCCGGACCGGTCGGCTCGTCGTGGTTCACGAAGCCATCCGCTTCTGCGGCTTCGGTGCGGAATTGGCGGCCATGGTTGCCGAAGAGGCGTTCGATGCCCTGAAAGGCCCGGTCAAGCGTGTCGGTGCGCCCCAAATCCCGGTGCCCGTGGCGCCCACCCATGAAAAAATCTTCAAGCCCAGTCCGGACGATGTGATCCGGGCGGTTCGGGAGGCAATGGGCAAAAAAGGCATTTCCTGAAGCCTGGCGTTACGAAGAATTGATGATTCGGAATATATCCGGAAGCCGGTGATTCGATTCAACCGCACAAACAGGCATACGACACTTTTTTATTACCGGAACACAAGGAGAGAACATGGACTTTAAATGGCATGTTGAAACCGCATGGAAGCTCACATTTTCCAATATCATTCCCCTCATTTTAATGACACTCGTCATGACGCTGGTCAGCGGATTTACATTCGGCATTCTGGGACCCGTAACCATGGCGGGATATATTCAATCCGTCCTGTTAATGCTTCGTGAGGGGCGCGAACCCAAAATCCAGGACATATTTTCCCAGATGCGTCTTTTCTTTCCGCTATTGGGATTTGGCGTTGTCGCGTTTATTGCGATAATGATCGGCTTTCTGGTACTGTTTCTGCCCGGCTTTCTGATTATTGTCGCCATGACCTTCTGCTGCCTTTATATGCTGCCGTTGATGACGGACAAGGGGTTGGATGTTTTGGATGCTGTAAAGGAAAGTTACCGGATGGCGGTAAAAGGGCAGATCCTGGATCATGTTGTTGTCGTGGTGCTCTATGTGGGAATCATTGCCCTGGGGGGATCCGTCTTTATCGGGTTTCTCATTACCTGCCCGCTGGCAACCGTTTTTCTGGCATCGGTTTACAATGAAAAAACAGGTGCGGTTCCTGAAATACGTCCTTAACCAATCCTGCGCCTCGAAGGTGCAAATGAGATATCACGCAGAATGAAACGAAAGGAGCCATACATGATCGAACACACCCTCGACACGGCGCAGTCCATTCTGTATGTGCGACCAAGGTCCGCGCTCAAGCAGGAGGACTTTGTGCAACTCGCGAAAATCGTGGACCCGTACATTCTGGAAACCGGAGATCTCGCAGGCCTCATCATCGAGGTCTCCACGTTTCCCGGGTGGGAAAGCCTTGGCGCAATGGCGGCCCACTCCCGCTTCGTGCGGGATCATCACAAGCACATCAAGAAGATTGGCCTTGTTACCGATTCCGCCATAGGAAATGTCGCAGAGCATTTGGCGTCACATTTTGTGTCCGCCGAGATCAGGCATTTTTCTGCCAGGGAACTTGAGGCCGCAAAACAATGGATCATGAAGCGTCCTTATGAAGCATAGGAGGCGCCTTTATGAAAACAATTACATGTACCGATTTTAGAAAAAAAGCTTCTGAATTTATAACAGAGGTGGAACATGGTGAAACGATCGTTCTGTTACGCCGTGGAAAACCTATTGCCGAAGTAATTCCATTCACGGACCGGCATCAGCGAACGCCGTCCTGGAAACGTCCGGGAATTGCCCTGCAAATACAGGGGAGCGACCTTTCATCCGCCATTTTAAAAGAACGCGAGTCTGAACCGTGAAACTTGTTCTGGATTCATCAGCATTTGCCAAAAGATAAACGTGTTGAAGGCAGCGAATGACCATCGTCCCGCATGCAGTGTGTCCTTTGATGCGGTTAGTGTCGTACCGTGCCTCCAGTGATTTCGGGTTCCTTGGCAAATCCAGCCTGCACAAAGTGGTTATCAAAAGTCAGTGCCGTCCGGATTCGAAGTCGCTTCATGGTGATAAAGGATGCACAGTCCGTAAGGGAATATGACTTGTCCGAATGCTGAATGAAGTCATGCCATGCTTCATGGAACAAGGTTTCGTCAACATGGATGAACTGGATTGATGGGCTTGCCAACAGAAGATTCCCGACATCAACCGCTTTGTTGTGTCTGCTGCGGCTATTGAAAAATGTGACAATTTCATCAAAAATGTAGGAAGTTGTGACCATACGGGGTAACGATTGGGTGAGATTTTTCCAGTGGGCCAACGCAATGTGATGATATTGATCGTCTGCAGCTTCCAGTGCAATAAGGAATCCAGTATCCAGGAATAGCCGCCTTCTCATGATCCGGAGCTATAAATGTAGCTGTCGTGATGTTCCGAGGCGTTGGGTGCACCGCATTCCACTGGATTTTTCCCAAGAGCAAGGATAGGATCGCTTTTGGGAAGAAGCGAGATCACAATGCAGCGGTCTTCTTTTCGGATTTCCACCTCTTCCACACCTGCCAACATTTCTCTCGGAATTACAAGACCACGATTTGTTACTTTGGCTTTCATGGCTTCCCTCCTCAGATTCGATATTATATTTTAGAATACTCTGATATCAGTTGTCTTTCAAGAAAAATGGGGAGCGTTGGATTTTCGACTCAGATGACTATCGCTGAAACATGTTCGAATCAAAATTTTCATATGGATTAACTTGTTGAAATTCAGTTAAATTAAAGATAAAGGTGGGATCGATAAGAAATGTATATCAAAAATTCGAAGAGATACTCCAGGGCATGTTATGCGGACAGGGAAACAGAAATTCGATTGTTATTCGGATCAATCATACGAAGTTATTTAAACGGAAAACATATGCGGAATTCCTGAGACACCGCTCTTTATTCCTGCCTGACTTCGAATTTATTCAGAGATCAAGTACGGATCCTACACTCAATCAACACGAATTGGGGTCATCCATGTCCAACCCATTCTTTGACCACCCTGTCATCAACTCTCCTTACAAGTATCCCGGTTGCCATTGGGAACTGGATGAAACCGGCCAGCCGACCCAGAAAAAAATACCATCCCGACGCGCAGCGGAGTTCATTTCGCCGATCCCGAAGCCCCGAAAGCGCAAGGGACAGGCTGCCCAAACCACCATGTTTGTCAACGAGCTGTCAACACAGGAACAGGAATATGATCACACGGCACTGATCAATGCCGTGCGCCGAGAAGTGGACAAGTGGCGACAGATACCCAACCCCAATCATTGGCGCGTCACGCCGGAAACCGCACGTCTGCTCCAGCATTGGCGCCACCATGAATTTGCCGGTTTCCGGCCCTTTTTCTGCCAGGTCGAAGCCGTCGAAACCGCCATCTGGCTGACGGAAGTGGCGCCTCAGATGGGCAAGGCGGAGCGGAGCTTTCTCGAAGATCTGGCCAATGCCAACAGGGAAGCCAACCCGGAGCTGATGCGTCTGGCGCTCAAGCTCGCCACCGGGGCCGGGAAAACCACCGTAATGGCCATGCTGATCGCCTGGCAAACCATCAACGCCGTACGCAAGCCGGGCAGCAAAAAGTTCACACGGGGCTTTCTGGTTGTCGCCCCCGGCATCACCATTCGTGACCGTCTGCGCGTACTGATGCCCAATGACCCGGACAGCTACTACAAGAGCCGGGAATTGGTTCCCGGCGACATGCTGGACGACCTCAACAAGGCCAAGATCGTCATCACCAACTACCACGCATTCAAGCTGCGCGAGCGCATGGAGCTTTCCAAGGGAGGCCGACTGCTGCTGCAGGGCCGTCAGGGCGCGCCGCTGGAGACCCTGGAAACCGAAGGTCAGATGCTGCAACGGGTGATGCCCGAACTGATGGGGCTGAAGAACATCTTGGTCATCAATGACGAAGCCCACCACTGCTACCGCGAGAAACCGGGCGGCGATGATGTTGAGACCCTGAAGGGCGATGAAAAGAAAGAAGCCGAAAAAAACAGGGAGGCTGCCCGCCTGTGGATCAGTGGACTGGAGACCGTCAATCGCAAGCTTGGTGTTACCCGCGTGTTTGACCTTTCAGCAACGCCCTTCTTTCTCAGCGGGTCCGGCTATCTTGAAGGCACCCTGTTCCCCTGGACCATGAGCGATTTTTCCCTGATGGACGCCATCGAGTGCGGCATTGTCAAACTGCCCCGCGTACCGGTCGCCGAAAACATCCCCGGCAATGAAATGCCCATGTTTCGGGAACTCTGGAAACACATCGGCAAGAAAATGCCAAAAAAAGGCAGGGGCAAGGGCGCGGTGCTCGACCCGCTCAGCATCCCGGTGGAACTGCAAACCGCCCTGCAGTCGCTTTATGGTCACTACGACAAAACCTATCAGCTCTGGGAAAATGCCAGGATCAAGGTACCTCCCTGTTTCATCGTGGTCTGTAACAACACTGCCACCTCCAAACTGGTGTACGACTACATCTCGGGATTTGTGCGGTACAATAAAGATGGCACAACCAATGTTGCCAACGGTCGTCTGAAGCTGTTCCGCAACTTTGACGAATATGGCAACCCGCTGCCGCGGCCCAACACCCTGCTGATCGACAGCGAACAACTGGAATCCGGCGAAGGGCTGGACGAGAACTTCCGCAAAATGGCCATGGACGAAATCGAACGTTTCAAACGGGAAGCCCTGGAGCGTGGCGGCACACTGGCCAACCAGCTTATCGCCGGCAAGGAAATCGATGACACCACCCTGCTGCGCGAAGTCATGAACACGGTCGGCAAGCCCGACACCCTGGGGGGATCGATCCGCTGCGTGGTGTCCGTCTCCATGCTGACCGAAGGCTGGGACGCCAACACCGTGACCCATGTGCTGGGCGTGCGCGCCTTCGGCACCCAGTTGTTGTGCGAGCAGGTGATCGGCCGTGCGTTGCGCCGCCAGTCTTATGATCTGAATGAAGAAGGGCTGTTCAATGTCGAATATGCGGACGTGCTCGGCATTCCCTTTGATTTTACCGCCAAACCGGTCATCGCGCCGCCGCAACCACCGCGTGAGACCATCCAGGTCAAGGCTATTCTGCCCGAGCGCGAAGCCCTGGAAATCCGGTTCCCCCGGGTTGCCGGTTATCGGGTGGAATTGCCGGAAGAGCGCCTTACGGCTAAATTCAGCGAAGACTCGATTTACGTGCTGACACCGAACGAGGTTGGACCATCGCACGTTGTTAATTCCGGTATAATTGGTGAATCCGTTGACCTTACCCTGGAGCATATCCGAGATATGCGTCGCTCCACGCTTCTGTTCCATATCACCAAGCGATTGCTCGAAACCAAATGGCGCGACCCCGGAGATGAACCCAAACTGCACCTGTTCGGCCCGCTCAAACGGATTACCAAACAATGGTTGGACACCTGCCTGGTCTGCAAGGGCGATACCTACCCCGGCCTGCTGATGTATCAGGCCCTGGCCGATATTGCCTGCGAACGCATCACCGCAGCCATTACCCGTGCCGAACTGGGCAATCGTCCGATAAAGGCTGTGCTCGACCCGTACAACCCCACTGGCTCCACCGTACACGTGAACTTTACCACCTCCAAAACCGACCGCTACGAGACCGACAGCCGCCGATGCCAGCTCAACTGGGTGATTCTCGACAGCGACTGGGAGGCAGAATTCTGCCGTGTGGCCGAAGCTCACCCCCGGGTAATGGCCTATGTGAAGAACCACAACCTGGGCCTTGAGGTGCCGTACCGCTTTGGCTCGGAAACCCGCAAATACCGGCCCGATTTTATCGTTCAGGTGGATGATGGAAAAGGCGCGGAAAATCCCCTCAACCTGATCATCGAAATCAAGGGCTACCGGGGCGAAGACGCCAAGGAAAAGAAATCCACCATGGACACCTACTGGGTGCCCGGCGTGAATAACCTCAAGCAATACGGTCGCTGGGCCTTTGCCGAGTTTACCGATGTGTTCCAGATGCAGGTTGATTTTGCTCAAAAGGTCGAAGCCGAATTCAACAAGATGATTGAGTCTGTCACCTTCAAGACATCCACGGGAGTAATTGCATGAAAATAGATTTAATACGGTCTCTTACAGATGCATTTGAGGGTCATGCCCATTATACCGGAAATGGGGTGGAGTTTTGGTTGGCCCGCGATCTGCAGCAATTGCTGGAATATACCGAATGGCGCAATTTCCAGGCTGTGATTTCAAAGGCAAAAGTTGCCTGTGAAGTATCCGGCCATTCCATCGCCGACCATTTTGTTGACGTCAACAAAATGGTCGATCTTGGCTTAGGCAGAAAGATGTTAAAAAAGTCGAACGTCGTATCGTTTCGTCCGAAAAAAAATCCTTAAAAACCCTCGTTTCCCTGGAGTAAGCAGGTTATGGCCAAAAAAATCAATGCACCCATCAGCGTCGAAACTCTTACCCACGATGACGCCACCCGCAAGAACATTCCCACAGCAGAATACCAGTCGGTGATGCAAAAAGACGAACAGGCCCCGGTTAAGGTGTGCTATCCGCGAGGAAACGCCGAACTGGCGGATGAAAAAGAGGCCCGCAACCGCGACTTGGACCCGCAACTGGTCTGGCGCGGCAAGGATCAGCAGGACTGGTCCGATCTGGTGGTGCATGCCCCGCCAATCTACATTCAGGAAAAGGTCCACTCCAAGGTGTTGATCGATGACCTGCTGCGCCATACCGAAGCAGACCAGCCAAAACGACATGAGCAGCTCAATCTCTTCGCCGATTTCAATGGCATACCCGAAGGCGTCGATAAGACCGAGTTCTACCAGCACGACGCCAACTGGACCAATCGCATGATCCTCGGCGACAGTCTGCAGGTCATGGCCAGTCTGGCCGAGCGCGAGGGGCTTCGCGGCAAGGTGCAGTGCATCTATTTCGATCCGCCTTACGGTATCAAATTCAACTCCAACTTCCAGTGGTCCACCACCAGTCGGGACGTGAAGGACGGCAATGTGGATCACATCACCCGTGAGCCGGAGCAGGTCAAGGCATTCCGCGATACCTGGCGGGACGGCATTCATTCCTACCTGACCTATCTGCGCGACCGGTTGACCGTGGCGCGGGATTTATTGACGGATTCCGGCTCGATCTTTGTGCAGATTGGGGATGAGAATGTGCATCGGGTGCGAGCGTTGATGGATGAAGTCTTTGGAGTGGAAAACTTCATTGCTCTAATTTCAGTAAAGAAAACGGGTGGTGTAGGTTCGAAGTATCTCGATACTGTTTTCGACTATATCGCCTGGTTTGGGAAAAACGCTGATTCGACCAAATATAGAAGCCTAATCATTAAGAAAATCATTGGCGAGGGACAGGGCACGGGAATGCGTTACGACCAAGTCCGTTTCCCGGATTTAAACGAGCGGGCGCTTGCTAAATCGGAACGTGAGGACTCGAAAACTATTAATCAACTCGAAAGAGAGGGCGCGCAGTTTTTTCAACTTACGTCTCTTAATTCAGAGAGCTCCAGTGAAGCTACGACAGTTGATTTTGAATTCCAAGGGGAGTTCTTTCGTCGCACGAACTGGAAAACCAACCAAGTCGGATTGCATCGGCTATCTATGGCAGATAGAATACGAAAAGGTGCAGCAACGTTAAGATATCGACGACATCTTGACGATTTTCCGGGGACATTTGTCGCAAACTTTTGGGATGACACAGGTGTCGCGGGAAAAATTTACGTTGTTCAGACATCTACGAAGGTCATTGAACGCTGCGTCCTTATGACTACCGATCCAGGTGATTTGGTTCTTGACCCCACCTGCGGTTCCGGCACAACCGCTACCGTTGCCGAACAATGGGGCCGTCGCTGGATCACCGTCGACACCTCCCGCGTTGCGTTGGCCCTGGCCCGCGCCCGCATCATGGGTGTACGCTATCCCTATTACCTGCTGGCTGACAGCCGCAACGGTCAGCTCAAGGAAGCCGAAGTCACCCATAGCGCACCGTCGAGCCAACCTACCCGCGACAGCATCCGCCAGGGTTTTGTCTATGAGCGTGTGCACCATATCACTCTAAAATCAATCGCCAATAACACCGAGATCGACGTCATATGGGAAAAGTTTCAGGAGACGCTGGAACCGCTGCGCGAGCAGTTGAACAAGTCGCTGGGCAAGCAGTGGCAGGAATGGGAGATCCCCCGAGAGGCAGAAGCGAAATGGCCTAATGCCGCCAAAAAACTGCAAGCCGACTGGTGGAAAAACCGTATCGCCCGCCAGAAGGAGATCGATGCTTCTATCGCCGCCAAGGCCGACTTTGAGTACCTCTATGATAAGCCCTATGAGGACAAAAAGACAGTCCGCGTTGCTGGCCCCTTCACCGTGGAAAGCCTCTCGCCCCACCGCGTGCTGGGCGTGGATGAAAACGACGAACTGATCGATCCCAACACCAGTGGTGTAGGTGAGGGACCGGGCGGCTACGGCGAAGAACGCAATTTCGTACAGATAATTCTGGAAAACCTTAAAACCGCCGGTGTGCAGCAGGCGCACAAGGAAGACAAGATCACCTTCACCGCGCTTATCCCCTGGCCAGGTGACATGATCTGCGCCGAAGGCCGCTATTATGAAGGCGGCGAGAAAACCGGCAAGGAGAAGCGCGCCGCCATCTTTATCGGCCCCGAGTTTGGCACCGTGGCCCGACCCGATCTGGTGGCGGCTGCCCGCGAAGCCGGCGATGCGGATTTCGACGTGCTCATCACCTGCGCCTTCAACTATGACGCCCATTCCTCCGAGTTTGACAAACTCGGCCGCATCCCGGTCCTCAAGGCGCGCATGAACGCCGACCTGCACATGGCCGACGACCTCAAGAACACCGGCAAGGGCAACCTGTTTGTCATCTTCGGTGAACCCGATATCGATATCCTCGATGCTGAAGATGGTCAGGTGCAGGTCAAGGTCAACGGCGTCGACGTCTTCCACCCCAACACCGGCGAAGTCCGCTCCGACAACGCCGACGGCATCGCCTGCTGGTTCATCGACACCGATTACAACGAAGAATCCTTCTTCGTCCGCCATGCCTACTTCCTCGGCGCCAACGATCCCTATAAATCGCTGAAAACCACCCTCAAAGCCGAAATCAACGAAGATGCCTGGGCCACACTCAACAGCGACATCTCCCGTCCCTTCGACAAACCCAGGTCCGGGCGCATCGCGGTGAAGGTGATCAACCACCTGGGGGATGAGGTGATGAAGGTATTTAGAGTATGAAAAATCAGAAAATTCGTGTAATCAGATTAAAAAATATAGACAGATAGATATAGTGATAAACAAGACGAGGGACCCATGACCACAAAGACGACTTACAACGAACCAGAAGAAATCGAAGGGCTTGGCAAAGATGAGGATTCCTCATTGGGAGACTATCCGATTGACACCTTGCTGATCAGGAACGAGAGCCGCACGGTTCATGATGTTCTTCGGAGAATTGAAAAGGGGTCATTTGTCATGGACCCAGACTTTCAACGTGATTTTATCTGGCCTGATGACAAACAAAGTAAATTAATAGAATCGGTGCTGATGAGGATACCCTTGCCGGTTTTCTACCTTGCCGAAGATGAGAAAGGTCGTATGGTGATTGTTGACGGGTTGCAGCGGTTGTCAACATTCCATCGTTTCGTAAAAAATGAGCTTGTGCTTAAACTCCCATATCAGGCTGAATTACATAAAAAACGTTTCTCAAACCTCTCTCCTAAGCTTCAGAATCGTATCGAAGACTGTAACCTGATTCTTTATGTAATTGACGCTAAAGTGCCAGAAAGAGCTAAACTTGATATCTTTGAACGTGTAAATAGTGGAATGGCCCTTACACGTCAACAGATGCGTAATTGCCTTTATATGGGAAATGCTACTCGATTTTTAAAAAATGAGGCCGACTCAGATTTGTTTAGAACGGCCACCGGAGGTAGCCTTAGTGTCTCCAGCATGAGGGACCGGGAATTTGTGAATCGTTTCTGCGCATTTCAGCTTCTTCCATTAAAAGATTACAGGGGAGATATGGATGATTTCCTCGCACGAGTTCTTGAAAAGATGAATGAAATGGCCGAGGAAGATCTCAAAACTCTATCAGATCAGTTCAAGACCGGACTAAAAAACAATGTAATCGCGTTTGGCAAACATGCTTTCAGAAAAAGTTTTAACAACGAAGGCTCACGTAGTGTCATCAATGCTTCCTTGTGGGATGTGATGACAACTGGACTCACTGGCTATCCGAAACATTTGGTTAAAGAGAAAGCGCACGAAATCCATACAAAACTATCCATACTGATGTCAGATGATGATTTCATTCGATCGATAACATCAGGTACAAACGATATGAAACGAGTTATTTATCGGTTTCGCGCAACAAAAAAAATGTTTACGGAGGTATTCGATGCTTAACAGGCTTGATCTTAAAAACTTTAAATGCTTTGAACTTCTCCGCCTCCCGCTTTCAGCCCTTACACTTTTATCTGGAGCGAATGCATCCGGCAAATCGACTCTATTGCAGGCTCTGGTGCTTCTTCACCAGACCATGAGTGAACATGAATGGTCCAACAGGTTAATGATGAATGGTGAATCTATAAAACTGGGTACTGTTTCGGATGTTGTGGACAAAATACACGGACGAAAAACTTTTGAAATCAGCGTCAGTGATGATGACAGGACGTATCGATGGTCATTTACTGGCGAGCGCATGGATATGTCAATGGCAGTTGAAAGTTTTAAGGCTGAAAAAATATCTATAGATCGGCCCGATAGACTACGGTTCCTTTTACCTCCTGAGGTTGACAATTTTGGGTCTTCTTTCGCTGAACGTCTTCGGGGACTTACGTATATAACAGCCGAACGTGTCGGACCGCGCGAGGTTTATAGCCTTGAAGACCGGCAAGTTGCTAAAGTAGTTGGACCTGCCGGTGAACATGCCGCAAGCGTCCTCCATTGGGGGAGAGATGAACCGGTTATTGAGGGCCTTGTTCTTTCCGATGCGCCTCATACAAGGCTTAGACAGGTGGAAGAAAGAATGCGAAAATTTTTCCCCGAATGTTCAATGATGCTTCAACAAATACCCCAGGTCAATGCCGTGACTCTTGGACTAAGGACGTCCGTTGATACAGATTTTCACCGCCCTGTTCATGTTGGTTTTGGCCTGACTCAGGTTTTGCCTATTGTCGTCGCGGCTCTTTCGGCCAGCGTTGGAGATATTCTCCTTATAGAAAACCCTGAAGTTCATCTCCATCCAGCCGGGCAGGCTCTTATGGGGCAATTTTTAGCAGAAGTAGCAAAAGCAGGGGTTCAGGTCATCGTTGAAACCCACAGCGACCATGTGCTCAACGGCGTCCGAAAGTCGGTCAAGTCTGAAATTCTTAAACCGGAACAGGTTGCGATTCATTTTTTCAGGCCCCGCTCATTGGGCGGATCACAGGTTATCAGCCCCCAGATCGATAGAACTGGCAACATCGACATCTGGCCTGATGGATTTTTTGATCAGTTTGACAAAGATATGAACTTCTTCGCCGGATGGGGGGAATAACGTGGGATTCCTTGTCAATGATTTATCACTTTATGGACAGTATCCGGATGCTCAGTCGTTTCAGGAAGCAATTGGTCGGTTAATGAAAATGAAAGAAACTGCGAGGAGATTTGGAAAAGATATATTCTGTCATCGAAAAGTCGCTTTTGCTCAAGTCACGTCTTCTCTGTCCTTTCCCCAGATCATCCAGAATTTTGACCGGAATAAAAAACATTCGATTATGCAATGGCTGACCCGAACGGGACCCTTCTGGGAAGATGAAAGGATGCATGGCTCCGACGACTATCTGATGTGTCTGGACGAAATTGTTACGGACAGTGCTGTGGGCGAAGCGGCGTGGTGTTGTTTGAACGGTATCGAACGCCATTTGGTGAGCTTTTCTCCTTCCCGATGGGAAATGTCCCCGATATCGGTGGATTTTTTTGAAGATGAAGAATTAAAAAAACGTGTGGCCGTTAATAATTTCTGGGAGCCGTCCACCCTTACGGCGATTCTTGAGAAAACTCCGTCGCAAATAGATTCCTGGGATCGACTTCGGGAAATGGCGGCTCCCCGGTTTTCTCGACTCGTTTTCGCCGATGATGCGTTCACCCCCCTTGAGGGACATCCCTTTGTTTCTGGTGCAGCGCAACGGCTGATTTCCTTGCTCCATACACTGGATCGATTTAAAACTTGTCATGACGACCAAGGAAAAAGAACAAAAGAAGGCCATGAAATGTATAAGAATTTCTTTACTGGACAGAAAGGTGATGGGGGGCGTGGCGCGCATTTTAAGGACTCATCCGACAGCGAGAAAGCAGAATTCAAAGAAGAAATGACCTTCAATCATCCTGGATGTCCTGGTAAGGGTCTGTTCTGCCCTTGGCACGGCTCAACCCAGACACCCCAGCTTCGGATTCATTTTTCCTGGCCGGTCAAAGTCGACGAACCCATTTACATCGTTTATGTTGGCCCAAAGATTACCAAAAGATAGAAAACCAGCTTGGAATTTCGTGGATGGATCAAATCGTATGACCGGCCTGCGGGCAAGCCGCAGACGTTCCAGTTGAAGGAGAATCATTTTAAAATGACCACCATTGATAAACACAAATTTAACCTCGAAACACCTTGTCTGGTGCTGGATATGGATGTGCTTGAGCGCAACCTTCTGAAGATGCAGGCAACCATTGACCGCGCCGGCAAAAACCTCCGCCCGCATGTCAAGACGCACAAATGCTCTGCCCTGGCAAAGCGGCAAATCGAGGCTGGGGCAATCGGCGTTTGTGTCGCAAAGGTCTCAGAAGCCGAGATGTTGGTAAAGGCAGGTCTTGACGGCATTCTGATCACCGGGCCGATTGCAACGCCGGGCAAAGTGCAACGGCTCATCAATCTGTTAATTGCGTCGCCTTCTCTGATGGTCGTTGTCGATCACCCCGACAGTGTTGTATTGCTCGATGCGGCGCTGCGTGAAAGGGGCCTGTCCATGGACGTTCTTCTCGATGTGGACGTGGGCTTGAATCGCACCGGAGTCAGGCCGTCCGAGGCACTGTCGTTGGCAAGGCAAATCGTTTCCTGTCCAACCCTGCGCCTTTCCGGAATCCAGGCATACGCCGGGCACATCCAGCATATTCCTTCTTATGACATGAGAACGCAGGCTTCCCACCAGTGTCTGCAGGATGCGGTCCACATTTTCCGGAATCTGCAGGCCATCGTGCCAACCTGCACCATCTTCAGCGCCTCCGGCACCGGCACCTTTGACATCGATCCGGCAATTCCCGAAGTGTCGGAGCTTCAGGTCGGATCATACGCCTGCATGGACACCGAGTATCTCGATATCGGATCGGCTGATGACGATACGCGGTTTGTATCGTTCGACCCGGCCCTACGGCTGCTCACCACCGTTGTCAGCGCCAATCACGACGGATTTGTCACGGTGGATGCCGGATTAAAGGCGCTTTACAAAGACGGCGGCATGCCTCGGGTTGTCACGCCTGATTATGTCAATCTGGCGTATGACTGGTTTGGAGATGAATATGGCCGGATCACCAGCACGGACAATTCAAAACTCCCCGCGCTTGGAACGGTCCTGGAACTGGTCACGTCCCATTGTGACCCGACGATCAATCTGTTTGATCGCTATTTTCTGACAAGAGGCGACCAGGTGACAGGCGTCTGGCCCATTGATCTTCGCGGATGCAGTCAATGAATGAGGAAATCCATGTCTGATCGTAAAATACAGTTGGAGATACAGAACAAAATCGCATTGGTGACCCTGAATCGCGCCGGAAAGAAAAACGCGTTTGATGCGTCCATGTTCACCGCCCTGGAACAGGTTACAGATGACTTGAAGCACAATCTTCCCCGGGTGATTGTCATCACCGGCGATGGAGACGAAGCGTTTTGCTCAGGATTTGATGTGAATCCTGAAAATCCTCTGGTGGCAGATTTTCTTGAAGTTTTGGGTAAAAACGATATCGAACCGGCCAGAAGACTGGTGAACCGTGTTCGAAAGGCCGTTGACGGGTTTGTTTCCTTGCCTGTTCCAATCATTGCCGCAATCAATGGATTGGCGTATGGGGGCGGAATGGAGCTGGCAACCCGATGCGATTTGCGGGTGATGGACCGAACGGCTCACCTCTGTTTTTCAGAAGTCCGATTGGGGTTGATGCCGGATTGGGGTGGCGGCCCTTATTTAACCAGGCTTGTGGGAAGCGCCATAGCTTCAGACCTCATTTTAACAGCCCGTACGGTCAATGCAGCGGAAGCGTTACAAATCGGCCTGGTTAACCGCGTGAGTGAAAAAGGACGGTCCGTTGATGACGCATTCAACCTGGCAGAACAAATCGCGCAAAACGGGCCCAAGGCCATCCGTCATGCATTGGCTGTTATCCGGCAGAGCCGGGACCTGCCTTTGGAAAAAGCCCTTGAACTGGAAGCTGAAATGGCTGCCGAACTGATTGTATCCGGTGAATGTATTCATGGTATCACAGCGTTTATGGAAAAGAAAAAACCGGAGTTTCCCGATTGAATTCAAAAGCGACCGGCTCCTGCACCGGCGGATGTGCCTTGCCGACGAACCCAAATCCGTCGCAATCCATTAGATTTATTTGTTTCCGAAAGCCTGGGCTTTTTTAAAAGGAGATAGAAAATGAATGACTACCGATCCAAAAGCTGGTGGCTGGAATCCTTGCCCCATGCCATAACGCCCAATCCCGGTCTCGAAGGCACCCAAAAAGCAGATGTTGCGGTTATCGGCGGCGGATACACGGGCCTGTCTGTGGGCTATCATTTAAAACAAATCAATCCAGGCATCGATGTCCGCATTATTGAATCCGATGTCTGCGGCTATGGTGCGTCCGGCCGCAACGGCGGTTTTTCCATGACCCTTTTCGGCCTGACCAAAGGGATCACCAAATTCCGGTTCAACGATGAAAAAGCGAAATCCGCCCATCAGTATATGGAGGAAGCCGTGGATTACCTCCATGACGTCATCACGCAAAACAACATCGATTGCGATTATGAGCGCAGTGGCTACCTCCTGGTGGGCACCAGTCCTGCCCAGATGAAACGCATCGCGCATGATTTTAAAATTATGGAAAAATGGGGGCTTGGCGGAGTGGAACGATGGGGCAGGGACCGGCTATCTGCCGAATTTGAAACGGATTTTTACAAAGAGGGATGGTTTGAGCCCCGCTGCGGCATCGTCAATCCGGCCAGGTTGGCGCGCGGAATGAAAGCCCTGGCTGAAAATAACGGCGCTGTCATATATGAACAATCACCGGTCAAAAAATTCGGGAAAAAAGCAACATCCGGATTTATCGTCCATACTGAAAAAGGTGCAATTGAATCCGAATACCTTGTATTTGCCACCAACGCCTATTCGATTCTTTTCCCTGAGCTGAAAAACCTTCAAATCCCCGCATTCACTCACATCGTGATTTCCGAACCCTTAACCCAAAAACAATACGATTCGATCGGATGGAAGTGCCGGGCCGGTGTCGAAGATGCACGGGACCTGATCCACTATTATCGTCTGACAAAAGACAACCGGATCGTGATGGGCGGCGGTGATGTCAGTTTGGGGTATGGCGGAGACTTGAACAGGGATTTGAATGACAGGATATTCGGGCTTCTGGAAACACATGTACCCGAGGTTTTCCCCCAATTGAAGGGGATTCAGTTTACCCATCGCTGGGGCGGACCGGTTTCGATTACGTTGGATATGGCACCGGTCATCGGATACCTCGGCGGAGACAGGAAGGCAATATTCTCGTTAGGCTGCATGGGTCACGGTGTTTCACTGACAACGTTAAACGGCAAAACCATTGCCGAACTCATCACCGGCCAACAAACGCATCGAACGGGCATGTTTTTTGTGGGCAGAAAAATGTTCCCCTGGCCATCAGATCCGATTCCCTATGGCCTCGGGCATGCGATCCGTGGTTTTATGAAACTGGAAGACAAGCTGTATTATAAATAGTGTTTGAACGAATACTCCTGTTCAGATGAAATTCGAATATCGAAATCCGAAATTCGAAACAAATTCAAAATTCAAATGTCTGAATGACCCAAACGATCTGCCAGGCAATGCGCCGTTTTGAACATTTGGGTTTGTTATTTGGGGAATTGTTTCGGATTTCGCGCTTCGAATTTCGAAATTTAAGATCGAGAGAAAGGGTTTCCGTTCAGGCACTAAAAAAGCTGACAAGATCATGATTCAACATGCTGTTTAAAGGGGAAGATCTATGGGCCAGCAGAAAGATGTCGTGTTGAGCAATGCAATTGTGTGGGCCGGGAGTTCGCTGAAACGGATGAAAGGCGGCATGTGCATCAGGGATGGAAAGGTGCGGGAGATCTTTCATCAGGAAACAGCGCAGGGGGAATCGTCGATGGACCTCGGCGGGATGCATATCATACCCGGCCTTGTCGATGCCCACAGCCATTTTTTCATTGCGGCCATGCTGCCTCTGGGAGGAGATGCAAGCGCCTGGAAATCCAGGCATGATGCCCTTGAGGCTATCGAGGCGGCATGCCGATCAAATGGTTCGGACAAACGATGGGTCTTTTTTTTCGGTTTGGACAATTCGCGGTGGAAGAGCGCTTCCCTGCCGGGCATTCACGAGATCGACAAAGTTTCCATCGGTTCGCCTGTCCTGGTGGTTGACACCACCTGCCACCGGGGCATCGTCTCCACCGAGGCCATCAGGCGAACAGGCATCAGCCGGGTTGCCTTGCGGGTGCCGGATGACATGGATATCCATCGGAATGGAACACCAACGGGAACGGTATGGGAAGATGCCTTGAGCCGGGTTCTCTTCACCATGTTCAGGGAGAATCTCCAGACTTTCAGTGATGAAGAAAAGGTGAAGCTTCTCCTCGGCGAGGCTGAAAAATGCCTTCGGAAGGGACTGACCCATGTCAACGATCCAGGGTTGCCGTCTGATATTCAGAGGCTTTTCAAAGATGTGCAGAAGCACACCCCGTTGAAGTTAAGCTGGTGCGTGACGGCATTCGATGGCCTGTGTGCGCCCCCTGAATTGCAGGATGAGTTGGATTCCATCTGCAGCGAACATGCTCCGAAGAGCGTCAAGTTCTTCCTGGACGGGGCCAACAGGACCGCAGCGAGCATGCCCGTCATTTCAGGTTTGAAGGCTGTCTTCAGGGCTGCCATGGACAGCATCTCCCTGGGGAACCACTCGCCGTTTTCTTTGCTCCTTGAACAGAAGAGCACCCTGAGGGGGAGGAAAATATACATGCCTTACCTGAGATTCAAGGACCCCGCAGAGCTCAGCAGGCGGGCCAGGCTCTTCACGGAGAAAGGCTACCGGCTGGTCATGCACGCCCTGGGCAATGTTGCGGCAAGCCAGGCGGCCCAGGTTGTGAAAGAGCTGGATGCGGGGTCTGGTTCATCAATTGAGCACGTGCTGGTCATGGACAACGAGGGATTGGATCTCTTTGCATCCTGCGGCGCGGTCGCATCAATCCAGCCTGGATTCATCCCGTACTATGCGGACGCTATTGAGAAGAGGGGGGTGGTTCCATATCTGAAGACTTTCCCCTTGCGGAGCCTCTCGGAAAGAGGGGTTCGCATCTGCATCAGTTCCGACGGCCCCTGCGGTGCGGATGATCCGCTGCACAACATCAGGCGTGCCGTAGACAGGAAGAAGGCGGACGGCTCGGTTTTCGATCCGGACGAGAGGATCAGCCAGGTGCAGGCTCTGGCTGCGGGTACGTTTGGCGGAAGCAGCTCCCTCGGGCTTAAAAACGACGGATTGATCGAGGGCGCTCCTGCCACGTTTTGTGTCGTGGACGGAGACCCCTTCTCGGACATGAGCCGGGTGGTTCAGACTTGGATCGACGGGAAGCGGGTATATTGAAGGCAGACTTGGGCGGACCTGGAAGGCCAGAACCTGATTTCCAAGCCAAGTTCAGTGACGGCGGCTAATTCCCTAATTTGGCAGGGGCCGTACTCAAAGCAAAGGCTGAAGCAATCATTCAAATCCTGCATGAAAACCCCTACCAAACCCCACCTGACTTTGAAAAACCTGTTGGCGATTTGGCAGGAGCCTATTCACGTCGGATCAATATTCACCATCGGCTGATTTATCAGATCATGAATGATGAACAGGTTGTCAAAATCATTCGGTTGTGGACCCATTATGAATAAGACGGCAGAACATGCGATTCGTGCCGCGCTGAACAACTACCCGAAAAGTCAGTATAAATGTCGCTCATCGTCTTCAACAAACTGGATTCGGTCGTTCGCGGAAAAAGCGTGCTCACGGATATTTCCTGGGAGATCACGCCCGGTCAGAACTGGGTCATTATCGGTCCCAACGGGGCCGGAAAATCCACATTGATCCGCCTGATCACGGCGGATGATCCGCAGGCCTATGCGAACGAAATCCATCTTTTCGGCAGAAGACGGGGAACCGGGGAAAGCATCTGGGAAATCAAGCAGAAAATTGGGCTGATTTCGTCGGAATTTCAGATCCGGTACCAGGGAACAGGGGCGCCGATAACCGCATTTCAGGTGGTTCTGTCCGGCTTTTTCGATTCGGTCGGTCTTTTCCGAAATGCCACGGAAGTGCAGCGTCGTATCGCCGGACAGTGGCTGCGCCGAATCGGCATGGAAGAATATGGAGAACGCGCCTTTGCCCGCCTCTCCTACGGAGAACAGCGCATGGTCCTGATCGTTCGGGCCATGGTCAAATCTCCGGCCATGCTGATTCTGGACGAGCCATTTGAAGGGCTTGACTATGCAAACCGCCAAATGCTTCTGGATCTGATTGACGACATCGGAAAAAACACGGAAACCAGCATTATCTATGTCACCCACCAAAGGGACCGGCTTGATTGCATCACCCACAGAATGGAATTCGTCCCCCGGGAAACCGGTGGGTACCGGCTCATCAGGCAGAAGATGGGCTGTCTGGAGGAATCAATATGAAAATAAGGCCATATCAATTGTCGGATCAAAACAGCGTTGTGGCACTTTGGATCAAATGCGGACTTGTCGTATCACACAACAATCCCGTCAAGGATATTGAACGCAAGTTGACGGTTCATCCCGAATGGTTTCTGGTCGGTGAAATTGACGGCGAGGTCATGGCCACATGCATGGCCGGGTTTGAAGGCCATCGGGGTTGGATCAACTATTTGGCTGTCAGCCCGGATTTACAGGGGCATGGATTTGGCAAAATGATCATGGCACATGCAGAGGCCATGCTCAAGGCTGCCGGATGCCCCAAGATCAATTTGCAGATTCGCGCCACCAATCAAACGGTTATCGGTTTCTACGAAAGTTTGGGGTACAGCCATGATCCTGTGGTAAGCTTGGGCAAACGGCTGATACCGGATAGTCCGGGTACTGAGAGCCTGTTTGAAGATCCCGTCTGAGGCCCGCTAACTGCGTTGGAAAGCACCTCAAAATGCTCACATACTCCGTGTATGCTCCGCTTTTGAGGCACTTTCCGCCTTGTTATCGGGCCTGATCCAGAATCTTCAAACAGGCTCTAAATTAAAGGGGATGTATGAGAGTATTATTCTGGTTTTGTGACAAATTTGCGTGGACGCCAACCATAAAGACACTGGATGATGTTCCGGACTCAGGACCGGAGCAATTGGAAAACGTCGTTGTTGCATTTGTGCATGTCGAGCCCAGGGATATTCAGGAAGCCAGTTCAGCGGAAACAAAACTGGTTAAAAATGCCAAATGGCTTGCCCGCAAATGGGATGTCAAGAAAATACTCTTGCATTCATTTACCCATCTGGCTGAAGAAAAGGCAGAACCCGGCCAGGCGAAATTGCTTCTGGATCGGGTTCAGGGCAGACTGCATAGTGCGGAATACGATGTGTCCCAAACGGCTTACGGATATTTCAATGATCTGGTCATAGAAGCCAAAGGCCATCCCCTTGCAAGAATTTTCAAGGAATTTTGATGAAGAACAGACCATTGATCGGCGTTGCGGTTATTGTCATAAAAAATGGAACCGTATTGTTGGGAAAACGGAAAGGCTCGCATGGATCAGGAGCCTGGGCGTTTCCCGGTGGCCATCTGGAGATGAATGAATCGATCGAAGACTGTGCCAGGCGGGAAGTATTTGAGGAGACCGGTATTTCAATCGATCATATCCGGTATGCAACCTTCACCAACGACATATTTGAAGCAGAGAAAAAACACTACGTTACCCTGTTTGTTGTTGCCGATTATCAGGACGGCGATCTCCAGGTCAGGGAACCGGATAAATGCGAAACATGGGACTGGTTTGTTTGGGGCCGGTTTCCGGAAAATCTGTTTTTGTCCCTGAAAAATTTGTTGGCTCAGGGATTCCGCATTCCGAACTGAAAGTATCGCAGTGAAAGGCGACGCTTCGATCCCGTTTGATATTCCGGTAATCGACTATCTTCCTGAAAAGACGATATCACATGATGTTTTCGGCTTCATCCAACCTGGCGATCACGGTTGAAAAACAATATCCCGTTACCGTGTCGAAAGCGCGTTTTCCGCTTCGACAGGGACGGTATTCCGAGATCAGGACATCCGGACACGAATTTGTTTTCAATCTGAATGGTGAAATCAAATTCATTCGGAGTCTCGGTGTCAACTGGCCCCATCCGGCCGAACAGCTCAAGCGGACAGACGGCAATGACTGGGTGTACTATACGGTAGGCGACATCAGCGGTGAAAGCGGCATCATATCCTGGATGGGCGAATATTATCTGCCCTGTCTGCCATATCCCAGCAACGCGGTATGGGAGGTCAATTATTTCAAAAACGCCACCATCATGGGGGCCTTTGCGGAATGGTCCCAATTGTATGCCAATCTTTACGGCTTGCAGGAAAACGGCCTGCATTCCAGGAATAAGGAGCTGATCAGCCGCATTTTGCAGAACCACGACGGCGTGCTGTTCGAACAGGCCGAAAAGCTGAACAAGATCATCGGCGGCCGAGTATCGGTTCTTCCACCCGATACGCGACACGTCGATTACGAAATCATTCCGACCATGATTGCGGACGGACGCCTGTATCACTGCGATTTCTGCTGTGTCAAAACCGACCGAAAATTCTACATTAAAGGACATTCGAAAACCGGTCGATGGTTAACAGGTTGATGCCGCTTTTCAGAAAATGCTTGAAATCAATGACCATTTTAAAAACATTGAAATTACGGGTAATTTTCTTCTGGGAGATACGCTTTCATTCGAACATGATGAATCCCTTGCCGCATTTCTCGAAAGCGTGCCGGTTTCCACGCATCGGAAAGGTGCCATTTACCTGTCTCCGTTGAAAGACAGTTCCAAAAAGCGCGAACTGTTGCCGCGCTTTCATGCGATCAAGAATCGAAGTCAACTGCCGGTTTAACCCTATCTGATTCAGCGGCTATAGGGAAAATGAAAGCGGTCGTCCATCCCTTGTCCGCGGTAGTCCCAAATTGGTAACTAAAGCGATACGCTTCAATAACTGAGGAAGACATGACCATTTTTTTATTCGTTGCAGGACTGTGCCTATTGATTATCGGTGCGGAAGCCCTGGTTCGGGGTGCCTCCCGGCTGGCGACTGTAATCGGCATATCGCCACTGGTCATCGGACTGACTGTCGTGGCGTTTGGTACCAGTTCACCCGAACTGGCGGTCAGCATCAAATCCGCATTATCCGGCCAGGCCAGTATTGCCCTGGGAAACGTGATCGGCAGCAACATTTTCAACGTTCTCTTCATTCTGGGCCTTTCCGCATTGATTGTGCCCCTGAACGTATCGCAACAACTGGTGCGGCTGGACGTGCCGTTAATGATTGGACTCTCCATCCTTGTTCTGATTTTTTCACTGGATGGCAACCTGAGTCGAACCGAAGGCGTCATTTGGGTCACGGGACTGGCCTTTTACCTCTGGTTGCTGATCAACCAAAGCCGCAGAGAAAACATCGAGATCAAAGAGGAATATGCCAAGGAATTTGGATCTTATGACGGAGGCGGTTGGATTCGAAATATCGGTTTTGTCCTTTGCGGTCTGGGATTGTTGGTTCTGGGGTCACGCTGGCTCGTCGACAGTGCGGTATCATTTGCAAAATATCTGGGTGTCAGCGAACTGGTTGTCGGATTGACCGTTGTCGCAGCCGGAACGTCGTTGCCGGAAGTGGTTACCTCGATCATCGCGGCGATTCGCGGGGAACGGGATATTGCCGTCGGCAATGTGGTCGGCAGCAACATCTTCAACATCATGGGGGTATTGGGACTGGCGAGTGTTGTGGCGCCATCAGGCATTGATGTCTCATCCGCGGTCATCGGACTGGACATACCGGTCATGATTGCGGCGGCGATGGCTTGCCTGCCCATATTTTTTACCGGTGGCGTCATCAGCCGGCTGGAGGGTGTGGCGTTGCTGGGATACTATGTGACCTATACCCTCTATCTGGTTCTGGCCGCATCCCGTCATGATGCATTGCCCCGGTTCAGCGCAGTCATGTTGTACTTCGTCATTCCGCTGACCGTTCTGACCCTGATGATCGTGGTGGTTCAGGAAACACGCAGGCGAAACAAGGGATCGCCAACATGATTTGACAGACAAGGCGGAACGGGTTAAAAAAACAGTTCTTCGTGGGATGGAAAAACTTCCTGTATACGTGCGGAAGTTAATATTTTTATTGGTTGAAGACCTTAAAGCAGATGGCCCGATACAAAAAAGTTGGCACAATTTTTCACCCTTGGGCAATGACAGGACCCACTGCCATTTAAATTATCGTTATGTGGCGTGCCGGACTTATCGTCAGGGGGAGATCGTAATTGACGTGTATTATGTTGGCTCTCGTGAAAAAGCCCCGTATTGAGATATCCCTTCAAGGAGAGCATTTTAATGAACTCATTGATTGGATAAGCAAAAAATATGAAGTAAATATTCTCGTATACGAAGAATCTGGCAGCATAGCCGTTGAAGAGACTGATTTTGGGAGAGAAATGCAGTCCAACAGAATCGGTAACCTTCTTTGCGCAGCTCGGTTAAAAGCCAGCCTGTCACAGTCACAACTGGCTGATAAGCTCTGTGTCCGTCAAAACATGATCAGTGAATACGAAAGGGGCAAGCGCAGGCTTTCGCCTGCAATGGCAAAACGGATGGCTGAAATTCTTCATCTTAAAGCTGAAAGACTTTAATATAGCTTTTCAGATAATGATTTTTCAGGGTGTTCCCGCATGATTACGCAAGTGCCTGCCGGAAAATCGGCATATCGCTTCCAGTCAAAGACATGGACAACCTGATCTTTACGGATATTTGCCTTCAGCCACCAATCAGCCGTGTATCAGTGCATAGCGACGGCGCGTTGTCAGCATAAACACCAGTGTAATCAGGCGACCACGATAACCATCGCCTGAAAGATGCGGCGCACCCACAACCGGTCCATCGGCCTGCTCCATAATGATTTGTGTCCACCAGCCACTCCAGGACACATCCCTGCAAGTGCAGCGATATAAAACTTTAACCTTTCTCAGGAGCCTGTTGAAAACCCCCAAATCCGTTAAAATCAGAAAAAATCATTGAACAAAATACGGTTTTCCTGTATCCAATTTTTAAATATAAAATATCAATATAAAATAGTTTTTAAATAACAATATAAATTCATCAAGGAAAAATTACATGGCTGTAAAAACCCGAGGAGGACGTCCCAAAAAATTTGATGTGTCCAGCCGGGTGGTAACCATAACCCTTCCGGAAAGAACACTGAAAAATCTGGAATCCATTGACAGGGACCGGGCCAGAGCCATTGTAAAGGCCGTTGACAGCACATTGTATCAGGACAGGGAATCTGATCAGCCACTGGTTGATCTGGTGGAAGTTGCGCCAGGAATTGCAATCATAATAGTCGGACCCAGTTCATCCCTGCGAAGTGTTCACTGGCTGCGGATGGTGGAGATCACCCCCGAACGGTTTTTGCTTGTCATCCAGCAGGACATCCGTGCAGAAGAACTGGAGCTGATCATCCTGGACATGCTGGACATGCTTCCATCCGATGATCATTATGAGAGGCCTCTGCTGGAACAGCTTCGAAAACTGATTCGTTCGTCTCGCCATGAAAGTCGAATTCAACAATATAAAATACTGATGATTTCCGTAAATGACATCGACTCGGGCGAATAAAAAGGAACCGGAAGGGCACGGTTGATTCCCGGAAAGGGAAACCGTCATTTTCATGCTGTTGAAACCTCAATCGAACAAGGATTACGGACGTGATCATTCTAAAAAGCATACTGAATGCTGCTGACCGGATATTGACATTTTTTGAGGACTGGACCCTGTTCATTACCGTGATAGCCGTTTTGGCCGCATTGTTCGTGAATGTAATATTGCGGTATGCATTCAATTATTCCCTTGCCTGGTCGGAAGAGCTGGTTCGGGAGGTCATCATTTACACCACGCTGATCGGATGCAGCGCTGCGGTCAGGAACCGGTCCATGATCAAGGTGGATGTTTTGTTGCAACTGATCCCAAAAACCAGATATCCACTGATGCTTTTCAGCAATCTGGTTACCCTGATTTTTGCTGTGATGATGCTCTATTACGGCTGGCAGATCGCAGCGATTCAGGCCGTTACACATCAGAAAACCATAATTTTGCAGATTCCGATGGTCTATCTGTATGCACTGATGCCGTTGATGGGCGGCATGATGATGATACGCACGATTCAGGTCATGACTCAGGATTTTCTGTCGTACCGGGAAGAGCGCCGAACGTAGTCATCCGCACTGAATCATGATGAAATTCAGCCCTGACTCAACAGATATGAACTGTAAGATAATGATTTTGGGAAGGCAGCAGGGAGGCGATAGGCCTTTAGCGGCTGACGTCTTGAAAACACTCGGCCATCCCCGGCCGATAACGCACCCCAAATCTTTATCCTGATAGCTAAAGCAGGAAGAATGGCCCCTACTCGTAACGTCATGAAATGAGGATATCCGGTTATGGAATGGACTTATGCAGTTCCAATGCTGATTCTGCTGGGAGCAATGCTGGCATACGTTCCCGTGTTCATGTGCCTGTTTTTTACATCGGTAATATGCATGCTGCTGTTCACCGATATTCCCATGCTGCTGCTGATTCAGACCATTTTTCGCAGCATGGACAATTTTGCACTGGTTGTGGTGCTGTTTTTCATTCTCTGCGGAAATATCATGACAGCCGGCACCATTGTTGAAAAACTGATCAAATTTGCAAACGTGCTGGTAAGCTGGCTGCCTGGAGGACTGGGAATGGCCGGTGTCATGGCCTGCGCGCTGTTTGGCGCCATTTCCGGATCCACTGTTGCCACAGTTGTGGCCCTTGGGGGATTCATGATTCCGGCGTTGCGGGAAAACGGGTATCCCGATCCCTACAGCATCGGCGTAATGACCACATCCGGCAATCTGGGGGTGATCATTCCACCAAGTATCGGAATGATTTTATTCAGCATGATCAGCAACTGCTCACTGGAAGCGCTCTTTCTGACCGGATTTGTCCCCGGGGTGCTGATTTCGGTTGCAACATGCCTGTATACCTATTTTCTATTTAAAAACAATCCCGACATTATCCGGCAACCGATTCCGGGCATCAGCCAGATATGGGCCACCTTTCGGGAATGTTTCTGGGCGCTCATGCTTCCGGTGGTGATCTTTGCCGGTATTTATTCCGGTGCATTTACAGCGAACGAGGCGGCAGTCGTGGCCTGCATTTATGCCTTTGTTGTAGAGCTGTTTATTCACAAGTCCATGAAGCTGTCTGATGCAAAACGGGTTGTGGTGAATTCTGCAGTCACCTCGGCAACCCTGTTGATCATTGTTGCAGGGGCATCCTGTTTCGGGCGCTATCTGACCATTGAATCCATTCCGGCCAAAATTACCGAGGCAGTTACCGGCAGCATCCATTCTCCTGCCCTGTTCCTGCTGGCAATCAACATGATTCTTCTGGTGGTGGGATGTCTGATGGACATCATATCGGCCACGCTGATCATCGGCCCGGTCTGTCTGCCGCTTCTGGCCGCGTTCGGGATCGATCCGATTCATTTCGGACTGATCATGACCGTGAATCTGGCCATTGGATATACCACGCCACCGGTAGGGGTCAGCCTATATATCACGGGATCGATTGCCAACCGGGATATCCTGTATGTTACCCGGTCGGTCATGCCGTTTCTGATCATACAGATCAGTATTCTTTTCCTGATGACCTACCTGCCGGAAGTGGTGTTATGGCTGCCCCGTATTCTGGGATATGAGATGGGTGTACATTCTGTTGGTGGTGGAATGTAGCCGGAACGTAACCAGTTGGTTTTGGCAGGGGGCAATCCGGTTCTAATCCCGCTTTTTAACCACCCGGGCCAGCACGCCCATGCACACGCTTTGTGCTGGCTACGGATCGGGTGATGACCGAACCCGATGCGGCAATGAAACCGAAACCGACTGTTACACCACCATTTATGGTGACATTTGGCGCCCAGCCAGCCATTGGATCCGATGATAAACCCCGCCATCCGGCCGGATGCCCTGAAGCCGGAAAACACAGGGACGCCCATGAAATTAGGCGTTTCCATTCTCTTCAAAGCTTATGCCGATTTCCATAACAATCTTTCTACCACGCTGGGCTGCCCGACTGGCTGCCGATTGCCCGAAACCCAGTTTTAAACCGACCTTCGTCCCCGGGAGGCCCAGCGCGGTCACCGCCCAATGAGGTCAACACGCTTCAAGCTTTCTCACGCACTGGGTGCTTTCCGGGGAATGAACATCTTAGATGGTTGCATCGTCGCCTGTTCTTTGAATGTGAATTCAGGAAAGGCCGATTGAACGCAGATGCATAGGTCAGGACGAAAGCAGCCTGCAGGATATAATTACGATATAGCCACATCGTAACTACGTGTCAAAACAAAAGCGTATTTATGGAGAAGTTTCCCAGAACCAGCGCCACCACCTGATCAGGTGTCATGCCAGCGGTGGAAACGACGATGTCTGCATATTTTTCGTAGAGAGGACGCCTTTCTTCATAAAGCATGTCGATTGTCTGGCCAGGCATTCTCAGCACCCCCCGTTCATCCAGATTGCACAGTCGGGCTCTCAGCGTTTCCATCTCGATTTGCAGATAGACCGCCGGCCCCAGTGATTTCAGATGGGCCATGGCTTTCGCACTGTAGACGGCGCTGCCGCCGGTGGCAACCACACCGCAGTCTGCCGGTACGCATAGCAGATACGTTTCTTCGATTTCCCGGAAGCCGCTGATGCCGTGCCTGGAAATAAGATCCTGAAGATAGCATCCTTCACCGGTTTGAATCAGGATGTCCGTATCCAGAAACGCCGTTCCCAGTCGTTTGGCCAACAGCACGCCTATGGTGCTTTTACCGGCCCCGGGCATTCCGATGAGTATCAGATTCCGTTTTGCCTTCAACGTTCGAAAGCCCTAATCCGCCTGGTCCAGCCCGACCAGCACATTGGCGTTGGTGGGAAACACCATTCCGCACAGCGCCTTCTCCAGGTACCCCGGAGGCAGTTTGGACGCTCAGCCGGCACCTTTTACGGTTTCAGTCAGACGGAGAGGATGCGGGTCTTGAGGGGTTTTCATGGCAGGCAAATGTACACCATCTACGCTAAAATACAATCATAATAGTGACTATTCAGGCACAAAGACACATAGGGGCAAAGGCACAAAGAGGCATATTGTCCATCAGCCGTTGGCGGTAAGGCGGTTCTGCGTCCATATCAATTCATCTCCATCATCCATCCCCCGCCCATGGCCTTATACAGGGTGGTGTAGGCGATCAGGGCCGCCGCGCGATACTGAACATAATCCAGTTCAGCCGGAAAAAGCTGCTGTTGTGCGTTCAGAACCGTCAGATAGGGGGTATATCCGCCATCATACTGAAGCCGGGCCAGTCGTTCGTATTCCCGGCCGGCTGTCACCAGACGCTCCTGAGCTTTGACCTGCTCCGCCACTTTGGTCCGGGCGATCAGGGCATTTTCAACATCGGCAAATGCCTGCTGAATGGATGACTGATAGGTCAGAAGGCTCATTTTGTGATCGGCTTCGGCCTGCTTCACCTGGGCCTCGATGCCGCCTGCTGAAAAAATCGGGCCGGTAAATGACCCCTGATAACTCCAGGTCCGGGCCGAGCCATTGAACAGATTTGACAGATCCGCGCTGGCCAGGCCCAGACCGGCAGTCAGTGAAATGCTCGGAAAATACAGGGCTCTGGCCGCGCCGATTCGGGCATTGGCAGCGATCAGATTCTGTTCGGCCTGCTGAATATCCGGGCGGTTGGTCAGAACATCGGATGGTACACCTGCCGGAACAGACGGCAGGATCAGATCGTCGATGGTCCGGTTGCGAACAATGGGGCCGGGATTTCGTCCCAACAGGATCGACAGGGCGTTTTCGGTCTGAGCGATCTGGGATTCGATCTGGGGAATGATTCCCGCAGCGGTTTCATACTGGGTGTGGGCCTGCTCTACGGTCATTCGTGACACCCGGCCATATTGATACTGCAGCTCAAAAAGCCGGACCGACTCGGCATAAATGGTCAGAGTGTCCCTGGAAATACGCAACTGCATGTCAAGTCCCAGCAGTTGGATATAATTGGCGGCGACCGATGATACCAGAGACAGCAGAATACCGCGCTGGGCCGCTTCGCTGGCCAGAACATTGGCCTGTGCAGCCTCGGACAGACGCTGAATTTTACCCCAGAGGTCGAGTTCCCAGCTTGCATGGGAAAGCATCTGAAACGCGTTCTGGGGATTGGGTACCGACGCCGGTATCGGGGAGGCGTTTTCTTCACTGGCCCGCTGGCGGGACCCGCTGCCGCTGTAGCCAATCTGGGGCAAAAGCGGAGACCGTGTCTGGGTCAATACGGCGGCGGCCTTTTCGATGTTGGCCGCAGCGATTTGAATGTCTTTGTTATGGTTCAGGGCTTCGTCAATCAGCGCATCCAGCATCGGGTCCTGAAACTGGGTCCACCATTTTGTGTTGGCCAGCTCCTGCGCATGTTCATCCTGATAGCGGTATTCGGCAGGCACATCCACAGACGGCCGTTCGTACGCCGGGCCCATCATGCAGCCCGACAGACCAAGCAAAGCAGCCAGGATCAGTAAAAATGGGCGCATGTCAGTGTTCCTCCCCGGGCGTTGAACGGTGCGGTTCGCGGGTGGATTCGTCAGGGCTCATTTCTTTGATTCCATCCGGAGACCGGTTGCTCCACCGATCAAAAATATAAAAAAACAGCGGAACATACAGCATGGCCAGGGTGGCCTCTCCGATCATGCCGCCGATGATGCCCGTGCCGATGGAATGGCGTGCATTGGCCCCGGCGCCCACGGCAACAGCCAGGGGCAATACGCCAAAAATGAAGGCCAGGGATGTCATGATAATGGGTCGCAGCCGCATCTCACCGGCCTCGATGGTGGCATCCATCAGCGATTTGCCCTGTTTGCGCAGCTCCACGGCAAATGTAACCCGCAGCAGCGCGTTTTTGGCGCCCAGGCCGACCAGAACCAGAAGACCGATCTGAAAATACACATCGTTTTCCAGTCCCCGCATCCAGTTGAACAAAAGGGCGCCCAGTACACCAAACGGCACGGCTGTCATGACCGACCCCGGAAGGGTCCAGGATTCGTACTGGGCCGCCAGAATCAAAAACACAAACACCAGACCAAACATGAGGGCCAAGGCCGACGTTCCCCCAGCGCTTTTTTCCTCGAACGCCAGGCCGGACCAGGCAAATGTATAACCAGGGGGGAGCACCTGGCGTGCAACGGCTTCCATGACGTCGATGGCCTGGCCCGAACTGTAGCCAGGTGCGGCGTTTCCATCGATCTTGGCCGATGGGAACCCATTGAAATGGGGCAGCATATCCGGACCGGTCACCCAGGATGTGGTCACCACGGAAGACAGGGGAACCATCTGTCCCGTGTTTGACCGGGTATACAGCCGGGTCAGATCCTGGGGATTCTGTCGGAATAGGGGATCGGACTGAAGAATCACCCACCAGACCCGGCTGAAATCGTTGTACTGGCTGGCTGTCAGTGATCCGAACTGGGCCTGAATCGCGCTGTAGATATCGTGTACCGGTACACCGATCAGGCTGGCCTTGTCCCGGTTTACTTCGGCTTTCAGTTGCTGGGAAGAGGCCCGGAATGTCGAGTTCAATCCACTCAGTTCGGGTCTTTGCCTGGCCTGGTTCAAAAATTGCCGGGACAGTTCTTCCAGCCGGGCCGGGTCACCCGAACCGGTGTCCTGAATCCAGAACTCGAAACCACCTGTTGTACCGATTCCGGGAATGGCCGGCGGCGAGATGGGAATGATCAGCCCCTGCTGAATATCCTTTGCCTGCCGGATCAGATTCATCAGCACAGCCCGTGAATTCTCCGATCGCGCCCGATCCACTGATTGATAGCGTTCCTCAAAGGATTTCAGCGTAACAAAGAATGTAGCCGCATTGATTTTAAACCCGTTATCAAGCAGGCTGAATCCAATGATCTGGGAGCGATATTCCACACCCGGTATGCCTGCGAATATGGCATCAATACGTTCGGAGACCTCTCTTGTCCGGTCCAGGCTGGCGGCATCGGGCATCATGACGGCGGCCATGACACGTCCCTGGTCTTCATTGGGTACGAAACTGGTGGGAAGGACCTGAAAGAGATGAACAATACCCCATACCATCACCCCCAGCAGCACAAAGGCAATGCTCATGCGGCGGATGATCACCACCACGGCCCGGCCAAACGCCTGGGTAAACCGGTCGAAGAGGCGGTTGAACCAGGCAAAGGGACCTTTTTGCGGCGGCGCGGTGTGTCTCAGCATCATGGCACACATGGCCGGGGTCAATGTCAGGGCGACAAAACCGGAAATCGAAACCGAAATGGCGATGGTAATCGCAAACTGCTTATAGAGCTGTCCCGTGGTTCCGGGCAGAAATGCGGCCGACACAAACACCGCGGACATCACCAGCACGGTTGCGATGACCGGACTGGTCACCTCGTTCATGGCCCGAATGGTGGCCTCTTTGGGTGACAGATGAAACTGGGTCATGTTCCGCTCGACATTTTCGACCACCACAATGGCATCATCCACCACGATTCCGATGGCCAGCACCAGGCCGAACAGGGTGAGCAGGTTGATGGAAAACCCCAGGGCCAGCATGCCGGGAAAGGTGCCGATCAGCGCAACAAAGATGGCGACGGTGCAGATCACCGTGGCCCGAAAATTCTGAAGAAACAAAAAGACCACCAGAATCACCAGAATCACCGCCTCGATCAGGGTGTGTTTGACCTCATCGATGGACAGCCGGACAAAATCCGTCGCGTCAAGAGAGATCACATAATCAAGCCCGTCGGGAAACTGGGTTTTCATCCGGACCATCTCGTCCCTGACTGCCCGGGATACTTTCAGGCCGTTGGCTCCGGGCTGCTGATAAATGGCGATGAATGTGGCCGGTGTATTGTTCAGGCGGCTGTCAATGACATACTGCCGAAGACCGACCTCGGCACGGGCCACATCTTTTAAGCGAACGATGGCACTGCCATCCTGGCTGGCCCGCAGAATGATATCTTCGAACCGGGCCGGGTCGGTAAACGGTCGCTGGGTAACCACCGGGAATGTCATCTGTACCGGCCCGATTGTGGGGGGCTGACCGATCTGACCGGCCCCGTATAGGGCATTCTGGGATGCCACGGCCTGCTGAATATCGCTGGTCGTGATGCCCAGAGAGGCCATCCGGTCCGGATTCATCCAGATTCGCATGGCCTGATCCGGTACACCCATGATGGATGACTGACCGGCACCCGGAACCCGCTTGACCGCATCCAGTACATAAACATTGGCGTAATTGGCAATATATTCCGCGCTGTACCGGTTTTCCGCCGAGGTGATCGCGATCAGCATCATGATTGAAGAAGATTTTTTCTGAACCGATACGCCCAACTGGGAAACGGCGGACGGCAGTTGGGGCAGCGCCAGATTGACCCGGTTCTGAACCTGAACCTGGGCGATATCCGAATCGGTACTGAGATCAAAATACACAGTCAGATTCAACATTCCGTTCGCGGAACTGGTTGAAGACATATACAGCATGTTGTCCACGCCATTGATCTGGGCCTCAATGGGAGCAGCGACGGAATCGGCCAGGGTCTTGGAGTCGGCTCCGGGATAGGTGGCCGATACCGTGATCTGAACCGGCGTGATGTTGGGATACTGTTCGATGGGAAGGACGGCAATGGCTACCATGCCTGCGATGACGATGATGATCGATACCACGGTTGCAAAAATGGGCCGATCGATAAAAAATCGTGAAAACATGCAGGCCTCCTTTACTGGCCGCGGCCTGCGGAGCCGGCCTGGGATGGTGGCGCAACAGACGCATTTTCAGAACGGGTTGCAGCGGGTGCAATCGTGACCGTCATGCCGGGGTGCAGCCTCATGGCCCCGTCGGTCACCACCTGTTCATCTGCCGAAAGACCTTCTGAAATGAACCACTCGTTTTCGTGCCATTCACCGACCGTGACCGGACGCTGTTCGGTCGTGTTATCCGGATTGATCACCCAGACAAAATGTCCCCTGGGCCCCTGCTGCACGGCCCGCTGGGGAAGCAGTATGGCATGGGGTCGAACCGCACCTTTCAACCGGACGCGCACATACTGGTTGGGACGCAGGGTCCCCTTGGGATTTTCGACACTGGCCCGGATCAGAAACGTACCGGTCTGGGAATTGTATGCCGGATCGGCAAAGGTAATCCGTCCGGTATGGGGATAGATGGAACCGTCAGCCAGAATGATTTCCACCAGGTAATGGCCTTCTGCCGGTCCGCGAATCAACCCGACTGTTCTCTCGGTGCGAAATTTTTGAAATTGATTTTCAGAGAGGCTGAAATTAACCCAAATCGGGGAAAGCACGGTTACGGTGGTAAGCTGACTGTTCTGGGAGCTGATATAGGTTCCGTCCGACTGCAGGGCAGCGCCCGCAATGCCGGTAATCGGCGAGGTGATGGTCGTATAGGACAGATTCAACTGGGCCGTCTCGACCTGGGCCGTGGATTGCTCTACCGCAGCAGCGGCAGATTCGAACTGACCCGTGGCGTCGTCCAGATCTTTTTGCGACAGCGCATTCAGTTCGGCAAGCGGCCGGGTTCTGCCCAGATTGGCCCGGGCTGTTTCCAGCGTGGCCTTCTGCATGGTCAGGGCGGCTTTGGCCTGGCTGAGCTGAACCTGAAAGGGTTTTGAATCCATCTGAAACAGAACCTGCCCTTCCTTGACCAGTGCGCCTTCGGTAAACAGGTGTTTTTCCAGAAAACCGCTGACGCGGGCATGGATATTGACCAAATGGGAACTCTGCGTCTGTGCGACAAATTCAAGCGCTACCGGAACATCCTTTGGAATCACGCGCTCGGTCGTGACAGCAGGTGGTTTGGGGGTGACAACCGGCTGTTCTTTTTTGCAACCAACCAGGCAGAACAGAAAACAGAACAAAACAAACAGCGGCCAGGCTGAAAACCGTAATCCGGCGATCTGTCGCAATTCCATGTCACCCCCTTTTTCCGGTCAGATGATGCCTTTTTCTTTTTTGATGGCGTCATAGGCTTCCTGAATTTCCTTGAATTTGTCATTGGCAAATTTGACAAATTCTTCCGGAAGGCCCTTGGCAATGATCTTGTCCGGGTGATAGTCGGCAGCCAGTTTCCGGTACTGTTTTTTGATCTGATCCATTGAATCACCGCGGGTGCAGCCCAGAATGGTGTAGTATTTATCGACATCCCGGACAAATTTGGATTTGATCTGCTGATACCGGGTTCCGGCAAATCCGAATATCCGGGCCGCGGATTGAAGCGTGTTTTCTTCATATGAATTCAGTGCCGCATCCGACAGGGAAACCCGGAACAAAATGTCCATCATCAGCTCCAGCATCTGGGGCTGGGAATAAAACTGGCCATAGAATTGAGACGCAAAATCCTCGAACGTCTGGGGCGAGTTCATGGCCGTATGAAAAATATTGAGTGCAATCTGCTGACTGTCCGGCGCCAGATTCAAATCATGGCTCATAAACTGCCGGACCGCATCGACCTCGGCACGCGAAACCTGACCATCCACCCGGGCCAGCTTGGCCAGCATGGAAAATGTCGCGACAAAAAAAGTGAACTGTGAGGATTCTTCGTAGGAAAGTGAGCCGGCCTGCTGATTTTCCGATTCCGGATTGCTGGCGTCATAGGCATGGCCGAATGTGGCGCCCAGAATCGCCCCCAGGGGGCCGCCCAGCGCGAATCCCAGCGCGCCGCCAATGACTTTACCCATGATACCCATATGAACACCTCCTGATAAAAGACTTAAAGGCTTGAGGTTGAAGACCGAAGGCTGAAGACTGAAGGGACTGCCTGCCTGCATTCGGGCATATCTGCCCTGAACCCTGCACCCTGCACCCTTTTTGCAGTGATCAATCTAACAGAAAATCATGCGGGAAGGTAGGAAAAACAATTTGAATATGCCGGTTCATCTCATCGCCGCCTCAATTTCACTCAGAAACCGGCTTCTGGCATTGTACTGGCCTTTTCTGAAATCCGCGCGGGTCATATACAGATATTTTTCCGCACGGGTCATGGCCACATACATCAGTCGGCGCTCTTCATGAATGCCCGATGGGGATTCTGTCGACTTCCAGTGCGGAAACAGATTTTCCTCGCATCCGGTCACAAAAACCGCATGAAATTCCAGCCCTTTTGCCGCATGCACCGTTGACAGACTGACACCTTTTTTGACATCATCCTCATCATCTCCGGTGTCTTCCCGCACCAGAGCCGCTTCTTCCAGATAATCCACAATGCTGTCTTTCTGGGAAGTGGAATAGATCAGTTGATCGATATTCTCCCGTCTCTGGGTAAAATCCATGGAACCGGCTTTGGTGAAGTCTTCCAGGTAGGCCATGTAACCCACTGAATCCAGAATGTGGCGAACCGCTTCATCGGGTTTCATGTTCCGAATCTGGTCCAGTACATTCAGGAGGCCGTCAAGGGCCGAATATACTTTGGGCGCCATGATTTTCTGACTCAGCGCCAGACGCGCCGCTTCCTGTAGACTGACGGTTTCGGACTGGAGCGCCGCAATTTTCTTGATGGCCCCGGGTCCCATGCCCCGTTTGGGAACGTTCAGAATCCGTTCAAAGGATGTATCATCCTTGGGAAAAACCGCGGCGCTGAGATAACAGTTGAGATCCATGATCTCTTTCCGTTCAAAAAATCCTTTGCCGCCCAACATCTGATAGGGTGCGCCGGATGCGCGAAGGGCCTGTTCAAAAGCCAGTGAACAGAATTTGGTCCGGTACAGCACAGCCATTTGGGAATAGTCAATGCCTTTTCGGTGAAGCGAGCCGATTTTGCTGACCACCCAGGCCGCCTCTTCTCTTTCATTCATAAAATCATGAATTTCGACCGCACCGCCTTTCTGGCTGGAAAAACATTTTTTTTTCATGCGATCGCGGTTGTGTTTGATCAGATGATTGGCGATATCCACAATTTCATTGGCCGACCGGTAATTCTGCTCCAGTTTGAAAATCCGGCCGTCTGGATATTTTTGCATAAAATTCAAAAAATGATCCACATTGCTGCCCCGAAAGGAATAAATGGCCTGCCAGTCATCTCCGACGCAGAACAACCGGCCATTTTTCACCAGAAGACCGGTCAGATCTTCCTGAAGATTATTGGTATCCTGATACTCGTCACACAGAATATAATCGAACAGGCCCTGGTAATGGGACCGGATGTCTGCATGGTCCCGCAACAGATTCCGGGTCAGAAACAGGATGTTGTCAAAATCAACGGCATTTCTGGCCAGAAGCTCTTTTTCATAGAGGCTGTAAATGTCTGTCATCAGAAAATGACCGGCTTTTCCCTTTGCGGCCAGCCAGGGTTCCGGATTGCCTGAATTTTTGGCGTGTGATATTTCCGATGCGACAATCGGCACAAATTTTTTATCCAGATTCAGCCGGGCCACCAGAATGTCCTTTAGCGTCTTCTGCTGCTGATACGTGGCATAGACCTGAACCGGCGGCGCGAACCCCAGAATCTGACAGTGTTCCTTGAAAATTTTAAAACACGCGGAGTGAAAGGTGCGTACCCAGGGAAACCGGCTGATGGGCAGACCGGTCTGAGCTGTCAGACGGCTTTTCATTTCCTCGGCGGCCTTGTTGGTGAACGTAATCGCCAGAATTCGTCGCGAATCCATGCCGGTTTCGATCAGATGGGCGATTTTGGCGGTCAGTGTCCGGGTTTTACCGGAGCCGGCGCCGGCGGTTACCAGGACGGGTGAATCCATATAGGTGACAGCTTCCTGCTGGGGCTTGGACAGGTTCATGATCTCATTCCGTTTGCGGTGGTTATGGGTGCGGCAGACCGCCGCACATGGATCATTTTGCTCAGGAAAAACCTTTCGGGGCAGAAGGCGCACATGATCCGCCAATCCCTGAAGCGTTGATAAAACTGGCGCAACTGACCTGTTTTATAACCTGTTTCTGTCCGCATGACGGACAGGTCACGGATTCTTCTTCTCCTTTAAAAACCAGTTTTTCAAATACACATTCACAAACCTGACATTCGTATTCATAAATCGGCATGATTTCGATCTCCTTTACCGTAAAGCGGTGTTCGTAGCCGCCGGTTTCAAGCGAAAAGGACAGAAAGCAGACAGCTTCAGTCTTCAGCCTTCAATCAAAGCCCGGCTTTTTCTGGCGCTATCTACCATATCCGGCCTGACTTTTGCAATAACCGGTTTTTTGCATCTGCACGCAGGCCCGAAAAAATGCCGGAGTCGATTGTCTCTTGACGAACAATCAATTTCTGTCCTAATACAGTAGCGAAATATGTGATTTGTGTATATTGAGAAGTTGCCGGACCGTCTGGCTGTTGCGATGCAAGAATACAAGAATGCAGCCCCTGCAGTCTTCAGCCTTTTTATCATGACCCATGAATACCAACCAAACGATATGCAGCCAAAACGTGGCGGAACGGGTTTGATGAATCGATTCAAAACCGGGTGGGACCAATGGCGCCGCAAGCCAAACGACCGGCTGCTGACCGGCCTGGTGCCTGTCTTTGTTTTCATCCTGCTTCACGTAATTCAGCCGGGGTTCATCAGACATCTGAATCTTCAACTGGCGGATCAGTTCTTTCGATCGGAAGGGGGGTTGCGGCCGTCCGAAGCGCCGGTTGTCGCCAGTATCGATGATGCAAGCCTGAAACATTTTGGACAATGGCCCTGGCCGCGCTATCGAATCGCACAGCTCCTGGAAGCGATTGGGCAGCACAATCCCAAAAGTGTGGGTCTGGATATCCTGTTCGCCGAACCGGATCGAACCTCGCCGATTCATCTTCAGCGGCAGTTTGAACAGGATTTTAAAATTCACGTTGATTTTCAGGGACTTCCGGATTCACTGCTGGATCATGACCATATCCTGGCCCAGGCCCTGGCCCGGGGGCCTCATGTAACCGGATTTTCGTTTAAATTTGACAAACCGGCCATATCCCCTGTCACAGATGAACTGGCGCATCCGCTGCACGCGACTGTGATGACACACTCCACCTATCCAAAACTGTCGGACCACCTGTTTCATGCCAGCGGTGCGGAATCCTGCCTGCCAGTTCTGGCAGAGGCGGCTTTTGGAACCGGATTTATGAACGCGATCAGTGATCCGGATGGTGTGATTCGTCGCATTCCCCTCTTGATACAGTACCATGATAAAATCTATCCCAGCCTGTCCGTTGCCATGCTGGTCGCAGCCAACAAAACCGGGCAGCCGGTGATTCGAATGGACCGATACGGGATTCAGTCCCTGCAGATTGGCCCTCACATCATTCCTACGGATTCCGGCGGGAGACTGCTCATCAAGCCCTACCAAAACTGGCAAACGATCAAGCAGGTTTCGGCCGTCGATATCATGAACCAGACCGTTCCGTCCAATGTACTGAAAAACCGGTATGTTTTGATCGGACTGACCGCATCGGGGCTGAAGGATGTGGCCGCAACCGCCATGAACACCCAGATTCCCGGCGTTGTGATTCATGCCAATATCTTGGACAATATCCTGCAAGCGCGATACTACAGGCATCCGGGATGGCTGAAGATGTTGGAACTGGTGCTGTTCTGTGTATCCGGACTGATCGCAGTCGTCGCTATCGACCGATTCCGGGTGTATATGGTTTTGATCGGCTGCAGCCTGATGATCATGCTCTGGTGGGCTGGCGCATTTTACGGGGTTTCTCAAACCGGCATTTTTGTTTCGCCGCTGTTACCATCCGCCATGCTGTTGACTCAGATGGTGATTCTGATTCTCCTGAGGCTGCGTCAGGCTCAGGAATGGGTGACGTTTTTTCGGGTGGCATTGACGCGGTCTCTGTCAGCCGCCAAAGAACTGAAGGTCGCAAAAGAACGGGCGGATCTGGCCAATCAGTTTAAAAGCGATTTTCTGGCCAGAATGAGCCATGAGATCCGTACACCCATGAATGCCATACTGGGCATGGCAGAATTGCTGTCTGAAACGCCCCTGACAGACGAGCAGCGGGATTATCTTCAAACCCTTCAGAATTCCGGTGAGTTACTGCTGACCCTGATCAACGACATACTGGATCTCTCAAAAATCGAGGCGGGCCAGTTGATATTGGAAAAAGCACCGCTGAATCTTCGGGAGCTGATACAGAACCTCCTGGGAATGTTATCCCATCGGGCAAGTGAAAAGGGACTTGATCTGGTTTCCCGTATTGCACATCAGGTTCCGCCGCTTTTGACCGGTGATCCCACCCGTATTCAGCAGGTGCTGATGAATCTGGTGGGAAATGCCATCAAATTTACGGCATCCGGCTCTGTCCGGATATCGGTTTTTCCCGTATCAGACGGAAATAGCTCAGAAATATATCAGTTTGAAGTTCAGGATA
>Ga0351869_1004_pt1 | contig 116616 bp, 81 predicted proteins | sample TotcelFGM3001M10_FD_206776 | JGI IMG/M metagenome (GOLD analysis project Ga0351869, IMG submission 206776) | Enriched cells from coal bed in the Powder River Basin, Montana, United States - Total cells FGM rep2 HSBNCT.FGM.300.1.M10 ... | reverse complement strand
AACGTTGCGCCAAAACTGAACGATTCGTTTCTGTTCTTCTTCCTTCACCAGGTCGTACATTTCAGCGGAGTACGCGCCAGCCACCTGCATCCCAAAATCTTCACTGATGCCGTGCAGGTAGGCGTGTGCCGTGTGGTCGAAGAAGCGAACCGAAGTGGTGAGGATGGCGGCGTACTTGCCCTTAAACGCAGTCTGCGTCCCACGCTCGATCGCCAGTTCGATGAAGCGTTTGTAGGGACCAGGGACGAGGAAAACGTACACGGGCGTAGCCCACAGAACAATGTCGCCCGCCTCAACGGCCTCGATGACCTCCCGCCAAACGGTTTGGTCGCCTTCGAGTTTCTTGATGTCTTGGCAGACATTGAAGATCGTGAAGGCATGTTGCGGAAATTTCTTTTGCAGAAACCGCACGTACTGCATGGTCACGCTGGTCGTGCCCTTCGGACTGCCGTTGAGGACGACGATTTTCATGGCTTTCATCGTCCTCCTGGGAACGATCTTAAATGCGTGGTGATTCCACCTAATCCATCAACTGGGCCAGCGCGTTGAGCGCCGTCCTGGCTTCCTTCACCCCGCCCAATTCCTGCACCAATTTTTTCGCCTTGACCAGCAGAGCAACTGACACGGCATCCTTGGGGACGACAGGGCCAGCGGCTTCTTCGGCGGCTGGTGCGGGTGCGGCCTTCGCCTTTTTCTTGGCGGCGAGAATTGATTTGACGTTGCTGACTTGGCCCGCCGTCGTCGGCATACCCGATGCGGTCAACAGTTCCGCGATTTCCTTGGGCGACTTGTCTTTGTGCGTCTTCAGGGCGGTTTTGATCGCCGCTGTCTTGGCACCCCTGACAGGCTTAGCCTCAACGGGGGCAGCTTCGACGGAATTGGATTCAGTGGTTTCGGGTTCGGTGGATTCGGCTTCGATCTTTGCTTTGGCTTTTCGCGGCATGGTAGGTCTCCTTGAATTGGGCGTCAAAACACGATTCGCAACAGTTTAGGTACAATTCGGTTCTCTGTCTATTGGCGTGGATGCGGCTTGGTGGGGGCAATTGTCTATTTGCCGCCAAGCATACTTGCCCCGACGAACTCGGTGGCATCAACCACGTCTTCGAGCAGGAGTTCCCAGACGGTCGCCTGTATTGATTTCGTTTTATGGCTGTGAGTTTTCTGGGTCCAGCCATTCAAGATCGAAAATCCTTTGCCAACTGGTCTCGACTTCCTGGCGGTAGGCATCGGGAAGCGGGGTTTCGTGCGTGAATCGGTAGGTGGATAAACCCTCTACTTCGTGAGGTCAGTCCAGCGGTCGTTCACGAACTGGGCAAATCGAAGCAGGAACGCCAACGACGTGTAGGCTTCCCCGTCCGTGATGCCAGCCGCCTTCCCGTGTGCGGTCATGTCCCGCCAGTATTTCAGTAAGCTGAGGTAGCCGCTGCACTCCTTCTGAACGTTGTCAGGCTGGGAACTGAGCAGGAGTTTCTCGATCCTGCCGCGCCCTCCGCTCGCCAAGTACATTTTCTCGATTTTGGCCTGATCCCCGTCCTTTGCGATAGCGGCTGCCAGGAGGATCGACTCTGCGGCGGCACCACACATCGCGCAGCATCCGAAGTAGGCATTGGCGGCGTAGCAGCGAATCGCCTCCTGGGACCGCTCTTGGAACCCAGGCCCATAGCGCGGCGTAAAGCTGTCCAACATCTTGGAGAACCGCCCAGGCTCGATGGGAACGTAGTCGTACTGGCCCGCCTCCGCAAGCCACTTCTTGCCAGCGGGGGTCACGGTGTAGCCGTCTACATAGCCTTCCTCCTGCCTTCTAAACGCCATCACGCCAGGTCGAAGGATGCCACGGCGGCACAACTCCCAGGCGGCGGCGTAGAAGGCGGGAGAGATTTCGGCGTAGCCGCGCTGGTCCCCGTGGTCCTGGACACCGCAAACATCCCTGACGTAGGCCGCAAAAACTTTGGGAAGATAAAGCTCGTAACCGTAGTGTCGTAGATTGGCCGCACCGTCGCGTAACACGCGAATGATGAAGTGAAAGGCATCCTCCTCGGTCGGAATCTTCAGCGGTTGAATGTGCATGAGCCACCATTGGATGGGGGGCCGTGGTTGAATCAGCGGCTATTGTATGGCGGTGGGGCCAGGAGAAGAAGGGGTTCGCCCGCAATGCCGCCATTGGCAATCCGAAGGCCCAGCGGTTCGCAGAGTTCTTGCAGGAAGTCGGGGTAGGTACTCACATTCCGCACCCCTCGATGCGAGTTGATCTTGGCAAGCTAACGCGGGGATGGCATAATAGGCGGGTCACGATGGATCGGTGGCCTAGCATGGAGTACCAAGGATGGGTAAGAGCATACAGTACGATACAGAGATTATCGGCGCGTTTCCTGCCATCGCGGAATACTTAAAGAAACTCGGTGTTGCGAAAATCGTGGATGACGTTGTCCCGTGGGAGGGAAACATTTCGTTAGGGACGCTTGCTGAGATTTTGATTCTCAATCGGATGCTCAATCCCAAGGCATTGATGCGAGTCGGGGAATGGGCTCAGAACGCAGGGGTGACTCAGTACTACGGAGTCACGGCCGAGCAGCTCAACGACGATCTTCTCGGGCGGGCTTTGGAGCGTCTCTCCGAATATCGCGCCCAGGTTGAGACGGCATTGGTGATAAGTTCGATACGTAACTTTGATTTGGATGTGGCTCACGTTCATTTCGACATCACCGGGGTCGAGTTATATGGGAGCTACGAGCGACAGCTTTCGACCGAAGGGGAGGAGTCAGGTCCGCTTCAACCGGCCTACGGTCGGACGAAGAGCGGCCGTAAGAATGTCAAACAGATTCAATTGGGTCTGAATGTGACGCATGATGGTGGCGTGCCGATCGGACATTTGCCGTTGGACGGGAACGCCGCGGAATCGCCAGTGCATATCGAGAACCTTAAGGAACTCCGAAAGCGATTGCCGTCCAACACACGGCTGAAGTATGTCGCTGACTGTAAGCTCGATACGCCGGAGAACCTGTTGACGATTAAAGCGGGCCGCGGACAGTTTCTCTGCGCCGGCGTATTCTCGCCGAAGCTGCAGGATGAGTTCTTGAAGCGTCGTGAGCAATTGCAGCCCGTAGACTACGCTCCCAAGAGTCAAGCACGCTTGCCGCCGGAAAAACGTGATCAGTATCTCGCCTGTGAAATGCTGGACAGCATCAGCGGAGAGGTGAATGGCCGGAAGGTCACCTCGAAGCATCGCGTGGTGTTTGTGTGGAGTCAAGCGAAGGCTCGACAGGAAAAGGCCACGCGGGAACGCCATGTGGCGAAGATTCAGGCGGAATTTGAGGCCGTGACGCGGAACCTCAACCGGTACAGCCTCAAGACGGAGGATGTGATTGTGCGACGGCTTGAGTCGGCAAAGGCAAAATACTCAGAAGGTGAGCTATTCGAGTACGCCCTGACCTGTCGCAAGAATCGATATCATTTGACCTGGGGCCTCAACGCGAAGGCCGTGGAGCGTTGGGAACAGCTGGAAGGCGCCTATATCCTGAAGACGGACTATCCTATCCGCCAGTACCCGACGGCGTCGATCCTGGGCGAATACAAGAGTCAAATCTGCGTCGAGCAGCGCATGCACTACTTGAAAGGTCCCTTGGCCGTGGCTCCGATGTTCTTAGAGAAGCCGGAGCGCATCGCTGGCCTCCTCTGCATCGTGGTGTGGGCACTGATCGTGCTGAGCCTGATGGAACGTCAAGTTCGTCGCAGTCTTCAGGGAAAGCCCATGTATGGTCTATACCCAGAGAATCGACCCAGTCCTGCCCCGACGGGTCCCGCCATCCTGAATGCGTTTAGTACTCTCTGCATCGTCATCGTGAAGAACGGCGCGTCGCAACTGAGGCAACTGGCCGAACTCTCGCCCGTGCAAGAAAAGCTGATCAAACTCCTTGGCATACCTCCAGGCGGTCTGCAAACCTTCAAAAGAAGGTGCGGAATGTGAGTAGGTAGGGGCAGGTGCTGTGCGGGCCGAAATTGTTCCAGCCCGTCAGGCTGTCGCCAGCACAGACCACATCGACGGCGGTTCGGCCAACCTCGAAGACGGGTGAACCCTGGTCAACGGTGCAAAGGATTGGCGGCATTCTGAGGCCCCCAGGATCGCGTAGGAATAAAGATTTATCCGAATTGGACTCCCAGCACCTTCCCTCGAAATATAATCATACGCCCCACTCGGCCTTCACTAAATCGGGGACCGTTTCCAAGCAGGCCCGCCTGTCAGCCCATTTCCGCATGGTGATCGCCTTTGCCGCAGCGGTGCAAAGCCTGCGTGGATCAGGGGGCATTCCAACTCGGCCCAAGTCAAGCCGATCAGCATCCCAGCAGGTTTGGACTGTAACGTCACCCTCGGTCAAACCATCGGTGTGATCGGCACAGGCTTGGTACAAAAGCTCGAAATCGGCGTCGGACAGGTCGAACAGCGTTCCACGAAGTTCAACGGCGAGATCAGCACCACGCTGACCGTGGCAGTAATCCGTGCATTCGTTGACCCGTCTCGAATCGTGGAAAACGGCGAACAATTGGACCACTTCGACCACGGCCCCCGTGGCGGTTGCCAGTCGCAAGCCGTTTTCGAGAACTCTGGCCCAATGGCCGACGCCGTGGTTCCATGCCACGGGAGGGCGTAATCTTCCAGGATTGCGTGGATGATGGGACGGAGATTCATGCAATTTCCTCGGACTTCCCATTGCCAGCCAATTTCCCTTCTTCGACTTGAGGAGGAAACGATGACGGCTTCCATGTCGCATAGTCGAAGTAGCGACCCGTGAAGCCCATTACGTGCAGGACAAGTCTGTTAATCATGTTGTGAACCCGATCTCGTGAGCCAACCATTTCTTGATTGCTGTCAAAGTCGGTCCCGAAAAGTTGCAGGTTGCCATGCGCAGTCTGGTTCCTGAGCGTCCTCCATGCTTTCTTGTCAGCGTCGTTAAACCCCAGGAACCCTGTTGCAGCCCATTCGCTGATGGCATTGGCCCCGCTTTTCTCGTTCAACTTGCCCATGAAACCCGAAAATCGTCCAATCAAATCATTCTCGAAGTTTTGCCCCCTCAAGAATGCTGTAACCTGCTCCTTCTGCTGGTCGGTGATCGCCACCGTCAATCCCAGTTGTTTTGCCAGCCTTTTCGCTAAGCCCTCAAGGCAGGTACAAGCGATCAGCGCGTGAGCAGAGAACGGGGCATCGCATGATGCGAGACACGCATTAAGGTAGGTCGCCACAGAGTTGTCGGAAGCCTCATAGAAGAAATCAACTGCCCTGGCAAGGAGAGGCTCGTAGAACTCCACTAAGCAAAATGGCATTGAACCAAGTGGTGGGAAAAAGCTCATCTTTTCGGTCTTGGGACGTGTGCGGGGAAGTAACGCGCGAACAACGCCTTCTTGCCCGTGGATTTCGTAGGCATCGACGTACACAATACGTCCCGCAAGAAAACTCAGGGCTACGCTGATGGCATTGACGAGCTTCACGGGATCACAATGGTCAGCATATTCCACGGTCACCCTTGCCAGTCCATTGGGTCTGGCAGAACTGCAGACCGTCCCGAACTGGGATTCCGCTTCCAGGCATTCCCAATTGGCTCTGCCTCGTCTTGGCCACATCACGAGAATGGCATTGGACAGCAACACATCCGCAAATCTGCGGGTCTCTCCCACGGCCGACGCGCACTCTGGGTAGGCAGGGCAGGATGGGCTGAGTTGCGCTTTCGAGAGTTTTAGCTTCTAATGGCTTAGTTGACTCAACACTCTCAGGAGGCGGCGCTAATGCTCGAAGACATGAAAACGGAAGTCGAGTCCATGCAGGACTACTTCCGATCCCTCGAAGACCCTCGCAGTACGATCAATGGTAAGCATCTCCTCGGTGACTTGATTGTCATTTCTATCTGTGCTGTAATCGCAGGGGCCGATGGACCGAAGGCCATTGGAGTTTGGGCGCTATCACGTGAGGCATGGTCATTACAGCACCTCGAACTGCCCCACGGCATCCCTTCGCATGACACGATCGGCCGATTACTCGCATTGCTTAGGCCAGAAGCCTTCCAGAGGTGTTTTCAGAAGTGGATTGAGGCACTGACCGAGCCTTCGTCCGATGACGTGACGAATACGATGCCGAGTCCGCAGAAGAGGATCGCTATAGATGGCAAAACGCTCCGACGTTCTCATGATCGTAGGAACAAACTTGCAGCCCTGTTCCTGGTCAGTGCTTGGTCTGTAGAGAATGGTGTTAGTCTCGGACAGTTGGCGACGGAGGCGAAGTCGAACGAAATCACGGCAATTCCCGAGCTGATTGACAACATTGACGTGTCTGGGGCCATCGTTACGATCGACGCGGCGGGGTGTCAGAAGAGTATTGCATCACAGATTATCCAAGCCGGTGGTGACTTCATCTTTACACTCAAGGGCAATCAGGGCAATTTTTACAAGGCGGTGCAAAAATGGTTCCTCGATCAGATGGCGAACAACTTTGTGAATACGACGGTTCGTACCTTTGGTACGAGTCTTCGCTGCTGCCGAGATTCCGATGCACCAAACCGGCTGGTGTGGACCAGGTAGGAACGGCCGTGGCGGGATCGGTCTTATGCCACGTTTCGATAAACCAGTGGTGCAAGGCCACGGGCTGCGATGCCTTCAGCGCGGAACGGCGCGAACGCTGCCGCCGGCTTTCGGCCGATGGCGCGATGAAAGTGGTCGAGTTGCTCAACGGCGACGCGAACGGACCGCCGGACTTTCTCGACCTGACGGAGGCGACTCACGCCTGTATCGAGTGTCATGGCAAGGACAACCGCCGCGATTCGTCGGCGAAAATGAGCTGTGCCATTTGCCATCCATTCGAGCGTACGCATCGCTAGAACTGCTGCAAGCTTTAGGCCGGAAAAAAGACCGGGCGGGGACAGGTTTGCTGATTGACGTCAGCCGCAGTCCGAGGAACAGCATCATGATGCCGGCTCCGAGGGCGGGCGAAATGTCTGTTGGGTACGTTGGGTGCTTGACCCACCGCTGTAACGGTGCGATCTGCCTGGAAAGCCATTACGGCTTATGTTCCAGGATTCTCAGGCCGAAGATACCGCCTGCCGTGGCGTCTGGTTCGGCTTGAAATCGGACGGTGACCTTGGCCTTGCCTCGCGTGAGATCCTCGGGGATGGGGTACTCGACGTCGAAGAATTTCCCCGGTTCGTTCCGCAGCAGAACCTGGTTGCCGATCTTTTGGCCGTCCACCAGGATGTCGAACCGGCGAGTGCCTTCTTCGTCGCCCCAGTAGTTGACATGCACGGTCTGCGGAACGTCGGGTTTGACCGCCAACTGATAGCTGAACCAGCCGCCGGACCAGGCATGGCGCCAGACGCGGTTCCGGAAGACGCCGCTACCGGTACCCTGACCCTGCAAGCCGTGATCCTGCTCGGATTTCGCTCGGCCGATTTCCACCTTGTCCACCGTGCGCGGGTCCAGCTCCGGACGCGGCACCGGCGCGGGCAACGGGGCTTCTTCGGGCGGCGGGACCGCGACGATCTTGTCGGGGTCTTCGATGGTCCAGACTTCGGAACGTCCGCCGCGGTTCAGACGGACAAAGTTCGGAATCGCCTTGATCCCATCGCCTTGGATGGCCATGACGCCGCCGAGCAAATCGGGCTGCCACACGGCCTGGAGGGCTACGCTTGGCTTCAGGACCAGGTCGCCCACCGAAGCCGCCTGATCGACGTCCTCGACACTGTACGTCAGCGGGCCGCGCTGTAACGCCACGCGCCCACGGTTGGCCAAGACCCGCTGGTCACAATAGACCCGCTGCACGTCCAGCGGCAAGGATAACGCGATCTTGTCGCCCGGTCGCCACGCCCGTCGAAGGCTGACGTATCCCTTCTCGACGGGCAAGGACTGCGGCTGGCCATTGACGGAAATCGAAAACTTGCCGGCCACATCGGGCGTGGCGGTGTACAGATCGCTTTCGGTCCGATGGGGGATGCGGATTTTCAGCGTGAACTCGGCCGCACCGGACGGCTGCAGCGTGATCTGCACCTCGCCCTTCCACGGATACTCTGTTTCCTGGCGAATGCCCAACGACGCGCCGGCGAGATTCGGAATGGTCGCTTCGCTGTCGACGAAGTGGCTGAGATACAACGTGTCCCGGGCGGCGTCGGTCGAGTACATCAAATCCTTGATCGCAATTAGCGCCCGCGGGATGTTGCCCACACAGCACGGGCAGCCGTGCCACGGATAGCGGGCTTTGTCGGAGGCGAGCGGATTCTGATAGAAGAAGTTCTCGCCGGTCAATTCGACGCTGCCCAGGAGGTTGTTGTACAGCACTCGCTCCTGCACGTCCTGGTAGTGGGCGTCCCGGTGCAGTCGGTGCATGCGGTCGGACCAGAAGCTCAGCCCACAGCCGGCGCAGGACTCGCAGTAGCCGTCGTTCCGCAGATCGAAGTCGTGGGAAAACGCTTCGCCGCGGTGCGACGCGCCAACACCGCCGGTGAGATAGTGCTTGCGGTGGATCGCATTGGCCCAGATCTTGTCCACGGCGTTGCGATACGCCTCGTCGCCCATCAACAAAGCCATATCCGCCATGGCCGTGTAGAAATAGGTCGCTCTCACCGCGTGCCCCTCGGCTTCGCTCATCTCGACGGCCGGCAGGTTCGATTGGTCGTAAGGGTTCGGCTGGATCTCGTGCTGATGATCCAGGAAATGCTTGGCCAGCTGCGCATACTTGTCGCCAGCGCCGTTGCCTTCCACTTCGTTGACCAGCCGTGCCAGGCGGCAGAGGGCGTACTCCAGGCCGGCATGGCCGTTCTTCCAAGTCCGCTTCGGCGGCGGGCCGAAGGTGTTGACCAGGTGATCGGCGCACCGCACCGCGGCCTCGTACAGCCGCCGATCCTTGCCGCCGGTGATTTTGTAGTGGGCGACCCCCATCTCGAGGAAGTAGCCCATTACATAAAACTCGTGCCAGCTGATGTTGCTGTAGTGCGGATGGCCGTTGACCGTGTGGAACGAATGTATGTAGCCGTCAGGCAACTGGGCGGCGAGGATGATCGGGATCCACTGGTCGACCTTGGCGCGGAGAGCCGCCTGGGCCTGGGCCAGTTCGGTATCGTCTTGCGGATCGACGGCCAGGGCCAGACAGATCGCTTCGATCGTGTTGTAGACGTAAGCGTCGCTCCAGGGCGCACCGGTGTACTTGCCGTGCGGCTCGCCCCGGATCACCTGGGCGGTGTGGACCAGGTTCAGCAACTCCTGCCCCGCCCCGCCGGCTTCCATCTGCCGGATGCAGTGCGGCAGCCATTTTTCGCTCAGCCGCTTGACCTGCTGCTGCCAGAATCCGCCGAGTTTGATCTGCGGGAACTCGACGGGCTGTAGAGCCTCCTGCTGTGCATGGCAGGGAACCGCGGAGAGGCTGAACAGGGCAAGGGCAGTTGCGAGAATCAGGGTGATCATTTTCATGGTGGGGGATTCCTTTGTTATCGACGGGGCATCGAAACGGGATTACTCCATGCGAATCTCGACGACACCACAGGAAATCGGCGGCAGCATGAATCGTACCGCCGAGCCATCCTGCTGCACAGCGGCCAATTGAGGCTGGACAACGTCGCGGGCGTCCAGCGTATTGCGGGCGGCCAGGTCGCCGGGAGCAACCAGCTGCAGCGACGCCTTGCCTGGAACCCCATGGGCCAAGGTCAGTTGCACCTGCACGGCCTGGTCCGACGGATTGACCGCTTTGACGTACAGCGTCTTGCCGTCTTCGGATTTGGTCGCCACGGCGTTCAGCGGGCCCGTCTGGCCTTGCAGGGCAATCCGCTGCGGGGCGTAGTGTTCGCGCCACAATTTCATCACCACATAGTTGGGCGCCGGGAACCAGGTGCGATGGTCAAAGTTGACGAACGCATTGTCCCAGGCACTGGCCGAGACGTGGCGCAGGAACAGGGCCGGGCCGCCGATCTCCAGCGAGTCGCCACACCGCTCGAAAGCGTTCAGCAGTCCGCCGCAATACAACCCCGTCCGCCAGTCCGTGCTCTGCGCGTTCCACTCCGAGACGTAAATCTTCAGGGCGGGATTCTTCGAGGCTGCGATCAGGTCGGCCGTCTTGAGGAAGAACTGCTCGTAGGCCCGCGGACCTTCGGCGTAGCGGTCCGGGTTTTCGTAGTGGTGAATGCTGAGATAGTCGACCTGGTCGGCACAGCGTTCGATCAACACGCGGTTCCACGCCAAGCCGTGGCCGCCGTCGCCATAGCCGGCACTACCGCAGGCGGCTAGTTTGATCGACGGGTCCGCGCTGCGCATCGCCGGGGCAAAGCGGTTGACCCATTCGGCATACGTTTCCGCGCCTTGATGCCACGTCTCGTTGTCGATCTCCCAATACTTGACGTTGTATGGCTCAGGATGACCGTTGGCAGAGCGGACCTTGCCCCATTTCGAATCGGCCGGTCCGTTGCAGTACTCGATCCAGTCGAGGGCTTCTTGCAGGAAGTCGTTATCCAGTACGTCCCGATTCCACTCGGGCGTGCCGATATTGATGACGATCAGCGGCTCCGCCCCGACGCGGCGGCACATCGCAATGAACTCGTCGGTCCCGAACGAATTGACTTCCTTGTCGTCCCACATGTTCTTCGGATGCGGCCCGCGTTGATGCTGGGGTCCGATGCCGTCCTTCCAGCGATAGGGCGAAGCGAAGCAGCCGCCCGGCCAGCGGATGATCGGCGCTTGCAGATCGGCGATGGCCTGCAACAGATCGGGCCGATAGCCGCCGGCCTGGCGCCACGATTCGGGCATCAAGCTGACTTGATCGAGCCAAATGCTGCCCGGACCTCGGACGCCGACCTGAAGTTCCGCGTTATCGGACGAGGCCGTGGGCTTTAACTCCACCGCGAACTCCTGCCAATCCGCCGACGGAACCGCAAGGACCTGCTCGGCCAGAACCTGGTCGTCGGCCACCAAACGCACGATCAGTCCGCCCGCGGCACTACCGCGAGCCCAGATCGAACCGCGGTACACCTCGCCGGCGCGAATGTCCAGCGGTTGTTGCACCAGCCCGCCCCCTTCGCCGACCGACTCGATCTGTCGGCACTGGGCGCCATTGAGCGGGTTGTCCGTCGAGGCGACGACTTTTGCATTCCCAAACGGTCGCCAGGCCGGTGCGGCGCCCGTTTCCTGTTTCGGCAGCGGCGGGAGTCCCTCGTGCAGAACCTTGCCGTCCAGCGACGTCACCTTGAAGTTCCGGAACTGCGTCTGCGTCGACCACGTGCCCACGCCAGCTCGACCGCGGGCCGGGCCCCGGCCGTCGTCCGTATAGTCGATGACCCGTTCGTCGTCGAGCCAGAATTGGACGCGCGGTCCTTCGCAACGGGCGCGAATGCGGTACCAGCGTCCAGTCTCGATCGGGCCGTCGCGGCGCCGCGTCACCATGCCCCATCGCTCCTGGCCCTTGATGCCGCGTTCCAGTGCGTGGCCGACGTTGCTCCAGCCGCCGAAGTTGGCCCAGTAGAACTCCTTGCCGCTGAGCGCCCGCACGAGAATCAGAAATCCTTCATCGCCGCCCGTCTTGCGGGCTTCGACCGTGAATTCATAGTCCGTCCATTGCAGGTCGCCGAACAGCAACCGCACGTCCGCCGCCCCGCCTTGCTGGGCGATGCAGCCGTCCTCTCGCGCCCAGGCCACACCGGCGCCGCCCCCCTCGAAACTGCGGTCCCAAACCAACTCGCCCCACAGCCCGCCGTTGCAGGAGTGGTAGATGTGTTCGAGGAAATGACCGTAGACCTTCTCGTCGATGCGGTTGACGACCCGGTCGGGATGCATCGTGAGCGCGACATCGGCCGCGGGGGCTTGGGCCCAGGCCCAGCACACAACCAGCAGACAGGAAAACAGGCTGCGCTGAATCATCGGCGGGATTCCTTTCGGTGAGAGGGCGAAGTTTGAGGCGACTTGCGTCGGCAACTTCGGACCTGCCGCAAGCCTGAGCCCTAGGATACCATCTGGATTCCGCCCCTGCTATCACAACATTGCGCAAAAAAATGTTAAAATGGCGCAAGCAACGCCCCCAAACCACGGCCCCCTGACCACTGACCACAGCCACCCCCCCATGCGTACCCCGCCCAAAGTCGCCCTGCTCATCGAAACCGCTCGCGGATACGGCCGGCAGATGCTGCAGGGGATTGTGCGTTACGCTCGGCTGCACGGCCCCTGGGGGTTCTACGTGACGCCGGGCGACTTTGAACAGGCCTTACCAAAGATGCAACAGTGGGGCGGTACGGGGATCATTGCCCGAATCGAGACGCCGCAGATCGCCCGGGCCGTCTTGGAATCGGGGTTGCCGACGATCGTACTGGATCTGCCGGAGTCGCAGTCGCAGCCAGGCCATCCGCTGTCCCGCTTCAGCGAAGTCGCTTCGGATTCGGCCCAAGCCGCGGCGATGGCGGCCGGGCATCTGCTGGAACGCGGCTTCCGGCATTATGCCTTTGTCGGAACTGCCGGCCGAGTGTGGTCCGACCGTCGCCAGGCGAGTTTTTGCCAAACGGTCCGAGCGGCAGGTTTCACCGTCTGGGTCTTTCCGGCGCCTGTGTCGCGCCGCGACCGGGTGTGGGAACGCGAGCAGCCGATCTTGGCTCAGTGGCTGGAGCATTTGCCCAAACCACTGGGGCTGATGGCCTGCAACGACGATCGCGGGCGCGAGGTCCTGGAAGCCTGCCGGGCGGCGGAAATCCGCGTGCCGGAGGATTTGGCCGTGATCGGCGTCGACAATGACGAACTGCTGTGCGACCTGGCCGATCCACCGCTGTCGAGTGTGGCGCTGAATGCCGACGGCGTCGGCTACCGGGCGGCGGAACTGTTGGACCTGATGATGCATGGCCGGACCCGCAAACCGCAGCGGTTGGTGGCCGAACCGCTGTATGTGGTCACCCGACGGTCTACCGAGATCGTGGCGATCGAAGACCCGGAGGTGGTTGCGGCCCTCCGATTTCTCCACGACCATGCCGCCGAGCCCATCCGGGTGGAGGACGTGCTGCGGCAGTTGGCGATCTCCCGCCGGAACCTGGAACTACGGTTTCAGACGGCTGTCGGACGGACGCTTCACGCCGAGCTGCAGCGGGTCCGGCTGGAACGAGCCCAACGGCTGCTGATCGAGACGGACCTGCCAGTCCCCGAGGTGGCCCAGGCCGCTGGCTACAGCACGGCCTGCTATTTCATCCAAGTCTTCCGCAGAGCGCAGGGTACAACCCCGGCTAAGTACCGCCGACAGCTGCGCACGGGGGACTAGACTGAAGTTCGTTTCTTGAAAGACGCAGTTTTGACCTTCTGGAGGGCTGCCTTCGAGCGTTCTGCAGACGCCACGGGATCGCGTGAAGCCTTGCTTTCCTGGTCGGCGTCGGCGAAGAGCAACGGACGCCACGCCTCGGTCATGTGCCCCTGAACGTAGTACGCGAGCATGCGGACGCTTCATCCGCTCAAGCACCGCGTCCACAAAGGGCTGCTCAACAGCCAACCCACCGCCGCGTTGCGCAACGGAATACGGAATGTTGCTGGGAATCAAACCAACTGTCGATTTCGTGTTCAAGAAGGTTTTTGGCAGTCCGGAGAACATCCCCGTTCTGATCGGACTGCTGAACGCCATCCTGAAGCTCGCCCATCCGATTGTCCACGTCGAGATTCTCAATCCGTTCAGCTACCAGGAATTCGCCGACGACAAGCTTGTCGTACTGGACATCCGAGCTCGCGATTCGACTGGCCGGTGGCTGAACATCGAGATGCAGGTCACGGTTTTTGCCGGGCTGTTGCCGCGGATGGTCTACTACGCCTGCACGCTGTACGTCAATCAACTGGAGCCGGGCCAAGATTATTCGGATCTTCGGTCGGCGATCTCGATTTGCCTGCTCAACAAGAAACTGTTTCGTGACGACACGGTCCCTCACCATCGATTCCGGCTGGCGGATCCGGAGCACGGCATGGAGGTTTCCGATTCCATCGAAGTACACACGGTCGAGTTGACGAAGTATAATTTGCAGGAGGCAACGATTTCCTTGGCTCCGGCGATCGAGCAATGGGCGTTTTTCTTTCTGTTTGCGGACCGGTACGAGCCGGATCGGTTGCGGGAACTGTTGCCGGGAGTCGAGTTTCAGCAAGCGATTTCCGTGGTCGAAGCGATCGCGGGCAAAACGGAGGATCGGACGATGTACGACCAGCGTTCGAAGGCACAGCGCGACTATCAGTGGGGATTGGACAGCGCGCGGGAAGAAGGACGGCAAGAGGGCGAATTGGTAGGGAAGATTCGAATACTCCAAGAGATTCTCGGCGAAGAGTCGAGTTCCACGGGAAGTTTGGGCGAACGAACGATCAGCGAACTGTCCGCCATGCTGGCGGAATTGCAGCAGCGTCTGCGGTCGCGCGAATCCTAACCGAGGGGCATGCGCCAGGAATCGTCCTGTGTGTCCTGGTTGGCGTACCCGACAACCAGCATCCCAGAAAACGACGTTTTGCGAATCGAAGTTGCCCGCCAACGGCCGGTCGTCGCGTTTGCGCCAGTGGATTCCGTTGGGCGACACCAGCGCCCACCATCCGTTCCGGTTCCACCCTGCACCGCTGGTGGATCATCCGCCTCAGCCCGCTCCGGCCCCTTCCAACATCACCCGCACGTCCTTGCGGCGGCTTTCGGGCGTGACCTTCAGTTGTTCCAGCTTTCCGTCGCGATAGATGCCTTCGACCGTGGTTTGCCGCGGGGCATGGAGCTTGAAGGTGACATTCCAGTCGGCGGGCCACGCGGGGAGCAGCCAGATGGCATCGCCCTCGGCCTGGAGCAGCATGGTCTGCAAAGCCTTCATCAAGTTTCCTCCGTGGTCCTGATCGGGGATCCAGTCGAAGTTGGGGCCCCAAAAGGCCGGGAAGCGGCTGCCGGCGTGTCTCTCCTTCGCCCGCCCGATGACCAACTTTGCGGCCTCGTCCGCGAGCCCCAGAAACGCCGCCTGCGTGTCGTCTTGCCGCCAGCCGGTGTTCCCCCGGACAGCGCGTTTCTCAAACGTCCGCCGGCCAATCTCCAGGCCAGGCTTGCCGACCCCGTAAAGGCGGAAGGGGAAGACGGCATACAGTTCGGGGTTCTCCGAATTGCCGCGGCCGCCGAAGTCCTGCTCCGCGCCGAGTAGCCATTGGTGCCCCGCCTCGCCAGCCATCGGCAGCGGCGGAAGGGACTTCCTGAGCCGCACCCAAGACGCCCGCCGCTCGGCGCCGGTCACCTGTTCCGACAGGCCGAGCAGCTTGCCGAGCACCCAGTCCAGCCCGGCGACGTCCGGGGTGGGGTTCTTCGCGTCCTGCAGCGTCTCCAGTGCCTGGGCCGGATACATCACCAGACGCCCGTTCTCGTCGCGCTGGTAGTGCTCGTCCCAGAACTTCAGCAGCGTGTCGCTCAGCGGCAGCAGACGGTCTTCGAGGAACGATTCATCGCGGGTGTAGTCGTAGTAGTCGAGCATCATGGCCATCAGCTCGGGCGAAGCCGTGTACTCGCGGCGGATGTAGCGGTTGGTCAGTTCGCCAACCGGCAGGTTCTCGCGATTCCAGCCGTAATTGCTGTTGGTGAACATGCCCCAAAAATACATGGTTTCCGGAAAGAATGCCCCGCCGTGCCCGAACCACACTTGGGTGCGAAACTCCGCCAACGGGAGCGTCGCTTCGTACATACGGAACAGGGGAAGCAGCATTTCGAAGTCGCCGCAGGCGAGCATCGGCCAATAGGGCAGACGCGTGTTCTGCCACCAGTACGGACCGCCCCACCGACGGTAATCCGGATCGAAGCCGGCCATATCGACGGTGAAGAGCGTTCCGTTGAACTTGATCGGATGAACGCCCCGGCCGGCACAAGCGTTGATCCAACGCTGCAGGGTGTAGCCGCGTGAAACGATTTCGCCGTCGTCCAGAGACGGTTCGGCGTCGTCCGGGGGCTGCTGCGCCGACTGCCCATTGATGTACAGCGTCAGCGCACCGTTCGCCTCGTTGGATACCGCTGCAACATGGGTCCATTTCCCGGGCGGAAGAGCGTTGGAAACACTCAGCGTACGGCGGCCCGCAATCAGCCGAAGACTGTTTCCCGGATGGGTGTCAAGCAGGAGCCCGTCCGCTCCGCCCGGGGTGACGGCATCCACGATGCGCGCGCCGCCTCCGGGTAACGCCTCCGGCCGTAGCCACGCCTCGATCGTCCACGAGCGGTTGGGACACAGCGGGTCTGCCGCCGCCAATTTCGTTCCCGGCGCGAGCGCCGTCCAGCTGCCGAGCAATGCCTCCTCATCCCGCAGGGCATCCCGCGCCCCAGCGGCCCAGGCGGTTATCTCTTCCGCCGTGGCCGCCCGATCCAGCACACTCACGCGTCCGATGTCGCCCACAAATCCGTGTCCGCCGGCTTGGTCCCGTCCCGCCAGCATCGGATGAACCAATCGGTCCGGAAGCCCCGGCCAAGTGAAACCGCCGCTGGCATGAATCCAGCTCCGGTTCCAGAATTCCTGCCACCAGTTGCGGTGTGCGGCCCGCGCCGCTTCGAGAGGCACCTGTTGGGTCGCTGCCACCTGTTTCTCCAGGGCCGCAAGCCACGCTTCGGCGGTGGGCGACTGCGCCGTGTGAAGGTGGATGCCGATCGCAAACCGCTTCTGCGGCCCCTCCGACTTGAGCGTCGTGTCGCCGTCGTTCCGCAGCCCGTCGCCTTCGACAAACGCGCCGAACGTCCGGTGCATCAACGGGTCATCAAGCTTCTCGAGGAGGGCTTCGAGCCCTTGGTGGCGGAGGTTGGCGGCCCATATCGACTGCTCGTTGCGATGATACCAGGCGATGCGGTCTGCTTGCCCCTCCAGGACGGTATCGGGATAGCCGAGGATCGGTTCCGGGCCGCCTTCCAGACCGTAGACGCCGTGGACCTCGTTGCCCTTGATCTCCCGCTCCTGCGTGCGCCATACTTCCAGCGTTGCCTCCAACTCCGACGGTTCGCCGCAATCGGCCTCGACACGCACGACCGGCCGATGGGCGTCGACCCAGACGCGCAACCGCGTGGCCCCCTGACCCTCGCCGAACCGGACCGTCATCTCGCCCTCGTGCAGGCGAAGCTGCTGCTCGAACGGAGCACCGGGAGCCCAACGGAGTGGGCTCAGCTTGATGCGCACCCGACCGAGCTTCAGCAACCGGCAGTTCTCACTCCAGGCATCGGTCTTGCTCAGCAGCATGACAAGATCGCCGCTCGGCTCGACCCAGGCGTTCACTCCCAGGTCGCCGTTACCCAGCGGCATCGAGCCGGTGGAGTCCTTGCTCGGCGCGTTCCAGACGACGTTGTAGGCATCCAGCCGGGCCGGATCACCTGCCTGGGCAGCCCCGGCCGCGGCTACGACTTGCGCGCCAAACACCGCGATCAGCCACGCGATGGAGAATAGGTTGCATCTTCCGTTCATGATTCTTTCCTTTCTCTTCGGCCGTGTGAACGCACATGACGCATGCAAGCGGACAACTCTACAGCCCGACAAACCCCGCAAACGGCTCTCTTACCGCCTTGCCGCACTCGAACGTCTGATCGTTGTTTCCACCGGAACTGATTTCCACTTCCCACGGAGTTGTCTCCGAGGTCGTGTATTGCTGCTCAACAACCGAGAATATCTTGGGTTGGCCAGAAAGGACGATGCCTGCCTCCATCTCGACATCCGACGTCGACGCCTCGGATTCGTGCTTGTTGACGACGACTTTGTGCCTGCCTGCACGAACGCCTTTGAACTTGCCGTAGGTGACGAGTTCGACCCTGCCGGCCCCATCGGTCATCCCGCCGGCGGACCATTGGCTCGAATCAACCCCGACGACTTCGACAGTCGCGCCGGCCAGAGGCTTCCCTTCCTGCGTAAACGTCAGGATGCAAGGGAACAGATCCGGAAGACCATCTGGACGTTCCTCCTTGGCACAACCGAAAACCGCCGTTACGGCCGCCGACACAACACAGAGTTTCCACAGCGTCTTGTTCATCGAGTATCCCTCCGTCTTCTGATCGAAATGCGTCTCTTCGAATTCGCGTGCTCACCGACTGCTGGGCGACTCGCCGCCCGCGGGGGTTCCCAAGGCGCCCCACACTCCGTAGGGGCTCGGCCCAACCAGCTGGCAATTGGCGCCTTGTGTGAGAGTCCCATGGACGGCAGTCGGCAAACCGCCACAGTCGATTGTCTCCGAGATGAAGTGAACGCTGCCGTCGGTCATGCAGACGTTCATTCCACCTGGATGATAGCTCGACCCCGAATAGACTCCCCACTCCGCCTCACTATTGACCGCCGCGCAGTTCGGCGAGTTCGGCGGCAGAATGGTGGCGAAGGTGGCGTAGATGGGCTGAAAATGCCCATACATCCAGCCACGCTGACCGTTGCCTGACAGCGTGGTGCCGAGAAGCATATAGGGATTGTTGGGATCCCGCCTGTTCATGCAGTTCATGACGTTGACGCTGTAGCCGCTGTTCATCGTGACAACCGTCGTATTGCCTAGCACGTTCCGCCCTCCAGCTTGGCGAGCCACGGCTGCTTCTCCAAGCGCAATCGTGTTACTGGTGCCGTCTTGAACCACAGACATGTTCTTCCAGACGTTAGCGTTCGTGAATACCCCGCGATCTTTCGGCGTGTCGATCGTGTTTTGGGACCCCCTCCGAGCGTTTTGCAGGGCCACATCACCAAAGCAAACCATCATGTTGGTTTTTGGAGAATTGGGGCCCGGCGTCGCGGCATAACCGTCCGACGGACACAGCAGTGTCGCGATGTTCTGGCCCAATTCGGGCCTGAAGGACGCATCCCAATTGAACAACCAGGGTGCAGCGTTCAACCGAATGATGGCCTCATGGACATTCTGCTGCTCCATGAACGGCAGAAGGGTGATCAGCGCGCTGTTGACATCCCCGGTATTCCCCGTATTCGCGACCCAGCTCGCGTTGATCGGCAAAGCCCGATAGATGTCATGGTAGTTGTGCAGGCCGATTCCCAACTGCTTCATGTTGTTGGTGCATTGCATCCTGCGGGCTGCCTCGCGAGCCGCCTGGATCGCGGGCAACAGCAGGGCGACGAGAATACCGATGATCGCAATGACTACGAGTAATTCTACGAGCGTAAAAGCTCGACAGCGAGTTTTTCGCATGGCAAATCCCCCCTTGGCAAAGAATGACGACAATGGGTAGCGAGGTGTGCAACGAGACAGCATCCAGGAGCGGTTCCTGGCAATCTGACGGCAGGGCAGCGGCGGGTTTCAAGCAGCATCAGGCGGGCATGATGCTTGCAGTATGAGTTCATTTTCCCGCTGACGACCGCAACTGGGAATAGCCGAAAGTGACGAATCTGTGTACAATAATGACGTTGGCGTGAACGGCTTCCTGGAGTTCCAACGAGGTTGGCAATCATTTCGGCACAGCTGCCACTGCGCTCGTTCGGGGGGCAGATTCGGTTCAGTGGTTCGTGTCGGACGCGGAGTCAATCGCATGACGAAAGATGACCGGGAATCCGCAGCGTCGCGGCGGTCGCCGTTGCCGCGATTCGATCGGCGAGTGAATGTCGGGGCGTACCGGCATCCTCGCAGCGGTGTGGGGATGGAGTACGCCCCGCTGGGCGAGCCACCTCACGCGGAAATCACGCTGCATGAAACCGGATATTGGCCCACCAGCTATGCGTGGAACTATCCCAACGTCTTCAGTCCGTTCTGGCGCATCACTTACGATTTCGAGCCTGGACACTTCGTCGAGTTCGGCGATCGCCGGATTCCGCTGGGGCCCGAGTATTTGTGTGTAATACCGGATCATCAGCGGTTTTCATGTGTGGGCGACAAGCCGGTTGCCACACTCTGGTTCCTTTTCAGTTGTGTCTGGGCCATCGCGCCCGAAACGCGGATGCCGATTCTGATTCGCCCGGACAAGGTCCTCCTGTCGATGATCGAGGAGTTCCCGGCGCTGTTTCGGGACCGATCGCCCAACAAGGAGTCCCAAATCCGACGCCTCAGCCTGGCACTCCTGACGTACATCCTGGGAGACCGCGACATCCCGCGGCGGAAGGATTTACCCTGCCAGATCGCCAGCGCGGTTCAGGCGATCAATGACGCCCCGGCGCACCCATGGAGCAATCCCGAATTGGCCAGGTTGGTCGCCATGAGCACGGAAGGGTTCCTTCGCGCCTTCCGACGCTCGGTCGGCGAAACTCCCATCCAGTATGTCCAGCAAGTCCGGATCCAAAAGGCCTGCCGACTCCTCGCGGATCAAGCGTTGTCGATGGAGCAAGTCGCCGAGCTGACAGGCTTTTCCGATCGCTTCTACTTCACCCGCGTTTTCAAGAAGCAAACGAACGTGACACCCGCGAAGTACCGAAAACAGCTTGGCGCGGCGCCGCCCTCGCCCGCCCGAAATCCGGCGCCGAGCATGTCCGGGATGCCCGGGATCCGAAATGGGGTTCCGGCGAGGAGGTAAAACGTTCGTCGAGCATCTGCGCCAGGCCCGCTGCCAGCAGTACCTTGCCGGTGACGCATGGCCGCGCTCACGACGTCCAAGGTTCGCGCATCGCGCGGTGCATCATGCGGGCGGCGGTTTCGTCGCCGACGATCGTTTCCTTGACCGGATCCCATTGGATCTTGCGGCTGGTGCGGATGGCGATGTCTCCAAGGTGGCTGATAAAGTCGGACTGCACGGCGGAATCGATGTCGCTGGCCGGCGTCTTGCGTGCACGACAGGCGTGGATAAAGTTGGCATAGTGGTTGTGGTGCTGGAACAGATGGGTTTCCTCTGCCTTGATTTTCACATCCAGCAACGACGCCGGCTCGGCAGCCAAGGTCTGCCGCCCGCGGCCTGCCTGCACCCAGCCTTCCGTCCCGACGAACGTCGTGAGATCCGAGCCCGCCTTGAGCGTGAACTCGGCGCCGCCGGCGTACCGTCCCTTGACGTCCCAATCGACGATCGTGTCGAACAAGCCTTCCGTCGGAATCACGCCGCTGCCTTCGTATTCGACCGGAATCTGCGGATACCCCCAGTGGGCGATGTCCAGCGGGTGGGCGCCCCAGCCGGCGATGAAACCGAGGGCGTAATCATAGATGTGCCAGCGACCGCCGCCGATGACGCGGTCGTGCGTGTAAGGCATCACGGGAGCCGGGCCCAGCCACAGATCGTAATCCAGGCCTTCCGGCACCGGCTGGGGCGTCGGATCGCCGCCGCGGGCGCCGTTGGGAGCCACGACATGGACGGCTTGGACCTCGCCAATGTACCCGTTGCGGACCAGCTCGCAGGCGAAACCGCAATGCGCGCTGAACGAGCGCTGCTGCGTGCCGTACTGGAAGATCGCGCCGTGCCGGTGGACCGCCTCGCGCAGGACTTTGTTCTGCTCGATGCTGATGCCCAACGGCTTCTCGCAATAGACGTCCTTGCCCGCGCGCACCGCCGCCAGCGAGATCGGCACGTGCCAATGGTCGGGCGTGGCAATCACGACGGCGTCGATGTCGTCGCGCGCCAAAACTTCGCGAAAATCGTTGTACGCTTGGCAGCCTTTCGAGCCGTAGCGGTTGTCCACGTTCGCCGCCTGAGCTTGACGCCGATCCTGGAAGGGGTCGCACACGGCCAGCACCTGGCAGCTGTCAACGCCCAGGAAGGCGCCGAGCACTCCGCCACCTTGCCCGCCGACGCCGATGTGGGCCGTGGTGACGCGCTGGCTGGGGGTGTTGGCGCCAAACAGAACTCGCGCCGGCAGAATCAGCGGCGCCGCGGCGGCGGCCCCGGCGGACTTGAGAAAGTTGCGACGTGTCGTCATCGAAGAGGGCTCCTGGGTTGCAGGGGAGAGGTTCTGGTCAGTCTGCCATTCCGTAGATTTCCAGCTCGCGGATGGCCGGACTGGGGCCGTAGGAGCCGGTGATGTTCAACTGGATCGTCGTGCAACGCGTGGGCGGCAAGACGACCATCAATACATTGTCGCGATACGGCGCATCCGTCACGGTCTTGACCACGTTGTCATCGCAGACGATCTCAAAGTCCTTCGGCGCATAATGCTGATGATGGAAGCCGATGATACGAATGGCACGCAGCGTCGCCTGCTGCTTCATCTGGACTCGCAACTGGTACAGCTTCTGGTTGTCCACCTCGTCCCAGTACGTGTTCGGATTGCCATCAATCGCCGCCGCGGGGGGACCCCCCTGACCGTCCGACGGGAGACCATCCGGATTGGTCGCCGTTCCGCCCAGGGCCAGGTTTGGCATCCCTGTCACGTCGAACCCGAGCGCTTCGAGCCGGGCTGCGCCGCGGACCGCCAGCGCTTTCAGCTTGGGATCAGCGGCGGTTTCCGCGACCGTCTGCAAGTCCGCCAACGGGGCGCCGTTCGCCCAGTCGGCCAGCGCCCGTACCGCTGCAAGCTTTGCGTCGGCATCGCCGTCCTGCAACGCCGCCCGCAGTACGGGCAGCGCTTGGTCGCCGCCCAGCACACCCAGCACCGCCAACAACGACGCCTGACGCGGACCACCGGCCTGCGACGCGGCGGCGGCCACGGTCTGCACGTCGCCGGCGCGGCGGTACAGGGCGACCAGCGCCGCCTCGATGGGCTGCCGGTCGGCGGCCTTGTCCAGCAATGCCATCAGTCGCGGGCCGTCCGCGGCCTCGGCCAGTTTCCCCAGGGCGCTGATCGCATCGGTGTTGCCCGTTTCGGCGAGCGCAAACAGCGCGGGCACCGCCGACTGGGCCCCGCGAGCCACCAGCGCGCGGATGGTTTCCGCCTGCGGCGCTTGGGCCAGCGCGGCATCCACATCCGGACCACGCAGGCGAGTCAAGGCATCGACGATCGCCTGCCGCTCGTCCCTGTCGGCCGTTGCGAGCAGGCCGAGCAACGCCGGGACCGAGGAGGCATCGCCGAGCGTCCCGATGGCCTCGAGGGCGGCGCGCCGCACCGACGGTTCTTGGCTCGATGCCGCCTGCGTCACCGCCGGCAACACGGCCGTTTCGCCGCTGTCGCCCAGCGCGGCCAGCAGTGGCACCTGCAACTGCACGGGGAGACTCGTCAGGTGTTCGGCCGCGGCTTTCACCACCTTGCTGCCGGACAACAACCCGATGGCCGCGACCTGGAAGACCGGGTCGCTGCCGGACAAAGCGGCCAGGATCTCGGCGCCGCCTGCATCGCCCCGTGCGCGGACCCGGCCGACAAAAGCGGCCGCACGGATCGCCTTCGGTTGGTCGGCGGCAGACAGTTGTTCGAGTACCGCGACGTCGCACAACTGCAGCGCGCACCGCAACAGAGCCGCCGACGGCTGCGGCTTGGCGGTCTGCAATGCCTCCAGGGCCTGAGGCGTTCCGATGGCGGCCAGCGCGTCGGCCGAATCGGGCAACAAGCCGGCCAACAGCGGCACGGCCTGCTCGTCGCGACGGGCGGCGAGCGAGTTGATCAGCCCCCGGCGCAACGCGCCGGTCGCCGCGGGCAAGGCAGCGCGCAAGGCGGCCAGCGACTCCTGGCCCGGAATCCGTTCCAGCGCGCTGCGAGCGGCCAGCGCCAGGTCGGGACTGGCCAGCTGCCGCGCCAGCACCGGCACCTCGGCGGCCGTACCGATCAGGCCGAGCTGCTCGCACGCAAACTTCTTGCCGTCGAGCGTGGCGTCCGACTCGAGCAACGCGGCGAGTCGAGTCGCCGTCTCGCGCGGAAACGCCTGCGCCAGCGAAGCGACCTCGAGCAGGATCGCGCGGCTCTGGCCGTATTCGTAACCCGCCAGGGGTTTCAGCACGTCGCGAGGCGTGACTTGCCCGGTGGCGGCCCATTCGGCACCACGACAGAGCAGGGTCTGGAAGCCGGGGGTCTCCATGAACGCCGCGCTGTGGCCCAGCAGCAACGCGAAGCCGCGGCCCTGGCCAAACTCGGTGACCAGTGCGATCGGCTGCTCGTCCCCGGTCGCCAAAACCGTCGCTGCCGGGTGGACCCCCGGTTTTTGCCAGAGTTCGTCGGTGGTGCTGAACGGCGCCACGCCGCGCGTGATCGGATGGTCGGCGATCGGCTTGACGGTAAATCGGTGGGGGGCTCCGTGGCTGGTTTCCCCAAGCTTCCACCACGCGCCCGCAATCTGCTGGTATTCCGCCCAGTCGCCGAACGACGAACCGCCGGCGTGGACGACGACAAACCCTTTGCCGCTGCGGACGAAATCCAAGAAGGCGGATCGCATCGAGTCGGGCCAACTGGCAACGGCTGCCGCGCCCCACGTGTTCCAGTCACTGACAATCACATCGTACTTGGCCAGCGTCGCGGCGTTGCATTGTTCGGGGTGCTCCGTTACATCCACCGCAAAACGGCCGTCGGTTTCGAGGATCGCTCGCAGTTTCGGCGTCGTTTCGCGCCAGTTGTGGTTGTTCTGACCGGTGAAGATCAACGCCCGCAAGCCATCTGCCGTGGCAGACGACCCAGCCAACAACCCCAGGACAAGCGATAGCACAACGATCGGTATTCTGTTCATTTCGAGCAACTCCTGCATCCACGGATGACTTGTCCTGAATCATCACCGGCCACTGGGGAAAAGTAAACGGCGTAGGATCGTTTTTCTGTCGGGCGTCTTTCCAACTGAAGAAAGACCATCGCCTATTCGAGTTTCCAGCGGGCCAGGGCAATCTGTTCGTAGGGCGATTTCTGACCGCGCTCATAGACACACAAGATCGTTCCGTCGGCGGCGACCGCCAGGTCGGAGTAGGCCGAGGGCCCGGCGTGAAGCAACTGGCCGGCCGGCCAGGTCCGCCCCGCGTCTACGCTCAGACGCACGGTCAGCCGCAGACGTTTCGGGTCGGCGGCGTTGGAAAAGAGCAAGCGGGCAGGACCCCTGCCGGGCAGACGCAGCAAGGCGGCTTGGCACTGCGGATCGACCAGCTCTTCCAACAATCGGGGCCGGCTCCAGCTCAAGCCGCCGTCATCGCTGGTGGCCACGGCCCGGCATTTCGCCTGACGATTCCGCATATTCAGCAGCAGGCTTCCGCCAGGCAACTCTGCGACGGTACACTCGTTCAACCCCGTGACGTCGGCGGGCACGAGTCCGCCCGCCTTCCAGGTCGTCCCGCCGTCGTCGCTGTAGGCCACGCCGCTGCGATAGTCTTGCCCGATCTTGTCGTTGAGCCACAGCGGCGCCAGCAGGCGGCCCGATTCCGCTTGAATCCCATGCACCGGCCCGGTGCCGAGCCTGGCGAACGAGAAGTCAAACGGCCGCAAGGCCTCGGTGATCTCCACGGGCGTGGAGAAAGTCCGGCCATCGTCGCTGGTTTTCGTGTGGAACGCCTGGCGATTATCGCGGCAGAACAACAGATGGACCGTCCCGTCGGCGGCGGGAATGGGGCAGGGATTCCCCATGGTGATCGGCTGATCGCCGCCTTCTTCATACACCACTTGCATCGGTTGCCAGGTTCTTCCCCCGTCGAGACTCCGCCGCACCAGCAGGTCGATATCGCCGTCGTCGCGGGCGCTGGTCTTTCGCCCCTCGCAGAACGCCAACACGACGCCCCGGGCGCTGATGACGATCGCCGGGATGCGGTACGTGTGGTACCCGCCTTCGCCCGAGACGAACAGCGGCACCTGTTCGGGCTCCGAGCCCCAGCCAAGGGACGGCAGCCAGCACGCCAAGAGCAGAATCGTACAGCGGTTTCGCATCGTTTGATTCCTTTGCCAAGATTGCCACATTCGGCCGCCATCCGGTGGACCTTGTCCGGACGGCCGTGCGTGCAGATCTGCGTTGCGGCCGGATCACTCCGGACCGCCCAAAAATCCGTCCTGCAAGAACACCGGTTTGTAGCCGTGCTGGGTCAGGAATCCGATCGCCCGGTCCATCCGCTCGGCATGGTCCGGCAAGTACACCTGGTAGAATGGCCAGAAGTACTGCTCGTGGGTGAGCAGATCGATGACTTCCCCCTGACGTGGATCGGCCACCACGGGTTCCAACGTGGGCACGATCTTGTCCAGCGGCGTGTTGTTCACCACGATGTCCACCTTCGAGAAGATGATCCCGCTGGCGAAATCCTTGAGCAGGTCGTGACGCGACAGCCATTCCGAGCGGACGTCGTCCAGGCGGTAGTTGACATCCCACTGGCCGCCCGCGGACTTCCCGAAATAGCCCCCCAGCACCCGCGCGCCGCGATCGTACAACGGCTTCCAGGCTTCGGGCCGCGTCATGCCCCAGTGCACGACGACGACCGGACTGAAGGTCTTCGGCCCGGCAAAGCGCTGGATCTGGGCGTTGATCAAGTCCATATCGGCCAGCAACTTCTCCACCGGCGCGTCCTGGTAAGGACGCGCCGGGTCGTTGGCATAGGCATGAAAGGCCAATCGCAGCCAATCCGCATTCGCCTCCCACTCGCTGCGATACTGGTCCGGAAACTGCTCCAGGTTCCAGTCGTCGCCGGTCGTGTAATAGATGTTCAGCGTGAAACGCGCCCCGTACTTGGCGTTCAAGTCCTTGAGCATTTTCAGATAGAAGCAGTCGAACAGCGACTTGTAGCGTTTCTGCGTAATGTCGCGCAAGAAGAAACTGTTGTCGTCGATCACGAAGCGATAGCGCTTCTGCGAGTGGCGGTCCCAGACCAGGCGGACCTTCGCTTCCTGCCGAGCGCTGCCCGACTGGGCCGTCGCGACGACCTCCGTTTCCCGCTCGCGCAATACGGCCGTGCTGCGAAAGCTCTCGCCGTCGCGACTGGCCGGTCGGCCTTGCACCAGCACCTCGGCGTCCTGCGGCGCGCGGCCGCTGACCTCAATCTCCAGCCCGCCGGGCACTTCGCGGCCCAACCGGGCGTGCATCACGGCCCCGTCCATCGGCTCCAGAATCTGCAAGTCATCGGCCGCATGGGCCAGGGCCGGCCCCGCAGCCATCGCCCCCAACACGGCGCAGACCACGGTGGGCAAAAAGCTGCGACGGGAAATGTTCGCTCCAGGACTCATGGGGATGCCTTTCCTACGGGGTTGTTGTTGACCACGTCAGAACCTTTCCGCTGGGTGAGAGGGCCTACACCGATGCCAGCGCCTGGTCGATGTCCGCCACGAGTCGCTCGGGCGACTCGATCCCAATCGAGAGGCGAACCGTGTTCTCTCGCACGCCGAACATCGTTCTCCGCTCTGGCGGAAGGTAAAGCATGGTCGTCAGATAGGGAATGCAGATCAAGGACTCCGTGGCGCCCAGGCTGACGGCGTGATAGATGGTCCGCAAACCGTTGATGAAACGCCGGGCGTCCTCTTGGTGGTGGCCGACATCGAACGACAGCATCCCGCCGAAGCCGTGCTCCATCTGCTTTCGGGCGATGTCGTGCTTGGGGTGACTGTGCAGTCCCGGGTAGGACAAGCGAGACACCTTTGGATTCTGTTGAAGAAAACCGGCGACGGCGTTCGCACCGCACGCCATGGCCGCCGCTCGGATCTCGAACGTCTTCAGGCCGCGATCCAGCAGGAAGGCGGAGTACGCATCGAGGGTCGTGCCAATGGCCTGGCGGGTGAACCAGAGTTCATTGTAGTAGCGTTTTGGCCCGGCGATGGCGCCCGCCATGATGTCGTTGTGCCCTCCCAACGCCTTGGTCGCGCTGTGGACCACCAGGTGCGCGCCGTGATTGAGGGGCTTCTGATGGTAGGGCGTGGCAAAGGTATTATCGACCACCAGCATCGCGCCGACGGCGTCAATCGCCTGCCGCACCGCCCGTATGTCGACGATCTTGCACAGCGGGTTGCTCGGAGTTTCGAGAAACACCATGCGGGTATTGGGGCGGATGTGTTCGCTGATGCGGTGGGCGTCGTCGGCGTCCATCCAGGAGATCTGGATTCCCAGCCGTTCAAGAATCAACGACACCTTGTAGTTGGCTCCGTACGTGTCGTGGAACATCAGCAAGTGATCCCCGGAGCGCAGATACGTCAGGAAGACCATCGTGCAGGCGGCCATTCCCGTGGTACAGATGACGCAATCTTCCGCTTCCTCCAAGGCCGCGATTTTCTTTTCGACCTCGCGGACAGTCGGGTTGTCGTCCCGGTGGTAGGTGTAGCCGTCGATCTCGCCTTCGGTGATCTGCCGCAGCACTTCAAACGAGGCATACTCGTAGTTCACGGCATTCACGATGGGGGTGACCATCGGCCGATTGCCGTAGGGAGTCAAGGGATCAGGATGCATCCGCACGTGTCCTTTGCGAAACGGGTTGGCAACCACGGGGGGAAAATGGCCGGAGCACCGCAGGTTCGGGGTTCGGCTGGCGGGGCGGGCCCCCGCGCTAGCTTGCATGATGCCGCTTTCCGTCTGGAAAGTCAATCGCTCGGCCGCGTCGTCCGCCGGAAATTGGGACGCCAAATCCGTCCCGAGGACGCCGACGAAAGATACCGAATCAAGGGTCAGTCGCTCATGCATCGAAACCTTAGCGCTCACAGAGTCAACTCGACAACGCGACCTCCGGGCAACAGGATGACCTCTCGTGGGCGGCCCTGCCAACGAAATGTCAGCACGCCGCCTTTGTGCGTGGGATCGCACAGGCGCAGGCAATCCGGAGTCCACAGGGCCAGACAAGGCCGGTCCACCGTCAGATCCGCGGCGGTGGCCGGCGCAAAGAAGGCGGCCAGATGCAGCCCGTGATCAAACCGCACGGCCTGGCAGTCGCGATCCACAGTTCAAGTACGGTACGTCGCGGAGGTTTTCTTGATTGATGATCGGCCCAGGTACCTTCCGGCGTCAGCCCTTCTTCCCAAACGCGGACCCCAGCCGGCGGCTCAACCGCCAATATCTCCGTCCGGTAGCGGTTGAGCACAAGCTGCATCTCCAGCTCGACGGCTCTCGACTCGTGCCCCGTGACCGCCACGAACAGCAGCACCAGCAGCGCCAAGCGATCTACACGTAACCAACGGCGGCTGGGAACATCCTCCACGGTTTGGTCTCCATCTGTACTTGTGCAGGTCGGCTCGCACTTCACGTGACCGCGGCTGACCGACGGCGAGGATTGCCTGGGGCTCAAGCCGTCATGCTCCCACAGCGCGCAGCGGGACGCAAGCCGGGGCGAGTTGTTGGGATTGGAGTGAACCTACCATTTATGCATAATCGAGCCATGATTCTTCCACCGCCCAACCATCCATCCAGGACGAGAAGAGCCAAACCCAAAGCCCGAACCAAGGCCCTAGCCAGTCGCTGATCGAAGAAGTTCCCCAACGGCAGCTGCGGATGGCTCACCCGGCGAGCGTGGGCAGCTTTGCCATCAACGGAGTGGCCGGACTGCAATCCCGGAGTTGCTCAAGGTGCTGCATTTCTTTCTGTTTGGCCTCACGGCTGAGCAGGTCTTCGCCTTCAAACAACGCGGCTACCACCCGCGTGAGATCTGGCACGTCCAACCTGTGACGGTGAAATAACTCATGTAAACCCTACTCGGCCATCAATGGCACCACTTACGCGCCAGCGAAGTTACCCAGTTGCTGGATACGGATCCCGAACAGGGCTTGGATCAGTTCACGTGGAGCGGATCGGCAGAAGCACTTCGGTGCGGATCTGTGGGAGCCCTGGGCGGGCAACTGCCCAGGGCCACCCGGAAAAAAAGCTGTGCCCCCGTCTTCCCCGCATGCGGGGTCTCCTTGTAAGGAAAACCGTTGCTGCCGGACATCACCTTGGGATGGTCGTCCAGTCGAAGGGACGCGATGGCGGGTGTCCAGTCGGCAGATGCCCGGTTGACACTCGCCGCTACCGACCGCTAGACTCTCCCGAGGTGTCTTGCGCTCTTGACGGGTTTCTGGTGCGATTCTCGCGACTGCCTTGGGGAGGGCCGGCTGATGATTCTGGGTAAGCTGTGGCATGCGTTGAAAGCGCAGATGAACAAGATGGCCAATTTCTTTTGGACCGTCGATCCGATTGCACAGATGCAGTATGAGTACGATTTGGCGGTCGGCCAGTTGACCGACGGGCGGGAAGGCTTGGAGCAATACCGGGCCTTGGTCGAACGGGTCGGACGGCAGGTGGCCGCGGACAAGCAGCACGTGGCAAGTCTGGAGGCGAAGATCAAAGCCTACCTGACAGCCGGTGACCGCGAAACCGCCTCGCGTTTTGCACTCGAACTGCAGAAAGCCAACGGCCAGTTGGCCGAGAACCAATCGCAACTGGAGCTGCACGAGCGCGCCTACAACAACAACGTCGCCAAGATCAAGCACGCGATGAAGAAGCTGGCGGACGTCCGCTTGAAGATTTCCAAGTATGACGCCGAGTTGAAAATGAGCCGGGCCGAGGCGGAGATGGCCAAGCTGGCTGACAGTTTCAATTTCGATGTCACGACGGATTTCGGTCAGATCGAACAGGTGATTCAGGAACGTATCGGTTTGAATCGTGCCAAGGTTCGGGTGTCCGCCGACTTGTCGGGCGACGGCATTGCTGACATCGAGCACGAACAGGCGATGGAAAAGGCGATGGCCGATCAAGCCCTGAAGGATTTCGAGATCCAGGCAGGCTTGCGGACACCGGAGACGGCGGGCGTGGCGGACACGCAGAAGCATCTGGGCCCCGCGGTCGCAAAGCAAACGCAAACCGTCGACGAGGGGTAGACGACGCCTTGTCGGTGGGCCAGGAATTCGCGACTTCCGGTCCGTTGTGCGTGAAGAGATGGAAGAGGGTGACCACCCGTGCCTGAGACCGCTATGATCGGTTCTGCTGCGACACCGGATCGGCCGGCTACGGGGCCTGCGGGGACGCTGCCGGCTTGGTATCCCGGCTGGGCGCGGGATTTGGCCGATGCCTACTTCTCGCGCACGACATGTGTTTTCGTCCTGCACGGCAACGTCCACGACTTGATCCGTTCTCCCGCCGCCGGCCAGGAGGCGTACGGCCGCCTGCCGGACTTCCTCAGTACACAGGTTTTCGGCGGTTGGGACCTGGTGATCGGCCACGACCTCAGCCGCGGTCTGCGGATCCTGGCCGGCAGCGACGTCGCGCGGCTGCGGACGATGGCCCAGTATCTCACGTCCCGCTGGGGCGAGCCGGCCAGCTGGCCCCGCGACCCGGAACGGGTCCTGCTGATGATCGAGGATCTGGTCGAACGCACGCTGCTGGATGAACCGGCCCATCGCAAGAGTATCGCGGTGGTCTTCGAGTACGGGCAGTACCTGGTGCCCGCCGGCGACCTGGGGGCCTTGGCGCAGGGCTCCGCCGCGCGGCTGGTGCGGTTTCTCAGCTGGGCTCAGAATCCGCACATCAAGCGGGTCAATGTCGCGTTCTGCTTGCTGGCCGACCGGGTGGCGGAGCTGAACGATCGGCTGGTGCAGAATCCTTACGTGACGGCGATCGAGATCCCGCTGCCCGACCGCGACGAGCGGCGCCGGTTCGTCGACGCCGCAGCGGGGGACGGCCAGCTGGCGTCTGCGACCGACTTTGCGCCCGACCAATTGGCCGATATGTCCAACGGCTTGAGCCTGGTCAACTTGAACGTGCTGCTGGCACAGGCCGTGCATGCCGACCGCCGACTGGACGCGCAACGGTTTCGCCAGCTCAAAAAGACGATGATCGAGCGTCAGTGTCGCGACCTGGTCGAGTTCGTCGAACCGGGGCACACGCTGGACTTGGTTGTGGGCTACGAGGAGGCCAAGAAGCGGCTGCGGCAGGATGCCGAGTGGATCACGCGCGGCCAGACCGATGCGGCGCCGATGGGCTATTTGATCTGCGGTCCGGTGGGTACCGGCAAGACCTTCCTGGCCGAATGCTATGCCGGCTCGATCGGCATCCCCTGCGTGATGCTCAAGAATTTCCGCTCGAAGTATGTCGGCGAGACGGAGGGCAACTTGCAGCAGGTGTTGACCGTGCTCCGCTCGCTCGGGCCGGTGGTCGTGATTGTGGACGAGGCCGATGCCGCTTTGGGCAACCGCCGGGCCGAGGGCGATTCGGGCACGTCGGCCCGCGTGTTTTCCATGATCGCCAGCCAGATGGGAAACACCCGCTACCGCGGCCGAATCATCTGGATGCTGCTGACCTCGCGGCCGGATCTGTTGCCCATCGACTTGAAACGCCAAGGCCGGGCCGAAGTCCATATTCCGCTGATGTACCCGCGTCTCGAGGAAGAGATCCACGCGATGTTCGCCGTGATGGCCCGCAAGAACAAGCTGGCACTCGCCGCCGATGCCATTCCGCCGGTCTCGGCCGAACGGCGGCTGACGGGCGCCGACATCGAGAGTATCGTCTTGAATGCCCGGCGGCTGGGTATGGCCGAGGAACGCCACGAGATCACCCGCACCGACCTGGAACAGGCGTTGGCCGAGTTCGTGCCGTCGGCGCAAGGGCTGGAAAAAGAACTGCAAGAACTGGCCGCGGTCTTGGAGTGTACGCAGCTGAGCTTTCTGCCCGACCCATGGCGGGAGAAAGTCGCCCGGCCGGGCGGCACGGCCCAGTTGCAGGAGCGGATGGCGGCCATTCGACAGTTGATGGGGGACTAGTCTGTACGCGGGGCGCGTCGTGCCCGTATCATGGTAACCGTGATGCCGAGCGTAACGGTCCGGACGCCCGCGCAGCGTGAGGATTAACTTTGGTTGCGGCCCACGGGCCGCAGGGGATTCCGAAAGAGGGGAGACGAAATGGCGCAACAGCAATCCAAGTGGTTCGACGAAACCAGCGACGAGCCGATGATCGCCGACCAGGCGCAGCGGCTGGAGACGTTCTTGGCGGCGATGGCCGACGGGATGGTTGACGAGGCTGAACTTCAAGCCCAGGAAGCGCGGCTGGTTCAGCGGATGCGCGAAGTCGAGCCGCTGCTGGACGAACCGCTGCACGCCAAGGTCACCCAGTTGTTGTGTGAATTGACCGCTTACGACATCATGCAGGCCATGCACTCGATGCAACAAGCACGGCCGAAAACCGTATTTCACGGGTAAGGAGAATACGATGGCAGGACAACCCAAAGCACCGTTTTTCGTCGTCTTGAGCTTGGTAATCGTGGGGCTGGTGGCCATGGCCATCTACCGCGCGGATTTGTTCGCACCGCCCGGCCAGCCGGCCGGTGGCGAGGGCACGATCGACCCCGCTCAGCTCGGCCAGGAAGCCGAGGCGAGCGATGCGTCCAGCGTCACGACGGTCAAGGAATACAGTTTCAAACCGACGGAAAAGCTGCCGGAAGTCAAAGGCGTATCGGCCTACAAGCCGCTGGTGAATAACACCGTCCGGTTCGCCTTGAATGTCTGGGCCGGGTGGGGCCCGATCATCTTGGCCAACGACGGGTTCCAGGCCGGCAAGGTCTGGAAGACGCCCGACGGCCAGGACTTTCGAGTCGAATTGGTGCTGATCGACGACCCGGTGGTGATGCGCAATGCCTATGCCGCGGGCGAAGTCCAGATCGGTTGGGGCACGCTCGATATGGTGCCCTTGTTCACCGACGGTTTTGCCAAGGCGGGCGACAGCCGCATCATGCCCCGTATCTACCAGCAGGTCGACTGGTCCAACGGCGGCGACGGGATCGTGGTTCGCGAGAATATCAAGACGGTCGCCGATCTCCGCGGCAAAACGATCGTCCTGGCTCAGAACTCGCCCTCGCAGTATTTCGCGCTGAACATGCTGGTCGCGGCGGGCGTGCAACCCTCGGAAGTCAAGATGGTCTACACGAACACGGCCTTCGAGGCGGCACGGGCCTTCGAGGTGCAGAAGGACATCGCCGGTGCGGTCTCCTGGGCGCCGGACATCTATAACCTGGCCAAGGTGCAAGGCAACCGGATGCTGGTGACCACATTGACGGCCAACAAGCTGATCGCCGACGTCTGGTTCGCGCGAGCCGATTTTGCCAAAGACCACCCGCAAATCATCGAGGGCCTGGTCCGCGGCATCTTCGACGCGATGGAAGAGCTGAAACTGCAGGACAAAAAGGAACATTGCGCCAAGCTGATGGCAGATGGCTATGGGATCCCGGCGACCGAAACGATCAACATGTTCGCTGACGCCCATAACACCAACTGGGCGGAAAACTATCAGTTCTTCATGAACCAGAACAACCCGACCAACTTCGAACGGATCTGGCGCCAAGCCTATTACCTGTACCGGCGGATCGGCGCAATCGAGAATCCCGTCGTGCCGTTCGACCAGGTCATGGACTTCTCGATCATCGCCAAATTGGCTCAGGAACCCAAGTACGCCTCGCAAAAGGACGAGTATCAGATCTCGCTGGCGCCCAAGACGGTGAGCGAAATCCGCGCCGAGACGGAGGAGATCCTGACCAACACGATCGTCATCCACTTCTCCCCCAACAACTGGGATCTGCACCGCAAGATCATCCGCGAGATCAACGGGCAGGAGGTCGAGGAGCTGTACGATCCGGCCGTCGATCTGGTGCTGGAAGAAGTGGCGAAACTGGCCGGGCAGTTCGGCGCAGCGCGAATTATCATCGAAGGCCACACAGATGGCTCGTTGAAAAACGCGGTGCCGGCGGATCTGGTCAAAGAGTTGGCGATGAACCGGGCCAACGCCGTAAAGGAGGAGTTGGTCAACAAGTTCAACCTGGACCCCAACAAGTTCTCGGTTGACGGTGTGGGCTGGGATCGCCCGGCCGATGGGAACGACCCGCTGAACCACGCCAAGAACCGCCGCGTCGAGATCAAGGTCTTTCCGGCGGAGAAGGAATAGCGGCAACATGCCTGAGATTCTGGGTGAGGCGACCAAACCGGAACCCGCGGCGCCGGCCGAAAGCGCGGCGCGGCGGCCTTTTACCGCGTTGCGGAGCGAGATCCCCGTGGCGCAGGCGGTGCTGCTGGGCGCGATCTGCCTGGGCCTGTGCCTTGCGGTCTGGTGGGGCTTGACGGCCGGCGCCAGTCCCGAGAGCCGGATGCTCAGTCCCAGCATCCTGCCCAGTCCGCAGGAGACGTTCCGCAGTTTCCCCAGCCTGTGGTTCGAGCGGGCGTTGACCCGCAACACGTGGGCCAGTCTGCGGCGTGTCGTATTGGGATTCGGCCTGGCGTCGCTGGTCGGAGTCCCCGTGGGCGTGCTCTGCGGCTGCTTTCGCCGCGTGGGCGCGTTCTTCGCCCCGTTGACCATCGTCGGCCGAAATATCCCCATCGCGGCGCTCATCCCGCTGACGTTTTCGCTGTTCGGCATCGGCGAGTTCCAGAAGGCGATGTTCATCTTCCTCGCCGTCTCGGCCTTTGTGATCAGCGATACCGCAACGGCGATCGGCGAAGTCAGCAGCCGCTACGTCGATACCGCCTATACGCTCGGCGCCGGCCGCTGGCAGATCATCATGAAGGTCCTGGTACCCCTGGCGATGCCCAGCGTCTTCAACTCGCTGCGTCTGCTGTTCGGTCTGGCCTTCGGCTATATCATGCTGGCCGAGTTGGTCAAGCTGGGCGGCGAGTCGGGTGGGTTGGGCGACATTATCAATACCTCGCTCCGCCGCGGCATCCAGACGGACATCCTGCTGGTGCTGATGATCATTCCCCTGATCGCGTTGGCGATCGACCGATTTCTGTATTGGGTACAGCAGCAGTTGTTCCCTTATTGCTACGGCGGCAGTGGCCTGCTGCAGCAGTTGCTCGTGAGAATCCTGCGGGGCTGGGAGGATTTGATGAGCCTGTTCTTCCGCCCGCGCCCGGCTCCTGCGGACACCCTGCCCGGCAGGAAACCGCCCGCCTGAGCGGTACGATTGCAGCTTTGCCACCCCCTGGACCGAACCCGGATCGACGAACGATGACTGAGTCCCTGCCAGCCGCCGCCCCTTCTGCGACCGCCAGCCGCCCCGTCGGACTGGGCCGGATCATCGAACGCAAGGCCGCGCCGCCCAGCCGCGATCTGCCGCGGATCGTCGAGTTTCGGGACGTTGCCAAGACCTACAACGCCGGAGGCCCCAAGGCGTTTACCGCCCTCCGGAACGTGAACTTCTTCGTCGAGGACTTGCCGGACAAGGGCGAGTTCGTCTGCATCCTCGGCCCCAGCGGCTGCGGCAAGAGCACGATCCTGCGGCTGATCGCCGGGTTGCCGCCGCAGCATCCCGCCACCGAGGGCCAAGTCCTGGTCCTCGGCCAGCCGGTGACGCGGCCCGGCTCCGACCGCGGCATGGTCTTCCAGGACTACACAAGCTTCGACCATCGCACGGTTCTGGAGAATATCACCTTTGGCTTGGAATGCCTCGGCGTCGGGCGGGCGGAACGCGAGCAACTCGGCCGCCAGTGGATCGAACACATCGGATTGGATGTCGCGCAGGATGCCGCGAAGTATCCGCACGAGTTGTCCGGCGGCATGCGACAGCGCGTGGCCATCGCCCGAACCTTGATCCTCCGCCCGCGGATCATCCTCATGGACGAGCCCTTCGGGGCGCTCGATCCGCAGACCCGCATGAATATGCAGGACCTGTTGGTCGCGCTGTGGCGCGAAGCGCACGCCACGGTGTTCTTTGTCACGCATTCGATCGAAGAAGCCGTGTTCCTGGGCGATCGCGTCTACGTGATGGGCCGAGCGCCCGGCAGGATCCTCCGCGAGCTGGAAATCGAGCCCGCGGATCGTCCGGCGCGGCTGATGCAGCGCGACCCGCGTTTCCAGGAGACCGTCAGCTATATCCGCGACCTGATCAGCAAGCTGGAGGAAAACGGCCAGCTGGACGACGTTCAGGATGGCACATAACAAGCGACCTTGGCACCCCGTTGGATTCCCGTGGGTTTCACAAAATACCTCAAAACCGCGTTTCTGAATCGCTGGAACCTGCTGGCGTTCCTGGGGGGCTGCGCGTTTGCCTTGCTCAGCGGCCGTGCGGACGTCGTCCTGCCGTTGCTCGCCGCGGCCGAATTGGCTTATCTGGGATTGCTGGGCACGCATCCCAAGTTTCAGAAGTACGTCGATGCCCGCGAGGCGGCCACGCATCGAGTCGCCGCGTCGGATCTCACCGTCCAGGCGTTGCAGCGCATCCTCCGCACCCTGCCCCCGGACATGCTCGACCGATTCAAGAACCTGCGGAACCGCTGCCGCGAACTCCGGCAGATCGCCACCGACCTGAAGCAGCCCGGCGAGAGAATCGTCGGCCGCTCGCTCGAAGACGCGCAACTGGCCGGCCTCGACCGGCTGCTGTGGATGTTCCTGCGGTTGCTGCATACCCATTTCGCCATGAGCCGCTTTCTGCAGGCGACCAACGAGCCGGAGATTCGGCGGGATCTCCAACGGCTGCAAACGCGGCTGTCGGAACTGCCACCCGCTCCGGCCGATCTCCAGCAGCAACGGATCCGCAAGGCACTGGAGGACAGTATTGCCACCTGCCAGGAACGGCTGGCTAACTATCAGAAGGCCACCGGCAACCTGCAGCTGATTGAACTGCAGCTCGATCAACTCGAAAACCGCATCCATTCGCTCAGCGAGATGGCCGTCAACCGTCAGGAGCCCGACTACATCAGCAGTCAGGTCGACCAGGTCGCCACGAGCATGGTGCAGACCGAACAGACGATGAACGAATTACGGTTTGCCACCGGGCTGGAAGCGTTGAGCGCCGAGGCGCCACCGCTCCTGCGGCCGATGGAGGCGAAGATCGTCGAATAAGGCGAGCGGCGGAAACAGACTTGCCCGCCCCTGCGGAGGACGGCCTTTCCAGGCCGTCACGGTCGGCCTGGAAAGGCCAACCTACGGGTAAACCAGATTTTCATGCTGGCGTTCGTTCCGCCCGCCACGACGGCTTTCGCTTCGATGCCGCCGGCGGCAAGCTCCGGAACGGTCACGTCTTCCGGACGCGATCATTCCTTTCGACGGATTACTTCTATCGGGTCGTTCGCTACGTCGAGCGAAACGCACTGCGAGCGAACTTAGTCGAGCGGGCTGAGCAGTGGCGTTGGTCCAGTTTGTGCCCCGACCGGCGTGAAACTAACAGCGAAATCCTTGCTGCATGGCCCTTGCCTCGACCGATCAATTGGATCGACGTCGTCAACGAGCCGCAGACGGAGGCGGAACTAGAAGCCCTGCGTCATTGCGTACAGCGGGGAACACCATTTCGCAACGAAGATTGGGGCGCGACGACCGCTAGTCGGCTTGGGCTCGAGGCGTCATTACGACCGCGCGTCCGTCCCAAAAAGGCCACCGACGACTTGAAATTGTCCCAAACTTCCTAGTGTCTCCAAATTTGGTGCCTGTCACCTTTCCTACCGCCGCGCGTTCGCGCCGGCAGAGGCCGACCGAGTCCGCATGTCAGAAAACCGTGCCATCGGTGGCACTCCTCGACCCGCGGGCCACAAGTCGCACAAGCGGCGTGGGCAGGACCCCCATGCCGCGTCAACCGCTCATCCATCAATTGCCTTCGAAGTCATTTGAGATCCCCTCTACAGGGTCCAGCCGTCCCGATAATCCCGCCGCAGCAATTCGTCGGCTTGCGGGGCGTTGGTAACCTTCATGCCGGCGGCGTCCCACTGGAGCTTTGCGCCGCTGCGGTAGGCCACGTTGCCCAGCAGCACCGCTTCGGTGATGGGGCCGGCATAGCCGAAGTGGCAACCGGTCACGCTGCCGCTTCGGCAGGCCGCCAGCCATTCGGCATGATGCCCGATCGACGACGGGATGCTGGGTTCCGGCGGCTGATAGTCGGCGAACTCTTTTTCCGGCCAGAGCATCCGTCGATCGTAGCTGGCCAGCAGCATGCCGCGACTGCCCACGAACACGCCCCAGGCCCAGGCGGGAAAGGCGTGCTCGGCAAAGAACGGCGAGGGCTGGCTGCCGTGGGTCCAGGTCAAGGTGACAGCAGGCAACTGGCCCCGCGCGGGAAACTGGTAACGTAGATGCAGCTGTGCCGGGGTGCTCTCCGGGTGCGGCGGCGGCCCCTCGGCCTCGATCGACAGCGGGGCGCCCAGTTCGAGTGCCCAGAAGGCCAGGTCAAAGTAATGGCAGCCCATGTTGCCCAACTCGCCGCCTCCGAAATCCCACCACAAGTGGCCGTTGGCATAGATCGGGTGATAGGGCCGGTACGGCGCGGGTCCGAGCCAGAGATCCCAGTCCAGCCAGGCGGGGACGGGCGGCGTCTCGGCGGGGCGATCGCCCAAAGCGCCGCGGCTCGAGCGGAGCCAGATGTGGCACTCCCGCACCTCGCCGATGGCCCCAGCGCGAATCAACTCGACGATCCGGCGATAGTTGTCCGTGGCATGCATCTGCGTGCCCCGTTGCGTCGCCACCCCTCGCTCGGCCGCCATCTGGGTGATGACCCGCGCTTCGTAGACCGAGTGCGCTCCGGGTTTCTCGCCGTACACGTGCTTGCCGCGCCGCAACGCCATCGCCGTGGCAGGAGCATGGCTGTGATTGGTGGTGCTGACCACCGCCGCGTCGATTTGGTTTTCCAGATCATCCCACAACTTGCGATAATCGCGGTATTTCTTCGCCTCGGGATATTGGCTGAAGGCGGAAGCCGCTTTCTGCTCGTTGACATCGCACAAGGCGACGATGTTTTCGCCGGCCACCGAGTCCAGATTGGCTCGGCCCCGCCCCCCGGCGCCGATGATGGCCAGGTTCAGCTTCTCGTTGGCCTGGTAACTCCGAGCCGAGCGGCTGTTGTGCAGGATCAGGAGGCCCGCCCCGCCGCTTGCCGCACCTTTCAGCCAATCACGTCGCGTCAACAGATTCCGGGTCATGATTCGGATCTCCAGAAGTTACGAAGAAGACGCACTGCCGGGGAACGAGGGCCGCCGCCCGCCGCTGGCCGGATCTGCCACCACGGTTCCGTTGGCCCAGCCTGCGATCCTGCCATAACCCCAGCCCACCGTCAATCCCTTCGCCGCGCGGCACGGAAGAGCGCTGCGGGGCGACCAGCGAGCCACTCGCTCGGCCAGCGCCTTCCCGCGGCCCAACGGAAGAAAGCCGGAGTGGCAGGCAGCAGCTCCCACCACTCCGGCTTGGCACGGGCCAGACACACCGGTCAATGACGCTCCGTTATCGAGGACGTCACTTCAGCCACTCACAAGCGACATCCTCGACGATTGTCCCCAAGATATCTTCCAGTTCAGCGGTCGATGCCTGAAGCAACCCCAACAGCCGTTCGCGCTGAGGCTGCTGAGCATCAGCGGCAACCGCGGGCGGCGAGAACATCCGCAGTGTGGCGGCACTTTCGCGCGGCTCCCAGACTTGATCTGACATCCGATCCTCTGCGCGTTCCGGTTGTGCCACCGACAGAGCCGTTTGCGGCGGAAGAACTGACTCGCGGACCTTGGCTTCCGGCCCAGCCGGCAACGAAACGGCGTGGTGTTCCAACGGCACGGGAGCATCCCGCTCGCCCTCGCCTTCGGCCTGGCGGTTCAGGAAACCGATCAATTCCAACACATCCTGGGGCGTCAAGTGGCTGTCGCGATTGACGTCCAGCGGGTGGATCGTAAACAATTGAGCGGCAACGCTCTGCACGGCGGACGCTTGGTTGATGACGTTGATCACGTGCAGTGCGTCCAGCGGCGTGACGCGGCCGTCGCGGTTCGCATCCATGCGGTTGGGCGGGGGCAGGGCCGCTTCCGGCAACTGGCGCATGCTCGTCGTGAGCGTGGCCTGGCCATCGCCACGATCCAGTTCGCCATCCAGGACATGGGCCATTTCCCGGGCCAGGACACTCATCAGATCGATCCGTCCGTTGGCCAACTCCGCGTCGCGCGCCGACATTTGGGAAACGCCTCCGGCGAACTCCTCATCCTTTCGCGGCGTGGCATCGACAAACCAGCCGCGGCCGGCGGCATTGATGTCCAGCGTGATCACCGTGCCCTCGGTCTGGCTGACCGCATCGCCGGGCAGGTCCGCCACTTGATAGCTCAAGGAAGCCAGCAGCGCCGCATCGATCGACGAGATGCCGGCTTGCTGCCAGCGCTCGATGGCCGCGGCGGCGACGCGATACAGTTCCGTCGGCTCCAGGGCTGGCGCATCGTCTGTCACGACGCCCGAGGCGTGCAAGGGCGACTGCGAGACGACGTACTTGGTGTTGCCGAAATCCGCTTTGGAAACCTTGCCCGCCGCGACCACCGCCGTGTGGGAACATGCCTTCAACGCCAGGAGCCCTTCGGCCAGACGCAACATATCCAGCCGTTTGAAGTCCAGATTCGTCGGCTTGACGTTGGTGTGTTCGTCGTCGCCGTCGCGGATCGTTGCACCGCTGTACTGCAACAGCCCGCGGAATTCACCCATCGTCAAGCGGCGTCCCAGATGCTGGGCAGCCAACTGCTGGGCCAGCACCGCGGCTCCGGCGACGTGAGGAGCAGCCATGCTCGTCCCGCCCATCGCAACCGTCGTGTTGTTCAAATAGGCCGACGTGATGGATGCGCCCGGCGCGAAAACATCCGTCATGTTGGGATGCCGCTGCGAATGGCTCACGACGCGATCCGATCCCGTGGTCCAGTCGATCGCGCCGCTGGCCCACAGAACCGGGCCGGGAACCGCAGCATCCCAAACCGAGCTGATGGCCAACGAGTTCGGGTCCGCCGCGGGATAGCTCACACCAACCTGACTTCCGAAGTTGTGGTAATAATTCCCCGCCGCAGATATGACGATGACGTCTTTTTGTGCCAACTTGGCCAACTCATCGTCGATGCCTTTGACTTTGTCTTGCAGTGGCTGCGCGTAGTTGGCAAATTCGCCGAGGGACATGTTGACACTGGCGATATTGAACCGCTCGGTGTTTTCGACAACCCACTTCAGTGCCTTCTCCAGGTCGCGAAACCAGAACTGATTGGAGTAGTCGGAGAAGATCTTGAGATGGATCAAGTTCACCCCGGGCGCCACGCCGGGGTAGCGGGAGTCCTGCGAGCCGATAATGCCGCTGACATGCGTGCCGTGTCCAATCGTATCGTTGGCATCCGCATCACCCGTGCCGGAAAAATCATATTGGAACACGATTCGATCCGCGACCCCGTCGCGGTTGCGGTCCGGACCAAAGAAACTGTGATCGGTATCGATGCCGCTGTCGATGATGACGGCGGCAAAGTTGCGGCCATCCAAGGAGGTGAACCGCGGATCCGCACGCATTTTGCCGAGGTTGATCAGGTCCAGCGAACGATCGGTCGCGGCGCCGTCTTGTTCAGACGTTGGCTGGTTCGCCGAAACGATTTCGCTCGCCGCCAGGCTGCCAACGGCCATCGATGCCGTCGTCGTCAGTTCGACGGCCTGGGTCACTTCCCCGGTGAACGTAGAATTCGGAAACGTCTGCAGCCATCCCGGCGGCAGCACTTGGGCGACGTTGTACGTACCCGGCTGCAGATTGCTGAACACGTAGGCTCCCGCAGAATTCGTCTTGGTCACGGGCTCCTGGGAATCCAGTTTGCCGTTGTTGTTCGTGTCGAGGAAGACCTGCCAGTCGGACAGGATTGGTTCGTTGTTGTCTCTCTGACGATTCGCGTTGCGGTCGTGCCAGATGACGCCGCGGACTTCTCCGGTCGGCAGCTCGTTATCCTCGACCAGGATCGGAGCGGTACCCTTGATGTAGCCGTCGGCGGTGGCGGTGATCGTCACGGTTTGCGTGCCGTCGAGAATCGTATCGTCCACTGCGGTGATGGTGAAGGTAGCGGATGTCTTTCCGACATCGATCGTCACGCTGGTCGGCACTTTGGCTTCTGTCGTATCGCTTGAGGTCAGCTTGACGGACACTGCCGAGGAAGTATCGGCGTTTGCGCGAGTAACCGTGCCAGTGGCCTTACCGCCCGCTTCGCTCATCGCATCGGGGCTGACGCGGACACTCAACACGGGGGTCGGCAGCGCTGCTCGAAACTCGCCGAGTTTCTTGTCCAACGCACAGTTCCCGCTGGTATCACAGATCTGGTCGGCTGCCAGGTTCACGGTATAAACGCCGTTGTCCGCAACATCCCAAGTTCCGCCGGGAGCCGCGATGCGATAGGTGGCCACGCGAGGTGTTCCGTCCCCCGGCTTGTCGACCGCCACCAGGGTTGCAGGAATCGCTTGTCCTTGAGGCCCTTGGACGACGATGTCCCGATGGTCCAAGGAAGCATACTTGACGGCAACATTGTCGGTAACCGTAACCTGGAAACTGTGCTGCGTCGCGCCGGGTTGGGTGACATTGGCTGCACTCAAAGAAACGACGGGCGGCGTGGTATCGGGGGGTGGTTGCGTGGCGACGACGTTGGCAGCCGCACGAATCTCGAAGCGGGATTCGTTGGGGTCGTTGGTGGTCAGCACCACGCTGCCTTTGTGCGACCCCGCGCTGGACGCGGTAAACGAAAACCCGAGTTCGGTCGTACGGCCCGGGTTCAGCGGCGAAGTGGGATTCTTCGTCAGTTTGAAACCGCTGCCGCTGATGCTCGAACTTAGCGTCAGCGGCACCGTTCCGTCGTTCTTGACGACCAGCGTGCGGGTCACGGTCTGGCCGACTTCCAACTTGCCCAAATCGATCTGCTGCCCGGCAAAGAACTCGCTGCCGTTGTGCAGCAGCGTAACTTCCGGAAAGCTCCAGCGGCCGACCACAGGAATATCGGTGGGAAAACCGTAGGTGCGGGTGATCTCCGGCCACTTGTCCCCGTCGGTATCAAGGAACCACGTCAGCAGCGCTTCCGGCTTGCCGTCCCGGTTCGCATCCGCCGTCACGACGCCCGGATCGTCATCGCCATCACCGTCCCAGTCACCGACGACAGGACGGTCGCCAAAAAAACCGAAGTCGACGGTCCGGATGCCGCTGTTCGTATTCAGATACCAGCGCTGCAGTCCCTCGCTGGTCGGCACCTGCGATACGATCCCCGTGTCGTCGTCGCCATCGCCGTCCCAATCACCGACCACGGGCCGGTCGCCCAGGAATCCGGCAATTCGCGTTTCATCCACCGCCAGGAATCCATTGCTATCGGGTTCAAACGGGGCGTACGAAATGTACCACTTCAAAACCGGAAGTCCGACCACGGGATCAACGACACTGTCCGGACCAATGGCGGCGATATCCGTCTTGCCGTCGCCGTTGAAGTCGCCGATGACCGGAATGAAAGAACTCAGTCCGAAGAAAGCTCGTTGTTCGGCATCCTTGTCGCCGTCGGCATCAAAATACCATTCCAGACCGCCGTTGGCATGTTTTCGCACAACGACAGGATTCTGGCGTCCGTTGCCGTTGAAGTCCCCCGAGGCGTAGAGCAAGTCGCCTGACAACCCATAACCGATATCGATTTCGTGTTCCTGGTCACCGTCCGTATTCAGATACCAGTAGTGACCATCCCTGACGACTCCGAGCATGTCGGCAGCCATCAAGTGGCGCGATTCCAGGCATTCCATCGTCATGGGCCGCCGATTCTTGCGCCTCTGCTGCCCGTGTTTTCGTCCGTTTCGAGATCGCTGTCTTTGCGTCATCATGGTGATTCCCCTTCCCATCGGTGGTGATCCCCGGTCGCCTGTCGGCCGAGTTGCTGCTGGTTCGGACCTGGATACGGGGCGGAAAAGGAAATTCTGCGCGCAGCGAAAAAAATGAGGATTTCGCAGCAGAACCTTGAACAGGAACATGGCCGTGGATTGGCCGGTTTTTCGAGAGAGGTTATGCTGAGAAACTTGCGAGGCAAGAGATGAGGACGGGCAGTATGGGCAAAACAGGCCAGAATTGGGAAGAGTTCAGCAGCACGCGCTGGACGCTTGTGGCACAGGCCGCGGCGCTGGACCCGGAGCAACGGGCCGCCGCGGTCGATGCGTTATTGCGGAGATACATACCTGCGCTTCGAGCGCATCTGGTGATGCGCAAGCGGCTGGATCCCGACCGCGCGGATGACATCCTCCAGGATTTTGTGCTGCGGAAGGTGGTGCAGCGGGAGGTTTTTGCCGCGGCGGATCGGAGCCGGGGCAAGTTTCGCACGTTCTTGCTGACCATCTTGGACCGTTTTGTGATCGATACCGCCCGCCAAGAACGCGCGCGCGGCCAGCTGCAATCGCTGGATGCTTGCACGCCACTGGCGGCGTCCGAGTTGCAGGAGCCGGGAGCCGCTTTCGATCTCGTTTGGGCACAACAGACTCTCGGTCTGACAATTGGCAGAATGCGTTCCGCGTGTCTGCGCGACGGGCAGGAGAACGTGTGGGCGGTCTTTGAGGCTCGGTTGCTGAGCCCCGCCGTTACGGGCACCCCGCCGTTGCCCTACGAGCAGCTGGCAACGCAGTTCCGCTTTGCTTCCGCGAAACAGGCCGCGAATGCCATCGTGACGGCGAAACGCAAATTCGACGACGTGTTGCGGCGGACCGTGGCAGAGTATGTGGCCGAAGACGAGGATATCAAGGCCGAAATCATCGAATTGCAGCGGATTCTGCTGCGTCCCCACGCGTTTGACGCGCGGGAATTGGCGCACTGGCTCGCGTCTTGCCCCGAGGATCAGCATGGCGCAGATTCCGCCCTGGTCGATGCCGACCCCAGCCACTTGGCATCGCTGCTGTCGGAGCAGTCTTCGGCCAACTCGGTTTGGCAGGGGGGCGATCTAGCAGCGCTCTGGGCCGAGTGCCTGTCGCTGGATGTGCGACGGTTGCTCAGCGACCTTGGTGGCGCTCTGGCGCACGTCGACTTGTCGGGAGGATTCTCTGGTCTGGTCACGGTGGGCGAAGTGCTGCATCACGTGCATCCGCCGCTGGCCGTGCTACGCGACTTGCAGCGACTGGCGAAACGCTGCCGGCGCGGCGATGTGGGACGCCTCCCAGGCCGCGTGGCGGAGCTGCTGTATTTCGCTTGCATCGCCGCGGCGCTGTGTCGGCATGGCGAGCGGATCACGCGTTTGGGCGACGGTGAACTCGCTGCCGGCTGGGCGCTCCAGTTGGGCTGCCATTGGCTGGATCCGGCGACCCGCGGTCTGCTAGTAGCCGCCAGCGAACGTTTGGGCGGACCTGCGGCGGCCGACGATCCGCAACCACGCTGACGTTACTGGCGATCCTCAATACCGCGCTTCGGTACCGACGTAGAAATTCCTGCCCGGCTGGAGCAGCTGGCGGCCGCTGGCGGAACGAAAGTCCAAGTGCTCGCGGTAGGCGCGGTCTGCGAGGTTTTCAACTCCGGCCGTAATCAGCAGACGATCGGTGACTTGCCAGAACGATCGCAGATCCCACACGGAGAATCCGGGAGTCGCCGATTCCACGAGGCTGGTTGCCAGCCGATCCTGCCCGCCGACGATGCGGACAGCCAGTTCCACCTTCCAATTCGGTTCCGAGACCGCCGGGTGCCATTGCACACCCAGGCGGCTTTCCCACGGAAAGATCATGGGCAGGGGCTCGGCCGCGGCGGCAGAGATGCCGCTGAACGCTCCGCGCGCGGCGCCGTAGATCCGATAGTTCCCGTCGCTGCGGACCTCCGTAGCGAACTCGCCGTCGCGCGTATGATCCCGACCGGCGACGTAAGCGAACGTGGCGAAGGCCAGGCACCGCTCGGTGGCTTCCCAGGCTCCCTGCAGTTCGAGCCCCGTCTTGGTGGCCAAAGCCGTGTTCACATACTTGAGATTGACCTGCTCGATCGCGCCGCCCTGAATCCGGAAGACGGACAGGTTCTCGAACGTGACGTAGTCCAGCATCCAGGCGTGGAAGACATTCGCGCCGCAACGCAGGCGGTGGCTTTCGTACAGCACGCCCAAGTCGATTTGCCACACACGTTCCGGCTTGAGCAGCGGATCGCCCGTGATCGTGTTCTGGCCATTCTGCAGCAGCAGCATGAACGACTCGGCCACGTACAACTCCGTCAGGCTAGGCGGCCGTACGGCCCGGCCCGCCGCCGCCAACAGCGACCAGTTTTCGCCCCAATCCCAACGTCCTGTCAAGTAAGCCGACCAGGGGAAGAAATACTGCGCGAACTCGTCGGTCTCATAGACGGAAGCCAAGGGAATCCGGCGGCTGGTCACGCTTGTCAAGTTCGCGGCATCCTCGACGATTTCGGCGTAGACCCCATCCACCCGGACACCGCCGCCCAGGCGAAGTTGGGGACTGCAAGGGCACGAAAAATCGGCATACAGCCCCGAGTCGATCCACTGCGAACGCGGCAGCGGAGACCAGATATCGGTCAGCACGACATCGCCGATTTCTGCGTCGGCGAATTCGTTCAGTTCCTGGAAGACCCAGCGCAAGTCCGCTCCCGCCGTCAGCCGCGGGCCATCCTCCTCGCCCCAGATGCAAGCCAGGCGAAAGCCCGACGACCGGCAGGCGACATCCGTGCTAGCCCGCAGCTCAAACAGATCCATGGCCGGAAATTGGGCCGGCTTTCCCACCCGGCTGTTGTCGCCCTGCAGGGTCGTCCCGTTGTACCAGGTGTCGAAAACGAATTGGTCCATCGTCTGCAAGTCACCGGCCACGTAGCACAGCGAATACGCGTCGGTACCCAGGAAATTCAAGTCGAAGGCTTGTCCCGGCAGTTCGACGCCGGTTTGATCCAGCCGCAGCGCCGTGCCCGCCAGGCTTCGTTCCTCGTCCAGATCGCAGCTCCAGGCGGCATCCAAGGAACGCGAGTTGAAGCTGGCTGGAACCGGCGAGCCCGTTCCGTCGCGATAATCATTGGCCGTGCGATGGCCATAGGCGACGCGAAATCCCCACTGCTCGGCCGCCCCTTGGACCACTTGCCGGCCATGTACCTGCCGTCCGTTGGTCAGGTAGTCCAGGGCCGTGCTCGCCGCCGTCCAAGAGCCCTGCTCCGCGCGAGGAGCGGCGAGCGGTTGCAGTTCGATGAACTTGTAGTCCGGCCCGAGCCGCGACGAGTAAGGTCCATTGATGACCGTCACGTGATCGATCGCGCGCGCATCGAGCTTGCCAAGCATCGTGTCCAGATCGATGCGCGCCGGAACCCAGTACGAGCCGGAGGCGGCCAACGTGCCGACGGCGCTGCTGCGAATCCGCGGCTCGTTGACGATCGGGTTGCGCTTCTGCACGGAGATCCCCAACCCCGTGGGCGACTTGCCGATCAGACTGGCCGGATCCGTGGCTGCTCGCAAGGGAGCCTCCTGCCCCACGAAAAACCGCAGGGCCGGCGTCAAAGACCGCGGCGACGGCATGAATCCCACCCCTGACGAATCGGGGTCCCGCGAGCGTAACGCGCTGGGCTCGGCCACCGGCTGCGCCCAATCGCCTGCGGGCGGAAGCAGTAACGGCTGAGGCTGCAACAGCGAAGCCGGCTCGATGCGTGGATACTGCCCGAGCCAGAGTTCATCCTGCAGACGCAACTCAACCGCCTCGGCCACGGGAGCGTCGGACAAGAACAGTTCGACAGGCTCCGCGGGCAAGGTTCGAGCGAGGGCGAACATCGCAAATACGGCGAGGAATCCCGAAATGATGCTGGCTCGCGTTCGCACCACCACATCTCCCGGCCAGCTCGCAAGCGTCCTCTTGCCCACCAAGGCACCGCCGCTCCCCCCGTTTATCCCCGAGGGCGAACCAGCAGTGCTGCGAAGCGGGGCCCAGCGCCGCCAGCATTCGCTTCGCCAGATCAGTATCGGCAATCCTTGCCCAGTCCGCTTCAGCGAAACAGAGCAGATTTCCGGAAAATTTTACCTAGTCGTTCACATCCTCCTGGATTGCCGCAAATTCCCGTTCGGCTTCCGATCGCAACCGGTTCAACTCGGGACGGTCCGGCTGGTGTTCTTCCATCCAGCGGCAGGCGTCGTGAAAATCCAGGGCCGCCTCGGTTGTCTTCCCCAGATTTACTTGCGCCAAGGCACGGAAAAACAAGTCCTCGGCGATGGCGAATCCTCGCGTGCCCGCCGCGGCCGCTACGGCTTCGATACAAGCCGCATCTTGGCCATCACGGTACAGGGCGGCGGCCAGCGCGCTGTGAAAGCCGGCCTCGTTCGGCGCCGCCAGTGTGCTTCGCCGCGCCCAGGCGACCGCTTCGGCGGGATCTCGGCTGCGGGCCGCTGCGCCCTGACTGAGGAATCGAGCCAGGCGGTCCGGATAAACGGGCGAAGCGGATTGTTGGGCCAGCTGTTCCCACAGCTGACGACAGCGTTGGCGGCACGCGTCGGCGGCGTCCAATTGTCCCAATTCGTCCAACAGATCCGCCTGATACTGCAGCACGAAAGCCAGCAGATCGCAGAATTCCTCGCGATCCGCGTGGCGCTGCACCAGCTGTTCCGCTTCGCCGCTGGCCCGTTGGAAAGCGGCCACGGCCTCCTCGTGCCGTCCCAGCTTGTGCAGCAGCCGACCGCGGTGGCTTTCCGCAACGGACCAGCGTTGGCGGTAGACCGCCTCGTCAGGATACTGCTCTGCCAATTCCCGAAACGTCCGTGTGGCTTCGTCTGCAGCCGCCAAAGCCTGCTGGTTCTCGCCCAAATCGCCGTAGGCTTGCGCCAATTGATCGTCACAGGTTGCCCATTGTTCCCGCAGACGCGGCAGATCGACCTGGATGGCTAATTCGGCCAAGACTGCCGAAGCGAGTTGCAGGCGCTCGGCTGCGTGGCGGCAGTGTCCCTGTTCGAGTTGCAGCTGCGCCGCATTCACCTGCGCCGCCGCCAGTTTTTCGGCGGCCGTCCAGGAGGGGACGGCGGCAGCCAGACGCTGATAATCCTCGCTGGCCGCGTGCAGGGAGGCCATGACCGCTTGAGTTTGTCCCAGCCGTCGCTGGACGCTCGCCAAGAACTCGTAGCTTTCGCCGCGCGCCTCGAGCAATTGAGGATGTGCCGTCGGCTCGGCCACCAGCGGGCTAAGCAAGTCAATGGCCAGCTGGATCTGTCGGGCAGCCTCCCGCACCTGCCCCGTCTCTGCCAGCACAGCGCCGCACAGGTTGTGGGCCGAGGCTTGACCTGCGGCATAGCGCGGCGCGGCGTCCGAGGCCCGCAAGGACTGGAACAAGCGGATTGCCCAGCGGAGCTTATCCTCGGCTTCGGGCCACCGTCGAGATTCGTGCAATCGAGCCCCGAGATTCAAGCACGTGGTCGCCAACGCATCTTGCAGCAGGGCGTTCGCAGGCTCCGCGGCGGCGAGTTGCTGCATATGTTTCAGCGCTTCGTGAAAATCCCGGTCGGCGTCGGCCCTGGCGGACCAGGATAGATTGGCCAGTTCTGCCGTCGTTTGCGCCAAGCTCACCCGGCTTTGTGTGTCCGCAGGGTCCTGTTCGCAAAGTCGCAGGAACACGGCCTTGGCTTGTTCCCCGGCCTCGCGCGCCGCGGCCAGCTGGCCCAGCGTCCGCCGGACGGCCAGCAACCGCAACAGCGTCCTCCCGCGTTCGCGTTCCAGGCCGGGATCCGAGAAGCCTTGCTGGACAAACCGTTCGTAATCCTCGGCCGCCTTGTTCAACAATTCCTGCTGTACCTCGGGGTAATAAGGCAACAGGCTGCCGATTCCTGTGTACCAATGGTCGATGACGTCACGGGCCGTAGTCAGTTGTTGCAGGGTCTGACGCTGTGCTTGCCGGACATGGCGCAACGAGGCGGAAACCGCCGTCAAGGCCACCACCAGCATACCGATCACGATCGCGGCGGAACCAGCGGGCCAAGGATTCCGGCGGCACCATCGTCCCGCCCGCACCGCGCGGCTGACCGGCCGGGCGAGAATGGGTTCTCCGCGCCGCACGCGCCCCAGTTCGTCAGCCACCTCGGCGGCCGTGGCGAAGCGCCGCCGCGGATCCTTCTCCAGGCACTTCAAGACGATCGTCTCCAAGTCGCGCGAAACGCGGGAGTTCTCGCTGCGCGGGCTTGGCGGCTCCGCGTGGACCACCTTGTGCAACAACGCCACAGGATCGCCGCGGAAGGGCCGCGAGCCGGTCAACAATTCGAACAGAATCACACCCAAGGAGTAAATATCGGACCCCGGACCAATCCGGTGGACAGCGCCCAGGGCCTGTTCCGGCGACATGTAGGCATAGGTGCCGACGACCACCCCTTCGGCGTCGATGCTGGCGTCCACGCCCGAGCGTTTTCCCAAACCAAAATCCAGGATCCGAGGCCGCGACTCGAGGTCGAGAAGGATGTTGGATGGTTTCAAGTCGCGGTGGATAACGCCTGCCGCGTGGGCATGCTGGAGCGCCGCGGCGATCTGTCCGACCAGGTCGACGGCAACGGCGATCTCCGGCCGGGCGTGCTGGAGGTAACGCGACAGAGGTTGGCCTTCCACCAATTCCATCACGAGAAAGGGCACGCCGTCAAACTGGCCAACCTCGTAGACCGGAACGATCCCTGGATGACGCAATTGGGCCGCATTTTGCGCCTCGCGCAAGAATCGCCGCCGATCGTCGGCTTGCGAAAACAAACCGCTTTTCGGCACCTTGACGGCGACCTCGCGGTCCAGCTGCAGGTCTCGGGCGCGATACACCGTGCCGAAACCGCCTTGGCCCAGCACCGCCAACAGTTGGAAGCGATCGAGCCGCCGACCCTCGACGGGCACAGGAGATTCGGTCTCGGTACCAGAGCCTCCGCCGGTGTCCTCCGCGACCCCCGTCGACTCGCTGAACAACCCCAACGTTCTGCCACAGTGGCTGCAGTGCAGGGTCTCCCGTGGCACGTCCGGATCGACTTCCGTAGAATGGTGGCAGTGAAAACAGGCGACTAGCATGCTGGTGACTCAGCAGCGTGATGTTGTGGGTGGCGGCCGTTGAACTCCCGTTGCTTCAACTCTAACTAAGGATGAGGTTCATGCCAAGTCGACGTACTCTTCGTACGGTTCTTCCGGCGACTCAAGGGCGCCGAGGTCGGCGGGCCGGTCCGCGACGCGACCTGAGCCGCCGCCCACTGATGATGGAACACCTCGAACGTCGGCACTTGCTGGCAGCGGATATGCTCGGAGTCGTACGCAACGGCCACGACTGGCTGCTGAACACCAATCTCGATGCCGCGCACGAAATCGACATCGGGTTTGGCCTGCCCGGTGACGTTCTGTACGCTTCGGGCGACTGGAACGGAAACGGGCGTCAGAATCCGGCGGCAGTTCGCAAACACGCCAACGGAGGTCTGCAGTGGCTGCTCGATGCCAACGGGGATGCCCAGCCGGAGCAGTCGTTCTTCTTCGGGTTGCATTCGCATATCCCCATCACAGGCGACTTCAACGGCGACGGAAAGGCCGATGTGGCTGCCATCGGTCCGGACAGCGTGATCGACCCCGTGGTGAAACTACCCACGCTGAAATGGTACATCTCGTTCGCTCCGTTCCAGACCGACAGCAACGGCTTTCTGGCCGTCGAACAGACGCGAACGGCTGGGTTTCTCGGCGATCGGCCCGTGGTGGGCGACTGGGACGGCGACGGAGATGACGACACGGGCGTCGTGTCACAACAACCCACGAGCGAAGGTTTGCAGCGCTGGTATCTGCACACAAACAACAGCATTGTCACCGTGGACTACGGGTTCTTCGGCGACCGCCCCGTGGTGGGCGACTGGGACGGCGACGGCGATGACGATGTGGGAATCGTGACGGCGGATGCCAACCGGGACGGCAAGCAGGATTCGCTGCTGACCTGGTTCCTGGACACCAACCGGGATAAATGGCCCGAGATCACCCGCACCTACGGCTTGCCCGGCGATGTTCCCGTGGTCGGACAGTGGAAGTTCCCGGAGGTCAGCGTGCTGTTCAACAATCAGCCCATCTATACCGGGCACCAAGTCCATTTGGGCGACGTACGGCTGGGAACCAGTGTCAGCCGCCTGTTCGACTCGCGGAATGACGGAACGGTCAACATCAACTATTCCCTTCCCAATTTCTCCAGCAGCGAACAACAGCAGGGGTTCAAGATTTCCAATGGTATCGCCTCGCCCAAGGCGCCAGGCCAGCGGTCTGATTTTGGCTTTACGTTTACCGCGGACGCGTTGGGGTCGAAACAAGCCACGCTCCTGTTGTACAGCGACGACCACAACGAGAACCCATTCCGCATCCTCATCTCGGCCAACGTGGTCGATCCGGAAATCCAAGTCGACTACCAAGGCCACAACATCACGGACGGGCAGCAGTCCGTCATCGATTTCGGCAGGATCACCCAGGGTCTGGTCGGGCCTTCCCGCAGCTTTACCGTGCGCAATACGGGAGGCGCCCCGTTGAAGATCCTGTCGGCCGCGGTGCCGAACGGATTCGTTGTGACTCAGGCGTTGCCCAGCACGATTCCGCAGAACAGCCAAGCCGTCTTGACCGTCCAGCTGAAAAGCACGTCGGTCGGGCTGTTTCAGGGGCACATCCAGATCAACAACGACGACCGGGATGAAGGCCAATTCGACTTTCCCATCAGCGGCAGGGTCCTTTCCAAACCGGTCTCGCGGGAGCACCTGGGCGTCTTTCGCGCGCAAACGCCGCTCGCCTCCTGGCTGCTTGACTTGGACAGCGATCAGGAGCACGAGGTGGACTTGAACTACGGGTTCTCCAGCGACGCGCCGCTCGTCGGCGATTGGGACGGCGACGGGCATCACAACCCTGCCACCGTGCGGAAACATCCCAACGGAGGACTGCAATGGCTGTTGGATAGCAACGGCGATGCCCACGCGGAACAGTTGTTCTTCTTTGGGTTGCATTCGCATATCCCGATTACGGGCGACTTCAACGGGGACGGCAGGACCGATGTGGCCGCCATCGGTCCGGACAGCGTGATCGACCCCGTGGTGAAACTGCCCACGCTGAAATGGTACATCTCGTTCGCTCCGTTCCAGACCGACAACAACGGCTTTCTGGCCGTCGAAGAGACGCGGACCGCCGGGTTTCTCGGCGATCGGCCCGTGGTGGGCGACTGGGACGGCGACGGAGATGACGACACGGGCGTCGTGTCACAGCAACCCACGAGCGAAGGCTTGCAGCGCTGGTATCTGCACACAAACAACAGCATTGTCACCGTGGACTACGGGTTCTTCGGCGACCGCCCCGTGGTGGGCGACTGGGATGGCGACGGCGATGATGATGTGGGAGTCGTGACGGCAGATGCCAACCGGGACGGCCTGCCGGAATCGCTGCTGACCTGGTTCCTGGACACCAACCGGGACAAATGGCCCGAGATCACCCGCCTGTACGGCTTTCCCAGCGATACTCCCGTCGTCGGCCGCTGGGCGTTTCCCGAGGTCACCGTGGATGGTATCGCAAGCGGGCAGACGTCTGCCGTGAATTTCGGCACCGGGAACAAGGGACAGACTTTGCAGCGGACCTTCACGATCCGAAACGACGGGAATCGTGACTTGCTGCTGGGCAATCTGACCGTCACGGGCGGTTTTCAAGTCGGCGCCGATACCCTCAAGAGTGTCTTGGGAGCGGGCCAGTCCGATACGTTCGTGATCGCGGTCAAGGATACGCTTCTTCTGGGAGCGGTAACGGGGAGCGTGACCTTCACGACCAACGATCCCAACGAAGCGGTCTTCACGTTTCCCGTCAAGGCGAACGTGGTGGGACCCGACGTGTGGATCTATCCGGATGCCCGTCCCCATCTGCCGATCCGGGATGGGCAAACCGGCCGCGTGCAATTGGGCACGTTCAACCAGGACGTGGTATCACAGCATCGGTTTGTGGTGGAAAACCGGGGAAACAGGAACCTGCAATTGTCAGACCTTCGCGTATCGACGGGGTTTGAGGTGATCGAGCTGCTGTCTGCCACGCTCGGATCGGGGCAACTGACGACCTTTACGATCGCCATGCCGACCGACGAGCTGGGGCTCATACGGGGCAGCGTCACCTTCGCGACCAACGATGCGGCGGTGGGAGACTTCACCTTTCCTGTCGAGGGCCGGGTCGAGTTCAATCCCTTGACCAGCGAATTCGGCGTGTTCCGCAACGGCTTGTGGCTCCTCGACACCAACCGCGATCCGGCCCATGAACTGTTCTGGAACTTCGGACTGCCGGGCGATGTGGCGGTGGTCGGCGATTGGAACGGAGACGGCGTCCAGAACGTCGGGGTCGTGCGGCCCGGCACGGACGGTCTGTTGCATTGGTACTTGAGCCTGGACGAAGATCCATGGCCGGAGACCGAAATCCGCTTCGGGTTGATCGGCGACACGCCCGTCGTCGGGAACTGGGACGGGAAAGGCGGCGATAACGTCGGCGTCGTCACGGCGGACGGAAATCGCGACGGCCGGCCGGACAGCAAGCTGACTTGGTTTCTGGATCTGGACGGGGACCCGGATCCGGAGCAGACCGTCGTGTTCGGCACGCCGGGCGACCGGCCCGTCGTCGGCGACTTCGACGGCGACGGTCGGGACGATCTGGCCGTTGCCAGTCCCAACGCCACGTGCCAAGGCGAGTATCCGCATCTGCTCAGCTGGTGCGTCGATACGAATCGGGATGGCGTTCCCGAGCCCTCGTATTTCCAGCAATTTGGGTTTCTGACGGACATGCCCATTGTGGGCGACTGGGACGGCGACGGTTACGCGGATGTCGGAGCGGTGCGGGACAATCCGGCAGATGACGATCCCCTGTTGACCTGGTACCTGGATGTCACCGGCGACCCGCACGTCGACTTCACCTTCCAATACGGATTGCCTGGCGATACGCCCGTCGTCGGCCGCTGGCTGCCGGGCAACCGTCGCGCGACGATCCAGGGGTACAAGTGGCACGATCTGGACGGCGACGGCTTCTTCGATCCCGACGAACCCGGGTTGCCGGGGCAGACGGTGTATTTGGACCTGAACAGAAACGGGATTTGGGATGCCAACGAGATTGCCACCATCACGCAAGCAGACGACCCCAACACGCCGTCGAACGAATCGGGAAGATTCGAGTTCAGCAATCTGCGTCCGGGAACGTATTTCGTGAAGACCATTCAAGAGCAGGGATTCCTGGCGGTGTTTCCCAGGCCCGAAGGACATTACACGAGCGGGCAGGTTGCTGCCGCCGACCGCAGCGAACGCATGGCTGCGGTCCAGACCGTGCTGTCGCAACTCGAGGCTTCCGCGAGCGAGCAGCACGTGTATCCCCATCCGCAGACGTCGCTGTCCACCCAGCCCGCGCAGAATCCTCTCGCGCAAATCCGCGTGGATGCTTTTCGAAAAACTCCGCAGTATCGCAGTATCGATGGCACGGGCCGGGCCATCGTGGTGATCGATACCGGACTGGACGTCAACCACCAGCTGTTCGGTCCCGATGCCAACCGTGACGGGATCTCTGATCGAATCACGTACCAATTCGATTTCGCTGACAACAACTCACGTGCCGACGATAGGAACGGACACGGTTCCCACGTAACTAGCCTGGCGGCAGGCGGGGGAACATCGCTGTTCGGTGTCGCTCCTGCCGCCGACATTATCCATCTGAAGATCTTCCCCGACGATTCATCCACAACCAACGAACTGCTGCTGGAGAAGGCGATCAAGTGGGTCATTGAACATACGGCGATCTACAACATCGTGGCGGTCAATCTATCATTGGCGGCGGGAAACAAGCTGCGGTTGCCGCTGGAACCTCATGCCCTCCGCGATGAATTCGAGGCCCTCGCACAACTGGATGTGATCCTCGTCGCAGCCACCGGCAACGCGTTTGATCCCGCCCAACCCGGCGTAGCATTTCCGGCCGCCGATCCCGACGTGATCGCGGTGGGAGCGGTCAGCAGCAGTAGTCAGCTGGCCTCGTTTTCGCAACGCGCCGCTGGAATGACAGATGTCCTCGCCCCCGGCGTCTTGATCCGCGGTGCCGACAGGGACGGAGGCACCACGGTGTACAGCGGGACCAGTCAGGCTGCACCGTATGTCGCCGGCGCTGCGGTGTTGGCGCAGCACCTGGCCGAAACGCACCTGGGACGACGCCTCACCGTGCCGGAGTTCCGCGCAGCTCTTGAAGCCAGCGAGACCAGAATCGCAGACCCCGTGTTGCGTGGCGCCAACGGCCAACCGTTGACTTACCCCTTGCTCGATATGCAGGCGATCGCTGCATTTGTGACAAGTCTGCCCGCGACGGACGTCCACCATGCGCAGAAGATCCGCGTCGGCCCGACGGATCAAGTCCGCATCCTGTTTGGCGACCTTCAAGCCGCGGGGTTACCGCAACCCGCCAGCGAGATTCGAGGCATGGTGTTTCGCGATCTGAACGGTAACGGTCTTCGCGATCCGGGCGAAGCAGGAATCGCGGGCCGCTCCCTGTACCTGGACTACAATGATAATGCCCGTTGGGATGCGGGCGAACCACAAACCCTGACTGGCAGCGACGGGACCTACCGCTTTCAGGCTCTGGGAGCGGATGTCTACGCCGTGCGTTTGGTCTACGAATCGGGCAGTACCACGACGACTCGAGGCGATCTGGACCTGGCGCGCTCTTCCACCGCCCAATTCGCCTTGTCCGGAGACGTTCAACCCTCGAATTCGTTGGTTGTCGATCTCAACGCCGACGGACGAAACGACTTGGTGGTCACCGAAGCCTCGAGCAACTCGCTGGCGATCTGGTTGCGCCGCTCGGATGGAACGTTTCCGCCACAGCCCACACGCATCTGGTTGGGAGATCTCCGACAGCCCAAACAAGTCGTCGCGGGTCAATTTGACGATGATGTCTTCCCGGAGTTGGCGGTGATCAACTTTCAGAGTGGCAGCGTGAGCATCCTCGACAATCAGGGGCCTGGACCGAACGGAACGGTGAGACTCGCGGTGGTCCAAGAGATCAAGGTGGGTAGCCAGCCCATGGCCGCTGCCGTGTGCCAACTGGCGGGAGACGTGCGGCAGGACCTGGCCGTTGTCAATCGTCACAGCGGCTCAATCACGATTCTGGAGAACGAAGGCAGCTCAGGGTTCTCTGTGGCGGCGACAATCCCGGTCGGCGACAATCCCCAAGCGATTGCCTGTGCCGATTTCGACAGGGATGGCAGGCCGGATCTGGCCGTCGCGGTTAAGAATGAAGACCGCCTCGCCGTGCTGCTGTCCCAAGGGGATGCCAGTTTCACCCAGCGATCCGTTGCCACCGGCGACGGACCGACGGCTGTGGTCGCGCACGATTTCGACGGGGACAACAAGCCTGATCTCGCGGTTGCCAACCGCCTCGGCAATACGGTGCAAGTCTTCCGCAATACGGGCAACGGGCAGTTTGTCCTGACGCAAACGCTGCCCGTCGGCTCAGAACCGCTGTCCCTGGCGCTGGGCGACTTCGACGAGCAAGGCGGTCTGGATCTGGTTACCACCAACGTCGCGTCAGGAGACTTGTCCATCTTGCGGGCAGAACAAGACGGGCGTTTTCATCAGCCGCTAGCGTTTCGGACGGCTTTCGTCTACGGAACGCAGATCGCAGAAAGTCGTGTTACCGCGGGAGATCTGCTCGACGATGCGGGTGCCGAGTTGATCGTCACGCTGCCCAAAGACAATTCGGTCTTGGTGCTCTGTCCCAACTTGGTGAGCGGCTTGCGGCGAGTGGCCCTGACGTCTCTGAACGACATCGTCACCGGTCAGGACTTTGGCTCCGCGCCTTTTCGCACTTCATGGCAGAACCCTGTGAACCGGTACGACGTCGATAACAACGGCAGCACACAACCGCTGGACGTGCTGATGCTGGTCAACCACGTCAACCTGCACGCCGGCAACCCCATGCTGCCGTCATGGCCCACCCTGCCGACGCATTACCTCGACGTCAACGACGACGGGGCGGTCACAGCCCAGGATGTTCTGATGGTCATCGGGTTCCTCAACGCGGGGGGGACGCACTCTGGAGAAGCAGAAGGAGAGCTAAGCCGCCGTCCGTATTGGAACCCGGACTGGCAAACACCCACAGTACTTCCGGAGTGGAACGGAGCACACGAGAAGAATGCCTCGATGCCTGCCGGCAGAATCCCAGAGGAAACCCGAGGAACGACGACGCGAGATTTTGGAATAAGCGTGCGAAGCGATACCGCACGCCCGGCGCTGCTGGAAGACGACCGCTTCGATCTGCTGCTGGCTACACTCGCACAAGCTCGAAATCCGCATCGAACAAGACTTGAGTTGGACTCCGAGTTGCTTTCGATCGAAGCGGCGTTGGACGGTTTTGCGGAGGACTTGATGTCGATCACAAAGTGATCGGTTGGAGTTCGCTACCGGTCAACTTCCTCACAACGTCGCGCATCACCGCGGGGCAGACCGCGTTGCCAATCAGCTTGGTCTTTTCGCGACGGCTCAGCGATCAAATCCGCCACGATGAACAGTCGGCGTTGCGACTGCGGCGCGTCGTGAAACTGTGCGTCGAGCACTCTCCAAGCCGTTTTGTGGCCGAGGCCCTTGAGCTTGTCTTGCAACTCCTGGAAGCACGCGGCTCCAAGCGGTTACGCCCCGACGTGTTCGAAGGGGCGGGATCGGGAAGGGGCTCTCTGAATGGGTTGAGCTCTCTGAATGGTTTGCGGCTATCTGCCCTTTTCGATCCGGCGGCCTTGGGGTTAGAATGGTTCAGCGCAAGTCAAAACGGCTGCGCTGTTTGCGGCTGGCCTGTACGGCTGCATGCCTTCCCTCGGTGGTACGGACACACGGACAACAATCGTCATGGCCGACACTCCTTTTCGCACCAGCCCCTCGGCGATCGCCCGCTACTTCTTTCACGACTGTGAACGGTTTCTCCGCTTTCTGGCTGCCAGCGCCGATTTGCGGCGCAAGGAAGGGTTGCCCAAGATCGAGTTCGATCACAGCCCGCTGATCCGGGCGCTGTTGGACAGCGGTTACGCCTGGGAAGAAACGGTGCTCGAACAGTACGCCCAAGGCAGCGTGTTCATCGCGGCCGGCGAAGGGGCTTGTCATACGCGGCGATTCGATTGGCAACAGACGTTGGGATTGCTCCGCTCGGCAACGCCGGGGGCGATGATCTACCAGCCGACACTGCGACTGTCGCGGGCGTTCTACGACCGCTACGGCATCGACCCACAATTGGTCACGATCAGCGACAACCATCCGGATCTGATCGCGGTGCTGCCCGGCGAAGATGGCCGGCGGCGGTTGCGGCTGATCGATCTGAAACGGGGCGAGTCGCTGCAGATGACGCATCGCGTCCAGGTTCTGCTGTACGCCCTGGAGTTGGATGCGGTGCTGCGACAGGCAGGGATCGAGGACACGCACGCCGATCTGGAGACCGGCGCGGTGTGGTTGGGCTCGCACCCGGAGCCGACCGAGTTCCCGTTGGGCGATTTGCGGCCGCATCTCGAGTGCTTTCTGCGCCAGGATCTGATCCGCATCCTCCGCACGGCGGCCGACGAAGCGCGGTGGCACGTGCATTTTCGCTGCGAATGGTGCGAGTTCTTCCGGCATTGCTGGAGCCAGATGCAGCGGACCGACGACCTGTCGCGGCTGTCGCGGCTGACACCGTGGGGCAAGCGGTTCTTGATCGAACGGGCCGGCGTGCGAACCACGGCCGAACTGGGCGAATTCCTGCAGCGGCCGGAGGCGGACGAGATGTTGAGCCGCTGTGCGTCGCTGGCCGGCGCGCGCCCGCGGCTGGCGAAACAGGTCGCAGCGCTGGAACAGGACCAGCCCCAGACGCACGGAGCCGCGTCCCCGTCGCTGTCGCGCGGCGAGAACATCGGGGTGTTCCTGACGCTGCAGCAAGAACCGCTGAACGAGTCGATCTACCTGGCCGGGATGTACGTCACCGTGCGCCAGGATTTGCGCGAGGCGGTCTTCTCCGACGAAGTGCGCCAGGCCCTGTTTGACGGCCAGCGGACGCGGCCGGTGGTGCTGGTCGCCCAGCGGCCGGATGGCACAGACGACGTGCGCCGCCGTTGGGTCCGCTTGCTGCACGAGGTGGTCGTCCAGGTTCACCAGTACAACCGCGATCGAGACTGGAAGGACCAGTTGAGCTTGCAGGCTTACGTGCTGTCGGAACAGGAACGCACGCTGGCCGTCTCCTGGCTGCTCGATTCGCTGCGCGATCCCGAGTTGGCCGAACAGGCGATGACGCTGCTGTTTCATTTCCAGGCGCCGGAGCTGTTGGCCGCCAACGAGCATCCCGACCGCGAAGTGCCGTTTCCGCTGGTCGTGCTGCTGGACGCCTTGGGCCAAGTGCTGGCATTGCCGGTCGAGGTGAATTACACCTTGCCCGAGGCGTTGATCGCGCTGGGCAGCCGCACCAAGCTGCGGCGGAACGAGTACTTCGATTTCCCGCTGGGGCCGGGGATGCGGGCCGAGCCGATCCACGCGGCCTGGCACCGCGGCAAGACGGAACTGCTGGACGAAATCGTGCGTCAAGCCACCGCACGGCTGCAGGCCGCCTGGTCGTTGCTGCAGAGTCTGCGGCAACTGGCGGCCGAAGCGATCTTTACCTGGTCCGCCAAATTCACGTTGCCCACCCGCCAGGAGTTCGCCGATCCACTGCTGTCCCGGCTGGCCTTCTTCGCCCGCTACGAGAGTTTGCTACGCTGTTTGGACGTGCGGAACACGCGGTGCGAATCGCGGCCGGTGCAGCTGCTGTTGGGCAAGGCCCTGGAATTGCAGGCCGCGGGCGACGAGCGATTTCAGATCGTCAGCGGCGCGATGGAGTTGGGAACCGGCGGCTATCCCGAGTGGCTGCTGGTGCGGGACGACGATGCCGGCCGCCGCGCCCAACTGGAGTATCGCGACTACGCTTGCCGCGCCCAAATGTGGCAGCGCAAGCAAACCCATCTGGCGCTGGTCGGCGTGACCCAACTCGACCGCGACGCGCTCGGCACGCCCACCGCCTTGACCATCAGCTATCCCCGCGGGTTCGACGGCGACCGGGCGCGGCCCGGCGAGCGATTCTTGCTGCACCCGCGGTTCACCGACTTTACCACCGACGGCGTCGTCGAGTTCCTCCGCAACGGCGATCCGCAGAGGCACGCGCTGCTGCTGCGTTTGTTGCGCGATCCGGATGCCGCCGGCGAAACAGTGCCGTTCGACGAATCCGTGCTGCGTTACGCAGCCGAAGAGATCGCCGCCTTTGGCTTGACCGAGAGCCAGGCGGAGGCGTTCCGGCAGATCTGTTTGCGGCGCGTTGTGCCCGTGTGGGGGCCGCCGGGAACGGGCAAGACCCACTTCCTGGCTGCCGCGATTCTCGCCTTGGCCGCCGCCCACGCCCGAGCCGGGATTCCGTTCCGAGTGCTGGTGACGGCGTTCACGCACGCAGCGATCGAGAACCTGCTCCGCAAGATCGCCGCCTTGCGCGAGGCGTGCCAGCCGGGCAGTGCGGTGCGAATTGGCAAGGCCAAGAGCTGGCAAGGCGAGGAAACCGCGGGTATCGAGACGGTGGAAGAGAGCCGCTTGGGAGCGTGGCTGCAGCAGCACCCGCAAGCGATCGTCGGAGCAACCGTCTATTCCTGCCTGAAACAATACGATCGCTTGCCGCCCTTCGAGCTGTCGGTGATCGACGAAGCGTCGCAGGTGCGCGTACCCGAGGCCGCCATCCCAATCGGTTTGGCCGGTCCCCAAGGCCGGCTGGTCCTGGCGGGCGATCATCTCCAACTGCCGCCGATTGTCGTCGGCGTGTATCCGGAGATGGAGCCTGGCCAACCCGTGTTGCACCGGTCGATCTTCGAAGCGATCTCGCAGCGATCCGGTCCGCCCAGCAGTATGAGGTTAATGCAGCAGCTGACGGAGAATTTCCGCATGAACGACGTCCTGACCAGTTACGCCGGCGGCTTGCTGTACGGCCCCGGGTATCGCAGCTTTGATTCGAACGTGGCCCAGCGGCGATTGAACTTGCTGCCGCAACGCGGCCTGGACCCGTTTGTCGAAGCGTGCCTGGACCCCGACTATCCCTTGGTGTTCGTCGTGCTGGACGGCGTTTGGGCGGCGCGGGAGAACCCGCCGGAAGCGGAGCTGACGGCTCAACTGGTCGCGGGCCTGCGGAGCACGTTGCGGCAAGCGGACGGGAACTTGTTCAGCGACGACGGGGCCTTTTTCCGCGACGGCGTGTTTGTGGTCAGTCCGCATCGCGCGCAGATCCGGGCGATCCAGCGGGAATTGCGCCGCCAGCGGCGCTGGCAGTCGCCGCCGCTGGTCGACACGGTCGACAAGATGCAGGGCCGCGAGGCCGACGCGGTGATCGTCAGCTACGGCGTGTCGGACCCGGAGTTCGCCGCCGAAGAAGCCGAGTTCATCTACGGCTTGAATCGGCTGAACGTCGCCGTCACGCGAGCCCGTGCCAAATGTGTGGTGTGCCTGCCGCGCCCGCTGTTGGACGCGCCGCCGCAAGTACTGGACTTGCCCGAGGCCGCCCGCGGTCTGGCCTTCATGCGGGAATTGGTCCAGGCCGTGTCGCGCGGCGGCGAGGAATTGACCTTCGAGTTGGAGGACGGCGTCCGCGCCACCGTGTACCGGACGCGGGATTGCTACCAAGAGCCAGCCGCGATTGTTCCCGCCGCGGCAGAGCCGGAAGACGATCTGCCGGAGGATATCGTGCAAGCGGCAGTTGTCTCGGCGGAACCCGCCGCCGTCCCGGGGATCCAGCCATATTCGGTCACGCTGCAACGAATCTCGATCGAAATCGCCACGCCCGACGAGCTTACCGCCGCTGAAATGCCAAGCCGCTATCGGCCCAAGGGACGCGGACGGAAATCCGTCAAGCCAGCGGCCGATCGCTCGACGCCGCCCACACCGCCGGCGGCGGCGGAGCAAGCAGCCGCGCTCGACGGCCTGCTCGCCCAACTGAATCCCCCGCAGCGCGAAGCGGCTTGCCACGGCATGGAACCGCTGTTGATCATTGCCGGAGCCGGCACGGGCAAGACGACGACGCTGGTCTACCGCGTGGCCCAGCAGATCTCGCAAGGCGTGCCGCCGGAGCGGATTCTGCTGCTCACCTTCACCCGCCGCGCCGCTGCTCAAATGGTCCAACGGGTGGCCGCGGTGTTGCGCGATGTCGACGTGCATCACAGCGTTTGGGGCGGCACGTTCCACGGGACCGGCACACGCCTGCTGCGGCAATACGGCAAAGCGATCGACATCCATCCCCGGTTCACGATCCACGACCAGGGCGATGCCGAGGATCTGATGGGCGCGCTGTGCCGCGAGTTGGAACTGGGCACGGACGACAAGGCCTTTCCCAAGAAACGCACCTGCCTGGCCATTCACAGCTATGGCGTGAACGCCGAACGGCCGCTGGACGATGTGCTCAACACCCAGTATCCCCAACACTTGCGGTACGCCGACGAGTTGGAAGAACTGTTCGCCGCTTACGCCCAGCGCAAGGCCGATTTGAATGTCTTCGATTACGACGACCTGTTGCGGAAATGGTGCGACTTGCTGGACCACGAACAAGTCGGCCCGGCGATTCGCAACCGGTTCGACGCGGTGCTGGTCGACGAGTACCAAGACACCAACTGCCTGCAAGCGCGGCTCTTGAAGGGATTGTGCCCGGACGGCCGCGGGCTGACCGTGGTCGGCGACGACGCCCAGTCGATCTATTCGTTCCGCGCCGCAACCGTGCGGAATATCATGGACTTTCCCAAACAGTTCCCCGGCGCGCGGATCGTCAAACTCGAACAGAACTATCGCAGCACGCAACCGATCCTGGCGGCGACGAACCTGGTCATCGCCCAGGCCGCCGAACGGTACACGAAAGAGCTGTGGTCGGCCCGCGACGTTGGCCCGCCGCCGCAGCTGGTCGCATGCGATGACGAATACGAGCAAGTCGAATTCGTCGTGGAACGGATTCTGGAGCATCAGCGGCAAGGCATCCCGCTGGCGGAGCAGGCCGTGCTGTTTCGCGCTTCGCATCACAGTATCCAACTCGAAGGCCAGTTGGCAAAGCTCGGGGTGCAATTCGTCAAATATGGCGGCTTGAAATTCGTCGAAGCGGCGCACGTCAAGGATCTGCTGTCGCTGTTGCGGCTGGCCGAAAACCCGCGGGACACAGTGGCCAGCACACGGGCGCTGTGCCTGATGCCCGGCGTCGGTCCGAAGAAGGCTCAGGAGTTGTCGCGCAGTTTGAGCGAGGCCGGCGGGCGATTCGACGTGTGGCGCGAGGCCAAGATGCCGGCCAAGAGCAAAGACGTCTGGCCGGACTTTGTCGCCTTGATGAGTTGGCTGGCCCGTGACGGCTCGGACGGAGATCTGCGCGGCCAGGTTCGCCGCGCGCTGAAGTTCTACGAGCCGATTTTGGAACAGAATTACGACAATCCGACGCAACGGCTGGCGGACCTGGAAGAACTGAGCCAGTTGGCCGCTCACGCCACGGACCGCGCTACCTTGCTGGCCGACCTGACCGTCGACCCGCCGGTCAACGGCGCCGACTTTGGGGGCGGCCCAGACCGCGACCAGATACTGACGCTGAGCACGCTGCATTCGGCCAAGGGCCTGGAATGGCGAGTCGTCTACGTATTGCATGCCACCGACGGCAAAATTCCGTTCGAGCGCAGCCTGAACGACCCGGACCAATTGGAAGAGGAACGCCGCATGTTCTACGTCGCACTGACGCGGGCCGCCGATTGGCTGTACGTCTGCTATCCGCGGCACGAATCGTCGTCCTACGGCAACACCTCGTACGGTCGCAGTTGGGGCGGCGGGGTGTACGAGAGCAGCCAATTGACGCGGTTCATTACCAAATCGGTGAAAGCCGCCTTTCAGAGCCAGCAGGCGGGAGCGTTTCAAACGCCCGACACAAGTGAGGCACCGGCCAACTCGCGCAAGAAACCGGCCGCCGCCCAGCCGTCAACCGCCGGGCCCGGCCGCCGCAGCAAACGCGGACGCGGCGGCTGAGCGCCGGCATCGCTGGAGTTCCCGCTTCCGCGTGCGCGGCGGGCCATGCCCGCCGAACAGGACACGCTCAAGCGTGAACTCGGCGCACGTCAAGGCGCAAAACTCTCCCAGCAATGCGACCAACGGAACGCGCCAGGTCCGGTCATTCTTCGACGACCTTGGGGCGGCCACGCGGCCGGAGCGTGGCCTCCAGGCCAAGTGACGACGCCGTGCGTTGCGCCCAGTCGCCGTTTCCGTAGGGGCAGCCTCGCAGACCGCAGCAACGCAATCGGCCGGCTTGCCCCGGGGACTCCAGGGCTCCGACCTCGGCGCCTCCGATCAGCAGGCATCGGTCGCCGCGCGAATCGCCCACCGCAGTTTTGCCGCCGCGGAACGCGGGTTGGCTCGCTGTTCTTCGGCCGATGCGCGGATGACACCGTCCGAGATCGAGGCATACTGACCGTCACTCAAGCCGTTCTTGAAGGCGTTCTTGACGCGCCGGTCTTCGCCGGAGTGGAACGACAGAATGGCCACACGTCCGCCCGCCTTCAGGCCACTCGGCAGTTGTCTTAGGAGAGCATCGAGCGAGCCCAGTTCGTCGTTCACCGCGATCCGCAGAGCCTGAAACACGCGACGCATCGCATCCTCCGGAGTCTCGCTCGAACGATGCGTTTGCGCTGCCATCGCACTCCGTACGACAGCGGCCAATTCGTACGTCGTCGTCAAGGGGGTGCGATCGTGTGCGAGCAGTATGGCTCGCGCCAGGATACTCGCCAACGGCTCGTCGGCGTTGTCCTTCAACAGTTGCGCCAACCGGTCTTCGCTCAGTTGGGAAAGCAGCGCCGACGCGGGTTGGCCATGCTTGGGGTTCATACGCATATCGAGCGGCCCGGCGATCTTGAACGTGAAGCCACGCGCAGGGTCATCGATCTGCATCGACGACAGCCCCAGGTCGGCCAACACGACATCGGCTCCCCCCGGTGCTTCGGCCTCGATGAATCGAGCGAGGCCCGCGTAATTCATGCGTTTCACAACCAGGCTTTCCGCCGGGAAGCCCAGCGCCCGCAGCCGGGCTTCGGTCTTCGGCAACTCGATCGGATCACAGTCCAGCGCGAGCAGTCTGCCAGCCGGCTGCACCGCCGCCAGCAACTCCTGCGCGTGGCCACCGTATCCGAGCGTGCAATCGACCGCGATCTGACCAGGCTGCGGCGCAAGTGTTGCCAGAACCTCTCGCACCATGATCGGTCGGTGGGTTCCCGCTGGAGTCTGCCCGCGGGCGATGACTTTGGCTACGTCGTCGGCATATCTCTCGGGTTGATGCTCTTTGTACTTCTCGTCGAACTGGCGCGGGTTCCTGCCGCGATAGCGACGGCGCCGCGGAGGCTTGTCGGGCGTCGAGTCGGTCATGCGTATTGCTCTGGATGCGGAACGTTCGGTGAATTGGATTGCTTCCAACGATCTACAGCGAAAGGATGGCTTCGAGGTATTTCATACCGTGGACGATGTCCGGCTCCAGATAGCTGCCCTCGGTCCATTCGTTCCAGCAGTTGATGTTCAGGATGCGCGGACCGCCAGGCTTGGCCAGCAGACGCCGTTTGGCCATGATCAACGCTTCCTGGAAGCGCTCGGGCGTGTTGCCGCTGATGGTGTTCATGAACGGGTATCCGAAGTTCCCGAACTCATCGTCCTGGTGGGCGCGAGGACTGGAGTCCCAGCCCATGGTCACGTTGGGATTGCCGAAATAGTAACAGGCGACGGTGATCGCTGGAGCCGGCGGCGATGCGGGCGGCAGCGCAGCGGACGCCGCGGCCGGGACGTCCAGGGAAACGACCTCCAGGGAGACGTTGTCAAGGCCCGGGACGCCGCGGGCGGCTTGGAACGCGATGACCACCGAAGTGCCCGCGGGAACGCCCCGTGCCACCAGCCGCTGGCCGGCTGCCGGTTGAAAATCACCGCTGGCCAACGGCACGAAATGGCCGTCGAAAACCGTTGCCGTCAGGACGACGTCGGGCCGCCACGGTTCGGAGACGTCGAACCTCAGCACGAGATCCGAGTCGCGGGCCAGCGTACCGACTCGCTGCCGGAAGAAACCCAGCGTCGAGGGATTGCAGGTGGGGGCTGTCGCGCCTCGCGTGGCGTGGACGGCGTAGGTGCTGTCCGAGCCCTGCCAGCCGCTGGGCAGCCCGCCGTGCCAGCCATCCTGGCCCTGGCTCAAGCCGCTCAGATCGCTGAAATCGCCGTTGACGACGGCAAGTGCCGTCGCCGGCTGGGGTGTGTCGGCGGCACGCAGCGAGGCCAGCGGCGTCAGCAGCAGGGCCGTCAAGATGAGGACATGCGAGCGTTTCATAATTCACCTTTCGGGAGTTTGGCAAAGTCTCTGTAAGCCGCTTGGCGTCAGGTTAGCCGACCTTCGGCAGTCTTCCAAGCCAGTAATCTGGCGAGGGATACAGAATTTCTTGTTACAGGCGGAACAAGTCTTCGTACTTGGTTTTGGATATCACCCGACGAATATGAAGAGATGGCTTCACACGCTAAAGGCCGATGGGGCAAAGGGGGCAATCTATGCCATGTGCAAAGGGTTCACAAGTGCTGAGCGAGCAAACATGGAACAGCAATATCGGCCATACCACGTTCGCATGTTCCTCTCTATTGCCGATGAGATCAGGGAGTTTCTACGGAACAATGGCGACTTCCTAAGCGTCTGTTCCTTGTGATGAAGAGGAACTTCAACCAACGGGTTGCTGCGTTAGCTGCTGATCGTCTCGGTTTCCCCGTGAACGTGTCACGATACCACTCAACAGCCCCGTCATGGGCCGCACACCATCGTTCGAGGTCGGGCAGTTGGCTGGCGTGAGAAACCCCAAGCGTTAGGGCCAATTCGGCGGCAAAACCACGCACCAGGATCGCCCAGGAAAAAAACATTCGGATTTGACCCAGAACACCCCGCCGAAAACAAAAATCATACAGCGTCACCAGGGTTGCTTTGCCCTTGTCACGTTGATTGTTTCCGACGCCGTGCTCAAACACCTCCGACGAATTGAGAAATCATTCGTCAGGTTCCCTCCACAACGCCTCCATGTCTGCGGCTTCCAGCATCGCTTCGATTTTCGCGAAAAACTCAGTCGGATCGGGCCGCTCAGGCAGTCGGCCAAACAGCGACGGGTAAACGTCGTGCCCCTCCAACTGGGTTTCAATTCCGAGCGCATACGACACAAGCAACCGCAGATCATCAGACGGAACCTTCCGCTTCTCCCACTGCCGCCCGCATCGGTGCTCTGTACAAATTGGATCGGATCGGCACGTCGCATCCCCGCCCATCGAGTTCTGGCCGGTGGATTCCCCGCGTTTGGCTGATAGACTGTTGGTGTTGGGATTGCAGGCACACGACACAACGCGGGAAGAAACGAGATGTCCCTGATCATCGGTGTAAGGTGCAAAGACGGCTGTCTCGTGATCGCCGACAGGCGAAACCACATCCGAAACGGGCAGGCCAGTTCGTACAGGGACGACTTCCACAAGATCGTGCGGCATGATCGCTATCTGGTCTACAACCACGGATACAACCGGATTGGCGATCAGGACTGGAAACTTCGGCAAGCTGATGTTACACCCAGCGTCCGCAACCCCGTGTACGCTGAAATCCTGGCGGAGATGGTGAACAAGCCGGACAAAGCCGCCTTTTATGTGTTCATCAACGGACACGAGATCCATGAAATTGCAGTCCGTGTCGGCCTGGAAGTCACGTGTAGGAATTTTTCGCGAGACGACCGAGTAGTGTCCGGCACCGGCAAGAGGTACGTGCTGCTCGATCGTCTTGTCGATCTGCAAAAATCAAAGTGCAGCGTAGTGAAGCGGAGGTTGAGGCATACGTTCGAGGACGCTCACAATCAAATGGTAACAAAGCACGGCATGGAGTTCTCAAGGGAGTTCGACATTGAAGAGATGCTGTCCTGACGGTAAACAACCGGCGCGATCTGTTGGGCCGACTGGCCGACGAGCCGGTAGATACTTTAACGCAACGGAACGGCAGTGAAACGAACTTGGAGGAAAAATGGTAACGTACATCGTCTTTACCCGCGAAAGCACCCGTGACGCTTCGGAGCTGGAGACCTACTCGCAGAATGTCGGTCCCACCTTGGCCGGTCATCCGGTCACGGTGCTCGCCGCCTACGGCCGTCAGAAAGTGCTGGAGGGCTCCGAAGTGGAAGGCGTGGTCATCCTGGAGTTCCCGTCTTTTGACGAGGCCAAGGCGTGGTACGACAGCCCGGCCTACCGCGAAGTGCGCGAGCATCGGTTTCGCGGCGCCCACTACCGCGCCGTAATTGTCGAGGGCGCGTGATAGAATTGATGACAACGCCGAGCTTGCAGCAGGAGGCGATTTCTCGACGGATCGTTGGAGCCCAACGCCGGCAGCAACCGGCGCAAGACAAGGGAAACCGACTATGGCGACGATCACGACATCGACGACACTGACCGTCCCGGAGAGCCGGGAGCGATGGCTGCCCCACAAGGAGCGGCTGAACGCCACCGGCAGCGGCCACACCCCACGGCGGTCCGCTTTCACCGGGCCTGCAGCTGGCTCGAGGAGGCCGAGCGGTTCCAGACCGAGGATCAGACCGACCACGCCCTGATCTTTCGCTGGACTGCCTTCAACGCGTTATAACTTCAGTGGAACCTGGACCGGCACGAGCCCCTGTCAGACCGACAGAGCTGGCAGGTATTCCTGACCCGCATGCTGGAGTTGGATACGACCGGGCACATTGTCGAGCTGCTCAACGAGCACCGCGGCTTGGTCCTGGCGATCATGGGCAATCCTTACCTGAACGACTACTTCTGGCAGGACCCCTGCTGCGAGAAGGCCGGGAAAACAAGGCAGGGCGGGCGCCACAAAGCGGAAGCCTGGTACGCACACAAGGAGTGGAACCGTATCTTGGGTGTGGTCGTTGATCGGATCTACTTGCTCCGATGCCAGTTGGTCCACGGTGCCGCCACGCTGCGCAGTGGATTGAATCGGGAGGCGGTCAGGCACTGCGCGACGATGGCGGGTTTACTGGTGGCGACGTTCTTGCTGGTGTGGATCGACCACGGCGCCGACGAGGACTGGGGCATCATGTGCTATCCGCCGGTGAGCCAGAAAGCCGGGAAAATCAGCGGGCGTCGCCGCGTGGAGAAAATCTAAATCTGGTAGGAGAAACCATTCGGGTGGACCCATGAAACAGCCCTTTTGCTTTCGCTTGTTCATTGCCATAATAACCGCTTGGTGGATTTCTCCGGCGGTATCCGCCCAGCCCGTATCGCCGAAGATCCTCGACGACATCTTGGCGCCCCTTGTCGTCGGCACGCCGCCGGTGAACGCCTTCAACGGGCTGTTTCGCTGCCCGGACGGGGAACTCCGCCACTACGGAGACGACGGGTTCCTGTTCAGCCGGGATAACGGCCTGACGTGGAAACAGCGGCGGCTCGACGAGTTCGACGCTTCCGGCAAGGCGGCCAGTGGTGGGCGTCCGCTGGGGATGAATCCAAAGACGGGCACCTGCTTACGGCTGGTTGGCGGCAAAGGCGGCATGTTCGTGCATCGGTCGTCGGACGGGCCGGACGGCCAGTACACCGTCCAGAAAATCGACGATCGCCACTTGATCATGGTGCGCCCCCCATACTTCCTCCAGTCGGGGCCGCGCGTGCTGTTCGCGGCCCACGGGGAACGGCCGGAACGGATCACCGTGTTCCGGTCCGATGACGACGGCCTGACGTGGGCCAGAAGTGTGCTTCCGCCGGGGCCTGCTTTCGTGGTCGAGCCCCCACACCAAGGCCCGCGGTGGGAAAACTGGTGCGTCGAGCCCACGATCCTGGAACTGGAGGACGGCCGGCTGTGGATGCTGGCCCGCACCTCGCGGGACAACCACCACGAGTGTTACTCGGAGGACGGTGGTGAAACGTGGTCTGCCTGGCGGCCCTCGCGGTTCTACGGCACGCTGACCATGCCGACCTTGTTTCGGCTGTCCGATGGCCGGGTGCTGCTGTTGTGGTGCAACACGACGCCGCTGCCGGAGGTTGACCGGACGAACGACCCCATCCCCGAAACCGCCAAGAACGGGCGCTGGGAAGATGTATTTACCAACCGTGACGCCTGTCACGCGGCCATTTCCGAGGACGACGGCCGGACGTGGATTGGGTTCCGGGAAATGCGGCTGAACCCCTGGCGCAACGCAGGTGACTTCGGCAAGCGTGCCAAGCATGATTTCAGCGTCCACCAGTCGCAGGCGCTGAAACTGCCCGGCGGCAAGGTGCTCGTCGCCCACGGCCAGGACCAGGATGTCCGGGCACTGGTGATCTTCGATGTGCAATGGCTGTACGAGCCGCGCCGCCGTTCGGCGTTCGAGAACGGGCTGGACGACTGGTCCACGCACAAGTACATCAAGGGCATCGTCGGCCACTGCGCGTACAACCGCATGTCTGGACCCCGGCTGATCCCGCATCCTGACAAGCCCGGCGCACGGGTCCTGCAAATCCGCCACCTGCTTGATCCCAAACTGGTCTTCGACAAGGACGGCGCGGTGTGGAACTTCCCCGCGGCCGTGAAGGGCTCGTTCAGCACCCGCATCAAACTCCTGCCTGGGGGTGGCGGCGGGCGGATCTGCCTGGTGGACCGCTGGTTCAATCCCACTGATCCGGTCGTCCATGACTACTCGGTGTACGTCTTCACCATCCCTGGCGACGGCCGCGTGGGCAACGACGTGGTCGTGACGCCGGGCCGTTGGCACGAACTGCGTTTCGACTGGGGTGATTCGCAGTCTTCGATATGTAGAGTCACCATCGACGGCGGGCCTGCCGCCCTGACGCTCCCGCTGGTCCGGCCGAGCGACAACGGGATCAGCTATGTCCACTTCCAGGCCCTGGCGGAGGCGGACGACCAGCAGGGATTTCTGGTCGAGTCGGTGGAGGGCGGGAAAAGCCAACAATAGAACGTCGATCCCCAAGGGCTGGCAACGGATGGAGGTATGGAACGCGACCTTTGATCTCGCTCAGGACCCAAATGATGTCATCTTACCACTGGTTTTTCATGGTCGCGCTGGCAGTGGTCTCGCACGCCGCTGACGCAGCCGAGACCTACCGGAACCCGATCATCGACGAGAACCTCGCCGATCCCGCCGTCATTCGCCACGACGGCACTTACTACCTGTATGCCACGGGCGAGGTCGATGGCGACAACGGATACCGCGTCTACACGTCGGCTGACCTGCTGAACTGGAAACGCGGGCCGGTCGTGTTCCGGCCTGGCCAGCGGCATGTCTGGGCACCCGATGTCTGGCGGGACCCGGCGTCCGGGCGGTTCTACCTGTACTACACGGCGAGCATGACGGTCAGTGTAGCGGAAGGCGAAGGACCGCTGGGGCCGTTCACCGTCCGCAAGAAGTTGTTCGACAACGCCATCGACGCGCACCTGTTCCGAGACGACGACGGCCGGCTGTACCTGTACTTCGTACAGTTGCCGGGCTTTCGCATCACCGTCCAGCCCATGGCCAGATCCACGGAGCCGACCGGTGAACCGCGCGTCGTTCTCCAGCCGGAGTCAGCCTGGGAGACGCGGAACGGCCACGTCACGGAAGGGCCGTGGATGATCAAGCACGACGGCCGGTACTATTTGCTCTACAGCGGTTCGGGCGCCGACACGCCCGACTACGCCGTGGGATACGCCACCAGCACGAGTCCGCTCGGCCCATTTACCCGTGCCGAGCACAACCCGATCCTGCATCGCGCTGACGGGTTGTTTGGTCCCGGACATGGCTGTGCCATCCGGGACGGCGGCGGCCGATGGTGGTTCGTCTATCATCAGAAGCGGACGGACCGGCGCGAGTGGGATCGGTTCATCTGCCTCGACCCACTTCGTTTCGACGAGCAGGGGCGACTGCAGGGGCGCGCCACGCGGGGTGAACTGCTGCCAGGCCCTGCACTGCCGAAGGAAGACACGCCTACCGGATCGCGACAGGTGATTGGGTTCGGACCGGATCGTGTCCATCTGATCGAGGCGAGTCCGTTCAAAGAACGCCAGGAGTTGCACCGGACGGTCTACCTGCGCAATCTTGATCCCGACCGGCTTCTGGCGCCGTTCTTCCACAATGCCAAGCTGTCGTTGCCAGCCAAACGCTATCCTGGCTGGGATTCTGGCTTCATCGAGGGGCACATGGGCGGGCACTATCTGAGTGCTGCCTCCCGAATGTACGCGGCGACGGGCGATCCGTCGTACAAGGCCAACGTCGATCACTTCGTCGCGGGATTGAAGAAGTGTCAGCAGGCCCTCGACTTGCGGGAGGCCCACCCCGGTTACCTTTCCGCGTTCCCGGTGGCCAAGTTGGAGCAGTTGGAGGCGATCGGGCACGGTGGCAGCGTTCCCTACTACACGCTGCACAAGATTCTGGCCGGGTTGATTGACGCCTACGCCTTCTGCAACAACGCACAGGCGCTGGACATGGCCGTTGACCTGTCCGATTACATCGCGTGGCGGATGTCGAAACTGAGTGAGCAGCAGGTTGCCAAGATGCTGGAGACGAATTTCCAGGAGAATCCGGGCAACGAGCATGGCGGCATCGCGGAGGCCCTCGTTGACCTGTCCGCGTATTCCCAGGCACGCGGCGATGCCAACTCCGGGCGACACATCAAACTGGCTTCGATCTTCCTGCGGGACTGGTTCATCGACCCCTTGGTGGCAGGAGAGGACCGTCTAAGTGGCCTGCACGGAAACTCCCACGCCGCCATCGCTTCGAGTTTGGCACGCTATGCCGCCGTCACAGGCGACCAGCGCGCAGGCAAAGCTGCACGCCAGTTCTGGGAGCATGTGGTCGGCCACCACTCGTTTGCCAACGGTGGCAATTCTTTCGACGAAAAATTGCGGGATCGCGGGGTGGAAGTCAGCGGTAGGGGAAACAGCGCGCTGGCGGCCGGAACGGCCGAATACTGCAACACCCACAACATGCTCAAGCTCACGCGCAATCTGTTCGAGTTGTCTCCGCGTGCCGAATACGCTGATTACTACGAACGCGCCCTGTCCAACCACATTCTGGCAACCATCGAGCCTCGGACGGGCCAGGTCTGCTACCTGACTTCCCTGCGTCCGGGCGATTTCCGCAGTTATCTGCCTGTTGACGGTACCTTTTGCTGCAACGGCACTGGCTTGGAGAACCCTGCCCGATTTGGGGATGGGATCTATTTCCACCGAGACGACACGTTATGGGTCAACCTGTACATCCCCTCGGTGCTGGACTGGCGTGAAAAGGGCATCAAGTTGCGTCAGGAAGCCGAATCACCGTTTGACGAGACGATCCGATTTACTGTCGAAACTAAGCAGCCCGTCACCGTGAAGCTCCGGCTGCGCATCCCGAATTGGGCCACGGGCAAAAACACATTGTCGCTGGATGGAAAGCTGCAACCGGACGGCGTCCCAGCCGGCAGCTACGCGGAAATCGCACGGACCTGGCAAAACGGTGATTCCTTCGAGCTGAAATTGCCCATGCAACCCTGGTCGCGACCGTCGATGGACGATCCGCAGATGTGGTCCTTCTTCTACGGCCCGGTGTTGTTGGCGGCGGCGCTGGGCAGAGACGCCATGCCTCCATCCGATACCGGCGACAAATGGCTCGGCTTGCGCATCGACGGCAAGGCGGCTGGCCAACACACGGCTGCCTACGACCAAGTTCCCGTGTTGTTGGCAGATGATCCAGGGAATTTCGCGGCGTGCTTGAAGGCCGTGCCTGAAAAGCCGCACCAGTTCCAGGCTCCGGGGAGAGTGGCGGGCAAATCAACGAATGTGACACTCTGCCCGCTCCACACGGTTCACCATCAACGGTTTGCCGTGTACTTGAAGGTGATTCCAGCCCAATAGGTCCTACCATGCACTGCGTCGTCCTAATCGCCGCTACATTGATCCCTGCGTCTGGGCCTTCGGTCCAGGGACTTCTGGACCACGCCGTCCTGACCTCCACGAAAAAGGTTGTGCTCCCGAAGGGCCGCCTTGAAGTCAAGGGCAAACTCCAGGTGCGAGGCGCGAAGGACCTGGTCATTGAGGGCGCCGGCACGACTTTGGTGTTCTCCGACCGGGCCGGGACGACTTGGTCGTTCGACTCCTGCCGCAACATCACGCTGCGCGGATTCACGATCGACTACGACCCGCTGCCATTCATCCAGGGCCGCATCACGAGCCGAACGGAAGACGGCAAGCGTTTTGATTTCACCGTGTGCGACGGCTACCCCGGCCTGCGTGCGGAGGACAGCCAGCACTACCGGCAGGCGTACATCTTCGAGGCAGACCAGCCCCGCTGGAAGCCTTGGGTGCCCGACCTGTATCCCCGGCAGGTCGAGATCATCGACGACCGGCAGGGGCGGTTGGTGCTGGGAGCCGCACCTGTCTATCACGAGTTGATCCAGGTCGGAGATCGCGTCGTGCTGACGCTGCGCACAGGTAGCGCGATCCGCATGAACGACTGCGAAAACGTGCGGATTGAAGACGTGACGTTCCTGGCAGCTCCCGGCGCTGCGTACTTGGGCCGGTACATGCGGGGCGACAACTACTACCGCTACACGATCAAACCCGGTCCGCCCCCGCCCGGTGCCACCGAACCGCGCATGCTCTCCACCTGTGCCGATGGCCTGAACATCGCGTTTGCGACCAAAGGACCGACGATCGAGGGCTGCCGCTTCTCGTTCATGGGCGACGACTCGGTCAACCTGCACGGCGTTACGTTCGTGGTGCTGGAGCGGAAGACGCCCCAGGAACTGATCGTCGGTTGGCCCTATTCGCGCGAGCAACTGGCCACGGTGATTCCCGTTGGCGCGACCGTTCGACGGCTACGCTCAGGCAACTACGAGGTGCTGGGAACAGCAAGACTCACCGCGTTTGAGCCGCTACGAGAGCGGACCCCGGACCACTTGAAAATCATCCGTAGTGTGTGGCCACGAGATGAGGCAGGCCGAGGAACCGCCTTCCGAATGACGCTGGCCGAGCCGTTACCGATCGAGCCGGGGGATTTCCTTGACGTCCCGGACAACAACGCGCCCGATTTCTCGATCCGTGGCTGCGTGTTCGAGGATCACCGGGCGCGGGGCCTGCGGATCATGGCCTCTCAGGGCGTGATCGAGCGGAACACGTTCCGGCGGCTGAAAATGAACGCCATCACGGTCGGCGCGGAGTACGAATTCTGGCGCGAGGCCGGCTGGGTCGCGGACGTGCAGATCCGCAACAACACGATCGAGGATGTCGGATGCGACGGAGGCAATCTGGGCAGCGCTGCCTACGTGCTGGGCGCGATCGGCGTTTTCGGCCGCACGGACCGTGAATCTCGGCTTCCCCTGTGGCTCGGCAATCATCGCATCGTGATCGACGGCAACACGATTCGCGGCTGTCCCCAGGCGGGGATCTTCGTGGCGGCAGCCAAGGACGTGCAGATCCGTAACAATCGACTGGAGAACTGCTTCTACCGGCCCGGTGAATCGGCTGGAAAGGGGCGAGGGCTCGCCATTACTGGTCCGATTGACGCGCAGAACGCACAAGACGTTACCATCAAGGACAACGAGATCATCGAACCCGGCCAGCCGCCAACCAAACAGTAACCCTCATTGCAGAGAACACCACGATGTTTCGCCTTCTGCTGATCTTCACCGCATCCTTGGCGCTGGCCAGGCCGACACTCGCCGGCGAAATCGCCTCCGCCCCCTCGCAGACCGGCGGCGAACGACAGTTCCTGATGGGCCTGACCCCGATGAACTTTGACGAATCGCCCGCCGGCACCGAGCGCATGACGGCTGCGCTGGCAAAGAACGCCGACGTCGTGGCTGTCTATCTGGACTGGGGCGTACCTTGGCCCGAAGCGTTCGAGGGCCAGCCGTTTCACGAGAATGTCCGCAAGGAAATCGACGCCGTCAAACAGCGGATCAGCCCGCAACACCAGGTCTTCCTGGCCTTGAACGCCGGGGCGTTCAATCGTCGCGAGATGGCTGGCTACTGGGGTGAGAGTACCCAGATGCCACGCCCCGGCCGGTGGACCGACAAGGGCCTTGATGATCCCGACGTGATCACTGCCTTCGGCAACTACTGCGAGCGGATGATCGCCGAGTTCCAGCCCACGTTCCTGTGCTACGCCATCGAGATCAACATGATGGCTGGCGCCGAGCCCAAGCGTTTCGATCAGCTCGTCGCGCTGGCCAAGCAGATCTACCCCAGGCTCAAGGCCAAACACCCCAAGCTGCTGGTCTTCCCAACCTTCCAGATTGATTTCGGCGTGCCGGGGAACGTCGGCGGGGAGCAGGCTGTCCGCCGCCTGATGCCGTACAGCGACGCCATTGCGGTGAGCACTTATCCCCACATCCGCGGCTTCACGCCGGAGACGTTGCCTGCGGGATGGCTGGCCGACGTGCGCAAGCTCGCGCCGGACAAGGTGTTCATCGTTGCCGAGACCGGCTACCCGGCCGCGCCGTACTCGGGAACGTGGTTCAATCAGCAGTTGCGGGTCGATTCCTCGGCGCCGATGCAGGCCGCTTACGTCGGCTGGCTGCTCGCCGAGTGCAACCGGCTCGACGCACGACTGGTCACCTGGTTCTTCCCGGAGGACATCAACAACTACCTGGAACAGGAAGTGAAACGCCAGCCGGAAGCCGCCGGTCTGGCCGCGTTGGCGATGAATCTGGGGCTGCACGACCAGCAAGCTCGCCCGCGTCCGGCGCTGGCGCAGTGGCAGACGTGGAAGCAGAAACCGCAGCCGATCCAACAGCGATCGAAAGGCAGCCAATGAACAGCAAAGGCGTGAACACCTACAGCCTTGCCGCGTCGGACGCCACGCCGCCAACCTCGTCCAGCTACTGGGTTGTGCCCCGCCTGCTGCTGGCCGGTGCTTACCCTAGCGATCCCGACCCGGATGAGCACCAAGCCAAGCTCCACGCCCTGCTCGACGCCGGCATCCGCACGTTCGTCAACCTGATGGAGGAGGACGAGACAAACTATGCCGGCGAACCGTTCGTCCCGTACCAGGATCAGGCCAAGCAACTCTGCCCGGACGTGCGATGCTACCGGCACGCCATCCGCGACCTGTCTGCGCCGACGCCCGCGCTGATGACGGCGATCCTGGACGCGATTGACGTCGCGCTGGTCGCCGACAGCCCGGTCTACGTCCACTGTTGGGGCGGCGTTGGCCGAACGGGCACGGTCATCGGCTGCTGGCTACTGCGGCACGGGCACGCCACTCCCGGCAACGGCCTGGACTTGTTGATGGGCCTGCGAAAGCAGGATCGGGAGCGGCGGCACCGGATGTCGCCGGAGTCGGCCCAGCAGCAGAGGTTCGTGAAACATTGGCTGGACTACGAAAGCGGGTTGCGCGGCAATTGCTCGTGACCGCGGTTGTTGCGAGAATGACGGTCGCCTGGAGCGAATCTCATGGACTTCTTTCCAGACGACAACCGTCTTATTGAGCGTTATCGGGTCGTACCCGGCATCGACGACTTCACCATTTATGTGACATTTGCAGAGCCAAGCCGTTAGATGGGCTGGCGACAGGGAGGAGCGAGGCATGGAATCGATATGGAAGCAGCAGGGAGCCACCCTGAGCGACAAGTCCGCTCGACAGGAGTTCGGCCTGACTCAGGAAGAAATCTTTGCAGCCATGCGGGCGGGCAAGCTGCAATTCCAGCAAAACAGTACCGGCACTACAAAGGCAAGGAATACACCGTGACCGGCGTAGCCCGCCACAGCGAGACCGAGGAAGAACTCGTCGTTTACCGTCAGGAGTACGGGGACCACGGGCTTTGGGTCCGGCCCAAGGACATGTTCTTGGAGACGGTGGACGTGGCTGGCCAGACCGTGCCACGGTTCAAGTACCTGGGGCCGGAATGAATGCGACCCACGGGCGTTTCCCAACGATGGACGCCGACGAACCGAAGACCGACGACTGGATCTACACGACCTGCGGTTTTCGAGTTCGGAGCGGAGACAAGGTGTGCTTCTTTAACGACAATCGACGTCGAGGTTCCTGATTCGTCCGGTACACCACAACTGCGGCCACCAAGGCTCCGGCCCCGGCAATCATACAAGCCCAGGCTAGAATCACAGCCAAACGCCCAGCCGCATGGCTGTGCTTTGGGCAACTGGTGGCCTTGGCCTGCCGTCGAAGGGCTGCCACCCCGACGACAATCAAGCCAGCACCGACTGCACCGATCACCAAACTCGTCATGCCTACCCCCGCTAGTCAGCGGCAAAGAATTCACGTGGCCCAATCCAGAGGATCTGGAGCCCAATTTCCTGCCCATTTGCCAACGCCACAAGGTCGTGCCTGCCGGGCTCTGGGATATCAAGGATCAAATCGTGCAAATCGACGGTGTGTGGCAAGATCGGATCGGTGCAATCGAGTTCGCAGGGCCGAAACTGCCACACGCTGTCGCCCTCCCCGTTCCGAAGATCCAGATCCAGTGCGTACCGACCATGCCCGCCCCGCAGTTGCATGTAAATCGAGGCCCGCAGTTGCATGGGGAAATGTTCCACCGGGACATGGTGTGTGGGATTGACGAGGATGAATCGCTGCGTGCGGTCGTCGAAAAGGATTTCGCTGCAAACGAGAAATGCCTGCACAGTCGGAGGAGGAAGATCCTGTTTCATGGGGAATCGCTCCAGTATTGTCCACGAGGTGCCACGGCTGGCAACAATTCTATCAGGTTCTTATCGCAACGTGGTGCTTGTGCGACGTTGGCGGTACGATGTGATCGACATCGAGGCTCCGGTCCTTGGGGCCTTCGAGGCGAAGTACCGAGGCGTGGTCCGGTGGTTCGTCTGGTGCCAGCACTGTCAGATTTGGCACGACCACGGGCCGGCCGAAGGGCACCGCGAGGCGCATTGCCAGGAGTGGACCAGCCCGTACTGGAAGAACGGCTACAATCTCGCCTACGCCGGAAGATGGCGGGACAGGCCGAAGGCGAGCCCGTGACCAATTGTGAACAGGAGGATCGACCGTGAGCAAGCGTATTTCCGTGGTGTTCGGATTGGCGGTGGTGCTGTCGGCTTGGTTGCCGATCTTCGCCGCCGACTCGCCGAAGACCATCCGGGTGCTGTACGACAACTACGTTTTTGATCAGGCCTGCGGCTCGGACTGGGGCTTTGCGTGCCTGATTTCCGGCACAGAGAAGACCATCCTGTTCGACACGGGTGCCAAGGGGGATCTGCTGCTGGCCAACTTCGAGAAAATGAAGCTGCGTCCCGTCGACGTTGAATTGGCCGTGATCTCGCACAACCACGGCGACCACACCGGTGGGCTGCTGCCGTTCCTGGCAACGAACGAACATGTCGGCGTTTACCTTCCGGCAGCCACGCCTGAATCCTTCGTGAAAGAAGCCAAAGCCCGTGCCGCAAGCGTGTCGGTGGTGAACAAGCCGGTCGAGATCTGCAAGGGTGTGTTCGTGATCGGTCCCCTGGGCGACAAGATCATCGAGCAAGCCCTGGTTGTGGATACGCAGAAGGGGCTGGTCATCATCACCGGTTGTTCGCATCCCGGTGTGGTTGCCATTGCCAAGAAAGCGAAAGAGCACCTTGGCCGAAACATCTTCATGGTCGTAGGAGGCACGCACCTGCTGAACCACACGAACGAGGATTTGCAGCGGGTTGTTGATGACCTCAAAGGGATGGGCATCCAGAAGGTGGGAGCAACACACTGCTCCGGCGACAAGGCAATTGCCAAAATGAAAGAAGCCTTTGGCGATGGTTTCGTCAGGATGGGAGTGGGGCGGGTGATCGAGGTCGTCGAAGACTGAGCCGGATGCTTGCGGCTGGCCGTGGCTCAGATTATGCTCAGCCCGACCGAAACTCAAACCAGTTTACACCTTTGGGAGCGAACGACGATGAAGATCAATCGACGCACGTTGTTGACGAGTGGAACAGCTTTGGCGGGCTTGTCCGTCCTGCATGGCGAATCGACGGTGCAGGGTGCCGAGGTGCCGAAGGACGCAGTGATCCTGACGGCCATGGTAAAGGCCAAGCCGGATCAGGTGGAGGCGGTGAAGGACGCCCTCATGTCGCTGGTCGAGCCGACTCGAAAAGAGCCTGGCTGCCTGTGCTACAACCTGCACCAGTCAAAAGCCGATCCGACCCAGTTCATGTTCTACGAACAGTGGGCTAACAAGGACGCATTCGACGCCCACGGGCAAACGCCCCACATGAAGGTCCTGAGCGAGAAGCTCAAAGGCAAGACGGACAAAGGCGGCGGGGTCGTCTTTTACGAGTTGCTGGAGTAACCGTCCGCACCATGTAAGGAGCAAGTCATGAAATCCCTGGTCCCGATTCTGCTGCTTTCGGTTGCCACCACGGCCCAGGCCCAGGTTACGGCCAAGGGACTGATCCTGGACCTGGATGCCGACAAAGGCGTCGAGGTCGAGGACGGTGATCGGGTCATCAAGTGGACCAATCAGGTGACCACGTTTGCCGCCAGGGATTTCGTCAAGCAGGATGCTGGACGGAAGAAACCTGGTTCGGGCCGTCCGACGCTGAAGACATCGGTGGCGGCCATCGGCGGTCACGACACGCTGGTGTTCAAGCGGCAAGAGTTGGTGAATCACGACGAAGACGCCTTCGACCATCTGCTCACCGGGAGCGGCCACACTTGGATTGCCGTCATCAGCGTGTACGAACAGGTGGTCCAGCTGAAGGACGTGCATTCCTTTTTTGGCAACCTGAAGAACAGCGGCATGTATGAAGGCATCTGGGGCAACGTGACCGATGACAACCGGGTTTGGATCGGATCACGCAACGGCATCACGTTCGGACGTTGGGACAATAATAATCCCATGGTGCTGGCTGCCAAGCCGCTGGAGGAAGGCCGGTACTACGTCGTGGCCGGGCGTATGGGTTCGGGCACGGGGGAGGTCCAGATCGAACTCTTCATCAACGAGCCGCAGGCGGTGGCGAGCAAGCCTTTCCCGGTCAATCCGGCAGCCAATTCGTCGAAGCTGGCCATTGGCCAGGAACGTGACGCCATAAACCATCCGGGCAAAGAATCCTTCGACGGAGAATTGGGTCGCTTTCTGATCTACGAGCGTCCGCTGAGCAACGACGAGTTGCAGCAGGCCATGGATTCGTTGAAGAAGATTTATTCAATCCCGTAATCGTCCAGTTTCGTATGTCCCAGCGGTTGCCTGCGAAACCCGCGACACCTGCGAAACCCGCGATGTTTGCCGGCGATTTGTCACTGGGCTTAAATGCGACAGATTTTGCTCCATTCGCCAGCCCGTGCTTCTGAATAGCCCGTCGTGGCTTTGCCATACGCCCGCCACGGATGCCCGCCAGTTGTAGCCGGGGCGATCAGCCGTTGAACCGGCGTTTCCGACACTCCTAACCGCTTAGACGATGATGTCGTCAGCGCTGCCCGGACGCGATACCCGGACAATTTGTCCATCCAGCCGTGTGGAAGGGCCGCTGATCATCGCCCGGCTGCGGCACCGGACCACCGTGACGCCGGGCCGCCGCCCGTTCTCGGCTTGCTCGTGCCAGCGGCTGCCAGCATAATGGAGTCGCGCACCACGAGGTTCGGAGCCTGGAGGCGGCCCTCTGGGCATTCCAGAAGCCTAAAGGATAACCATCCGGAAGGCATCCGCGGTGCTCAAGCCACGGCGGTGGCGATCTATCTGGCTCGCACTGGCAGGGACAAACAGGCGATCCGAGAGCATCTCGTCGACGTGTTCGGCTACGACCTGTCGACTCCGCTGAACGCGATCCGCGAGACCTACGAGTTCGATGTTTCGTGTCAGGGCTCCGTGCCCCAAGCCATCGTGGCGTTTCTGGATGCCGCGGATTTCGAGGACGCGATCCGCAACGCCATTTCGCTGGGTGGTGACGCGGATACAATGGCGTGTATCGCGGGCGGGATTGCCGAGGCGTATTGGGGCGTTCCCGACAAAATCGAACAGCGGACGCTCCGCTTTCTGGACGGCCGGCTCCGGCAAGTCGTCGACGAGTTCAATCAGCGGTTCAAAGCTTGGAAGCGAGGAGGCACCGACTGAAGTGGCGCAATTCACGCAGAAACAGGGGCAGTATCTGGCCTACATCCATCTCTACCGCAGGCTCCACCGACAGGGACCCGCGGAGAGCGACATCGCTCGCGATTTCGGGGTTTCGCCGCCAACCGTCCACCAGATGATCGTCAAACTGGAAGAGTTGGACCTGATCACGCGAGAGCCCGGTGTCGCGAGATCCATGCGGGTTTCCCTCCCAACCAATGAAATTCCGGACCTGGAAGACCGTGGGGACTGATCCAAGATGACCGACCGCTGTATTCCGACAAGCGTGACTGCTTAGACGGTGATGTCGTCCGGGCTGTCGGGCGGTAACCGGACATCTTGTCCAGCTTGGCCAGGCGTTGCGAGGCTGGCACGAGCACGCGTTTTGACCTGCCTGGATGACAAAGATTCTGCTCGGATACGGCATCCCAGATTTTTGGTTTGAACCAAAACTCCCGAAGCTCGATCGTTCCAGATGCAGGTCGATCCGACGAGAAAAGGCATATTCGGAAGATCATATCGCGTGGACGCGGCGCCGACCAGTCAAAGGTTCCCACTTTAGTCGACGCTGGTTTTCGGAAGCACCTCGATTGTTCGTTCTGCCCGGCCGCCGCGACCGGCGGCATCCCAGACGATCAACGTCACGCGGTGCTTGCCGGGCTTCTCAAAGGTGTGCTTCGGGGCGAGCGTTACCTCGGGGATGCCATCCTCGAAGTCCCAGAGCCGCTCGTCGATTTCGCTCTTTGCGGGTTGGGAAACACACTGGAATGAGGCCGGCTCCCCCGCGAGGATCGTTTCCGGGAAGCGAAACTCCGCGACCGGGGCTGCGGCCTGGAAAATCTTGGCATCCAGCAGCTGGTCGCTTCCGTTCCCGTCCACCGTGCAATCCCTGAACTCCAAGGACGTGTACTGGGATGGCCGCGTGGCGGCGGCCAGGGCGTTGTTGGTGATCGCGCAGCGAAGAAACGACAGGCGATCCACCTCCGCGCCGCCAAGTTGTACCCCGTAGCCACCGTTGTTGCGGAAGCTGCAGTCCTCCAGCACGAGTTCCCGGCAGTTGCCGTTCGTGCGGAAGCCGTGGCCGCTGTCGTTGGGATACCGAGCCCGAGTATCGCCCCGGATGCCATTCTCGAAAGTGCAACGGTAGAAATAGTGCCGGGCGATTCCGCCCGTCTCGCCCTGAAGCTGCGCGCCGAACTGGATGCAGTCGCGGACCGTGTTGTAGCCCCAAAAAACATTGTTTTTGACCGGCTTGTTGGAGACCGAAAGCCCGATGTGCGAGCCCCGGTTCACGACGTTGTCCGTCACCACCACGTCCCGGGCGATGATCTCGATGCCATACCCCTTGAGCCTGCCGTCGTCCGTGCCGATCACGTTTCGCCGCACGGCCGATTGTGTGCCCTGGTCCACACTGAGCCAGTGATCGACTACGTTGTCCTCGATCAGCGACCGCGGGCAACCGCCCCAAATTTCGATCCCCAGACCTTCGCCCCCGGAACCGCTCACTCGGTTGTGGCGGATCACCAGCTCGGCCGAGTGGTCGCCGAAGATGCCGCCTCGCCCGGTCTTTTGAATCGTGTTGCCCAGCACCTGGTTCCGTACGCAGCCCCAAGCCAGCCGAATGCCGCCGCCGTACTCGGCCCCCACGCCGATGTTCTCGATCCGGCTGTCGGTAATACGGCTGTCGGTGACGCCTCGCTCCATCGTCGGATTGTGGCCGGAGAACAGGATCGCGTGCGGGCCCCAGGTCCGAACCCGGTGAACAGTTCGGGCGGCGATCCTGTTTGCCACAACACACCGTCCATGGACAAATTCCCCGACTCCGTGATTACAACGTACCAAGGTCCACAGCAGTGTAGCGGGAGTTGCGAACACCGTCGAGAAGCTAGCAGGTTCGGTTCGGTGATCCGCGGTAACGAGCTGCCGAAGGAGAGCAGCCAGAGTGTTGAGGGCGGCGTGGTTGCGAACCGGACGGAGGTTCCACGGAGATTGCTTGCTAAATCACTGTAGCGGACATTTTCTCAGCTGCTGGGAATAAAACAGCTGCTTCGAGCGTCTTATCTTGTGGCGTGTGTGCGAAACTTTCTTGCGAACCTTCGGAAGCGGTTCTCGTCCTTCTTTACAATGGCACGCAGTTGATCACCGGCGGCTCGGGAGCCGCCCTTTGTGGGAGATGCGGAAAATGATGGTCTTGTGGTCGAGTTACATTCGCGAACAGAAAGGCGCGGCGTGTTTTGCCGGTCATCCGGCCAATACGCTCCCCCTGCGCCATTTGCGCTTGTGACACTCGGCCTACAAGTCGACGGGACTACACGAAAAGCCCGGTGTCACCAAGACGCCGGGCTTTTTTCGTTGGGGCTGGTAGCTGAGACGGTGTAGCGCCGGTCTGAAGAGCCGGAGAGGAGGGTTCGAGCACCTCCCAGCCCACTGCGTTCGATGTTTGCGGACCGTGCCCCGTCCAGCGGATCGGCGTTGGGACTACGAATCCCGACAGGGTTTGGGTTCGACTCCCCCACGGGGTACTCGGTCAGAACGTGGCGAAGCCTGGGATCGCGCCTGGTCGGGGACCAGGAGACCGCCGGTTCAAATCCGGCCGTTCTGACTGGAAACATACGGGCAGAGGTGCAGATGGGAGCACGCCTGCTTCGGGAGCAGGAGGGTCCCGGTTCGACTCCGGGGTGCCCGACTTGGAATGGTAGTCGAGGGCTGGTGGCCCAGACACGGCTGATACCCGCGTAGTGCTGAGTTCGATTCTCAGGGCTACCACTTGGATAAGGAACTAGGAGCAAGTGATGTTGCAGCGACGTCGGTTGAAACGCATACGCCCGATCGCCTTTGGGGGTCGTGGTGTAACTGGCAGCACGGCGGACTTTTAATCCGTACGGTGTGGGTTCGATGCCCTCCGGCCCTACTCGCTGGCGCGTAGCTCAGCGGTGAGAGCGGCGTCCTTATAAGACGCAGGCCGAGGGTTCAACTCCCTCCGCGCCGACTGATTTCAATTTCGACGGGACCAAGGTGTTAGCGGCAGCATCCCTGGCTCTTAACCAGGCGGGTGCGGGTTCGAGCCCCGCTGGTCCCACTGAACCAACGCACTGGTCGTCCAGCGGCGAGGATACCGCACCCGTAATGCGGCGACGAGGGTTCGAGTCCCTCCCGGTGCTCTGAGCGAACTCATGATCTTTGAAAACTCGGCTTCCAACCAAGCGCCCATGATGTAGCGGTAGCCTGCTGCCTTGCCATGGCGGAAGTGCGGGTTCAACTCCCGCTGGGCGCTCTCGGTTCAGGACGTGGGAAAGCCTGGTATTCCGCGTGCCTTGGGCGCACGAGATCGCCGGTTCGAATCCGGCCGTCCTGACTGAACGACACGATGCGGTGGGTCCTGTGCTGGTACGGGAAGGCGACTGTTAATCGCCCTGACGCAGGTTCGATTCCTGCCGCCGCAGCCTTGATGCAATGGAAGGGCAAGCCAATGGGCGATGGCACCCCGCTCGAACCGGGACGAGCTTCACGGCCTTGAGGGTTCGACTCCCTCTCCTTCCGCCTTGACGACACGTGCCCTTGGCCGATCGGCTCAGGCACCAGCCTTCCAAGCTGGACAGGCGGGTTCGATTCCCGCAGGGCACTCTGCACGAGCGGGGATGGGCCAACGGTACGCTTCCTGGCTTTGAACCAGGCGATGGGGGTTCGACTCCCTCTCCCCGAGCCTTTCCGCACCAGCGGTGTCCAAGAAGTATTCCGGGGTAGTTGCTGCTGGTAGTGACGCCTGGCTCTGAACCAGGAGGCCGTTGGTTCAATTCCAACCCCCGGAGCTTGATTGAATGCACGGAAGTCATCCGGCCGGATGAGGAACCTGTCTTGAAAACAGGCGACGGGATAGACCGTTTGTGGGTTCGAGTCCCACGGCTTCCGCTGCTCGACGACACAACACGCGTCCCTGGTGTAATTGGCAGCACGGCTGGTTCCAACCCAGTTGGTCAGGGTTCGAGTCCTTGGGGGCGTGCCTTGCCGACGGTCTGCTATCGCGAACCTCCGGCGACAAAACGGGCTCATGGTCCAACAGGACGACGCCAGCTCCGCAAGCTGGAGATCCGGGTGCGATTCCCGGTGGGTCCACTGCAACAACGACGGTCCCGTGGCCCAGCGGCGAAGGCAGCACCCTTACAAGGTGACGACCGGTGGTTCGAGTCCACCCAGGACTACTTTGGCCCAGATACGCCAAGTGGCAGAGCGGCTCGGCTTAAACCCGGGCGTTTGCAGGTTCGAGTCCTGTTCTGGGCACTGACGGAGAAGATGGCTCGGTAGGCAATCGGCAGACCACCCTGGCTTAGAACCAGGGATGCTGTGGGTTCGAGTCCCACCTGAGCTACTGACATGACAATACGTCCTCGTGGAGCAGCCCGGAGTGCTCGCCTGCCTGTCACGCAGGAGATCGTGGGTTCAAATCCCATCGGGGACGCTGGACAAGACAGCACGGTACGCAAACCGGCAAAGCGGCGAAGCTCAAACCTTCGTGAACGTCTGTGGGTTCGACTCCCATCCGTGCTACTGGCGAACAACGACTTGCGTCGGTTGGGCATTGGCAGGCCCCGCTGGCTGTAAACCAGCCGTCCCAACGGACTCTGGCGGTTCAACTCCGCGAGCGGCGCACTCGACAACAACAGATTACGGCGCGGTGCGATGCTGGTTTTGCAGCGAGGCTTTCAATCTCGCCAACGCGCACTTCGATTCCCGTCCGCGTCACTGTATGGCTCGGTGTGATGTTGGTTTTACAGTCAGGCCCTCAACCTGGCCGACGCGGGTTCGATTCCCGTCCGAGTCACTGGACGCGGCCAAGTGGTGGAATTTGGTAGACACGCGACGCTCAGAAGGTCGTGCCCGCAGAGGCGTGCGAGTTCAAGTCTCGCCTTGGCTACTGACAGAACGACTGCAGGTGGGCAGGGACCCAGCCAGCTCTCATGAGGCCGGCGTGCCCGGTTCGATACCGGGACCTGCAACTTGCGGGTGGGCCAGTGCTCATCCGGGCCTCATAAGCCTGGACCGCCGGTGTGCGACTCCCGGACCCGCTACTTGATCGTGGCCGAGTACGCAAACAGGCAAAGCGACGAGGTCGAGAATCTCGTGATTTTGCAGGTTCGATCCCTGCCTCGGTCACTGACCCGATCCCGTGGTCCAGCGGCAAAGACGCCTGGATGACACCCAGGAAATCGGCGGTTCGATTCCGCCCGGGATCACTGAAACAGCGGTCTGTAGGTGTTTCGGCAGCACACGTCCTTGGTAAGGACGAGGATCGGGTTCAATTCCCGAACGGACCTCTCGCAGACGGGCTGCTCGTTCAACGGCAGGACACTTGGCTTGCACCCAGGTAATCGGGGTTCGACTCCTCGGCGGTCCACTGGAAAACACGGGCTCATGGTCCAAGGGGAAGACGCCGCCCTGGCGTGGCGGAGATCCCAGTTCAACTCTGGGTGGGTCCACTGAAAGGAACGGAAGGTAGCCGGATACGGCTTGCCGGGCCGGTTTGCTAAACCGCGCGACCTGCGGGTCATGAGGGTTCGACTCCCTTGCCTTCCGCCTTGCTGGCCCGATGGTGAAACGGAAATCATCCCTCGTTTCTACCGAGGTGTTCCGCACTTCGAGTCCTGGTCGGGCTGCTGATGACAAACAACGGAAGGGCTACCCGATAGGTGTTGGGAAGAAGTTGGAAGCCGGCTGAGCGAAAGCCTTGCGGGTTCGATTCCCGCCCCTTCCGCTGATGCGAACATCATTTGTGCTGGCCGTAGCTTAATTGGCAGAGCGCCTGGCTGTGAACCAGGTTCGTGCCGGTTCAAGTCCGGCCGGTCAACCTTTGGAAAGCAGAACCACGAGGCAACCATGACTACCAAGGTACTGCAGCGACCGACGCTGATCCTGAACCGCAACTGGCAGCCAGTGAACGTGGCCCCCGTGGCTCGCGCGCTGGTGCTGCTGTGGAACGCATCGGCGCGGGTCGTGGACCCGGCCGACTACCAGACCTACACCTGGGAGGACTGGTCCAGGCTGTGTCCCAAGGATGGCGATCGGTTCATTCAGGCGGTTCGGTTCCGGATGCGTGTGCCGGAGGTGATCACGCTGACCGGTTACGACCGGCTGCCTGCGGCGGCCGTGACGTTCAGCCGGCGGAACATTTTCAAGCGGGACCACTACACCTGCCAGTACTGCGGTGCGCAGCCCGGCATGGACGAGTTGACGCTCGACCACGTCGTCCCGCGTGCCCAGGGCGGCCAGTCGCGGTGGGACAACTGTGTGCTGGCTTGCATGGCGTGCAACAAGCGCAAGGCTGACCGTACGCCAGAGCAGGCCAAGATGCGACTGAAGCACACGCCGGTCCAGCCGACGTGGAACCCGCGGTACGCGGCCCACGATCTGCGGATCGAAAGCTGGTCGAAGTTTTTCAGCGAGGCGTACTGGAACGTCGCGTTGGAAAAGTAGAGGTGATTTCGCTCCCGGTCTGCGGGCCGGGAGCGCTAATGCCGACGTGGCTCGATCAAGAAAGGCATCCGCCTTGTAAGCGGGTTCATGCTGGTGCGAATCCAGTCGTCGGCTCTGCCGTGAAAACGTCCCGATGGTGTAACGGAGCGCACAGGACTCTCCTAAGGTCCTGGTCCTGGTTCGATTCCAGGTCGGGACGCTCGATTTGTCCCGATGGTGTAGCGGATAACATTGGACCCTCCGAAGGTCCAGACCCTGGTTCGAGTCCCGCTCGGGATGCTGGCGGCGTTTTGCCCTGCGAGTGTGACGGACGGCACGGCAGACTTCGATTCTGCAAGACGGGGTTCGATTCCTCGGCGGGGTGCCTGAACAGAGAGATGGGGATCTACGGCAACGAACTACCGAAAGACGCCATCTGGTGTGTGGAGGCCAGACGCTGCAACAGCAGCGAAGTTGAATATGATGAGCGGGGAGCCGACGACTGAGACAGTCGCCCGAGGGTGTTGTCCTGTTCGTGGCTCTCCGCGAGCTTGTTCTCGGAGTGTGCCGGATCGCACGCGACTCCGCGAAGGTCGCAGACCAGGTTCAATTCCTGGCGAGGACACTGAAATCCTGACGCTGGAGCCAGACGGCACGGCCACCGGCTGCAACCCGGTTCAAGTGGGTTCGACTCCCACCGGCGTCTCTGACCGTCCGACTGCCGACCCAGACTACATCGACTTTGGGAGCCGAAAGGTGTCCGGGCCCGAGCTTCGTCGGAAGGTCGCTGTACATGCCCAACTGCCCGCCGGGACTACATCCAGGCTGATAACCTGGTGCGAAAAGCACCGTTGTCTCGGTAAACCTTCGTTGGGTCTGGCATTCAACGGCAGGGGCTGAACCAGGACACGGTATCCGTGTCTTGTACTTCCAGCCCAACTGCCAGCCGGGACTACATCAACCATCTCCGACGTGTCTCGGCAACCGACTTCGTTGGGCGTTATTGAATTCAGACTTCCGAAGGCCGACGGTCCTCGGAAGTCGCTTTTTGATCGGACGTAATCGAGTGAATCGCCAAACACAGAAAACATGACCGACTGCCGATTGGCGTACATGCTTTGAGAGCCGCGGGTTGTGGGTTCGAGTCCCACCACCTCCACTTGCTTCGTCGGGGGTGTAGCTCAAATGGATAGAGCAGCGTAAACCTCTGGTCATAACTTCGTCGGTCGCCTTTACGAATATGTCCCGACTGCCTGTTGGAGTACATCGAACTTTGTGATCGAAAGATCGTGCGGGTTCGAGCCCCGCCAGCGTTTCGATGCTGTGGTGGAATTGGAAGACACGCAAAGAAATCTCTGACAAACACTTCGTCGGGAATCCATACACCCCCGCGTGCGACGCAAACCAACCGCGTCAGGTTTCGTCGCGAACAGATAATGAGGGGCGGAATGATCAGGTGGTGGTGCTAGCAGTGCGGTGCCGAATTCGACCGGTCGAGCGAGTTGCGATCGTCATCGACGAACGCTACAATCGCCGACCGGTCCGACTGCCGCCGCAGAGTACATCGTTGCTAACGATTGCCACATGGAGGTGAGACCCTCGCATGGAGGCGACTCGCTCTGCGTCAACCTTCGTCGGACCTTTTTTGTTGGGGTACAAACATGGCCAACACGACTTTGTTTTCAAGCATCAAGAGCAAGCTGCTGCGAACCGACTCGACCAACGAGGCCGGAGGCCGGGCGTACAAGTTCGCGCCAAAGCACGCGCTGGCGCAGTTGGCGGCCACGGGCTGCTTCAACGGCACGTACTACGCTGCGGCCGAGACGCAGCTGGACGAGCTGCGCAAGCTGATCGACCAAGTCGATGACAACGTCTTCCTGGCCAAGCTGGCGGTCTACGCGCGCGAGCGGGCGTTCATGAAGGACATGCCGGCGGCGTTGTTGGCCATCCTGTCGAAGCGCGACCCGCAACTGATGCACAAAGTGTTTGGCCGCGTGGTCGACAACGGCCGGGTGCTGCGCACGGTGTTCCAGATGATCCGCTCGGGCCAGTTCGGCCGCATGAGCCTGTCGTCCAGCTTGCAGCGGGCGTTCCAGCGTTGGCTGAACGAGGCCTCGGTGGGCACGCTGCTGTCGGCGTCGATCGGCGACAAGCCAAGTCTGCGCGACGTGCTGCGTCTGGCCCGTCCGACGCCGAAGGACAACGCCCGGCGGGCGCTGTTCGGCTGGCTGACCGGCAAGGAGGTCGAGAAGTGGGCGCCGGCTACGGAAGCCGACCTGCCGGAGCAGGTGCTGGGACTGATCGCGTACCGCAAGGCCGAGTCGGCAGAGGCCCAGGCCCTGATCCTGGGCAACATGTCGGTCCGCTGGGACTTGCTGGCTGGCGCGGCCCTGGGACCGCTCGTCTGGAAGGCGATTGCCCGCCAGATGGGTCCACAGGCCCTGCGCATGAACCTGAACACGTTGCTGCGACACGAAGTGTTCAGCAACGGTACGAGGGACAGCGCGATGGTGGATTACGTGGCGGGTCGGCTCGCTGACGCCGGCGAGATCCGCCGCTCGCGGCAGTTCCCGTACCAGTTCCTGGCCGCGTACCTGAACGCGGACGAGAGCGTGCCGCAGAAGATCAAGGCTGCTCTACATCAGGCGGCCGAGACTGCCTGCGGAAACGTGCCGGAGTTGCCGGGGCCGATTCTGATCGGCCTGGATACTTCGGGTTCGATGGGCGCAGCGGTCACGGGCAACCGGGGCCGGGGTGCGACCAGCAAGATGCGGTGCGTGGACGTCGCGGCATTGTTCGCCGCGGCCATCCTGCGCCGGAACCCGGACAGCGTCGTGGTGCCGTTCGACACGGCGGCGTACGAGGCGAAGGTCGATCCGCAGGACACGATCCTGAGTCTGGCGGAGCGGCTGGCCAAGTACGGTGGCGGTGGCACGGACTGCTCGCTGCCGCTGGCTCAGGCCAACAGCAAGTACGCCAAGCGGCGGTTTGCCGGTTGCGTGCTGGTCAGCGACAACGAGAGCTGGGTGTACGCAGGTCGTGCCTTTGGCTACGGCCAGCAGGGCGCTACGGGTGTGATGACCGAGTGGCAGAAGTTCGTCGCCAACCAGCAGCGGCTGGGTAACGACCGGCCGAAGCTCGTCTGCATCGACCTGCAGGCGTACGCGACCACACAGGCGCCGGAGCGGGAAGACATCCTGAACATCGGTGGCTTCAGTGACGCCGTGTTTAGCGTCGTGGCGTCGTTCTTGAGTGGCGACGCCGGCCGTTTCGTGGCCGAGGTCGAGGCCGTCGAGCTGTAGACCGGCCCTATCGTCGAAAATGAACGCCCTCGGCCCAGCAATGGGCCGGGGGCGTCTTCTTGCGCTCGTGCGGAATCTGTCGCCGGAGTGAGAATTCTCTGCCTTGTCTGCAATCACTTCCAGTGGCACGCGTATCCGCGCGCGGCCACGTCCCGCGACACACCTCGGACAGCGACGTTCACCGAATGATCGTTAAAGTTCGAGATGACCCAACTCCCATCGGAAAACAGTACCAATCCAGTGCGGTTGGGAGCATGGAAGTCATTCAAACCACAGGCTTTCAGAAACGGGGCCCGCAAGGCGTCCAGCTCCGCGTGCGGCAAGTCGAGCAGTCGCCACAGGCCCGACGGTAGAATCACCGCATTCGAGCAGGGTAGATTCAGCGTGCCGTCCAACGCCTTGGCCAGCCGTTCGGTCAGCAGGGTCGGTCGGCCCGTCGCAAGATAGTCGTTGATACGTTGCGCCGCGTCGGTCAAGGTCAGGGCGTGCATCGAAAAACAGGCTGCCGGGGCAGAATCGGGAAAGGTACTGCACGGCACCAGCGGAAGTCCGGTCATCCCGAGGAAGCTGAAAAAATTCTCGTCTTCCCGTCCCGGACTGTTTGCCGGTTTGTAGGCGGCCACGCCCGCCAGATTCCGCTTACCTGTCTGGCGGGCCAACTCGATAAGTTCCGGCATAGCGAGCTTCAAAGCGGCAAAATTGGCTGGGCCGTGCGTTGATCCCAGGCCGCCCACTCCGGTCAAGCCGAGCTTCGTCACGACGTCGTCCCATTGCCTCCCCTCGGCCTCTGTCAGGGACAGATAGCCGTAGCTGTGGAGAAGCGATTCCGATGCGCCCCCCAGAATCGTCAGCCGGGCCTGTTCGAGATAGGTCGCGGGGGTCGTCCAGAGAGGGTCGTACCACGCGCCCTCGCATTTTCCGGGTGTGACGGATTCGGCCCAGCGGGCGATGAAGAACGCCGCCGTCGGCGGGACTCCCTGCTTGGCGCCAAAATCGTAATCACGCGTCTCGGTGCCGATCCACGTGCCGTCGAAAATCTTCCCCATACGCGGCACATCGTATCCCCGCGTCTGATAACTGTCGTACCAACAGGGAAACTTTGCGATGACCCGCACCTTAGGATTGACCCGCCAGCTCGCCTGCATCACGTGCTGCTCGGACAGTCGGCACATCAGTTCGCGCCGGTAAGACGACCAATCCGCCGCGCCGACGGGGTAGACTGTTTCCCCCACCGTGACTCGCTTTGCGTCTTTGGCGGCCGTGCATTCTGAGCAGGCACAATCGGTGAACCAAAAATCGTCAATCAGGATCAGGTCGAAGTGCCTGGCGGCGAATTCAAAAATCGCTCGGGTCCGCCGCTGGGTTTCAAGGTCCGAGAAGCAGCACACCACGTTCCAGCCCGACGACGGTTTGCCGATCAGGGTGGGGGTCACGAGTCCGGCGGATTCGATGCCGCCGGCACGAAACGCCGCCTTGGTTTTCTCCAGCAGAGGCTCCTCCACCTGATAACCGAATCGGAAGGTCTCCAGATAGACCCGTTGGATGCCGCCCGACTGACACCATGCGACCGCCTGTTCGAGTTTCTTGTCATCGCCAAACAGGACCTGCATCTCCTGCGCCTTGACCGACGTCGAGAAACGGTGTTGTCTCTCCGTCGCCGCGGCACAGGAAACCGCAAGAACGAGCAGTATTCCGATCACGTGCAAAACCTGACGACGCATCAAGACATCCTTTCGAGTCTGGCCTTCTTGCGCTCGTGTTGGATCGGTGCAACCAGAATCCGGTTCCTACTTCACGGCATCGCGACCCACGGGTTATCCCCACGGGCGTCGGCGGGTCTGGGCCGCGGCGACGCTCCGGCGGACGAGTTCGACGTCCTCCTCGATCTGGAAGTCGAACATGCCGACGCACAGGAAATTCGCCCCGCCATCGAACGCGTACTGAAACCCTTCGGCGGGCGGAATAGCCCCGGCAGCCAAAACCTTGAAGGCGATCCAGGGGACCTTCACCTCCTGCATCAGCGCCACAGTCGCTTCGGAACGATCGCAGAACAGGTTGTCGTGGTAGTAGCCGTGGTCATCCGAATTCGGCTCGTACATTTCCAGGTCCCGCCGATTCGCTGGCGGATGCGCGGACCAGTACCGGTCGTGGTGCAGCGTCTTGAAATAGAAGTCGGGCACGAGCCCTTCTCGGACGCAGAAGGCGATGGGCTCAAGCCGATGCGCGCCGATGCCGACAGGAACCTGGTACCGCTTCATGATCTCGAATGCCTTGATGATGTTCCCAGGTGCCTTCTGATAATACCAGATATCGCAGGCGCCTCCCCACAGGTAGACCGCCGACGCCCCCAGGTCGAGATGCTCGGCCACGAGCCGTTCGTACTGGTTGATGTCCGTGGTGATCACGTCGGCGATCCACTGCATTCGTCCGCCCCACTCGGTCCAGTACTTCGACAGGTCAAACTGCCGAAAGTTGTGGTTCTTCAGCACGATCGTGTTGACGCCGAACTCCTCGCACTTCTTCAGCGTCATAAAGACTCGTTCTTCCGTGTTGTAGCGGGCCGCCAGCGTGCGCATATACGCCAAGTCCCGGGCGTGCATGTTCATGCTGATCAGGTTGCTGCCGCTGATGAGGCGGCTGACGGACAGGCTGCCGATTCTTCCCACGGGCATCTGCTTCTGCCTGTCTGCAGCTTCCGGGCCATTCAAATCCAACGCCTTGAGTCTGGCGGATTCCTGCTGGTCCGCTCCATGCATGGCAGCCGAGCGCGAATTGAGTCGGGCTTGTTCCACGGCCAGGCCACGCGAAGGCAACTCCGCAGTCATGCCGAGGACTGGCAGCGCGCCCACAGTGCCCAGAAACCCTCTGCGGTTCGGATGGCGATGCGGCATGCGTTTCGTCTCCTGTCGAGGAAGTTCCTGCGTCTCCGTCACGCATCGACCACTGCGAACCCAGCCGCCCTTGCCGACTCGATCAGATCCGCATCGCTGTCGGCATCGGCCTTGATGGCGAACACGTCGGCCACGCCCAGCGGCTCGACAATGCCGGCCATGAAAACCACGGGTCCGCCGTCGGCCAGTTCAGCCTTGTCGCTCAGCTCTGCCGGCTTCCACGGGCCGCCGTATCGCCGCTGTGCTTTGATCGGAGTTCGCATCGGGTCGCCCTTCCTCCGCTGCTGGGACGTTGATTCTTGAGCCTGCGTCTGAACTGCGGGCCAGCGAATCACTCAAACCAAACATACACCGCAATCGTGTTCCCGTTGGCCACGATCGGTAGCGTCGCCCGCACGGTCAGCATCAGGTTCTGCTTGAGCCACGCCGAAACCGACGTGCTGAGGTACAGCGGCAATTGATCCGGCATGGGCGGCGGGTCCGATGCCGTGAAACACACACCGCTTTCCCGCATGTCGATTCGATCGACGCGAACTTCTTCCGGCTTGTACTCCACGTGCCACCGCTTTGCCCGCCTTGTACGCATGGCGGGCCTGCAGAACCGGCCGCCACCGCTGAACTGAGCGTAGCAGCCGGGCGGGGCGGATGCAACGGCGGGGCACAGAACCGTCCAGGCGGCGCCGGAAGCGTTTCGAGCAGATGCTGGCTTCCAGGTCGCCCAAGCTCGTTTACGTACGTCTGCGCTCGCAGCGGCGCGATTGACGTGCGGGCGGAAAGGGAAAGGTCGCGTTCGCGTCAGTGGCATAGCGGCGCCGATGGCCGTAACGGCAGATGCTTGGCTGCGATCCGGCAGGTGCCACCAACGCCGCCCTACGCCCTGACGTCGTCCGTGTTGCCTGCGGCGGCGATGGACCAGCTTGGGATCAAGGAAGGGCCGGTTCCGCGACATGGCCAAACGTGGACGAAGAAAGGCCAGACCAGCCGCTGAGACCGGTCGACAAAGGGTGCGACAGCAGGTCGTGAGTCTGCCACGTCGGGCTTCGGCCCAGTTGGCACCTGACGCCCCCCTTGCCGCCGCGGGCTGGTGCGTCATGATAGTTCTATTGAGACCAAGCAGCAGAACACTGCTTATCTTCTTCCATTCGGACGCCAGAGCGAAACGTGGCATGACTGATTTGTACCTCGGATTTGCCGTGCTGCTTGCCTCCAGCCTTGGTGCATTCTGCGCAGCACAACGATGGCCGCGGGCTAGTTCTCGGCGAAAGGGGCATCTCCTGATGCTATGCACCTTGCTTGCCACTGCGGCCTTTGCCGTTTTCCTGCGAGATAACGTTTTGCTGGCCCGCTGCCTGCCGTTCTCAAATATCATCGTGCTGGGCAACGGGTTCCCGATCGCCACGGCAATCCTGGCCGGCCTAGCTTGGCGGCACTCTACCGGCGGATGGGTCCGACGAAGCTGGCCGGCCGTGGGCCTAGCATTGGTCGGCGGATATGCTTGTGTGCAACCATTGCTGGGGAACGCTCCGATCTGTGGGGACCGATGGGATCAAGATCAGATTTGTCGGCAGACCACGCCCCACACATGCGCGCCAGCCTGTGCTGCCACAGTGCTCAGGATGCATGGAATCCCGGCTACCGAACAGGAATTAGCTGACTTGTGTTTAACCCGGACTGGAACCACGTGGCAGGGTCTTTACCGCGGCCTGAAACGTAAAACCGTCGGCACTCCCTACGATGTGGAGGTATTTTCCTGTTCCGCCGACGACCTCCGCAAGCTGACCCCCGATTGCATGATCCTGACCGTAGGTTTACGGCGCGGAGCTAAGGTCGATCCGATTTACGAACAGCAGTACAGCTGGACACGTGGTGTGATGCATGCGGTCCTTTTGTTCGACTTCGTGGGCAAAGATCGCGTCGCGATGGCTGATCCGGACGTTGGCAAAGAACAGTGGACGGTCACCGACTTGCAGGTATTGTTCCAACGCCGGGGTCTACGCCTGGTACGGCGAAGCGATGACGGCTCATAAGGGCCGGCTAATGTTGCCTCTGGCCCGGTTCGCAGCCCCGTCACGCGGTGCCAGACTCGCTGTAACGCGGTGCGAAGTTGTAGTCTGACCCGATGGCGGCAATCTCGAACGTGTCGAACGTCTCGTTGTCCATTCCACCGAAGCCGATCTCGTTCACCCTGATCTCGTTCGCAAGTTGCCAATCCACGGCTTCCGCGTCCCGGAACGTCCCCGGTCGTGCGTCGGCGTAAATTGCGGCTTGCCTTTCACGGCACCGCTGACACACTTTGACGGCCGCCCGTTCGGCATTCGTGGCATCCAAGATCATCCGCACCCAGCCGGATTCGACGTAGTATTTCGGCATCGTTCAGCCCTTTCCGTGTTCTGGGACCATTTGCTTTCGTCCACACCGAAATCGTCGCCGGTGCGGTGACACGATTGGTCACGTCCGAGTTCGTCACTGGGTCGCTTTGGCTGGCCGCCATCCGCGACTCCGGGGCGTCGATGGCGTTTCCGGACGGCATTACGGGTTTTCCGAAGCCAATTGACCAACCGTGTCACGGCAGGCCCGATGATTCTGGCAGTGAGTCACCGATTACACGAAGGAGGAACCGGACATGCGTCAGCTGATTTCCAGAGCCATGCATCAGTCGGACGATCTGGTTGTTGAATTCGACTACTGCGACGCTAAGGGGACGAAAACTCACCGCGTCGTCAGCCCCATCCGGTTTCTGGGCCCAAACCGTTTTCTGGCGTTGTGCCTGAGCCGTGAAGAGCCCCGGCAGTTCTACCTGGAGCGATGTCAGAACGTGCGGCTGGGACCGGCGGCGGACGTCTTGATGCCGGTGGCGATGGCGGGGTGAGCCAGTCCCTTGGCCTGGGTTTGCCCGTGTCGCGTCTTGTGGCGATCGACAGACCACCACGTTGCCAGTATCCGGCCGGCCTCGTGACGCGGCCAACGCGGGAGAAGTATGAGGGTGCTCAAACGCCGAGCACAGGGCACGTTCAAAGGCGGACTGACGTGTCATCCCAGATTCGCCGGCCGTCAGTAGTCCAACACCGTCTCGCCGTTGTAGATGCGGCCATCGCGACGAAACGTGAAATACATCGTCCTGGGTGACAGCCGGACGAGTTCAAAGTACGTGTTCCAGTCCGTGATCGCTTGCCCGTTGATCTCAAGCAAAATGTCTCCCCGCCGCAAGCTGGTCCGGAAGCTCCCGCCGTCGCCGCTGGCCGTCACGGTCTCCGCCGACTCGCCAGCATATACTTTGACCACTTGTACTCCCGTACGCACGTTGTCGTCCGACGTGTAGGCACCGAACCGCCGTCTCTCGAAGTTCAGGGCTTTCGGCAGCGGAGCCCAGTAAATCGTGTGCTGTGTTTCCTGATCCCCGACGTCCTCCGGTCTGAACCCTCCGCTTTCTTTGACCGTGGCAAACCGAGTTTTCAGATTTCGATCGAACATTCGGTCCATGCACCACCAAGTCGGACGAGCGGTGGGGCACATCGAGCAGAAGCTGCAGAACACATGAAAGAACCACGACCCGACGCCCGTATCGGACCAAGATTTCTGATTGGGCCAGGAGGAATTCGTGTGGTACAGTCCGGTGTGGTTGAGGAACAACTCTTCCATCACCGGTGCCATGCCCTGGGTGGTTACGTCCCAGCCTTCGGCTGCCGCGGCCGCCTCGCCGACGCCTCGAACTGGAACATTGCAGCTGCAGGTCATGATGACGGCAAGCCGGCACGACTTGGCCTGAACCGTTGCTTTTAGGTCATTGCTGTAAAGCCGACCACCGTCCGGCATGTGCAGGAAGTGCCGATCACCGGACGCTCCACCGTGGCCGTGGTAGAAAAACACAAATGTGTCGCCGCGAGGAACCTCGACATCACGGACGGCGCGAAGCACGGAATCGGCGTTGCCGTAATCCCCTCGCCCGCTCTCCAGCGTTTGGAGGGTGTAACGCTGCCGAGGTATCAAGTAGCTCAGTGTTCCGGTTACTCGCTCCACCGTAATGGAACAGCAACGTCCGAGGCTGGCATCGGCTCCGACAATAATCCATGCGCCCTGTCGCAGAACCATTCACGAAAACGCTATAATCGCTGCTGGCTGTGTGAATTAACGCCCGCAGGACTGGAGTCAGCGCAATGAAACGTTTCTGCTGGGGAATGCTGTTTCTCGCCTTCGTGTTGGCATTGAGCGGCTGCTGAGGGCATCGTAACGAGGCCGTGTCGGCTTCTCCCTCCTGCAACGAGCACGGGGGTATCCGTTTGTTCGATGCGTCCGCTGCGATGCGGGATTCCTTACAGTAGGCCGGCCCATCGCTGCTTGATTCGCCCTGGCGGCGGAAGTACGCTGCTGGTTGTCCCGAAGTCATCCGTCCTTGCCTCAATCAGGAACCCGCGAATTTGTCGCGTGCCTGTTGCTCGCCATCTTCGCAGCGCCGTAACCATCACCGGGAAGACGCACATGGACTCCGAACCGTTCATGACGGCGCTGAACGCTGCGATTCATCGCCTCAGGCAATTGGCGTCGGAGGACGCCCAACTCCGAACCCAACTTCGGCGGATGGCTGAGGCAATCTTTGCGATCACCGACATACCTGACCAACCGGCCGCGGCTGTGCAGGAACCGGTCGCACAGGAACCGCCGGTCGTCCGAGTTGCAGCTGAAGTGGTTTCCCCTGGCGAAACCAAGGAGCCTGCTTCAGCACCGGCACCGGCAGTTGTGCCGGAAGCCCACCTGTCGGCCCCGCCGCCAATCGTCCTTCCAGAACAGAATTTGGGCCAGGCAGAGCCCGCTGTCGAACCCGCACCCATCAGCTATTCAACTCGCTGGCGCAAGACCACCGCCACCAACTGCGCCTTTTCGCTTATTGAAGCTCGTTGTCGGTTGAAGGCCGAAGGGGCAAGATGGGCCGTGACCCGCCGTCGCCTTGTCGCGGAAGGCGCGAATTTCCGCACGGAGATCGAACCGAAGGAGCAGGACATCATCTCCAGAGCCGGAAGTCTCGAAGATTGCTTCCTTTGGATGTGCCAGCTTTCCGGCGTGTCGCCCAATCGCTACGAGGACGTTGCCCGTTGTTTCGACGCCGTGGCCGACTTCCTGTCGGTCGTGAAGCAAGCCCAGGACGAACCCGAGTTCGAACGCTCTTTGGATCTGTTGGCTGACACCCCAATCCGTACTTCGGGTCGCTATCGCTGCTATCGATGGTCCCACCGACACGGATCGAGTGCTGGTGTCCAACTGGCTAGAAACGACAGCAATCGATCGGCAAATGTTCGTGCAACGCTACATGCGAATCGTTGATCCAGCAGACCAAAGTCAATCGGCCGATCTGGCACCCCGGATTGAAGCAGTCCATTCCGAAGCTCAAGCACTGCGGCGGCGAGCCCAAGAGCGTCGCAAGTCCTTGGCTACGGCTTAATCACGGAGCACCTCGTGGACGAGCTGGGCTGCGGGAAGCTGGCCTAAGCCTGAATGCGGCTCGCCCGTCCGTTACTTGTCGCTGCCCGGCTGGTACGTGGCCCGCACCCAGATTTCGTCGTCCTCGTCCAGCCGTTCGGCGACGACGTAGTAATGCGGCTGGAAGTGATGCGGCTCGTCGACCCTCAATTCCTCGTGCGCCAGGGTCTCGACGGCATACTCTGACGCGACCTTGAATCGGTGCCCGACGGTCCCGTGGTTCGTGATCAAGTAGTATCGCTCTGCGTCGCCACCGTCGCCAAATTCGCCCTGCACGGACTCGCCGTCGCTGGGGCCGCCCAGAAACTCGAAGATGATCGACGGCGTGGCTCCATGGTCACCGAGTTGTCGCCCACTGCTCTGCGCCCGACTCCCTGATCGCCCACGTCTGAAAGCCGGCAACCGACCCGATCCGTCCAATCGCCAGCAAAGCCAAAGGAACACGGCCCCGAAGGCAACATTAAACGGTCCCTCCGCAAGGCTCCACCAAATCGGCATTCCTTGCCCGAAATCCACCGCGAGCATGGCGACCCCGAACAGGACGACCGCGACGCCGATGTAACCCAGCACGAGCCGGTGGCGGCGCAGGTCGAACGAAACCGTCCACAGCAGCCCGCCCAGGATCGCGTAGAACGCCGACGCGGAGCGTGCCAAGTAACCAACAATGGGAGCATCCGGCAGCTTGCCCATGCCCAGTCCCTGATGAATCGCGTCCATCCAGGAATACGGCACCATGACGAAGGGAATCGCCATCAGCCCAGCAGTGCCGACGATACGGAGCAGGACTTGCAGCAGTCGGTCTTGCTTGGTCATTGCGATGGCCCCTTGCACGGTCACGTTCTGTTTTCGCGGACGTTCTGCGTCTTGCCGTGATCAAATCCCTGCTCACGTTCCAGCCGAATCATGGCTGCTGGCCGGAAGTTTATAATCAAAGCTCGGCGATGGCCGGCGGTGGAATTGCCGCGGCTGTAGTGGACCACGCCGCCGCCGTGGAACGTGCATGATCCTGGCTGAAGCGGGACACACACGCACTCGGCTTCGCTCCCGTCACATTCCAGAGCACCTCCGCTCTTGCCGCGCCAACGATGTTTCCGCAACGGAAGTCGATGGGAGCCGGGCGCGAACCACATACAGCCGTTGTGCACGGTGGCCTCGTCCAAGGCAATCCAGCAGCTCAAGGCTCGCCGGTCGGGCAGGTCCACCCAGTAGGCCATATCCTGGTGGAACGGCGTCGGCGTTTGGGTGCCGGGGGCTTTGTCGATCAGCATGTCGAAGTCGAAGGCCATGTCGTCGCCCAACAGTTGCCGGACGATGAGCAGGGCGCGTTCGTAGGCTGGACTGGCCAGCAGATTGGGAATCAACTCGCTGGGCCACATGACCTGCGTGATGTTCTCGACGCCGTCCCGCTTCTTGGGCTGGCCGGAGTCAAGATCGGAGCGCCATTGCCCAGCGTCGATCTCGCCGGACAGGATCTTGTCGTAACAACCCAGATACCACGCCACGTCCTGGTCGTCGAGCAGATCGTCGACGACGATGTACCCGTCCATCTCGAGGTCTGATTTTCTGGCGGTGAAATCTGTCACGGCTTCCCTCCCGGTTCGCTTGGCCTGCCAGCATTGTACCACGCCGAGACACGATCTTGGGCACCGCCTTGGCGTGGGCGCCGCGGATCTGCATGCAGCCTGCCCACGGCGAGTCGGGAACGGTCTTCGACCTCCCCACCCTTTTCGCAAATCTATTTGAAAGTACATTCAACACGATTGGCCCATCGATTGCGAACGGCGGTTCACGTCAAGACGGCTGCCAGCCGCAGCAAACGGGCACTGGCCAATTGGGTCCCGGTGGTGTCAACTACCTGGGTCGCAGGTAGTAGTGACTTTGAATCCGACTAGTGTCGATTGCCTCAGGAGGTTGTCCCATGCGATTGTTGCGCGCCGCTTGCTGGTTCGTTCTGTTGCCCGCGATCATCGCCTCGACTGGGGAGCCACCTGTGGATCAGGATGGCCGTCCGCGGATCAAGAAGCTGGGTACGATCGACGTGGACAAGGTGGAGAACGCGCCGATTGTATTTCGCGGCAAGCTGTATCGCTGCGAGTGGTATCGGAACAAGGGCTGCTTCCATTTCGTCGAGCACAACACGGGCCGAACCACCCCCGAATTCGCTCAGGGCTGGTGTTTCGCCAACGCCTTTGTTGCCGGGGACACCGTGTACGTGACCGGCAGCCAGCACGGGCCGAAGGTGCAGATGTTCGTCTCCAAGGATCTGGAGCGTTGGGAAACGTACACCGCGTTGGACCTACCGGGACACACGATCTTCAACACGTCGATCTGCAAGGCCGGTGACCGCTACGTGATGATGTACGAGATCGGCGAACCAGCGGAGGAGGCGGGCGCACCGTTCACCGCGCGGTTTGCCACATCCCCGGATCTGCGACAGTGGACCGTCACGCGGCCGGAGTGCAACTACGCCAAGGATCGCTACACGGCCCCGCACTGCCTGCGATACCTGGATGGCTGGTTCTACAACTTCTTTCTCGCAGCCCTCCCCGGCAGCTACGAAATGCACGTGGCGCGGTCGAAAGATCTGATCCATTGGGAACTCAGCCCGCTGAATCCGGTCCTGCGGGCATCGGACGAAGATCGGCAGATCGCCAACCCGCGACTCACGCAGGCCCAGCGCGAGCGGATCGCCACCGCACGCAACATCAATAACTCGGACTTCGATTTCTGCGAGCACCAAGGACGGCTGATCATCAATTACTCGTGGGGCAATCAACAGGGCGTCGAGCACTTGGCCGAGGCCGTCTACGAAGGAACCGAAGAGCAGTTCCTTCGGGGCTGGTTTCCGCGGCGTTGAATGCCTGTTGGAGAAGCAGGATGCTCGCTCATTAGCGTTGAGAATCCAGCCCTGCAGCTCCCAGGCCGAGGATTTGGTTTTCGTGACCAGTGCTCTCAGAGTTTCGCGCCGCCAGAATTTCGAGGATCACCCGGTGCTGCCGGACGATAAGAGTCGGGCCAGTTCGAGGGTCTGACGGTAAACGCGGGGCCAAAATGGAATGCCAGCGGGAGCGACCTTGCCTTCGCGGACACGATACGTCAGATTCAATCCATGGAAATCACCGCCTACCATGAATCCGGCCATGTCTTTATGGCGATCTACCTGGGCGCTCGCGTCCGCTCCGTCACGATCGAACCCGATCGCGATGATGGCCCCGATCGTTTTGGCGATGCGCAGGTCGAGTGGGACCTCGCCCACTTCACCCCGCGAGAGGTCTGCGAAAAGTCTGTGCTGGTGGCGCTGGCTGGCCCTGTCGCCGAAATAATCCACCGCGGGGAACCGTACCATCCCGGTTTCGTGGCCGAGTGGGCGGCAGACTGGCGGGAGGCATGGGAAGCGGCAGCAGGCGTGGTCCCGGACCAGAGGCAACGACTGGCGTACCTGGAACAGGCGACTTCGCAACTCTACCGCCTGTTGAATCGCGACAATAATTGGGCGGCCCTGGCGGCCGTCACCGATGAACTGCTGGCCCACGAGATGCTGGAAGGGGAGGCCGTGGAGGAAATCGTGAGGCAGTGGTTGCGGTAAGACGTGTAGCGGATGTCAAGGTCTTTCAGCGAACCCCTGCGGTTCGGGAGAAGTGGATCGCCCATGACCAAGAGGATCATCGTCGATGGCCCCGACTGTGCCCCCGCAACGCTCATCCTCGCCCACGGCGCCGGAGCGGGTATGGACACTGAATTCATGAATGCGTTCGCGGCTGGCCTTGCTGATCAAGGTTTGCGCGTCGTCCGATTCGAGTTCCCCTACATGGCCGAGCGCCGCCAGACCGGTAAGCGTCGTCCGCCAGACCGGGAGCCGGTTCTCCGCCGAACCTGGCTGGAAGTGATTGCCGCGGTCGATGCCCGACCGCTGATTATCGGCGGCAAGTCCATGGGTGGGCGGATCGCCAGCTTGATTGCGGACGAAGCGGAAGTGGCAGGGTTGGTCTGCCTGGGCTACCCCTTTCATCCGACCAGGAAGCCCGATCAGCTTCGCGTGGAACATCTGCGGGCAATCAGGACGCCGACGCTCATCCTGCAGGGCGAACGGGACGCGTTTGGCAGCGCTGAAGAGGTCCGCGGCTACAAGCTATCCAGCCAGGTCCGTCTGCACTGGCTGCCGGACGGTGACCACAGCTTCAAGCCGCGGTCTTCGTCCGGGCGGACGCAGGACGAGAATTGGCGCGACGCCATTTCGGTAACAGCGGACTTTGTCAAAAGACGGGCATGATGACGACTGGCTTTGACGATGACCTTGGCCATGCGTATCTCGTTCGACCTGGACGACACGCTGATCTGCTATGTTCAGCCGGCAATGCTATACCAGTCGCCGGTAGATGCAGTCGGGCAGCAGCCGCATCAACCAGGCGACGAGCATCCAGCGTCGCGTCACGTAGACGCGATGCTTGCGACGGCGAATGGCATGGTAGATCTGTTCGGCTGCCAATTCCGGCGAGGCCACCCAGAACCGTTGGGGCGATTGGCCCATGGCAGTGTCCACGAAGCCGGGTCGCACGTCAGTTACGGCGATGGGCAGCCCCAGACGCCATGCCCGATACCGCAGGCTGTCGAGGTAGGTCGACAAGAACGCCTTCGACGCACAGTACGCGGGTGCCCGGCTGTTTCCCCGCACCCCAGCCACCGACGAAATGCCCACCAGGTGCCCTGCCCCGTGCTGGATGAAGTGTCGCATTGCCACGTTCGCCAGGGCCGCAATCCCATGCACGTTGACACGGATCGTCTCATCTTCCCAGTCCCATCGCAGGTCAGGATTGGTGTGCCCCAGCCCGGCGTTGAGCACAACCAGATCCACGTTGCCCAGCTCCACAAGCCAAGTGCTCAGGTCGGCCATGGACTGTGGCACATTGGCCACGTCCATGGACTTCACGAGCACGCGGTCTCCAAGTTCCTGTTGCAGTTCTTGTAGCAAAGGCAAGCGGCGAGCGGTGATCCCGACGACATAGCCATCCCGGACGAGCACCTTGGCCAACGCCCGACCGATGCCCGACGATGCGCCAATCAAGATCGCTTTCTTCATGGTTGATTGACCGCGTCCCGAAGACCGGCGATGCCGAGTCTTCTCGTGAGTCGCAGGCTAGGAAGCTGCTGCCATTCGGTCGCTAAGGTCTGAACGTTGGACCGCCTGAATCACGATGACTTGGGCGAGCGAGACCCGCATTCCCTCTTCCGCCAGAAGTTCGACGATCTGCTGGGGAGCCACCCCGGGGTACTCGTCAATACACGCCCGAATCGCCTGAGTCTTGGCAACGTACGAGTCGTCCTTCGACATGGTTCCATCCCTGCAATGAAGACGTTTTCCGTAACGACGCAACGTGCGGAGAAGAGAGCAGTCTAACGGGCCCTCGATCGCTCGTAAACTGGACGGCGGAGAATATCGAAATCGCACGGCGCGGTTGGTCGAGTTGGCGCGATCTTGACATTTCCGCTAAGGGCGGGACAAGTGATCCGCGCTAACAGGATCTGCGTTGCTATGGCGTCTTAGGCGTAGGCAGGATAGGCCTCAAGCTGACTGCCGGAGCCGCGTCATCAGGACTTTGCGGCTGGCGAGTGACGTTGCGAATATGCGGGCCGTCGACTCCCGCGGCGATCAGCGCCGACCGCGGGCAGTTCTGGAAATATGGTGTATATGGGCGGAAGCTTATCTGCACCCGTGGATCATCCCGCCCGGTGCAGGTCCTTCGCCGTGAACCGGATCGGGAATGTCCCCTCATGTTCACAATTGTCAGCAATCCCGCATCATTATACCGCAAGTAGGTCAGCACTTGAGTCACGGCCAGCAAATTAGCCTTCTCGCCGGGCGGAGCATGCTGTTCGATCGCCTCCCGGCAACGCTGCATCATGGTCTCCGGCGGGTCAGCAAAATCGGTCAACGGCACCCACGGAATCAAGCCGACGTCATGGGCTTGCAGCAAGTCTTCCGCAGGAATCGTCCACAACTCCACAACGCGCCACTTCAGACGGCACGACGACAGCCCGTGGCGGCTGCACAGATTCCGGCTCGTCGGAATCCGGTATTTTCCTTTGGGCCGCAGCACCAAGGTCACCGCCTCCGGCAACTCGCCGCGATCCAGGTACACCAGCATCAGGTCGCCCGTCAGTTGCTTTCCCACGCGGCGCTCCGGGTAGGTGGCCACTTCCAGCAGGAACAGGTCGTCCCGGGGTTCGCCCCGCAGGCGGACCTCCAACAGCCCGTCCGGCAATTGGCGGGGCTGCACCACTTCGGCCTGCGCGGGCCGCCAGGCTTCGATCTTCTCGACCCTGGCCAGCCGCAGCATCGAGTCCCCATGGTGCTGGATCAGCCATTTGCTGCTCTTGTCGTACGGTTGGTGTTGGTCCTCGATCATGGGCATCTCCCCTCCGTCGGTGAACGTGATCTCCGTGTGTCACTTGGGTGCCCGGATCATACCACACGCCCGGCCGCGTTGCCGCCTGTGGACCGCTCGTACCGGCGAACTCTGGACCGGCCGCCGCCAAGGCCGCTGCCGGTTCGCTTGGATCGTGGACCGGAACTGGCACAAACTGAATGCCGAACTGGAGAGTCAGACAGCGTCCGCGTGAGCGGCATGGCGCCAGCCACCGGTTCCGGATCGGCCGGCCTACCGGCGGCTGGCGGCGTGCGGTTCAGACCGATTCGATCACCGTGCGCCAGCGTTCCGGGACGCCGGAGAGAACAGAGAACAGGGACACAGCATTTTGTAGAGGGCATCACTACCCCATCGGTTGTGGGATATCCACAAGGTCGGTCCTTTAGGCCGATTGGCCAGCAGCGTTACGGCGAGCGGGAAAAAGAACACGAACGAGCGAAATCGCCGTTCGAGTGCATCCTTGGCAAGGCAATGACAGCGGAGAAGACGATGCGACGGGCCCCGTGTGGCGACCTTGCCGGCTGAATTGGCACCGAGCCACGGGCGATTCTGCCGCAACAACGAGCCGACGAAGCGGATTCGATCGCAATCGCTACGGGGCCGCGGACAACTCGCGGACACGCGCGGTGAGGTGGAAGCCGCGGTGCCCGCGTCGGCTGCGCGTGGTGTCCACGATCCGCGGATGCCCGGCCACGGTCGAAAACAAACGCCCAACGCTGCTTGCCAACTCGCACCAAGTCGTTGCCGAAACCTTCAGCCTCGCCAGGATGGGCGATGCATCCGTCGGCGTCGAGCCCCGGTTGCCGGGCATCGTCTGGCATGCGGTCCAGTCCAGCGACTGCAGGTAACCCGCCACCGAGCTGGGCAAGGAGCCTTTGTCGCTACAGCGGGTGCCGCTACGGTTGACGCACAGGCCGGTGACGACTTTACCAGAACTTCCCGGTTTCCCCTGCCTCGCGGTTGGCTCGCATCGTCTCCCGGCAGAAAACACTGCCTGACCACGCGATTCATGACATACCGGCCGCGATCTCGTCGGCCGGTTGCAGGAACTGTGGCGGATGATGACCAGGTAAGCACCGTTCGAGAAACGAGCCAGGCCCCCACCGACGCCAGGTCGGCGGGGGCGTCACTGCTCAACCGCCAATGCCTTACATCAGTCGTGTCGCACCATCGGTTCCCGATGATCCACAGCACCGGCGGCTAACGCCTTGCCGCTCACAGAACATCGGACCATCAGTTCCCGAACGCCGCTTCGCCAAACGAGGCTCCATCGACCAGACGTGGCTCGTGGGCCGGCTGACTTGTCAGACACTCGCGCCGGGGAGGGCCGCCGCAGTCGGGGCGTTTGTTCAGGAACCCGTCGTAGTACGGCGCGTTGGCGTCGACCCACGTGACCAGGGCGGTCCACTCGTCCGGCTCCAGTTTGACTTGGTCCCGGTGCAGTGGATCGTCGATCAGCACGCGGATCAATCGGCTCCGGTGCGAACCGAACTGCTTGGGCTGCGTCACCGAAGCGTTGGAGAAACGGTCGGCCGTCGAGACCAGGACCGGCGCCGACGTCTTGCCGTCGCTGCCGATTCCGAACAGCGTGTGGTACGACTTCAGCAGACCATCGCCGACCCGGACGGCACTCAAGTCGATGCCGCCCTCGGGCGCCTCGGCGCCATGACACTCGACGCAGCGACGGTCGAGAACCGGCTGGACGAGCCATTCATAACCCAACAGCCGGTCGGCTCCCCAGGCCGGCGGCTCCGGGGCCGACGGCGGTCGTGCCAGGGCCAGCGCAAAACCGGCTGCGGCGACGGGCGGCCGGCCCTGCGACTCGTGGCACCCGTGGCAGCTGCGGACCTCGCCCGCCTTTAGCGAAACGAACGACCGCATCCGCCGCACCTCCATTCCCTGTTCGTCCAAGGCTTGGAAGTAAATGGCCACGTCGGTCGGAACGGTGAAATGCGCCGAGCCGTCGGGCTCGACCGGTATCGCGCCGAGCACCCGGACCGGGGACCAGCTCTTGAAGGCCAGCTGCCCCTGGTACGCTTCCCCGGAAATATAGTCTTGGGTTCCGCGTTCCGGATCGTACGGCCAAGGCACGTGCTGGGCGATGCGCAGGCTTTTGATCGAGCCGCGGGCAATCTCCGGCAGACCGCGGTACACGTCGGCGACGAAGCAGACCGCTTCGCCGGACGGTCGGGACGCCTCCGGCTCGGCGTCTGCGGCCAACCGGGCGGCGGCCGGCAGCTCGGGCAACAGCGGGGGCTGCGGTCGGGGGCGTAGAGGAATGGGCGTCGCGCATCCCAGCAGCGGATCGCGGTGCAGCAATTCGCGGTTGCCGTAGGCGTCGATCAAGTACAGGCCGAACCCGTTCGAGTCGACGCCGGCCGGCGCGGTGCAAGCGGGCCGGGCATAGGCGTAGGAAACCAGAAAGCACGTCTCGCTCAAGGCCCACGGACTCCGGTACAGCCCGCCCGCGTCGGCCACCCCGCCCAACTCGACGGGCTGGCCGGCCATGGGGCCTTCCTGCGGTTTGACGCCCGGCGTCACGACGCGCAGGCCGGACACGCTGTTCAGCCCGTGCGCCGGATCGATCGTCACCACCGGCCCGTAGCTGAACGTGTGATGGCCCGACGCCACGGCCACCAGCTTGGCCGTGCCGGGAATGCTGCGGGCCGTCCGCAGGGCCAGCGGCGCCGACATGTGCTGCTTGAACAGCGCGTCGGACATCGTCCCGTCGGGCCGCGCCGTCCACAGCGAATGAACCTCCATGAAATGCCGCTCCTGATACTCCCAGTGCGTGTACACGATGCGGCCGTCGTCCAGGCTGCACGGGTAACGGTCCAGGTCCTTGCTGTCGGTGAACTTGCGGACCACGGGGGCTGGCTGGTAGCGTGCCAGTCCGCCGACGGACGGCGCCGCGACCAGTTGGCTTTCGCGGCGCGACAGGAGGTACAGGTTCGGGTTCGAATGGTCGTAGGTCACGCTGCCGCACTCCGGCGCCGTGCCGCCGCGATCCGATGCGAACACCACGTCGCCGCGGGCGGTATAGGCGGGCTCGAAGTCGCTCCAGTAGGGATCGTCGGTCAGCTGGACGATCTGCGAGCCGTCGAGGGCCGCCTCGTACAGGCGAATCGGCTCGAAGATCTTCCGCAGGGCGAATACGTTCTGACCCTCCGTAGCATAGTGTGCCGTGTTGACCGGCGGCGGCCAATTGGGCAGTTGCGCATAGCTGAACAGCACGCGGTCGGCGTCCCACCACAGGTCCAGTCCCCAGACATAACCCGGTCCCAACCGGCCGGCCAGCAACGGCCGCGCGGGGCCGCCGGTTGCCAGATCGTCGAGAATCGCAATATCGCCGCCCGGCTTGTGCTTCCACGCATACGATCGCGTAATGTTCCGCACCGTGTGCGGGGTGAACTGCGTGAGAAAGACGATCTGCTGGAAGTCGACCGCCGGGTTGGCCAGCACGATTTCCCGGAGGATCCGCCGTGCATCCAGCCACCCGCGGCGCGCGGCGGCCAGGCCCTGCTCGCCTTGACCGGTCGCTTCGGCCACCTCCGCACGCACCTGGCGCAGCGCGGCCAGCCGGTCGGCGACCGCGTCCGGCGTCGCCCCGTTCATTTGGAAGTCGTTCAGGCGGAAGTCGGCCGCCATCCGTTCGGCGCGTTGGAGCATCGCGTCCAAGTCGGCCAACAGCCGGGTGGGATCGCGATGGATGCCGCGCGACACGGCCTGTCGCACCCAATCGGCTTCGAGCCGTTGTGGCGGGTCGAGTCGGCAGTACCGCTGGAACCACGCCGCCGCGGCGTCCCGGTCCCAAACCGCCACTTGCCCGTTGTTCTCCCCGCCGACTTTCATGGCGATCGCCCATTCCGCCATGCCACGAGCGAACGGGTCATCGCTCGCCAGCAGCTCGCCGGCCAGTTCGGCCAACTCAGCGGCCAGCTGATTCTGTTCGGCCAACCGCAGCAGCGATTCGGCCGCGCGGGCGGGCTGTTCTTTGGCGGTTTGCACCAGCGCTTCGCCGGGGTCGGCAAAGTCGTACTTCTTCCGCAGATAGGCGTCGACTTGGGCGTACTGCCGCCGGTCGAGTGCCGCCCGGTAGACGATCAGCTCGGCCAGATCGCCTTCCAGCGGCCAAAAGGTGCCGGTGTTCTGGGCCGTCTCGCGCCGCACGCCCACCAGCACGTCACCCGGGGAACCCGCTTGCCCGCCGGTGAACCGGATCGTCGAGCCGTCGTGGCGGAGTTCGGCGCTGCGGCCGTCGCTGACCAGTGCAACCAGTTGCGGTCCCGCGCCCAGCGGCGTCTCGCGGCGCACGCCGTGAACGATCCCGCCCAGCCGGCCTGCCGCCGTGTAGAAGTGGTATCCGCGTCCTGTCTCCGGCCCGCCGCCTTGGGCCAGCAGCGTGCCGAACTTGCCCTCGTCAACGCGGTACACGGCAACGATGGTGAAGGGGGTGCCGGGCGGAAGGTCAAGCCCCGTCGGCTGGCCGAGGTTCAGGAACGTCCCGCCGCCGAACCGGACGGCGGGCCGGCCGCCAATCGAGTCCTGGACCCGGCGCGGCCGGGCTCCCGCGTCGGTCTGCACGGCGTGATGCGCCTGCGGCGATCGGTCCTTCCATTCGGCAAGGCGACCGTCAATCACCGTGTGCGTCGCGGAATCGCCGGCATCGAGCCACAGCATCAGGTCTGCCTGCGGAATGGCCGGTTCGCCCGCTCCGGCACCCGGCGGAACGGCCAAGACCAACAAAACAACCGCCAGTGGGCATACGTTCTTTTTCATCGAGGAATCTCCCTTTCAAGTGGGCTCTATTTTAACGTATTCATCCACGAAGCAAAATCTCTTCGATGGCCCCCGCGCAAGTTTCCCGCTTGCGAAAGGAGAACAAAGAGAACAGGGACACAGCAAGAAGAACAGGATCGGAGAACAGGATCGGAGAACAGGGACACAGCATTTTGTAGAGGGTATCAATATCCCATCGGTTGTCGGATATTCACAAAGTCGGCCCTTTAGCCCCATTGGCCAGCAGCGTTACGGCGAGGGGGGAAAAGAAAACACTGCCTGACCACGCGATTCATGACATACCGGCCGCGATCTCGTCGGCGGCAGACAATTCCACCCTCGCCCAGCGTGCCATCGTCGGCATCCTCGATCATCGTAACCGGCCAACCGTTACAAAGCCTGACGAGGAAATTTCGGCAATCCCCTAAATCGTTGTCAATCGGGGGGGCCAAAGAAATGCTGTGTCCCCGTGTTCTTCCAGAAGATGTTCGCTGGACCGTCCCGGGCTGCCACTTCCAGCAGCTGTTTCGGTCGAGTAAAACAGCGAGGGTACGACGTCGAGCATTTCGGAGCGCAAACGATGACGCAAGGTTTTGGCAGCGTGGCTTTGGTTTTGGTCTTGTGGGGCGCGACGGTCGTTGCGCCGGGCGGAGAGGTCGAGCAGTTGGCAAGCCAACGGGTCCGACCGCAGGAAGCCCCGCGGGAACAGACGGCCGAGGCGGCAGGCGGTGATCGGCGGACCGTCGCCATCGTCGCGACGTTTTCCATCTGCGCGGCCGATCCGGACGCGGGTGTCTGCGGAGCGGTGGTGGCCAGCCGGTATCCGGATGTGGGCCGCGTGGTGCCGTATGTCCGCGCCGACGTCGGGGCGTTCTGTACGCAGCATCATCACGTGCCGGCTTGGGGTCCACACGCTTTGGACCTGCTGGCCGGCGGCAAGTCGCCTCCAGGCGTGCTGGCCGAGTTGCTGGCGGGGGACCGACAGCCGGGTCTGCGGCAACTGGGGATCGTCAACGCGGCGGGCCAGACGGCTCAGCACAATCCGACGGACGCGCCGTCCGGCAGCCGGTACTGGGGGGCACAGTCGGGGAGGTATTACGCTTGCCAAGGCAACACGCTGGCCGGCCGCGAGGTCATCACCGCCATGGCTCGGGCCTACGAAGACACCGCCGGCAGTCTGTCGGACCGGCTGATGGCCGCACTGGTGGCAGGCGACGCCGCCGGCGGCGATCATCGGGGACGACTGGCTGCCGGGATCCGCGTCGCCAAACGGGGCGTCGATGGATACTGGCTGGAACTGTACACCGACCAGAGCGCGGACGCGGTGAGCGATTTGTTGCGCAAGTATGTCGAATTGTCGCATGACGCCAAAGGCGGTTGGCGCGGGCATGTGCCGTCCGCAGATGAAGCCGCGCGGCCGGCAAAGGAATGAACGCCCCAGAGGCATCGGGGTCAGATCTTGTTTTTTAGCTTTTGGCAGCCAAGCACCAACGGCAAATCGGGACGGGCAAATCGGGACGGGTTCAACTCGCCCAGACACAGAGTTACAATTCAAGACCTGACCCCGGTCTCCCATGCCAGCGGAGGATTCTTGCGATGAACGAGCGGAACCGTTGTCAGCGTTTTGTGTTTTTGCTTGGCATCCTCACGTCAGCCGCGTTGACGGCTTCGTCGCGGGCGGACGAAGCGGCGGCGAACTGGCCGCGGTTTCATGGCCCGCACGGCACGAACATGTCGGCCGAGACGGGGTTGCTCCGCCAGTGGCCGGAAGGTGGGCCGCCGCAGCGGTGGACGGCCCAAGGCATCGGGGACGGGTTCGCCACCGTCTCCATCGCGGACGGCCGGATCTACACGGCGGGCAATGTGGACGGCCAGACGGCGATTACCGCGTTAGATCTGAGCGGCCAGAGATTGTGGCAGGTCCCCAACGGCGGAGCGTGGACCGGCTCGCAGCCCGGCTCGCGTGGTACACCCACCATCGAACGCGGCCGGCTGTACCACGAGAGTCCGTTGGGAGACGTGGTGTGCTTGGACGCGGTGTCCGGCGGCAAGATCTGGGGGTTGAATATCCTGCAGCAATTCGGCGGCGAGAACATCAGCTGGGCCTTGTCCGAGTCGCTGCTGATCGACGGCGACCGCCTGATCTGTTGTCCCGGAGGGCCGCAGACGGCGGTTGTGGCGCTGGACAAACGCACGGGGGAAACCCTCTGGAAATCGCCTGGCGTCGGGGGCGATCGCGCCGGCTACGCCTCGCCCACGCTGGCCGTCCACCAGACGCTGCGAATGATCCTCACGATGACCTCGCGGCACGTGATTGGGGTTCACGCCGACACGGGCGAGTTGCTGTGGCAGTTCGAGCACGTCACGCCGTGGGATGAGAATATCTTTTCTCCGATCTTTCACGACGGGCAGGTGTTCATCAGCACCGGCCACCGCGTCGGCTCGGTGATGCTGAAGGTCATCGTCGAGGGGCAGAAAGCGTCCGTCCAGGAGGTTTGGCGTTCGCGGGAACTGGACAATCACCACGGCGGCGTGATCCTGCGGGACGGGTACCTGTACGGCTCGCGTTGGTCTCCCGGCTGGGCCTGCCTAGCCTGGCAGACGGGACAGACGATGTACAGCGAGCGTGGCGTGGGCAAGGGCTCGCTCACCTATGCCGACGGCATGCTGTACACGCTGAGCGAAGGCGGCCAGATGGGACTGGTCCCCGCGACGCCCGAGCAGCACACGGTGGTCAGCCGCTTTCCCCTGCCCGCCGGGGGCACAGGGCCCGTGTGGGCCCACCCCGTGGTTTGCGGCGGCCGTCTGTACCTCCGCCACGGCGACATGCTGTACGCCTACGACGTGCGGCGCCGGGATCCGTAGCGCGGGCGGGGTTCGCGACTTACCCCACCGTCACCCAGCGGCGTTCCCGCGCCGCCTGGTACATGGCCTCCATCACCCGCACGCGCGCCGCCGCTTCGCGGGCAGTCACCAGAGGCAGATCCTGCTGTCCGGCGACGGCGCTGACGAACATCAGCAACGGGTGATCGAGCGGCGGCGCCAGTTTCATCCAGGGACGAGCGCCGTCGGCGCCTTCGACTTTTTTGGTGCGGAGGTACAAACGGTCGTTCAGCACCACGGCGTGGCCTTCGGTGCCGGAAATCAGCAGACTGACCGGGTTCTCCGGCTCGAGCCAGCCTCCGGCGATGGTTCCCGTAACGCCGCTCTTGAACCGTAACATGCCCTGTCCCGTTTCGTCGCAATCCGGGTAGCGGTTGGTGATCGACCGCAAGTCGGCCGTCACGGATTCGACGTCGCCCATCAGCCACATCAGCAGGTCCAGTGCGTGCGTGCCGATATCGGCCAAGCTGCCCAGGCCGCCCCAGCGGCGATCGACCGTCCATTTTCGTTCGTCGTCAAAGGCGCCCTGCAGAACGCTGTCGTTGCCGTACGAGGCGTGAACGCGGACGATCTGCCCAAAGTTGCCCTGGGCGATGTTCTCCTTGACAAAGATGTTCCGCGACACGCTCCGCAGGTGGTAGCCCGAGCTGAACAGCACGCCGGCTTTCTCCACCGCCGCCGCGATCTCCACGGCATCCTTCGTTCCGACCCCGATCGGCTTCTCGACGAACACGTGCTTGCCCGCCCCCGCGGCGGCGGTTGCCAGTTCCGCGTGCAGGCTGGTCTCCGACAGGACCAGAACGCCGGCAACAGCCGCGTCGTCCAGCACCTCGGCGACCGTCTTGGCGGTCTTGGCCCCGCACTCGGCGGCGTGTTTCTCGGCCCGTACCGCATCGTGGTCCCAGACATAGGCGACTTTGACGTCCTCGCGCGTTGCCAACATCTGCAGGAACATCGTCGCGTGGATATGGGCCGCGCCGAGCACGGCCAGCGTCACAGGTTTCTCTTCTGCAGCTCGGATCGCCGAGGACGCCAACAGCGTCGTTCCCGCGGCGCCAACCGACTTGACAAAATCCCGTCGGGACAGCGAATTCTCTTTGGGCATGGGATGAATCTCCTTACGCGTTTCCGTTCATTCGTTTATCGCACAAAGAAA
>Ga0351869_1002_pt1 | contig 141682 bp, 109 predicted proteins | sample TotcelFGM3001M10_FD_206776 | JGI IMG/M metagenome (GOLD analysis project Ga0351869, IMG submission 206776) | Enriched cells from coal bed in the Powder River Basin, Montana, United States - Total cells FGM rep2 HSBNCT.FGM.300.1.M10 ... | reverse complement strand
GATCACCAGGTCCCGGCCGCGTCGCCGATCGTTGCCCGATGGGATCGTCACCAGCTGCGGACGTGAGACCAGCCCGGCCGCGTCGCCGATCATCGCCACGTGGGCCAGCTGCATCGCCGGCGGATCCGCAGCTTCGAGACCGGTTGCCCCTCGTTCCCGATCCGTGGTGATGATCACCAGGTCCCGGCCGCGTCGCCGATCGTTGCCCGATGGGATCGTCACCAGCTGCGGACGTGAGACCAGCCCGGCCGCGTCGCCGATCATCGCCACGTGGGCCAGCTGCATCGCCGGCGGATCCGCAGCTTCGAGACCGGTTGCCCCTCGTTCCCGATCCGTGGTGATGGTCACCAGGTCCCGGCCGCGTCGCCGATCGTTGCCAGATGGAAACGGGTTGCCGTTGCCCCGGTTGTCTTCCTGGGGCGTGTCGTACGCCCGTGGTGACGGTCACCAGGTCCCGGCCGCGTCGCCGATCGTTGCCCGATGGGATCGTCACCAGCTGCGAACGTGAGACCAGCCCGGCCGCGTCGCCGATCATCGCCACGGGGGCCAGCTGTATCGCCGGCGGATCCGCAGCATCGCGACCGGTTGCCCCTCGTTCCCGATCCGTGGTGATGGTCACCGGGTTCCGGCCGCGTTGCTCATCGTTGCCACGGGGGACAACTGCAGCGCCGGCGGGTCCGCAGCATCGAGACCGGTTGCCCCTCGTTCCCGATCCGTGGTGACGGTCACCAGGTCCCGGCCGCGGCGCCGATCGTTGCCCGATGGGATCGTCACCAGCTGCGAACGTGAGACCAGCCCGGCCGCGTCGCCGATCATCGCCACGTGGGCCAGCTGCATCGCCGGCGGATCCGCAGCTTCGAGACCGGTTGCCCCTCGTTCCCGATCCGTGGTGATGGTCACCGGGTCCCGGCCGCGTTGCTCATCGTTGCCACCAGGTGGCAGAACTGCCACGTGGCGACAGTACCCCACCGGGTCCCGGCCGCGTTGCTCATCGTTGCCACGGGGGACAACTGCGGACGTCAGACCAAACGCCCGGCCGCGTTGCTGATCGTTGCCCGATGGGATCGTCACCAGCTGCGGACGTCAGACCAGCCCGGCCGCGTCGACGATCATCGCCACGGGGGCCAGCTGCATCGCCGGCGGATCCGCAGTATCGAGACCGGTTGCCCCTCGTTCCCGATCCGTGGTGATAGTCACCGGGTCCCGGCCGCGTTGTTCATCGTTGCCACGGGGGACAGCTGCGGACGTGAGACCAGCCAGGCCGCGTCGCCGAACGTCACCAGCTGGCAACCCTTGCTTTTGAAGCCCGTAGCGGGGCGCCGTCGCTTCGGACCTATCAGCAACCGCGCGCCCCGCTCGGGCCGGCTGGCTTCGCGTGGCCCACAGACGGACATGATACCGGATTCTCCCAATTCAGGCGACGCGGGCATTTCCGCGGAATTGCAAGGCGTCGCGGAAAACATCGCATCAGAATGCCTGCAGAGAGCGATGGAATTCAGAACAACGCTTTGATGACCTTGTTTACTCGGTTCTGATCGGCCCACGCTTTCACGGGTGACTCCACACGTAACGTAATCTCGGTTCCGGTTTGTGGCGAAACCTTTCGATCCACGGTGTCCACCCAAGACAACACCTCGTTACTCGCCTGTGCAGTCGCCGCGTCATACGAGGTCCGCGATTCGAACAACCGTTCAACAGAGCTGTTCAAGGTTCGACCTATCCGCTGCAAGAGTCGCTGGGCAAGCAGAGCATCGCCCTGGGTCCCCAGTTCGTTGGCGTTCACGAGAGCCACGCCCATCTTGTCCTGAATGACGCTCGGCGGGATTGCAAGTCGAACCACGGGGGAAAGGCCCTTGTTAACTCCCTGTTGTTTGGCCAGGTTCGCGACCGCCTCCGGAGAGAACTCGGCTGCCTTCTGTCCCAGGGCATCACGGATTGCCACATAAGCGGCATATGCAGCCCGATCGGTTTCCCGCGCGAGGAACTCATTCAAACTGTCGGCTGGTATTCGGAAGTCCGGAGCGCCGCTGGCAACGTACAGCTCCAACGCCTTCGGCAAAATCCTTAGCCGGCCGCCAACATCGACCGCGGTAAGGTGTCCCCTCGCAATCAGACGGTTGACGGTTAACAGACTGCAATCCAACTCTTCGGCGATTGCGGCCACGGTCAAGAGCACGGTCGTCATGGTTCTTCCTTCGATAACTGGAAAATAGGGTCAGGCAGACGTGTTGTAACTGCAAAACGTGACTTGGCATCGGCGCTCCGATCCCAAAACAGCGGGGCGGCATCCTTGCCGCTTATCGGCATTCCTTACCACCCGCAACGGCTGGCTTGGGACATCCTACGCCAAAGATGCGGGATTCTTCAATCCGACTTTCCCCGAAAACGCGCGACGAAAGAAAGTGTGTGTGAACATCGAGGTTGTTCCCTTGGGCAGTTCGTGACCTCTCGAAAAAGTACCTACCGATTCCCGGCGGCCGTTTCAGGGCCGATCATCGGCAAGCCGCTGTCCCGGTCAAAATGGTCATGATTTCTGCTCGGGCCGCTTCGCTCAATTCGATTTCGCGACCGTCCAAGAAGATGTCCAAACGCGTTGCCAATCCTGCCGTGGCTACAAAAATGGAGCGCTCCGCGTCCAAGCCCGTTTTTTCCGGGGTTTCCGGGCATGGTTCGAGTCCAGTAACGCCCATTTGTTGTAAGTATTTTCCGAGCTTGGATTTAGCTACCAACCGACAGTTGGTGGTGCGGCATGGAACGCGGTGCAAAATCCAGTACATGTACTGGATAACGCGGGTTCCGTTCAAGCGAGGCTGTCATGCCGCGAAGCAGGTCAACATCTCCACCAAAGTACCGCCACCACAAAGCACGTGATTTGGCAGTCGTGACGATCAACCGTCGCGACCATTATCTCGGGTAAGGCTGGTCTACAGCTCGACGACCTCGGCCACGAAGCGGCCGGCGTCGCCACTCAAGAACGACGCCACGACGCTAAACACGGCGTCGCTGAAGCCGCCGATGTTCAAGATGTCTTCCCGCTCCGGTGCCTGCGTGGTCGTGTACGCCTGCAGGTCGATGCAGACCAGCTTCGGACCCCACCCGGCCTCCCCTTGCGAAGGGGAGGGGCAGGAGGGGTTCAGCCGCTGCTGGTTGCCGACGAACTTCTGCCACTCCAGCATCACGCCCGTCGCATCCTGCTGGCCGTAGCCAAAAGTACGGCCTGCATACACCCAGCTCTCGTTGTCGCTGACCAGCACCACGCCGGCGAACCGGCGTTTGGCGTACTTGCCATTGGCCTGGACCAGCGGCAGCGAGCAGTCCGTGCCACCGCCACCGTACTTGGCCAGCCGCTCCGCCAGACTCAGGATCGTGTCCTGCGGATCGACCTTCGCCTCGTACGCCGCCGTGTCGAACGGGACCACAACGCTGTCCGGGTTCCGTCGCAGGATGGCCGCAGCGAATAATGCCGCCACGTCCACACACCGCATCTTGCTGGTTGCACCTCGGCCGCGGTTGCCTGTGACCGCTGCGCCCATCGAACCTGAAGTATCCAGGCCGATCAAGACCGGGCCCGGCAACTCCGGCACGTTTCCGCAGGCGATTTCGGCTGCCTGATGTAGCGCAGCCTTGATGTTCTGCGGCATGCCCTCTTCCGCGTTCAGGTACGCCGCCAGGAACTGGTACGGGCACTGCCGCGAGCGGCGGATCTCGGCCGCGTCGGCGATCCGACCAGCCACGTAATTCACCAGCTCGTTGTCCGTCGTGCCGTTGCCTGAGGAAAACACCTCGTGTCGCAGCAACGTGTTTAGGTTGCGTACCGTGCTGCCTTGTCCAGCGTCCCCGATGGGATTTGAACTCACGATCTCCTGCGTGACAGGCAGGCGAGCACTCCGGGCTGCTCCACGAGGACGTGTTGTCATGTCAGTAGCTCAGGTGGGACTCGAACCCACAAGTCGCGATGGCGACCACCTGTTTTCAAGACAGGGTCCTCATCCAGCCGGATGACTTCCGTCTTCTTTCATGGACCAAAGCTGCGGGGGCTGGAATCGAACCAACATCAAGACGTTCAGAGTGTCCCGTCCTACCGTTGAACGACCCCGCATCGGTTTTCTTTGCTGACACACATCGGCCGCGACAAGTTCGTCGCCAAGGCTCCGGGGGCAGGAATCGAACCTGCGACCTCGTGGCCCGGCTGATGCACTTGGCCTTCCATCTCGAACTCCATGTCGCCCTCCAGTACGCTGGCGGCATCCTGAAGATGCCGCCGGCGGAACGCGACGGCCATTCGGCTCAGGGCACCGGCACCGGGGATCGCAGCCAAGCCTCGAAGATGTCGAGCGTCTCGAACACCTCGCCATCCCAGCGGCCGAAACCCTGTTCGTTCACAGCGACTTCGTCCCCTAGCTGGCAACCGCGGTCCTCGGCTTCCAACAAGTGGTCCAGGGGCGTCACCGCCTCGATCTCCGCCTGTTTGTCGCAGGTCCACTGAAACGCCATGACGGCGGCTTGTTCGGCGGTGGAGGCATCAAAGACCAGTTGGATCGGTCCGGATTCAACGTAGAATTTGGGCATGGTGGATTCCTTTCGGGGTCTTGGGCAGTCCTTTGTTGTTCTCGACATGGATTACATCGCCAGCCCCGTGACACGGATGGTCCCGACCGAGAATAATCGCGGGATTGCCCTGCAGGCCGTGATCTGGAATCATTGAGCACACACCAAGAAATCGGAGCACCACCATGTCCGTTCGCCCAATTCTGCTGCTCGACGTAATGGAAACCCTGGTCAGCGAACCGTTTCGGGCGGAGATTCCAGCTCTGTTCGGCATGTCGTCCGAGGAATTGTTGGCGACCCTCGACTTGGATGCCTGGCTGGAGTTCGAGAAGGGCCGGATCAGCGAGGTGGAGTACGTAGGGCGTCTGTTCGCCGACCGGCGGGCTGTGGACGGCCAGTTGCTGCGATCCTGTGTCCGCAACGCCTACCGGTGGCTCGAAGGCATGGAAGAACTGCTGGCCGAGCTGAAGCAGGCGGGATTTCAGATGCACGCCTTGTCAAATTACCCGGTCTGGTATCAGCTGATCGACGAGTCTCTGCAACTGTCTCGGTTCCTGGATTGGACCTTCGTTTCCTGCCTGACCGGTGTCCGCAAGCCCGCTCCGGACGCGTACCTGCGGGCCGCCAGCACGCTGGGCGTCGAACCGCAACGATGCCTGTTCATCGATGACCGGCGCGTGAACGTTGACGCCGCGCGTGCCGTTGGCATGGACGCCATCCTGCAACGAGACGCGCCGGGATTGCGCCGCGAACTGGCCGAGCGTGGGCTGTTGCGTGATTGAGATGTTGTTCCTGCCGTTCCTCGTTCCCGCGTCTGTTGTGCCGGATTCGTCGCCCAGCACGATCCGCCACACGCCGGTAAAGGCGTTGGACTATCTGAGACAGCCCCAGGTTCCGAAGAGGCCATCTTTTCGTCATCCATTTTTTTGTCCAGTTTCCGACCCCTGGATTCCTGACAGGTTGCCCCGCGGCTCGTTTCTGTCGCAAGCGGGGACGGCGTGGCCAACTACAGACCGCCGGCAGGTCGAAGGATGCGAGCGGTGGAAGATGCGATAGCCCGCACTGTCAGCCGCCTGCTCCTGCCGGCAAATCGCCAAGCCGTCGCGGGTGTTTGGCAGATTGGGACCATCGCAGGTCTGCCGCACTGCAGGGGGGGAGGGAATGGGAAGCGTCCGTGTGTGTCGCTACGAGCGCAATGCCCGATCACGGCAGGGCCGGCTGCTCGGCACGCTCGCGGGCAGCCAACGCATCGCCCGGCTCGGCTGCCGATTCATCCTCTTCAAAAACATCCGGCCGGATGTCCTGCTCGTCCAAGTGGCCGACCTGCCAGCCCGATCCCACCGAGCGGAGGGCGATCTCGATGGAACTGCCGAAATTACCCTCCATCGTCCAAACCTTGCCCAAATGCTCGTCATAGGCCAACAGCATGAACGTATGCCCGGGGATGCGCACATAATCGCCGTGGATCGGCGCTTCTTGGGTCAGGTGGCGAATCTCGCTTCCGCTGCGAAACACGCGGAACAGCCGTCCCAGGTTTGCTTGCCCGCGAGTGGCGCCCACCGTGTGCGCGCCAGTCGCCCACAGGTAGTAAGCATGACAGTCCATCCGATAGCCCCCATCCCTCGGCCAGCCGCGTTCGGTACAGTACCATTCCCGGAACGTTCGCATGGCGATCTGCTGACGAGCTTTCTGCAACAAGGTGCCGCCGGACGTCGCAACATAGTAGGGGCCCGGCACGCGTCCCAAAACCGAATCCTGGCCGTATTCAGCCGATTTGCGATGCAGATTTACGAACAGTCGATAGACCTTCTGAGGTTGGATCAAGGATTCGCCTTGGGCGTTGGCCACCTCGAACGTGGCCAGCTGTTCGCTCTGCTGCGCCGCATTCCGATCGAACGACACCGGACACCACTTGACGTGCGACGTCGCCGAATTGCTCAAGTCCGTCAGCTTGACCTCGGCGACCAAGCCCTCCCGCATATCGGCGATCTGCTCTTCCCGAACCCGCAGGAACACGCGAATCCGATCGGGCAAAGCCACATCAAGAGCCTTGGCCCGATCGTAGCCGAAATAGACTCGCAAGGAGCGATGCCCGGCGGATTCCGGATCGGTCTTGGGAGCGATTCCAACCGAACCACCACCGCCATAGTTTCGGTTCGAGTTCGATCGCAACCGAAACGGCCACGCTTGAGCAGGGTTCGCAAATACCAGCAGGCAGCTGGACAAAAGAAGGACAGAGATGCAAACTCGTGATTGCATAGCATCACCTCGTACGCCGAATGCCAAGGGTTACCGAACAACCTGGGTGCGTCGGGATCCGAGGAGGTCCACGGTCCGCACACCCTACGAAAAAGGCTTCCAGGAGTGATAATCAAGGAGGCCTGGGAAGGATTTAACGGCCAAATTTTAGCGATTGACGGGGCGACTCGAAAGCGGCCGACAGGCATGCAAGCCGAATCTTTTCATTTTTCTGAAGATTTTTTTGCCGTCCATGCTTGAACTGGATTCCCTATCGAGGATCATTCTCCCCGTGAGGCGGGGCTACGTGTAAGATGAGGGGAAAGTCGTGCTGCTGAAGCTTCTATTGCTGTTTGTCTTCGTTCCGTTGGCCGAATTGGCGCTCCTGTTGTACTTGGCCGATGTTTTCAGTTGGCAGCATACGCTACTGCTCGTGATCGCAACCGGCGTGGTGGGAACGCTGTTGGCCCGATCCCAGGGATGGCGGACATGGGTGCGGATCCGGGACGAACTGGCGGCGGGCCAGATGCCGGCGGAATCGCTGCTGGACGCGGTGCTGATTTTCGTGGCCGGCGCGCTGCTGTTGACCCCCGGCGTGCTGACCGACGCCTTGGGGATTTCCCTGTTGATTCCGTGGTGCCGCCATCACTATCGTCGCCGAATGGTGGCATGGTTCAAGTCGCGATTCACGATCCGGACGGCGGGAACGGGAGCATGGAATTCGCCGCCCCCCCGCTCCGAAGTCATCGACTCGTATGTCGTCGGCCAGCAGGAGAAGGACGACACCGAATAACCGCGCGCAGGTTCTTCCCCTCCTGGGCGGAGCGACGCTTCACGCCTGCCCCTGCGGCTGGACGGCGAAGCCGCCGCAGCGTGGAAGCGCGCGGACCGGCCGCCCGCATTCATTCACCGCCGAGGGTGCCGAGCACGTCGCATTGCCTACGGGTTTGGGAGTCTGCCGCCCTCATCGGCTTGCAGGCCCGGAAACCGGCAAACGAATTCGGAAGACCGCTCCTTGCGGCGGTTGGTCCACGTCGATTCGACCGCCGTGTTCGGTGACGATTCGCCAGGACTTGGTCAATCCCAGGCCCAAGCCACGTCCCGCTTCGCGGCCGGAGAAATACGGATCGAACAGATGCCGCCGAACTTCCGGCGGAATGCCCGGCCCAGTATCGGCAACGGCGATCTCGGCCCATGCGCGACCGTCGGAATCGAGCGGAGCCGCAGCCGCGGCATGAACGGAGATCTCGATCCGCCCGCCCAGACGCAACGCCTCCAGCGAGTTCACGCACACGGCTTTCAACGCCACCGCCAGATGACCGGCGTCCGCCGAGACCGTCACGGCAAAGGCGGTGGGCAAGCGAACCAACTGGGTTTTTTGCTCCTCGGCTTCGACCGCCAATTCCGCCACCACCTGATCGGTCAGGGAAACCAGATCGACCGTCGAGATACTCAAGGCCGGAGGCCGCGCGAACAGCATCAGGTCGGCGATCAGTTCGTGCGCGCGAAAGGCTTGGGTATTGATCACCGCCAACTTGCGGCGTCGCTCCGGATCCTTCTCGTCCCGCAGCAACGTCTGGGCACGCGTCGAGATGTTGGCCAGTGGATTGTTGATCTCGTGGCTGGATCCGTAGGCGAATGCTTTTAGGGCCTCCAGTTTTTCCGTCTCCAGGGTTTCATCAAACCGCTCTTCGAGCTGGCGCAAGCGAGCCAGTTTTTGGATGATCGGCGGCACAAAGCCGCCGAAATCGGCTCGCGAGGCCAGCCAACGCTGCCGCACACGCGGCAGGGGTTCCCCGTTGGAGACAGGCTCGCTGGCTTTCGCAGCAGCCGGCGAGCCGTGATCGCCATCCTCCGCCGGAAGCAGATGCGCCACAGCTCGAACCACCGCGGCGGTGATCGGATCGCCAGGCGTCGGGGACGCGCAACGCCGCAGCCAATCCGCCAGCCAGCCCGGTAGACACGTTCTGTCGAGATGCAATACGGACGCTTCGGACTTCGGTCCGCACGCTGCGAGCCACCTGTCCGCGTTGTACAGCGAACCCAGCAGCATTGCCGACGGAGCCTGGCGTTCGCCCGCGAGCTTGGCCGCGAGCCGCGACACGTCCACAGACTGACCAGCCAATGCGGCCCAGTGTTGAAGCTCGCTCGGAGAGCAGGCTTGTGCAGTCGGCGAACTGCCCGCATCCCCACAGAGCACGTGCAGGCCATGTCCGGCCAGCCAGGAAGCGACATCCTGGAGATCGGCAGGCGGGCGAGTCTGCCAGAGTGGTGAGCGGCAGACGCTCCACAGCAACAGGGTTGGCTCGTCCGCCAACAATTCCGTGAATTGCGATTTCGCCTGCTCCAAGTCGCCGATCAACAGCCCGTCCAGCAGACGTGTAACGCCGTCGTCGGAAAGCGGCAACTGCCAAGAAAGTCGGTCGGCGGTGAGAGCAGGCAATCGAATCATAGGGACGGGCCGATCATGGGGACGGGCCGAAAATGAAACACGCGTGTCGGCCGCAACGGACCGCACGCGTGGTACACGAACCTTGCTTTGTGGCGGCGCCGCAGAGGACTCACGCCATCGCCGCTCGCTCGATCTCCAACAAATCGCATGCTCGATCCAACAGGCGGTCGACGTTGAACGGTTTGTGCATAAAGTCGTTCGCTCCCGCTTCTTTCAGTTCGGCGATTTTGTCCTGTTCGACCATTCCCGAAATGCAAATGATCTTGACGGCCTCCAACGTGTCGTCGCTGCGAATCCGCTGGCAGACCTCCTTGCCGTTGATATCCGGCAACATCACGTCGAGGACCACCAGATCCGGACGAAACTCGCGGACCAACATGCCCGCGTCAAAGCCGTTGTTCGCCGTGCGGACGTCGAAGCGGCCCTCTTTGTCGAACACATCCGAAAGCAATTCGACCAGTTCCTCGTCGTCGTCCACAATCAACACTTTGCGTTTGCCGCTTTCCAACGCGTCCGTGGGGATGCCATTGTCCCGCATGAACGCGAACAGTTGCTCCCTGGGAATGCGGCGGAATTTGCTGCCCGGCACTCGAAATCCCTTCAGCGACCCGTTGTCAAAGCAACGAATGATCGTCTGCTGAGAAACCTTACAAATCTTTGCCGCTTCGCCTGTCGTAAAAACCGTCTTCGTAGTCATGGCTCTCGTCAAATCCTTCCTAGTCGACTCAGCTAGCCTTGAGCGGCCTTGTCGAACAAAGCCCCGCGATATGCTTACTTAGCACGCCCCCCGTACCCGATCCATCCACTTGGCTTATCCGTTTCTTCCGAAATTGCCGAATTTGCCAACTGCGCAGATTATAACCTCCCCGCAAACCCCGTCAAGGTTGATCCATCTTGTGTAAGTACCTCATAGTCATGTACTTGCATCGACATTATCATTTCGACCCCGCGATTCTGGCATTCGGATTCTGCCGGCCAGGATTCTGAAGTGTGATGATTGACGCCTATTTTCCGGCGAGAGAGCGATACAGAATTGCCGATATCGCCAAAACACGGCGTGGGAATGGCAGTCGGGAGAACCCCCTGACGCAGGCTCCCCTGTTCGCCCTTTCCCTGTCCCATCGCCCATTGCCATCACTGCGGAGAGATGGCTTAATATCAAACGCCACAAGTACTTACGAACTTCTGCCGCCCGTTGCCCGCCTCGTTTCGACCGGATTGCGACGCTGCCGCTCGCCGAGGTGCAGTCGCGCGACATGGAGAGTTCGTGCTACGTGGCGAGACTATTTCTGTCCGCTGGCCCCAGCAACCCTTGATCGTTCGGGGGTGGGCCGTTACACTACGTCCTTTCGTAGCGTTGCGGAAGCTCTTGGGATTGTGGGTTTGGCCGTCAGGGCCAGGCCCTGGAGGTGATGACATTTGACTGGCACGAAAACGTTCATGGCCAAACCGGGTGAGGTCGAGCAGAAGTGGTGGTTGGTCGATGCGACCGACAAAGTTGTCGGGCGTTTGGCCAGCGACATTGCCACGATCCTGATGGGCAAACATCGGGCGACCTACACGCCGCATGTGGATACGGGAGATTACGTGATCGTAATCAACGCCGAGAAGGTCGTTTTTTCGGGGAACAAGTGGTCCGACAAGCGTTACACCTGGTACACGGGTCATACGGGCTTGCGCTCGGAAACAGCCGCCAAACGTTTGCAGCGGCACCCGGATCGGATTCTGCGGGAGGCGGTGCGGCGGATGCTTCCCAAGAACAACTTAGCGCGCAAGATGCTGGGTAAACTCAAGATCTACGCGGGCACGGAACATCAGCATCAGGCACAGCAACCGGAGCTGGTGGAACTGGCGATCAAGTAGGATTCCCAGTCCGCATTTCGCGTCTGCAGGTCAGACGCGGCTACGTGTTGAGGCATTTTTCACCGAATCGTAGGGAAAACATGGTCGCGGTAAAGACAGACAAGATCACGGGCGATGCATTGGGGACGGGGCGGCGCAAGACGGCGGTGGCGCGGGTGCGTGTGCGCGCTGGGAGCGGCAAGATCCTGATCAACAGCCGCCCGTTGGAAGATTTCTTTCACGTCGAAGGGGATCGCCGGGCGGTTCTCGACGTGCTGCACGCCACCGACAAGGTCGACAGCGTGGACGTCGTGATTCGCGTGAGCGGCGGCGGGCCGTCTGGACAGGCAGGCGCATGCCGGATGGGAATCGCGCGGGCGTTGATCAGCTACGACTCCGGACTGTTTCCGGTGTTGCGTGATGGCCATTTCCTGACGCGCGATTCGCGAATGAAGGAACGGAAGAAATACGGTTTGCACGGCGCTCGCCGGGGCGTTCAGTTCTCCAAACGGTAACGGTCCGTCTCACCAGACGCCTTCCAAACCCACGCGAATTCCCTGCGCCCAGAAATCGGTATCCTGCCATTCAAAGCGCGGACGCATCGCTCCCGAGAATGCTTCTTCGGGAGGGAGCAGGTCGGGATTGACGTCCAGGTCGATCGCATCGCCCGCACGCACGACTCGGCTCCAATAAAGGAAGTTGTAGCCGACTCGGGCGGACAAGCAGGATGTCAGCTGATATCCGAGACCGACGCCCAACTCGGGGATCATTGCAAACACCTGTCGGCGATGCGTGCCGATGTTGGTACGTTGGGCTAGAAGCCCCCCCGGAAAGACGCCATTGTCCGCAACCGATCCGGAAATCATCGTCTGGCCAGCGATCGTCACCGATTGTTCCACGCCGCCCAACGCCAGTTTTCCGAGGATATCCAGCTGCCATGGGCCACGGCGTCGCTGCCACGTCACACCCAAGTCGGCCCCGTGAAAGCTGTTTGCGGTATCAAATTCATCCAAGATGTCGAAACTGCCCTGTTCCGGCGCGGGAAGCAGTGACGTCAGATCTTCGCGGATTCGAATCCCTTCGCGCAGCCGCGCGTAACGATATCCGAGCAGCACATCCAAACGCGAGCTTCGAGCGATCACCGGCCCGCATGGATCGCATCCGCTGGCGCAATCGGACTCGCAGTACAACCGCCGCCGGAACCGCAAACCGGCACCCTGCAATTGGCTGTAGCTGTCCACGTCAACCGCTCCGGCCAAGAGGCCCGGGGAGGAAACGATTTCTGCATCCTCGCGTGCTGGGGGCGCAAAATCGCCGTTCTCATCCCGCGGGTTAATGTTAAAGAAAGGTCGAAACAGCCGCGGATTCCCGGCCACGTCGCTGGCCGCCCGGAAATGATCGGTCGCCTCCCCCAGCATCCAGTAGTCGCCCTCGACTCCCCAGCAATGACCAGCGTCCAGCCAACTGCCCAATCCGACACGAAAACCGGAACGAACCCCGTCCAAAATCGTCTCGTCACCGTACAAAATTCTGGTATCCGAGGCATCCAACGCCCCCGTCGCGCCGCTGGTGACAAGCGGCGGAATCTCCATGCCCTTGGTCCACCACAACAAATAGTCGGCTTCCCACCACAGCGATCCCAGCTGCAGTCCGCGACACGGTTCCAGAACGCGGCATCCCAAATCGGCCCCACCATCGTCCACCAGAAAGGCTTCTTCCTCGACCTCGAACTCCTCATTCGCTGCCACGGACGGTGCATGACGTCGCACTTGACCCGACGCCAACGAGGGCGATAGAACCAACAGCAGAAACATACACACCGCTGGCAGGATCATCGTTGTCAAGTTTCGCATGGTATTCGCTAGTCGAAATCGCATTTGAAAGGTCGAGTCCCCACGCAGGCGCACAGGGATTACGGGAACGCCACAATCGTTATCGACGCCGCAACCGAAAAACTTTCAAAAAACCTCTCAAGACATGCAAACGAAAAACATTGCCCATATACCCGAAATTGCCGATTCTTCGCAGAGTTTTACAAGCCGTGTTGGCAAACGTGACCAACTGCCGTGCAGGGCCAACAGGCAGGATGCGAATGGCAGAATCCTGCCAAGGCATTGTGCGTCACGAAAACTTGACGCGTACAGGTCATGGTGGGTGCGGCGTGATGTCGCATGATGCCAAATCTAGATTGCCACTATATATCCGCGATGCAGTCGGTATAATAAGAGGACCCACCGGAACAGTCTGCCACTCGACTGGCGCGACAACGGGGATTTCCCACCCAATCCCACCTTGTTATCGCTCCAACGATTCTTCCACCGAATCGTGTTCGGCTCGGACCTGCGGTCTGTTGGAAGAGACTCAACATCATGCAACCAAGAACTGGCGATTTCTATCTGTTCACCGTTCTGTGGTTTGGCGTCGGAGGATCGTTCGTAGCCTTGACCGGCATTTGGCTAGCGACACGATTTGGCTGCCGGGCTAGCCGCTTTTTTGGGGGTGCCTTGTTTTTGACGTTTTCCCTTCTCGCGGCCATTTTCTGGGCCCATGGCCAACCCGCAGGCTTCGTGCTGCCGCCGGTTGCTTTAGCGGTTGCTGGTTTGTTGGTCTTCGCGGCTCATCCAACCCTCCTCAGCTGGGGAACACGGGGACTCTCAAAGCCGGTTGTCGTCTGGGGGATTTTGTTGGCGATATGCCCAATTTTTTCCTTGGTCTACACCTATCGCATCAATCGGATCAATGCCTTACCGGCACTGCTGGTCAATCCAGGCCCAAGTACTCGAACGGACGCCAGCTTTCCGTGCGCTGTAACAGACCAGGGAAAGGAAATCGACCTTTTCCAGTTTGAGATCAACGATTCGCCGGTACTGCTCGACGAACTGTTGGTCGAAGGAGAGTACTTGACGCAAAAAGTAATTCGGGTTGCGGGCCCGGATGCCGCCTGCAACTGTCATGGCTGGGTTTTCACGGGCGGGCGATACGGCGTCGAGACGGAATACGTGGACGCGATTTTGGCGGACAATGGATACCTGGTAGTTCACGATGTTCAGGAAGGCGATGTGATCGTGTACCGTGACAACTTGGGGCGAGTGCGGCATACAGGCCTAGTTCGATTTGTGGGAACCGATGGCCTGATTCTCGTGGAAAGCAAATGGGGCCCGTTGGGCCTTTACCTGCACGCCCCGCAAGACCAACCGTACGGCGATCTGTTCGACTACTATCGCAGCACACGGCCCGGTCATGAACTGAAACTGGTTCCGGCCGCAGACCGTCGCCGCGATCCGGACGCGACGCGTTAACGACTGGTTCACGGCTTGTCACGATTCTCTGAAACATGCCTGCTTGTCTCATGCCTGACTGGCAAAATGGGCGGTGTTTAACGACTATCCGGAATATGCCGGGTACGTTTCCTTCTGTGCATTCTGGGGCGACTTTAGGACGAACAACGAATGTAAGCTTCGTGCCTTTTTTGCAGCCCTCGTCGTCCGTGCCACGTCTCGTGGCGGGGGCAGGTACGGCTGCCGGGGCACGTGTTTCGCGAGCGAGGTTTGGCCAAGCGAAGGCGGCGTCACCCAAGTCCTCGTGCGCGAACACCATTGGCCGTTGGATTTCCAGCGGCGTTGTTTCCGATTCCTGGAGGGAGTGGAGAGATGAGCAGAAACTGGTTTTGTGTCGCCGCCTCTTTCGTGCTGACGGTCCTGACGGGACTGCCCAGTTTCGGGGAAGGCGCTGGAGAGTACGTGATCTCGGACAGACGTCCCGCCGACCTGCAAGCGAGTGCGACGGTTTCCGAACACGAGGAAAGCGAGATCCAGGCTCGGGCGGTTACGTTCCGCTCGTGCGAGGATGCCTGTGAGACGAACGTGTGTGATCCGTGTTTGTCGGACGCGCCGCTGGAACTGATGTCGAGGACCGAAAGCGGGTTCAAGATCGGGGGCTGGGCTCAGGCGGGCTACAACACCAAGAGCGATGGGCGGTTCAACAACGTGCCCAACGCGCTGAACATCCATCAAGCGTATTTGTATGCCGAAAAAGCTGCGGACGGCCAGAATGGCTTGGACTGGGGCTTTCGCATGGACCTGATATATGGCGTCGATGGCGCCGACGCGCAGGCATTTGGCAGCAACCCTGGCAACTGGGACTTTCAGAACGGTTTCGATCACGGGATCTACTCTTGGGCTTTGCCCCAAGTCTACGCGGAACTGGCCGCGGGTGATCTGTCGGTCAAGCTTGGCCACTTCTACACGCTGATCGGCTACGAAGTTGTCACCGCCCCGGACAACTTTTTCTTCACCCATGCGTTCACGATGTACAACAGCGAGCCGTTTACGCACACGGGGGCATTAGCTTCTTACGCCGCCAGCGACAACGTGACGTTGTATGGCGGTTGGACGCTGGGCTGGGACACCGGTTTCGACGCCTATCGCGGCGGCAGCAACTTTCTGGGCGGGTTCGGCTATACTCTCACCGACGATATCGCCATGACCTATATCACCTGCTTTGGCGATCTTGGCTGGCGTGGGGAAGGCTACAACCACAGTCTGGTGTTCGACGTGACCTTGACCGACAAGCTGCAGTACGTGTTCCAGACGGACTTTGTGAGCACCAATACGGATGTCGGCTACAACGATGTTGGAATCAACCAGTATTTGTTCTACACGCTGAATGACCGTTGGAAGCTGGGCGGACGGGCCGAGTGGTGGAAGCGGGATGGCGAGTCGTTGTGGGAGGTGACTGCCGGTGTGAACTGGCTACCTCACCCGAACCTTGTCGTACGGCCCGAGGTCAAGTACAACGAGGGAGATGCCTTGTTGTCCCTCGGTCTGCCGGAAAACTCCGTGATCTTCGCGATCGACGCCGTCCTCACTTTTTGAACGCCTGATGCAAGCTGAAATCATTGCTCTTGGAGACGAACTGACCAGCGGCCAGCGACTGGATACGAACAGCCAGTGGCTCAGCCGGCAACTGGCCGAATGCGGAATCCAAGTGCTGTTTCACACCACGGCCGGCGACGACTTGGTCGCCGGCTGCGATGTGTTTCGCCACGCGATCCAACGGGCGGACGTGATCGTCAGCACCGGCGGCCTGGGCCCCACGGCGGACGACCTGGCGCGCGAGTGCATCGCCGCCGCGTGTGGCGTGGACCTGGTTCGCGACGAAGCGGTGGTGGAACTTATCCGAGCCCTGTTCGCCCGCCGGGGTCGCGAGATGCCCGAGCGAAACGCCGTCCAAGCGATGTTCCCGCGCGGCAGCCAGCCGATTCCCAATCCGCACGGCACGGCGCCGGGGATCGAGATCCAAGTGCCTCGTAGCGGGCAGCCCCCGGCTCGGATTTTCGCCCTGCCGGGCGTGCCCGCCGAGATGCGCGAGATGTGGACGGTGACGGTCCGGAACTCGTTGGCCGCTCTGACCGGTCACGACCGCCGCGTCATCCGGCATCGGGCGATCCATTGCTATGGCACGGGCGAAAGCGCGATCGAAGCCATGTTGCCCGACTTGATCCGCCGCGGCCGCGTGCCATCGGTCGGGATTACGGCCAGCCAAGCGACGATTTCACTGCGGATCACAGCCGAGGGACCAACCTCCGAAGCGTGCGCCGCCGCCATGCAACCGACCGCGGACACGATCTATCAATGCCTGGGCGATCTCGTCTTTGGCGAGGACGGCGACACGCTGCAGGACGTCGTCGTTCGCCTGTTGGCCGATCGCGGGCAAACGCTCTCCAGCGTCGAATGTGGTTCCGGCGGCACGCTGGCCCAGTGGCTCAGTGCCGCAGACCCCGACGGCCGCGTGTATCGAGGCGGCTGGGTGCTGCGCGATCCCGTTTCCATCGCCGCGGTGTTGGAAAATGCCGGCCGAGTCACCGAATCGCAATTGCCGTTGACGAAAACTTTCGTACAGACGCTCGCGACAAACTGTCGAACGAGCTTTCAGACCGATTACGCCCTGGCCTTGGGGCCGTTCCCGCCGCACGGCGAATCGGCCTCCGGTCCGCCGCCGGTGTTCATCGCAGTGGCTGGCCGAGCAGCCGTCCACGGTCACGCCACGCCCTACGCCGGCCACCCGGACATGCTGCTGGCACGGACGGTCAAGGAAGCATTGAACTGTCTGCGTTTGCAGCTGCAGGGCGGCGCTTCGAGGTGAGGGGCAAGGCGTTTCGTAGGACAAGCCTGCCAGCCTGTCTCGCTGCGTTCTTGGGGGACAAGTCGCCAACCTGTCCTACGTCGGCTTGAACCGCAGTTGCGTGAACTCGCGAACGCGGCCGGAAATGGCTGGCTCGACGGGCAGACGTTCCATGCTGCTGGCGCCGTAGAAACCGACGACGCCTTCGGTGTTATCCAGGATGTATTGGGCATCGGCGGGGTCTGCGATCGGGCCGCCGTGACACAGTACCAGGATCTCCGGGTTGACACGTTTGGCCGCGTCGTGCATCGCTTGAACGCTCCGCGCCGACTCGTCCAGGGTCAGCGCCGTCTCGGCGCCGATCAAGCCCTTGGTGGTCAGGCCCATGTGCGGAATCAGGATGTCCGCACCAGCCCCGGCCATCGCGGCGGCTTCGTCGGGATCAAAGCAGTAGGGCGTGGTCAACAAGTTCATTTCGTGCGCCGTGCGGATCATGTCCACTTCGAGTCCGAACCCCATGCCGGTCTCTTCGAGGTTTTGACGCATCTTGCCGTCGAACAGACCGACCGTGGGAAAGTTCTGGACACCGGAAAACCCGGCCGCGTCCACGTCGCGCAGGAACAGTTTCATCAGCCGGAACGGATCCGTGCCGCAAACGCCGGCCAGTACGGGCGTCCGTGGGACTACCGGAATCACTTCCCGCGCCATCTCCATCACGATCGCGTTGGCGTCGCCGTAGGGCAGCAAGCCGGACAGCGAGCCGCGGCCGGCCATGCGGAAGCGGCCCGAGTTGTAGATCACCAGCAGGTCGATGCCGCCCGCTTCGGACATCTTGGCACTGATCCCCGTGCCGGCTCCGCCGCCGATGATCGGTTTGCCGGCCGCCACCTTGGCCCGAAGCTTTTCCAGAATTGCTGCGCGTGAAAACAATGCCATGACCTTGCTCCTCTCGAATGTATTTGTGGTTTGTTGAAATGGCCTTTCGCCAACCGGAAACAAGCCCCTCTTGTACGAAGGCCCTGACGAGCCGTTCTGGCAAGAGGGAGCCTGGCCCAATACGGTTCAGCCCGACGGCAGAGCGGACCAGGCCGCCGCCAATCAGCTCACCATGCAATTCCACCCAAATCGGTGGCTCCGGTCCAGCGTTTAGTTCGGGCGTAATTGCCCGACGACCAATTGGCGCCTCGCCAGACAACAGCACGCTTTTCCTCTCCCGTCGTATGGCGACACGAGCGCTAATGATTCGGTTCCGATCGCCGCGATCGGTGTGGGAAACGACCAGCAGGCGGCCCATCAGCCAACCATCACGCCGGACCGTACCCGCCGCTCTGGTCCATCCGCTTGAGGTTCGGTGGAGTCCGCACCACGGCGCGCCAAGTCGGCAGCAAAATGTTCGAGGGCAGCCGCGAACTCCATGTCCTCGATCTCCCACAGTGAATGCCCCGTTTCGTCCTCGCCCAGCAGGCCGATGGTCGCGAGGATCTGCCCGAATCGCATTTCCGGGCATCGCTCACGCACCTGGGCAAGCCGCTCGAGAACAACGGCCGTCCAATCAGTCGTCTTCATAGCGTATCCCCTATCCGCCGGTCCTGGGCGTGCGGTCGCTGCAGCTTGCCGATGACCTCGGCCCGGATGGTAATTCCCGGCAACAGTTTCGCGACTCGCGTCGCGCCGTCCACCAGCTCCAAAACGCCGTCGGAGCCCTCGTAGGCGAGCACCGGCGGCATGCCGATCACGGACGTTCCGTACTTGGCGATCTGGCGCTGGAGCTTGTATGGGTCGGCGCCGCGCGCACGAGACGACGGCAACCGCAACTCAGCGGGATCGACATCTCGGAAGTCTGCTGCCATGCTGTCAAAGTACCATACGCCATGCCAACGGACAAGAGCCGCGTGAAGCACCTTCCAGTACTTAAACGAAGCCCTCTCAAGCGTGGAGGGCATTCCTCGCGTCGTTCTCGACGGGACGATCGAACACACCGCCGCTCGGTTGCAATCGATGTCTATGTAGTAAACACACGTTTACTTTATGAAGCGTGGGTCGGGTTCGCGGATACGGCGTTGGCACGTTGCCAAAGCCCTCCGCGGGCCGACGGATCCCGCATGTCGATGGAGGACATGCTCTGACTCAGGTCAATCCTGCACAGGTGCAGGAAGCCGGCAAGTCCAAGCTGTTGGACCAGGCGCGTCAGTGCTTCTTTCCCGGGCCGACGCGGCCTTCGGGCAGATACAGCATGCAACCACAGCACTTGCAGAAGATCGGTTTGGACAGGTACAGTTGGTTCATGATCTGGGTGGTGAGCGTCGTGTTGCAGCCGCCGCAGGACTCGCCGTCGACGGGCGCCAATCCCTCCTCACCGCGCGCCTTGACGATCCGTTCGTACTCGGACTTGAATTCCGGCGGCAAGACGGCTTCGGCGTGCTTCAATTCATCCTTGACACGGGCCAATTCGCCATGCAGCGTGGCCTGGTCGCGCGCCACTCGCTCTTCGGCATGCTGCAACTCCTCGCGGACGCGGCCCAGTTTGTGTTCGGCGTCATGCACGTGTTTCTGCAGTTCGTCGAGTCTTTCCAGCCGGTCGAGGATCTCATCCTCCAGCACGGCATTGGCCGCCAGGTCAGCGGCGATTTGGTCCTTGAATGCGGTGAATTCGGTGTTGCTCTGCGCCTCGTTCAGCTTTCGCTGCAAGTCGGCGATCTTGGCTTCGCGCTGGCGGAGGCTGAGCTGCTTGTCGTCGGCTTCCATCCGCGTGCGTTTCGCGGCTTCTTTGGCTTCCGCTAGTTCTTTTTCCGTATGCTCGACGGCTTGATGCCCGATGCGGACCTGGCGAGGTCCTTTTTGCATGCGATCTTTCAGATCGGTTAACTGACGATGGATACGGTGCAACTCGCGAAGCACTTCAGCAGATACTTGCATGAGAATCGACTCCTAGTACGGTGTGGGGCGGCAAATGCCAGGCTCAGACGTACAGAATTCAATTTTGCCGGGCAAGCCATGATCCACATGGTACAGTCGATACCCGGCAAAATTGAATTCTGTACGTCTGAGCCCAGAACGGGGTACGGTCAAGAAAACAAAAAAGCCGCTGATCGTTCGACCAGCGGCTGGGGTTAGCTCGGGACGGGCGAGGCGCTCAGGCGACACCACGCAGGAAGCCCGCCAACTGTTGGCTGCGGACCGGGTGCTGCAGCTTGCGAACCGCCTTGGCTTCGATCTGCCGCACCCGCTCGCGGGTGACCTTGAAGATCCGGCCGACTTCCTCCAGGGTGTAGGTATAGCCGTCGCCCAAGCCGTAGCGGAGGCGGATAATCTCCCGTTCGCGGTACGTGAGCGTCTTGAGCAGGGCTTCGATTTTTTGCCGCAACAGGCCGTTGTTGGCGTTGCGGACCGGGTTGTCGGACTGTACATCTTCAATCAATTCACCGAAACTGCAATCTTCGCCATCGCCCACCGGCCGGTCCAGGCTGACAGGATGCCGGCCGATGTCGAGAACGCGTTTTACTTCTTCGACGTCCAAACCCGCCCGGGCGGCGACTTCCTCTGTTGTCGGTTCTCGATGCAGTTCTTGCAAGAGCCTCTTTTCAATATTTCTCAGTTTTGACAACACGTCGATCATGTGGACCGGGATGCGGATGGTCCGCGCCTGGTCGGCAATCGCCCGTGTGATCGCTTGGCGAATCCACCAAGTGGCGTACGTCGAGAACTTGAATCCGCGGCGGTACTCGAATTTGTCCACGGCCCGCATCAGACCCGTATTGCCCTCCTGGATCAGATCCAGGAAACTCAGGCCTCGGTTGCGATACTTTTTGGCGATCGAGACGACCAGCCGCAAGTTGCCGCTGGACAGCTCTCGCTTGACCGCCTCGTAATCGGCGAATTGCTGCCGAATCGAGTCGACTCGGCGCCGCAGGCTTTGCGGGCTCTCTTGCGTCAACTGCATCAGGTCGTGCAATTCGTGGCGAAGATTGGCCCGCTCGTCTTTGAATCGGGAATCGCTGCCGATTTCGTGCAGCCGCTGACGGATTTCCTCCATCCGCTCGACAAAATCGGCCAACTGCTGGATCAACGGCTGGACGCGGCGGGTCCGCAGGCTGAGTTCTTCGACCAATTGCAGGCATTTGCGGCGGCGACGGAGAAAGGCCCCACGGACCTGCTCGCGGACTTCGGACGGAGTCGACTTGCGGATCAGAATCTCGAAATCCTGGCGATTGCGATCCAACAAGTTCTCCAAGGTCCGCAGATTGTGAGGCATGCGGGCCTGGATCTGCTCCTTGGTCAGCCGCTCGGTCAGCGAGACCTTGATCGTGCGATCGAACGGCAGTTCGCCCTTGAATACTTTCTTCAGCGTATCTACGGTCTTGCGCATGGCAAAGTCGCAGGCGAGTACGCTGCGGCGAAACTCGCGGCGCGTGCGTTCGATCCGCGTGGCCAAGGCAACTTCTTCCTCGCGAGACAGCAGCGGGATCTCGGCCATTTGGCTGAGATACATGCGGATCGGATCGTCCGTCAGCTTGGGAAGATCTGCGGCCGCGATGGGAATCGCGGACGTTGCGGCCCGAATCTCCGGCTGGACAACAGGCGATAACGGCTCGACGGGCGATGTCGGCTCGACGATGGGCGATGCCGTTTCGGCAACGGGCAGCTGCGGGGCTGCGGCAGCCTCCCGAAACTCGGTGGTTTGCTTCGGCGGCTCCTCGACCAATTCGATCTGCTCGGCTTTCAACGTCAACAGCAGTTCCTCGAACTGGTCGATGTTGAAATCATCTTCCGGGAGAAACTTGTTGACCTCGTCGTAGGTCACATAGCCGAGGGTTCTCCCTTTTTCGATCAGGTCCTGCAATTCTTGATTCACGACTTCCTGTTTCACTTGGTCCACGATCCCCTCCTGCGCGTTCTTGCGCTTGTACGGATACCTATGCGGGTTCAGTACCTACCCTTCCTTGGGCGCGGAAATACCGTGCCGGCTTCGTTCCTGGGCGATCAAGTTTTGCAGAACGTCGAGTTCCTCTTGATCGTCCAGGCGCTTCTCTTGCAGAGCCACCAGCTGTTGCCGGCGGTCTCTGGTCATCGTGGCGTAGCGGAAGATGTCGATTAGCCCCTGCAATCTGTCGCGCGAATGGGTCTGCGCGGCGGCTGCTTTCGCGTGGGCTCGCTCATCCAACTCCACCCAGATATTCTTCAGACCCGGGTCGTCCAGCGCCGTTAGCACGTTGCCGAAATCCGGCGTGCCGCCCGTGTCGTAAATGCCGTGGATTGTACGGTAAATGATCCTTACGGGTTCTGATTTTAGTTGCCCGACCTCGATTTCGCGAAGGGCCAATTCCGCCAATTCGGGATGAACGGTCAGGATTTCCAATAATTCGATTTCCCCCGCGTCGAAGTCGCGGAGTTTGGGTCGAGCCGGCGGTTTGGTGGACGGCGCCGCACGATCCGCGTTTACCGCCGCCGTTCGCGGCTGGTGCTTGCGCCGCAGTTCGCCGATGCGCGACTGCAATTCGTGCTCGGGCAGGCCGAACTGACGCGCCAGCCGGGCCAGTAACTGCTGTTCCCGAAGTCGCGTGTTCGCCGGTGCGCCGGGCATCCCGGCGACTTGCGCCGGCGCTTTGGCGATGGTGGATAAAATGTCCTCCAGCGCTTGATTGGCCTTGTGCGTTTCTCGCAACAGATCGATCCCCCGCGTTGCCGCGCGCGTCTTGTGCTCCAAGGCGTCGATGGCGCCGTCGAGCATTTCCCGAAACGGCTCCGGGCCACGCTCCAGAAGGAAATCGCAGGGATCCAGTCCCTCGGGCAACGTCAAGATTCGTAAGTCGATTTGGGCGCCGATGAACAATTCCAGAATCTCGTTGGTCCGCCGCTGTCCGGCTTCGTCGCCGTCCAGCACCAGGATCACACGGTCGACAAACCGCCGCAGCAGCTGGATGTGCCGCGGTCCCAGGGCGGTGCCCAGTACAGCCACGACGTGATCCAGCCCCACCTGATGAGCCATCATTACGTCCGTATAGCCTTCGACGACGACGACTTCCTTCTCGCCCTCCCGCAGCTTCGCGATCCGTTCGCGGGCCAGATCCAAGGCGTAGAGGTTGTCGCTCTTAGAAAACAGTTTGGTTTCCGGGGAATTGACGTACTTGGCCGGGTTGTCGCCGGCGGCGCCAGGCAGAATCCGGCCGCCAAAGGCAATCGTGCGGCCTTGGACGTCGCGGATCGGGAAAATCAACCGTCCGCGAAAGCGATCGTAGTATCGGCCGCTGTTGGAGCTTCGACCGCACAGGCCGGCCGCTTCGAGGACTTGCGGCGAGAATCCCCTCCCACCACGGGCGCGGTCCAATAACCACTGCCAACTGTCGGGCGAGAATCCCAAGCCAAACCGCTGGACGCTGGCGTCTGTCAGACGCCGTTGTTCGACGTACCGGCGGGCTTCTTCCGCCTCGGGGGCCTGCTGCAAGCACTGCTGGAATTGCTCGGCCGCCCACTGCAACGCCTGGTACAGCGTCTTCTTGTCCTGCGGGCTGCCGGGAGCCACGTTTTGCGTTGCCGTCGGCCGCAAGCTGATCCCAGCCCGCTCGGCTAACATCTCCAAGGCTTCGCGAAATCCGATTTTCTCGTGCTGCATCAGAAAGCTGAACACGTCGCCACCGACGTCGCAGACCCAACATTTCCAGGACTGGCGCTCGGGATTGACCTGCAAGCTGGGGCGAGCATCGTCGTGCCAAGGACATTGGCCGACGTAGATCCTGCCTTGTCGGCGCAACGGCAAGTAGCGTCCGACCAAATCGACAATCTCTGTCGCTTGGCGAACTTGTTCCTTGACGTCCTGGTCAAGCACGGGTGTGAACGACACCGGACAGTCCTATGGCGTTGGGCCTGCGGGAAGGAAAGGGGGGGCCGCGGCCAGAGTGTCACTTCCCTGGTGGTTGTTTGGTTACCGCCGACATCTGGGTCGACGTTGACGGTGCCGTGCCCTCCTTAGCACGGCGGCGAATTATACTGATCGCGCCCCGGTGGGTCAACATCGAGTTTTTTTCCGCTCAGTACGCGATCTTCGCCTGGGGCAAGGCCTTTTTCAGTTCCGCCAAGCCTTCCAGGGTGATCCCGGTCTTGGCGATGTCCAGTTCCCTCAATTGCGTAAAACGCGCCAAATGCGGCACGGCGACGTCGTCGATCGGCACGCCGCGCAGTTCCAATCGCACCAGCTTGCTCAGCGCCGTCAAATCGGACAGGGCGGCCGCGGAGATTTTCACGTCGCGCAAGATCAAGCTCCGCAGTCCGCTCAGTTCCCCAAGCGCCCGCATTCCCGCGTCGGTCAGCGGCGTGGCCATCACGTTCAAGGACGTCAAACTGGGCAAGGCTTTCAGATGCGTCAGCCCCTCGGCGCTGACCGGCGTGCCGCCCAGGTCGAGCGACTCCAACCGCGTCATGCCCTGCAGATGCACCAAGCCGCTACCGCCGATGGCCAGCCGGCGGAGGTCCAGTCGCCGCAGCTTTGTCAGCCCGGCCAAATGCTCCAAACCCGCGTCGGTGACTTGAAAGGCTTGGGCCAGGGACAGGTCTTCCAGTTCGGTCAACTTGCCGACGAATTCCAACCCGTCGTCGCTGACCGCCAACGAATCCTTGATAGCCAGCGTGCGCAGCTGGTCCATTCCCACAAGATATTCCAAACCGCTATCGCTGATCCCCCGGCTGCGGATGCGAAGTGTGTGCAGTTGCTTCATGCCGGCGACCAGCTCCAGTCCGCCATCGCCGATCAAGTCGCTGCCTTCGAGATCCAGCGTGCGGAGGTTCTCCAGTTGGGAGATGGAGTACAAGCCGCCGTCGCTGATATAGCTGTCGGTTAGCACCAGATGTTCCAACCGCGGCAGATCCTTGAAATACCCGGCCGCCGCATCGGACATCCGCGTCAAGCGGTGCAGTCGCAGCGTCTGGAGGTTCGCTAGTCCCATCAGCGTGCGAACGCCCGCGTCGGTTACCCCGACGGTATCCAGCCCCAAAGAGGTCAAGCCGGTCATACGAACCAGGTGCGGCATCGACGCGTCCGTGATCTCCGCCCCCTTCAATTGCAACTGCTGGAGATGCGGCAGTTCGGCCAGCTGTTCGACATCGGCGTCCGTGAGACTGGCAGCCACCAGGTCGAGCGCGACCAGCCGCCCTTGCTCGTCGAACTCCGTCCGGCCGCCCCATTGCCGGATTCGTTCCAGCAGCGGCGCAAAAGCCTGTGCATCGCCCGCGGGTGCAGCGCCCGCGGCGCCGGGCAGCGCATCCACCGGCACTTCTGCGGCTTCGCCTGGCACGTGTTCCGGCTCTTGCGGCGCCGCGTCTTGACGCGACGGCGCCATCGGGCAGCCCGCGGCGACGACCAGCAAACATCCGAAACACCAGAATCTCAAGCCTAGGCTCATGTCGTCAAACTCCTCTCTGTCGTTGCTCGCTTTGGGGCGGTTTACCCCGCACGCGGTTGAGTCACCTTCCCCCGGGCAAGCGGCGCGTTGACTTGATCGTGGGCCAGGCGTCCAGCCTGTTGGAATTACCTCGTCACAACCGACTAGACCGCGCGGTCTTCCGAATCGACAAACTGGAAGCCAGAACTCCCGACATGGCGATCTGCCCAGATGAGCGGTTGTCTGCCGTTCAGCCGGATGCCACCGAGTTCACCTCGGCAGAGTTTCACCCTCCGCCTCGAAACGCGATCGCCCGACATCCCATCCTTTCCCCGCCGACGGCGTCGCCGCCGGCGGCGGGAAAGGTGTTTTGTGTCGGTTTTTTCTGGGCGGAGGCTTTAGCGTCCGACGGGCTGCACCGAGGTGCTCTTGGTCGGTTTCAGCCGCAGGTCGGGGACGTCGGGCACCTGGACGCCGCGAACGCGCAGCGAATGGGCCAGCGCGGGCTTGTCGTCCTCGGCGGCTGCGGCCAACGCCGCTTGGAGGGCGGCGGTCGCCTTGTCTCCGGGCAGACGTTCCAGCGTCATCCGCGCGTCCTCGTGCAACTCGCGATTGGCCAACAGGGCGGCAACCGGCGGGACGGCCTCCTCGCCGGCGATCTGCCAGGTCATCCAGAGCACGTCGCGGCGCAGTTGCAGCGGCTGGGAATCATCCAGCAGCTTGAGCAGTTCCGCCGCTACGGCTTTCGCTTCGCCCTCCGCGCCGGGACGTCCGGCGTGATAGACGACGTTCTGAATCGCCCGCTGAGCCGCTCGCGCGATCTCCAGCTCGCCGCTGGCCGCAATTTTGGCCAACGGCAGCACGGCCGGGGCTCCGACCGCGCCGGCGTTATCGCGGGCAGCGGCGCGCACCGCGTCGTCTGCACCTTGGATGTTGTTGACAAGCAGTTCAAGTGTTAGAGGTTCCATAGGAAGATTCCTTTTTGATTTCGTGATGATCGGAAAGGGGGCAACTACAGGGTGTACGGATATCGTTGGGGCCGTCCCATCAGACGCCGCGCCTGATCGTCGCCGACGATTTCGCGTTTGCTGTGGTCCCACTGGAGCTTGCGTCCCAGCAGGAACGAGAGGTTGCCCAACACGGTCAGGATGGCCACGTCGGCACTGGCTTCGACGTTCATGATCGTCTTCTTGCCGGTCTTGATGCCCACGAACCAATCCTCCATGTGACCGGGACTGCGGTACACGTCGATCGCACCGGGGCCGGGTTGCCAGTCGCGCGCCTTGCGCTCGGCCCACGTGCCGCCGTCGCCGCCCCAATGGGTGAAGGTTCCTTGGTCGCCGCGATACACGGCGCCGTAACCCGGACGGGAAATCCGGCCGCCCGGCTCGTCGCCCGTGCGTTCTTCCGGAGGCGCCGGCTCGCCCGGCTGGTTCCAAGTCAGTACCCAGTCGGGGTTCTTGAACGTGTACTTGACGCTGATCTTGACGGCCGAATCCCACAGCCCTCGCTGCGGGGCTTCGCCCGTCGCTTCGATCTCGACTGGTCCGGTGCCGTCGGCATTCATCCACCACATGGCGCAGCTCATCACGTGGGCGCCGCGATCGCGGATCTGACCGCCGCCCGATTCCATCAGCCAGCGGAACGTGCCGTGGCAGTAGCCGCGATTGAAAGGCCGCCAGCGGAGCGGGCCGAGCCAGGCGTCCCAATCCATTTCGGCTGGCGGATCGCTGTCGGGAGCAAACCCGCCCACCGGGCTGGGATAATGAAAGCAATCGACTTGCGTGACCCGGCCGATATTGCCGTTGGCCAGGTAGCGGTGCGCCAAGTAAGCCTCGGGCTGGCTGCGTCCCTGCGAGCCGACCTGAACCGCGATGCCGGCCTTGTTCGCGGCGGCAATCATCGCCTTGCCTTCTTCGACCGTACAGCAGGCGGGCTTCTCGACGTAAACGTGCTTGCCGCGCTCGGCCGCATGCACCGTCTGGACGCCGTGCCAGTGGTCGGGCGTGGCGATCACCACCGCATCGATATCCTTCCGATCGAGCACATAGCGATAATCGCGATAACAGTCCGCCTGTGGCCCGGCGGTGCGCGAAGCGTTCTGCAGCCGTTTGTCATCGACGTCGCACACGGCGGCGATATTCACCTCGCCGCGTTGCAGGCGGCGAACCATGTCGCCCAGGTGGTAACCGCCCATCCCGCCCACGCCGATATGGCCAAAGGTCAAGCGGTCGTTGGCGCCTGCTCGCCCCTCGGCGGCCAACACGCCGGAAGGAATCACGTACGGCGCAGCCACCGCTCCCACCGCCACGGCAGTGCCGGCGGTCTTCAGAAAGGTGCGGCGCGGGATGCCTGGAGTGTTCTTGCTCATGCTTTCACCTCTTCGCGTCCTACAACGGGAAACTTGGGTAATGGGGGAAAAACCATACGATAGCCGTCTGCCTGTCAGCATTCAAGCATGGGGACGGCAGAAAATGGCGGCCGAAAGCCACGCCAACAGAACGCAAAAAAGAATCGGATTCCTGAATCCAGCAGCGAATCCGCAGCGAATTAACTGTCACGCAAGCGACATGGGGTCGCGAGCGAGAACAACAAGTCGAACCACATTTCGTTAGGGAGTACCGATCATGAAGAGTTTCGTTTACGGTCTGTCGCTGGCTTTGGCTGCCAACCTGTTTGCCTTTTCCACGAGCCACGCGGGCGAATGCCCCGCCTGCCCTGCCTGCCCCGCGTCCGCCAAAGATATTGTGGACACGGCCGTTTCCGCAGAAAGCTTCAAGACGCTGGCAGCGGCCGTGACCGCAGCCGGACTGGTGGATACGCTGAAGAGCAAGGGGCCATTCACCGTGTTCGCACCGACGGATGAGGCCTTCGCCAAGCTGCCGAAGGGAACGGTGGAGGAGCTGGTGAAGCCGGAAAACAAGGACAAGCTGGTCGCCATCCTGACTTACCATGTCGTGCCCGGCAGCGTGATGGCGGCCGACGTCGTGAAGCTCTCGTCGGCCAAGACCGTCCAGGGCTCGAGCGTCAGCATCCAAGTTGTGGACGGCAAAGTCCAAGTGGACGGGGCGACGGTAACCAAGGCCGACATTAAAACCAGCAACGGGGTGATCCACGTCATTGACTCCGTAATCCTTCCCAAGTAAGGTGAGTACAGCTCACTAAGGGGCCTAGTGGGCCCCTTTTTTTTTGCGCCCCTTCGAACGTATGCGGAGTGGCGAGCGTTGGCGGAGTCAATTCTGGGACGAATAGCCGCGGGCGAGGCTCGAGCTGTTGAAGAGTGCCTTCAACGGTACCGCGGCTTAGTCTGGTCTTTGGCCCGCCGCCTCTCCGCCGATTTTGCCGACGCCGAGGATGCGGTTCAGGAAGTCTTCATCGAACTCTGGCGGAATGCCTCTCGATTTGACGCTTCGGTCGCTTCGGAGGCTACCTTCGTAACGATGGTTGCCCGGCGGCGTCTGATCGATCGGCGGCGCAAGCGAAGCCGCGGTTTGGATACGGTCCCGCTGGGCGACGATCCGCTGCCGGCTCCGGCAGACTCGACCGACGCGCTGGAGATCGACGAGGAAGCCGCCCGCGTCCGCCAGGCGATGCGACAACTGCGGCCCGAAGAGCAGCAGGTGATGCGGCTGTCGTTCGAGCAAGGACTGTCCCAGGGCGAAATCGCCAGCCTGGTCAACCTGCCCTTGGGAACCGTCAAGACGCACGCGCGGCGTGGGCTTGTGCGATTGCGAAATCTGCTTGGCGTCGCGCCGATTTCGATACGCGAGCGGGAACAACCTTCGGACCAACGAGGAACTTCATGAACGCCAACCATCAGGCTGCAGCCAGCATGATCCGCCATGGAGCCCGAGCTTTGGCGGCCTACGCCGCCCGCGATTTGCTGGAGACGCAACCGGGCGCGGGTACCCAGTTCGGGGCAGATGCCTTCCCGGTGTGGCAAGACTGGTTGGCCGCGCGGCTCGGTGAGTTGTCGTCCGCGGTCGCGGCCCGGCAACCGCGGCGGTTTACCGAAAACGCCCGCGAGGCCAAGGCGGTATTCGAGTCCCGCGGTGTCTCCTCCGATCACTTGCGGCTCGGCCTTGAATGCCTGCGAAATGTGCTGACGCGAGAACTGCCCGACGAGATGCAGGATGAGCCGGCGGACTATCTGCGTCAAGCCCTCGAGGAGTCCGCGGAATCGTCCGCCGACTTCGCGGCCTCGCTGTTGCCGGACACGCCTCACGGCCGGTTGGCGGCGGCCTATCTGCTGGCGGTGCTGGAAGGCGACCGGCAGCGAGCCGTTCAGCTGATTCTCGACGCAGCTCAGCACGTCGAGAGCGTCCGCGATCTGTATCTGCGAGTTCTCGTGCCGGCACAAGCCGAGATGGGCCGGATGTGGATTGCCAACGAGATCAACGTTGCCGAGGAACACCTCGCCACCGCCACAACCAAGATAGTGCTCTCGCGGCTTCGCCCCTATGCGACCTCCCAGGCGCCGTTGGGCAAGACTTTCGTTGTCGCGTCGGTGGCAGGAAACCAGCACGACCTGGGGCCCCAGATCGTAGCGGACTTCTTCGAGATGGACGGCTGGCAAGTCATTCCGCTGGGCGCCGACATGCCGGTCGCCGACCTCGTGCAAGCCGTGGAATTCTTTCATGCCGATCTGCTCGGACTGTCTGTGTCCGTAAGCAGCCAACTGGCTGTGCTGCAAGCGACGATTGCTGCGGTCCGCAACAGCCCGAGCGGCGGCTACGTAAAGATCCTGGTCGGCGGTCCCGCCCTGGCCCATTCCGGCGACCTGCCCCGCGAACTCGGCGCCGACGGCTATGCCGCCACCGCAGCCGAAGCGGTTGCGGTCGGGCGGCAACTGGTGGGGTTACCGGCGGCATGCGGTTAGGTTGGGCAAGTCAATTCCTGCCGCCCGTCGAGCCGGTCGTCGCCCCTGGGCCGAAAATAAACTCCGGGACGCATGGCTTCCTGCTAATTCTGGATCCGCCACCGCGTTCCCGCGGGCGTGTCGGTGACGGTCCGGTCGTCGATGTCGCCCAAGTTCATGGCGTGCTTGACTTCGTAACCGCGGCCTTCGAGATGGCGGCGGAGCACGTCGGCGAACACGACCCGGCGGCAGAGTCCCAGGTCCGGCGGCCCGTCCAAGCTGGGACCGCACGAATAGAGCGTGACTGTGTCCCCGTTTCTCCACCTGACGACGACAAGTTGTTTCACAAGTCGATCGCCTTGCCGGTGGCTCTTCAGTTCCCTTCCGCGGAGGCCCTTCGCCAAGCGGGGGCCCACGGCATCGCGCGCCATCTGAACCAGATCCACGTCAGTTTTCAAACGCGCACGATCGATCGCATCGTGGCTTGGGCCGGGACCGCCGCCGAGCCGTCGGAACTGACGCCGATGTACACTCGACAATGGCAACAACTCAACCAAGTTCGCCAACTGTGGGACGAACAGTTTGTGGCTGCCGAGCGAGAAATGGCCGGATTTCTCGTAAAAACGCCCTATCTTCTCTTGCTCAGCGTGACCGGCATCAACGTCGTCTCGGCCGCGAGGTTGGCTGGAGAAGCCGGACCGATCGAGCACTACGCCTCGGCGCGCGCCCTGAACGGACGAGCGGGCTTGTTCCCTTCGCGATACCAGAGTGATGAAGTTGATCACGCCGATCGCTCCCTCGTACGTCAGTGCAATCGTAAGCTGCGTGGCGCGGCGATCCTGGTGGCGGAAAACTTGATCAAATGCCATCCCTACTATCGTGGACTCTCGGAGTTGTGGAAGCAGCGGAAGGTCGATCCGCGCGACCGCCGTTGCCGAGTTGCCAACCGTGCCATGCGAATGGTCTATCAATTGGCAGCCAAGAAGCATCGTGGCCCTAAACACATCGGTGAATTGTTGATCCCCCTTCTCATACGACTTGGAGTTTCTATCGAAAATGCTGTAGAATCGAACACGTCCGAAGCTCGGAGTTCTGACTGACTTGTCGTGCTGCCAGGCATACTGACAACATCGCCTTGACCCCGAGGGTATCGGTCGTGTGTCGCCTCACTTCGCGTGATCCGGCACTCGCCGAGTCAGCCCGTCAAAAAAGCGTGATGCTCTGTCAGCGGTTCGAACGCCGGATGAGACAGTGTGGAGCTTCCGAGCTTCGGATATCTACCAGGGTGGCGAGAACGAACCACCGCAACTGACCGAGACCTGCCGGCAGCCTTCCAGCCACTGGACAACGAGCCCCAAAAAAACTACCCTCATTGTAGGTGCGCTCGACGTGCGCGCATCGTCAAGAACGCAAATCCGCCCATGACAGTGCTTTTTCAGCCTTCTTTTTCAGCCTTTTTCAGTACATGACCAAGGGGCACTATCACCGGGTAGTGGAGACCGCCGAGCGGTACTGAGGTTCGCAGCCACATCGCGACACGCGGTGAACGAGCCTACTGCAGTTTGACCGTCTGGCCGTCCATGCGGATGGCCAAGCGGAGCAACACCTCCAGTCCGGTCGTGGCGGAGACGAATTGTACCGAGCCGTCGACCATCCCTGCGAGAATGCCGCCCGGATGGGGTGACTGCAGGGGACGATTCATCCCGTCGCCGTTGGAGCCGGTCTCCTTGCAACCCGGCGCGCGGGTCGCGTTGGTGCCGATCACCGTCTTCAGATCGGTCGGCACGATAGCGGACGGTCGTAAAGTTCCAGTAATTTTCGTCCCAGACCACATTCGCCGTGCGGGGTTGCACGACCCGCGTCCGCCCGAATCCGAGTCCGGTCAACCAGCCACCCCGGGACGTGTTCTGCCACCATCCGGGATCGCCGTGGTACTTCGTCGAATTGGTGGCGTTGACGTTCCGCAGCCAGTCGGATTGCTCACTGACGATCATCGTGTTGGAGGTGCCGTCCGTACACTTGGCGATGTTCGTATGTTCCTTGGGCAGCAACATTCCACTGCTGGTCACGATACCGCCATCGCTGCCGGTACTCTCGACGTTCGGATTGGTAAAGACTCGCGTCCCTGCTGCGGGCAGGCCAAAGTTGGGATTGGCGTGTGCGTAGTGGGGACTGGCCGGATCGATATCGGTTCCGCCCGCAATCGCGACGTAGCTCGGGAGGCACACCGGCCCGGTCTGCGTGTGCATCACCGGCAACGGACTCGATGGACAGCGCATAAATTCGGGTGCGAATTTTTCCACCGCGAGGGCGACTTGAGCACACCCCGCGTCGGCCGGAAACTGATTGATTCCCTCACCGCCCTCCCAACGGAAGTGAGGGCGGACCGCCCCGGAGCGGTGCGTCGCCGCGAGCTTGTCGAGCATGTTCCTCTGCTCGATGAACGGGAAGATTCCGTACCACCAAGAGGGCCCCATGCGATTCGACGGCCCCGCGCCCCGGAGATTTGTCGCCGCTTGGGGAAAGACCTTGTAGGTGTCGTGGTAATTCTGCAAGGCCAAGGAGATGTTCTTCAAGTTGTTCAGGCATTGCGTCCGGCGTGCAGCTTCGCGCGCCGCCTGAATCGCCGGCAGGAGCAAAGCGACCAGGATCTCAATAATGGCGATGACCACCAGTAACTCAACCAGCGTAAAACCGCGTCGAAACGATCGTTTCCCCATCATGCTGTCCCTCCGAAAAAAGAACCGACAAATGCTTCGCCGTTACAAACCCACCCCCCCCCTTATACTAGCCGATCATGGCACGGGTGAAAATTGTTATTTTGCCGATTTTTATTATCGTTTTCACTACCACACGGTGGACGGAAGCTGCGTCCTGCAGACGCGATTCTGCCCAATCTTTTCCGCAAATCTCGCCAGGGCATCCGCCGCTTCGCGCCCCGCGACCGACAGCGAACCCCGGTGGAAACCCGATCCAGGCCGGCTTGCGATCGCTCGGTTGCTTCCGTATTTTGGGACCCGCGTGCAAGCTTGACTGGCATCTTCCGTGCTTCTGGCAGGAGACCTCCGATGTGGTGTTCCCGATTCGTGGTAGTGGCGGTGGTCTGGACGGTAATCGGTTGCGGGTGCGCAAAGGTCAATCCGGTGCCAGCCGAAGCCTCAGCGTCGGATCACGAGTTGAAGTTGGTGCTAGAGTATGCCGCCGAGACAGGCCGGCTCGGCAGTTCGTACGCCGAGACGCCCAATATCCTGGAAGAGATCAAGAAGACGAATCCCGCGCAAGCGGACGCGCTCCGCAAACAGTTGTCGGAACTGGAAAAGCTGAAGAAGCCGGAGGAGATCAAAGCCAAGGCCCAGGAGATCCTGGCCAGCCTCTAAGACTCGGCGGCGGTCCGCTGGGCGGCGCGGTACTGCTTGGGAGTCTGGCCCAACTGCTCGCGGAAAGTGCGGCATAGGCTCTGGATCGTTTGGAATCCAGTCAGATGGGCGATCGCGGCGATCTTCTCGTCCGTTTCTCGCAACCACTTCTTGGCGCGGGCAAGTCGCGTGTGGCGGAGTTCTTCCATCGGGGCGCGCACGTAGTGTTCGCGAAACGCTTTCTCCAGACCGCTCCGCGACATCGCGACGTGCTTGAGGAGATCGACCATGCGGATCGGCTGGTGGGAGTGGTCCCGGATGTACCGCAGGGCGGCCTGCACCTGCGGATGGTCCGTCGCCAGGCTGTCCGTGCTGCGGCGTTCGACGATTCCCGCCGGAGGAATGTACAACGGCGACGACGGGGCGGTCTCCCCGCGAATCAGGCGATCGAGCAGCGCCGCGCCTTCATAGCCGATTCGCTCCAGGTTGTTGTCGATGCTGGACAGCGGCACCCGCAGGCAATCGCAGATCATCTCGCTGTTATCCACGCCCAGCACCGCGACTTCGTCCGGGACCGCCAGATCCGCCGTGAAGCAGGCTTCTAGCACCTCGACCGCTTCGTTGTCCCGCGCGAACACGGCCAGCGGTTTGGCCAGCGCCGACAGGCGGCGGACGAGCCAGCGATGGCGTTGTTCGCGCGTATCGGGCCGCTGCTGCCGCTCCTGCTGCCAGGACAGAACGTGGCAATCGCGGCCCCGGGCTGCGATCGCGGCCCGGAAGTGGTCGCGCCGCCGTTGACTGACGCCTAGTTCCCAGCGATGCACAAACGCAAAGTGACGATAGCCGCGGTCGAGGAAATACTCGGCGGCCAGGCGGGCGATCGCCGCGTTGTCCATGGTCACGCGCGGCAACGCGATGTCCGGGCGGCTTTCCGCCAGGTCCACGATCGGCACCTTCAGACGCCACAGGCGAGGCCACATGTCCCGCCTCATGCCCAGCAGCGTCACGACTCCGTCACCCTTCCAGTGCTTGGGAATGGGATCATCGAAATCAAACGTCACATGCCAGTTGTGGTCGCGGGCGAAACGGGCTACTCCGCGGTGCATCTGCGGGTAGTACCAACCGAGCGCCAGCAGGATCTCGCGATGATCCGCGGTGGACAGGCGTCCGGCCGGGCTCGTCTTGGGCGTCGACGCTCCTCGGCGATGGCGGGTTCCTGAAGTCATTGGCCATCTCCGGCTAGTAGTGAAAACGATCATGATTTTATGCAAAATGTCAATTTGCGGCAATTGGCAGGTTCGTAAAATAGAGTGGAGACAGGCGGCGAAGGCCGGCTTCCCCGTGAAGCGTGGTCTTCTCGTGCGCCCCGCAGCAGCGTCCTTTACCTCGAGGTTCCGTGACCATGATCCGTAGCGTCCTGCTGACCGTCCTGCTGTTGCCACCGCTGACCGCGGCGCGAGGTGCCGACACCTCGGCCGCGAGCAGTCGCCCGAATATCCTGTTGATCGTCTCCGAGGACAACGGCCCGGAACTGGGCTGCTACGGCGATCCGTACGCGCGGACGCCGAACCTGGACCGACTTGCTGCCGAGGGGGTACGGTTCCAGCGGGCCTATGTCGCGCAGGCCGGTTGCAGCCAATCCCGCGCGAGTGTGCTGACGGGGCTGTATCCGCATCAGCACGGGCAGATCGGCTTGGCGACCTGGGGGTTCCGCTTGTACCGCGAAGATACGCCGAACGTCCCGCGCAGCCTGAAGGAGGTCGGTTACCGGACGGGGATTATCGGAAAACTGCACATCAACCCCGAATCGGCGTTTCCGTTCGACTTCCACGAAATCCCCGGTTCCAACTTCAACCGCAAGAACCTGGACGAGTATGCGAAACACGCCGCGGCCTTCATGCAAGCCGGCGAGCAGCCGTTCTTCCTCAGCGTCAACTACCCCGAGGCGCACGATCCCTGGCTGCGACAAGTGGCCGGTTTGCCGGAGCATCCGCAAACGGGCGCCGTGGTCAAGGCCATGCCCTACCAGGGCATCGACCCGCCGGAGATGCGCGAGATGGTTGCCGACTATTACAACTGCCTCAGCCGCCTCGACACACTGGTCGGCGATCTGCTGGCCACGCTGCAAGCCTCGGGCAAAGCCGAGAACACGCTCGTGATTTACTTCGGCGACCACGGCGCGGACATGCTCCGCGGCAAGCGCACCTGCTACGAGGGCGGCGTGCGCATCCCGCTGCTGGTGCGGTGGCCTGGACATGCCCAGCCGCAGGTGCGTGAGGAACTCGTCTCCACGGTAGATCTCATGCCTACCGTGCTCGCGGCGTGCGGCGCCGCGCCGGTGCCCGGCCTGCCGGGACGTCCGCTCCAGCCCTTGCTGGCCGGCGAGCCTGTCCTGTGGCGCACGCAGCTGTTCACCGAGTATCACACGCACGCCGCCGCGGCGAACTACCACCCGCAGCGGGCCGTCCGCACCGAGCGCTACAAACTCATCGAGAACCTCCTGCCGGACACCGTGAACCCGGACTACGCCGACACCTTCCGCAAGCTCGAAGGCGACGCCGCCGGCCGCGGCCAGGCGGATTTCCAGGGCGGGCTGCCCCGGGCCGTCGCCGGCGCCGCGCCCGAGGTCCGCGCCGCCTACGCCCTGATGAAGAAACCGCCGCGCTACGAGCTGTACGATCTGCAGGCCGACCCGTACGAGTTCCGCAACCTCGCCAACTCGCCCGACCACGCCGCCGCACTTGCCGAACTCAAGCAGGCGCTCGCCGCATGGCGCGAGGAGACGAAAGACCCCCTGCTCGATCCGGGAAACCTCCGGCGGCTGACCGCGGAAGTCACCTCCGTGCAATCCAAAGCCGCCGGCAAGGAACTCGGTTGGGGCTATCCCGATTACTTTTTTGGCCGAGAACCGGCGGTCAAGCGGGACGGCTCGCAGGCAACCGAGAAGCCGGTCAAGAAGAAGAAGAAAGAGCAACCGAAAGAATGAACGGACTGAACCAGAATGATGAAACCTGCCTTCCCCCTCCTCGTCGCCCTGCTGCTCATGCCGCTGGCCGCGTTGCCGGCTGCCGATGCGCCACGCCCGAATGTCCTCACGATCGTCGCGGACGATCTGAACGACTGGGTGGGCTGTCTGGGTGGACATCCGGACGTGAAAACGCCCAACATCGACCGGCTGGCCCAACGTGGGCTGCTGTTCGCCAACGCCCATTGCGCCGCGCCGGTCTGCAATCCCTCGCGAGTCGCCACGCTCACGGGCCGGCGTCCGAGCAGCAGCGGCGTCTATGGCAACGACACCGTCTGGCACGAGGTCCTTCCCGGGGTGGCGACGATCCCGCAGCACTTCAAGGCGCACGGCTATTTCGTCGCAGGCGGCGGCAAGGTGTATCATCACCCTCCCGGCTTCAATCGCCGCAGCGACTGGACGGAGTACTTTGACCAAGTCTTCGACAGTCACTACCAAACGCTCTGGGCCCGCGGCGGCGACATTAAAAGCTTCGCCTTCCCGGAGGGGTTCCCGCTGAACCAGTTGCCCAGCGTCAAGGCGCTGGCCAAGCCGCCGCAGAATCCCAACGAGTTCGACTGGGGGCCCTTCGACAGGTCCGATGACGAAATGGGCGATGCGAAGATGGTGCAATGGGCAGAGCAGTTGCTGCGGCAACCGCCGCCGCAGCCGTTCTTCCTGGCCGCGGGCATTTACCGGCCGCACCTGCCGTGGTACGCGCCGCGCAAGTATTTCGACATGTACCCGGCTGACCGCGTCACCCCGCCGCCGGTCAAGGAAGACGATCTCGACGACCTGCCCGCGGGCGGCCAAGCCATGGCCGCGGATCGCGCCGCCGATCTGGTGCTGGTGAAGCAGGCCGGGCAATACCAGCAGGTGCTGCAGGCGTATCTGGCCAATATCACGTTCTGCGACGCACTGGTCGGGCGCTTGCTGGACGCGCTGGACGCCAGTCCCGCCGCCCAGAACACGATCATTGTGTTCTGGTCCGACAACGGTTTTCATCTGGGCGAAAAGCAACACTTACACAAGTTCACCCTGTGGGATCGGTCCACGCGTCTGCCGCTGATCGTGGTCGCCCCCGGCGTGACGCGCGAGCCGAGCCGCACCGAGCGCCCGGTGAGCTTCGTGGACCTCTTCCCCACGTTGAACGAACTCTGCGGCCTGCCGCCCGTGCCGAATCTCGACGGCGTCAGCCTGGTCCCGTTGCTCAAAGACCCGCAGCGAGCCTGGAATCAACCCGCACTCACCACGCACGGCCTGGGCAACCACGCCCTGCGCAACGAGCGCTGGCGTTACATCCGCTATGCCGACGGGGGCGAAGAACTGTACGATCATCAAGACGATCCGCACGAGTGGACCAACCTCGCGGGTCAGCCGGAATTCGCCTCGGTGAAAGCGGAGCTGGCGAAATGGCTGCCAAGAACCGACGCGCCCAACCTGTCACCCAAGGCCAAACGCAAAAAAGAGAAAGCGACGGACTGACAACCCGATGACAGGAAGGAGTCACCAACCGCATGAACCAATCGACGCTGCTCCCGACGATTCTGCTGCTTGCCTTGCCGACGATGTTGACCGCGGCCGCCCCCGCGGAGCCTGGGATGGCCGCTGCCGCTTCGCCGCAGAACATGAATCCGGCGGACTGCCGGGGACTCCAGGCTTTCCTGGGAGCGCCCGTTTCGTGGCCCTTGCAGCAGCTGTGGAAGGGCCGGGGCGGTACGAGCATTGTCACGGCGCGGGACGGCACGGTCATCGCGTTCCAATCCATGGCCAGCAGCAAGATCCGCCGCAGTTCGGACGGCGGCCGGACCTGGGGCGAGGATCTCGAAATCGGTCCTGGCGCGACCTACGGCAACGCCGTGGTCGATGAAACCAGCGGCGATATCCTCTACGTGAACCCCGCGCAACAGTGGCTGTGGCGGAGCCGCGACCTGGGCCTGACCTGGGCGCGCGAGACGATTACCGTGCGCCCCGACGGATTTGGCCTCGTGCCCAATACTGTCTCCTCCATGCAGCCGGGGATTACGCTCCAGTTTGGACCGCACCAAGGCCGGTTGCTCATGCCCGGACGGATCCAGGGGCCGAAATATTCCAACGACGTCGAGTGGCGGCCGTATCATTACAGCACCGCGGTCTATAGCGACGACGGCGGAACGAACTGGCAGACCAGCCATCCGTTCCCAGTGCTCGGCACCGGCGAAGCGGCGCTGGCGGAGCTTTCCAACGGCAGCATCCTCTACAATTCCCGCGAGCACATGAGCCGGGGCAATCGGTTCATGGCCTGGAGTCATGACGGCGGCGCACTCTGGCTGGATGCCTATCGCAGCCCGGAACTCCCGGACGGCCCGCGCGGTTCGTCCTACGGCTGCATGGGCGGCATGATTCGCCTGCCGGTGGAAGGGCTGGACATCCTGCTCTACAGCAATCTCGACACGGATGCGGGGCGAATGCCCGAACGGGTGGGCGCAAGTATCACCAAGGAACGCGAGAAAATCACCGTCTGGGCCAGCTTCAATGGCGGCCAGACCTGGCCGGTGAAGCGGTTGATCTTCGATGGGCCAAGTGGCTACTCCAATCTCGCCGCGGGCCGCGCCGGGACGCCCAGCGCCGGGAGCATCTACCTCGTATTCGAGGGCGGTCCTGACGGTCGTCGCTCCGGCATCCAGGTCGCGGTGTTCAATCTGAGCTGGTTGTTGAACGGCCGCGAGCTTGCCGATCTGGGAAACCAACGCAGCGAACCCCAATGATGAGCACTTTTTTCTCCCTCTGTCGACCGCAGTGATAGGCGGGGCGACCACCAGGTCAGACAGGGCAACCGAAAACCGGTAGAAAGATGGCTGGCAAAATGAAAAAGAACGTCCTCCCCTCTGTTCCCTTGCTGTTTGTGCTGCCGTTTTCGGTAGCCAGCCACGCCCAGGACACGGCGCACCAAGGCGATGTCACCGACGTCACCGTCATCCGCCGGGTCGAGCAGCATCCCCAAGCGTGGAGGTTGTGGCAGCCTTTCGTCATTCAGGGTGAAAAGAAAAAGCAACTGGTCGTGGCCTTCGGCGCGATGGTCCATGGCAAGAAAGACATGGGCGACATTCTCGCCAGCGTGTCCAAGGACGACGGCCAGACCTGGGAAACGCCAGTCGTAATCTTCGATCACAACCAGCGGCAAGGCGCCATCCAATTCGCCTACGCCAACCCGGTGCTGTACCGCGCGCCGGGCCAGGATGTGATCTGGTGTTTCGCCATGCGCTGCCCGATCGCGTACGAGAACAGCGAGGAATCGCAACTGGCCGCCGCCTTCAGTGCCGACGGCGGGTGGTCGTGGACGCCGGTGGAGATGGCCATGCAGTACACCGGGCCCCTGATTCTCAACGCCGGAATTGTGGAGACCGAAATCCAGGGTCAGCGGCGGTTTCTGTTGCCGGCACACCGCAATACCCTGCAGAAGGACCCGCTGGGGTCGCGCGACCATTTCATCCTCAGCAGCAGCAGCCTGCTGGAATGGCGTCTGGAGGCGTTCATCCCGCAGCCCGAAAGCGGCAAGGTGTTTCTGCACGAGGGCAACGTCGCCCCGGGAGACGCGGCGGGCGAACTGAAGATTGTGATGCGCACCGCCAATTACGAGGACGACGCGCTCACGACCGATCCGCCGCGGGCCTATTCCAGCGTGAGCCGCGACGGCGGACGAACGTGGAGCGCGGCGGCGGAGGAGCCGGACTTGTACAACGCGAAATCCAAAGGCTTCTTCGGACGCGCGGCCGACGGTACGCACCTCTACGTGTATAACGACGGGCCCGCGCAGCGCGACAAGGCGCCGGGTTTCCCGCACGGCGGACGCACTTCGTTGCGTTACAAAACCAAGCCGCCCGGCGGCGCGTGGAGCGAGGAAAAGACCTTCTACGACGCGGGCATCAAGAACTCTTACCCCACGCTCATCGAGATTGCGCCCGGCGATTTCCGCGCTGTGTGGGACAGCGGCACCGCCGATACGGCCCGAACGCACATTCAATTCGGAAAGCTCAAGGTCAAGCCATGACACCCGCCGAACTGCGCAAACGCCTGCACTCGGATGAGACCAGCTTCGGCACGCTCATCGTTTCGCCGTCACCCCACTGGCCCGAGGTGGTGAAGACCTGCGGCCTCGACTTCGTGTTCCTCGACACCGAGCACATCGCGCTGGACCGCGCTCCGTTGAGTTGGATGTGCCAGACCTACGCGGCGCTGGGGCTGCCGCCGCTGGTGCGCATTCCCTCGCCGGACCCCTACGCGGCCACGATGGTGCTGGATGGCGGCGCCGCCGGGGTCATCGCGCCGTACGTGGAGTCCGTCGAGCAGGTGCAAGCCTTGCGCGGCGCGGTCAAACTGCGGCCCATCAAGGGACGCAAGCTCGCACAGCTGCTCGGCGGCGCCCCGGTCGAAGCGGAACTTGAGGCCTACATCAGCAAAGGGGCGGACGACCGGCTGCTGATCGTCAACATCGAGAGCGCGCCGGCCATGGCTGCGTTGGACGACATCCTGGCAGTTCCTGACCTGGACGGTGTGCTCATCGGTCCGCACGACTTGTCGTGCAGTCTCGGCCTGCCGGAGCGTTACGACCATCCCGACTTCTTGAACGCTTGTGAGACCATCTTTCGCAAGGCGCGGGCGGCGAGGCTGGGCGCGGGCATTCATTTCTGGGGCGAGATTGAGCAGCAGGTGCAGTTCCTCAAGCTCGGTGCGAACCTGCTCATCCACAGCGGCGACATCCTCTTGTTTCAGAAGCATCTGAAAGCCGAATTGCAGGCCGTCAAGCAGGCCACCGGACTGCTGACCGGCGCCCCGGTCCTGAGGACCGGAATGAACATTTGACCCGTCGCGACGAATGATACCGTCGGCGATCTGAGAATCTGGACGAATCATGAACGCTCTCTCACTCTGTACCGCCCTGCTCCTCGCGCCGCTGACCGCGCTGGGCGCTGGCGACGCTCCCAAACAGGAACCCAATGTCGTTTTCATCCTGGCCGACGATCAACGGTTCGATGAACTCGGTTGTACGGGCCATCCTTTGGTCAAGACGCCGAACATCGATCGGCTCGCGCGCGACGGAACGCTGTTCGAGAACTCGTTCGTCTCCTCGGCTTCATGCCTCCCGAATCGCACGAGCCTGCTCACCGGGCAGTGGGAGCGGCGGCATACGGTCGGCTGGAACAGCGGCAGCGCGCTCGCGGCAGAGCAGTGGGGCGATGTGTTGCCGATGGTGCTCAAACGCCATGGCTACACCGTCGCATATCTGGGCAAGAACCACACGCCGGGACTCCGGCATTGGGACTTTGATTACTACTACGGCAATCGGCTCGGCCACCTCGGTTTCTATCCGAAGGCGGCGCAACCCATCTTCGCCAACGCCGCCGCCGACACCCAGCCGGAGATTCTCGGCGAGGGCGCCGGAAATTTCCTGGAAGCCGACGCGCACTTTGTCGAGCGGGCCGGAGAGCGGGCCGGCGTCTTTCTTCGCGAGCGCTCCAAGGACAAACCGTTCTTCCTCTACGTTTGTTTCAATGTGCCTCACAGCGCCGGCACGCGCTCGATGCAGCAGCGGCCCACCGACGACGCGCTCTACCGCACGGCGTATCGCGACGTGGAGTCGCAGATGCCGCTGCCGCCTGGCTACCTCGCCGAGGCGGACGTGAAAACGCCGAAGCTGCCGCTCGACATCTACTCGGGGAAGCAAATCGCCAGCTACGACTACCGCCGCACACCCGAGGCATTGCGCGAGCAGCGCGTGCGCATCTGCCAGACGGTGACCGGCATTGACCGCGTGGTCGGACAGATTCTTGAGCAACTCAAACGGCTCGGCCAAGCGGACAACACCATCATCGTTTACAGCTCCGACAACGGCATCCTGCATGGCGAGCACGGCTACGGCGGCAAATGCCTGCTTTACGATCCCTCCATCCGTGTGCCACTCATCATCCACGATCCGCGCCTGCCCGCGGACCGGCAGGGACGACGCATGAAGGAACTCGTCGTGTCGCAGGACGTCGCGCCCACCCTCCTCGACCTTTGCGGCATCACGGCGCCCGCCACCATGCAGGGCCGGAGCCTGCGTCCGCTCCTGCGCGGCGAGCCGGTCGAGTGGCGGCGCGACTTCTTCTGCGAGAGTCTGATTCTGCTGCAGGATTACCCCGTGATCCAAGGTGTGCGCAGCTTGGACTGGAAGTACATCCGTTACTGGCCAAGCCAAAAGACCCCAGACGACTATCGCGAACTCCTGAACCTGGGGCTCAACGGCGAGTCGCCCGCCTACGAGGAACTCTTCCACCTGGCCGCCGATCCACTCGAACAAACCAACCTCGCGTCCGACCCGAAGCAGGCGGTACGGCTCCAAGCGATGCGCACCCGCTGCGTCGAGCTTCTGCGGGAAACCCGCGGCGACCCGCAGGCCCTCCCGACCATCCCCGTTGCCGAATGGGCGAGCGAGACGCCCGGCGGCTGGAAGGACGTATTGCCGCTGCTGTCAAGGAAAAACGCCGCCAAGGGCGAATAGGGAAAGGAAAGAGCGAACCCAATGAAACGAAGGTCATTTCTGCAATCATTGGCCGGCTTGGCCATCACGGGCGGCCTCGCGCGAACCTCCGAGGCTGCGGAGGCGACCAGCGTCCCGTCGTATCTGAAAAACTACGCGGACCGCTTCGCCACGGATCCGCGTGGCGCGGCCCGGCAATGGTTCCGCGAAGCGAAGTTCGGGTTGTTCCTGCACTACGGGCTGTACTCCCTGCTGCGCGGCCACGAGTGGGTCCAGTTGCGCGAGCGGATTCCGGTGGCCGAATACGCGAAGCTGAAGGACCGCTTCACGGCGGAGAAGTTCGACGCCGATTTCATCACCGATCTGGCCCTGGCGGCCGAGATGCGCTACGTGAACATCACCACGCGCCACCACGACAGCTTCTGCCTGTTCGCGACCCAGCAGACCGATTTCCACAGCGTCAACAGCCCCGCCAGGCGGGACCTCGTCGGCGAACTTGCAGACGCCTGCCGCAAGAAGGGGCTGGGCTTGTGCCTGTACTATTCGCATGGTCGTGACTGGCGGCATCCGCACGCGCCGAACAACGATTCGTGGCGCGGCAGCGCGCGGCCCAAGTACGACTCGCCGGACCCGGCCTACGCCTACGGCCAGGACCATGACTTGCAGAAATATCTGGATTTCATGACCGCCCAGATCACCGAACTGCTGACCAACTACGGCCCCATCGCCGCCATCTGGCTGGACGGCATCGCGGTCCCGCTGTCCGGCGACCGGACGAAGTTCAAGTGCCAGGAACTGTACGATCACATTCACCGGCTGCAGCCTCAGGTACTGGTTTCCTACAAGCAGGGGTTGCTCGATACCGAGGACTTCTTTGCGCCGGAACATAAGGCCGTGGACAATCCTTCCGGCAAACCGATGGAGATCTGCTCGACTCTGCAGGAGAAGAGCTGGGGCTATAACGCGCAGGCGCGGCACATCAGCACGGACGAGGCCTGGGCCAAACTCGTCGCGGCGTCCACGGCCGGCGCCAACCTGCTCCTCAACACCGGCCCGCTGCCCGATGGCTCCATCCCGCAGGAACACGTGCGGGTTCTGCATGAATTGGGACAACGCATCCGCGCCGAGGGCGGGCCCGCACCCGTCGAAGACGGTAACTGAAATCAAAAACACTCTTAGCTCCGGAGAACCCATGACAAACCGCAAGACCGAAGGACTCATCGCCGCTCCGTTTACGCCCCTGCGAGCGGACGGAACGCTCAACCTCGACGCCGTGGAACACTACGCCCGCTGGCTGCAGCGGAATCATGTGGTTGGAGCGTTCATCTGCGGCACGACCGGCGAATGCCTTTCGCTGACGCTCGACGAGCGGCGTCAACTCGCCGAGCGTTGGGTGACGACCGCTCCGGCCGGGCTGCGCGTCGTCGTGCATGTCGGCCACAACGCGCTGGCCGACAGCCAGGCACTGGCGGCGCACGCCCAGTCGATCGGTGCGGACAGCATCGCCTGCCTGGCGCCATTCTTCTTCAAGCCGGCTGGTGTCGAGGGGCTCGTCACGTGGTGCGAACAGGTCGCCGCCGCGGCGCCCAATCTGCCTTTCTACTACTACCACATGCCCTCGCTGACCGGCGTGCCGGCCAAGGTGGATGAGTTCCTGCGGCTCGCCAGCCAGCGCATCCCCACGTTGGCGGGCGTGAAATTCACGTTCGAGGATCTGGAAAATTACCGGCGCTGCCTCGATCACGGGCGGTTTGACGTGTTGTTCGGGCGGGACGAACTGCTGCTGTCCGCCGTCAAGTTGGGTGCGCGGGGCGCGGTCGGCAGCATCTATAACTACGCCGCTCCAGTCTATCACGCCCTCATCGCCGCCTACGAAAACGGCGACGCCGTCAAGGCGGCGGACCTGCAAGCGCTGGCCGTGCGGATGATCAAAGCCTTCCTCGAATGCGGCGCGCATCCCATCGCCGCATTCAAGTGGTTCATGAGCCAGGTGGCGGTCGAGTGCGGTCCGGTGCGGCTGCCGCTGGTCAATCCCACGCCCGAGCAGGTTGCCGCGCTGGAAACGAAACTCGAGGCGTCTGGGATCTTTGAGTGGGTGCAACGCCGTTCATCCACAACGGTTGAGGCCGGCGCATGATTCGCTCATTTCTGACCCTGCTGGCGGTGTTGGCGACGCCCGCCGCGCTTGACGCAGCCTCGACAGGCTCGCTTCAGTGGACTCCGCTTCCCGCGCTGCCCGATAACCTTGGTGTGGCCGGACCGTTCGTCGGCACGCACAACGGCGCGTTGCTCGTGGCCGGCGGCGCAAACTTCCCCGAGAAGTTGCCGTGGGAAGGCGGGACGAAGGTGTGGCACGACACGGTGTTCGTGCTGGAGAAACCGGACGCTGCGTGGAAGGTCGCCGGCAAACTGCCGCGTCCGCTCGGCTACGGCGCGTCGCTCAGCACGAAGGATGACTCACCCGTTGAACGTATACGCCTATGCGCCCATCGGACTGATTTCGTGCGTTGTGATCGGATGGCTGATCAGCCTGCCCGCGCCCGTGGCACCGGGAAGGATTGACGGCTTGACACTAAGGCTCGAAGCAACCACAAAGAAAACCCAGAAGAGGAACCAATGAGAACACTGGCCCTCCTTACGGCCCTGCTGCTCGCGCCGCTGGCGGCGTTCTCCGCCGCGGACACACTGAAGCCCGCCGCCAAACCCAACATCGTCTTCATCTACGCCGATGACTGGGGCTGGGGGGATTTGTCCTGCCACGGGCATCCCTGGCTGAAGACGCCGAATCTGGATAGGCTGGCTGGTGAGGGCACGGACTTTCAGCAGTTTAATGTGCTCAATCCGGTCTGCTCTCCGAGTCGCACCGCACTGATGACAGGACATTATCCGGCTCGTTACTCCATCCATCAGCACTTTGCGGCGCCGCAGCAAAATCAGGAGCGCAACATGCCCGACTGGCTCGACCCGAAGGCGCCGACGTTGGCGCGGTTCCTTCATCAGGTGGGTTATCGCACGGCGCATTTCGGCAAATGGCACCTAACGAACCGACAGACGAGCGGCGCGCCGCTGCCGCCAGCCTATGGTTACGACGAGGCGGCGGTGTTCAATGGTGGCGCGAGCTGGCCCTCGGCGAACCTGCACGGCTCGGCGGCGGACACGGCGGCCTTCATCCAAGCCAACAAGAGCAAGCCGTTCTTCATCAACGTATGGCTGCATGAGAGCCACACGCCTCATGTGCCCACCGCCGAGTCGATGGAAAAGTGGAAGCATCTCGATGAGCAGAAGCAGGTCTATGCCGCCGTCATCACCGATGGCGACAACGCGGTCGGCACCATCCTCGACGCCCTCAAGGATGCGGGCGTGGCGGACAACACCATCGTCCTTTTCTCCAGCGACAACGGCCCTGAATCCACGGCCCTCAAGAAGTCCCCGAACAAGCTCGATCCGGATGCGAACGTCACCGGCTACGACACTTACTACAGCGTCGGCTCGTCGGGCGGTCTGCGCGGACGCAAACGCAGCCTCTTTGAGGGCGGCGTGCGCGTGCCCTTCATCGTGCGCTGGCCCGGCCACACCCCGGCGGGCGCGAAGAACGGCACCACCGCCTTCACCGCCGTCGATGTGCTGCCCACGCTCTGCGCCGCGGCGGGCGTGACCTTGCCGGCGGACTACCACGGCGATGGCGAGAACCTCCTCCCTACCATCCAGGGCCAACCCAGCGCGCGAACTCGCCCCATTTTCTGGCAATGGAACGGCCGGGATGCCGAGCCCGACTGGTGGCCACGCCTCGCCGTGCGCGAAGGCGATTGGAAACTCCTGCTCACCGATGATGCGAAACGCGTCCAACTGCACCGCGTGACCGACGACCGCGCCGAATCCGCCGATGTCGCCAAGGTTCATCCCGACATCGTCGCACGCCTGACCAAGCTCGTGCTCGATTGGAAAGCCACGCTGCCCCTCAAACCAGACCCCGCGTGCATCAGCGCCGCCGACCGCACGGAGGCAAATCCCAAAGGCAGGGCAGCCCAGGCTCTGGTAGACTCCGCCAAGAAGCCCATGGTGGATCGCGCAAAAGCCTTCGAGCGCATGGACGCGAACAAAGACGGCTCCCTCACGCTGGAGGAATACAAGGCGGGCATGAAGAACGCGCCTGGTACGCCAGCCGAACTCGATGCCCGCTTCAAACGTTTCGACAAAGACCGCGACGGCAAGCTGACTCGCGACGAGTTCGTCAATCCGTCCGGCAAATAGACCGCACCGTAACGAATCACCATGAAACCCAAACCCACTGACAAAAGGATGTGTGACCATAAGATGAAGACCTACGCTCCATCAGAAAGACTGCGCCGCCGGCGAGATGATCCTCATCGGCAAATCGGCCGTGCCGGTTTTCTTGCCTTGAAACCAGAACCAACTGACAAAAACATGCGTGACAAAGATGGGCCGCCCCTAAGCCCGTTTTTCTGCCTCCGATCTATTTGTCATCTGCTACTCACGCTCGTCTTCGTCACGGCGTCGCACGCGGCCGAGCGGCCCGATGGTAAACTCAACGTCGTCCTCATCCTGGCCGACGACCTGGGCTGGACGGACCTCGCCTGCTACGGCAGCGATTTGTATGAGACGCCGCACCTTGATCAACTGGCGAAGCATGGCCTGTGCTTCACCCAAGCTTACTCGGCATGCACGGTGTGCTCGCCCACGCGCGCGGCTTTGATGACCGGCAAGTACCCGGCGCGGCTGCATCTCACGGATTGGAGTCCTGGGCAGATGCCGGACAATCCGAAGCTGCTCGCGCCTGACTGGACCAAGGAGCTGCCGCTGAAAGAGCAGACGCTGGCGGAGCATTTCAAGGCGGCGGGTTATGCCACGGCAAGCATCGGCAAGTGGCACCTGGGCGGAGAGACCTGCGCACCCGAACGGCAGGGATTTGATGTCAATCTGGCCGGCACCGACAAGGCGGCACCGCCATCTTACTTCCCGCCCTACGGCATCCCGAACCTGCCGGATGGGCCCGCGGGGGAATACCTCACCGATCGCCTCGGCGATGAAGCCGCGAAACGCATCGGCCAATGGAAGGACCGGCCCTTTTTCCTCTACCTGCCGCACTTTGCCGTGCATACGCCGATTCAGGGTCGCCCGGATTTGGTGGCCAAATACAAGGCGAAGCCGCGGGCGAAACTGAGGCACAAGAACTCGCACTACGCCGCGATGGTGGAGAGCCTTGATGCCGCAGTGGGGCGAGTGCTGGATGCGCTGGAGCGGAACGGCATCGCGGAGCGCACGTTGGTGATTTTCACCTCTGACAACGGCGGGCGCATCACCAAGGACACCACCAGCAATGCCCCGCTGCGCTTTGGCAAAGCCTCCGCGTATGAGGGCGGCGTGCGCGTGCCGCTCATCATCCGCTGGCCCGGTGTCACTGCTCCCGGCAGCGAGTGCGACACGCCCGTCATCACCATGGATCTCTTTGCCACGGCGCTGGAGGCCGCGGGCATCAGCGCTCCGCATCACGATGGCGTGAGCCTCGCGCCCCTCCTGCGTGTTCGCGGCGGGTTGGCCCGCTCCGAGCTGTTCTGGCACTACCCGCATCATCAGCACTACCAGCTCGGCGGAGCCATGCCCTACAGCGCCCTCCGCGCGGGTGATTTGAAGCTGGTGGAGTTTCACGATGACAATCGCGTGGAGTTGTATGACCTGCGTACCGACATCGGCGAGGCACACGATCTCGCCGCGAGCCAGCCGGAGAAAGCCGCCGCGCTGCGCGAGCGTCTGCACGCCTGGCGGCGCGAGGTGGATGCCCAAATGCCCGTGCCCAATCCACGCCACGACCCCTCCCGCCCGCAATACGATCCCAAGCGCCCGCAACCGCCACAAGGCGAGTGCCCGTAATGGCTGACACAAAAATGAATGACAAAAACATGAAGCCCCGATCCCCTATTTTCTGTCACCGGTCTTTTTGTCAGCTTCTGCTGATCTTCTGCGGGTGCGGTGGTACCTCGCTACAAGCGGAACCAGCCACTGGCCCGCTGCGTGTTCATCCCGAGAATCCACGTTATTTTGCCGATCGCTCCGGCAAGGCCATCCTGCTGACCGGCTCACACACCTGGCCGAACCTCGTAGACATGGGGCCGAGCGATCCGCCTCCGGCTTTCGATTTCGAGGCCTATCTGCAGTGGCTCCAGGAACACGGACACAACTTCACGCGAGGTTGGACTTGGGAGCCGACCAAGTGGGACAATACGCGGATGAAGAACGCTGAGTGGCGGAACGGAGCCCACACCGTCGCTCCGCATCCGTGGCCGCGCACGGGACCCGGCCCGGCCCTGGACGGGAAACCGAAGTTCGACCTGGAAAAACACAATGCCGACTATCTCGACCGCATCCGCCGGCGGCTCGCCAAGGCCCGTGATGCCGGCATTTACGTCTCCGTGATGCTCTTCGAAGGCTACGGCGTGCAATTTCAAGCCGATGCCTGGCCCAATCATCCCCTGAACCCCGCCAACAACCTCCAGGGTGTGGACGGTGACCAGAGCGGTGACGGCAAGGGACTCGAGATCCATCAACTGGCCGCCAGGCGTGTGACCGAGATTCAAGAGGCGTATCTGCGTTGGCTGGTCACCGGCTTGAACGAGTTCGATAATCTGCTTTACGAAGTGTCGAACGAGACTCACCCGAATTCGACCGAATGGCAGTACCACGTGATTCGATACGTCAAGCAGATTGAGTCTTCACTGCCCAAGCAACACCCGATCGGCATGACGTACCAGAACCGGCGAGGCAAGAACCAGACCCTGTTGGAAGGCCCCGCAGACTGGATCTCACCCAACTCCGACGGCGGCTTCCGCGACGATCCACCCGATGTGAAAGGCGCGAAGGTAGTGCTCTCCGACACCGATCACCTGTGGGGCGTCGGTGGCGATGCGACTTGGGTTTGGAAGACCTTCACGCGCGGGCTGAATCCGATCTTTATGGACACCTACGACGGCAAAGTGCTGGGCAAAGTGCGTCCCCAGGACGACGGCCCGCGCCGTGCGATGGGACAGGCGCTGGCGTTGTCGCGTCGCATTGACCTCGCCCGCAGCACGCCTTACACTGGACTTTCCTCGACTCGCTACTGCCTCGCCGAGCCTAGCGTATCGTATGTCGTTTTCGCACCCGATGGCGGCGACATCGAAGTGGACCTCACCAATGTGAATGAACGCTTCCAGGTGGCGTGGCAGGAGCCGGGAACGCCAAAGACTGCCCAAGGCGAGCCCGTGACCGGCGGCGCCAACAGACAATTTCGAGTTCCGTTCGATGGAGCTGCCGTGCTTTACCTCCAACGCATGCCCGGTCGCAACCCTTGAAGCCCCGAAGGATCCCATCACGACAACTCGTTCGGACAACACTGACAAGAGGTGGCTGACAAGACCATGAACACCCGCATCTCATTTTTCTGCCGAGCCTCTCTTTATCGGCTCCTCGTCCCGCTCCTGCTCGCGCCGCTGGCAGTCTTGCAAGCCGCTGCCCCATCAAATCCGCCGGCTAAACCAAGCATCCTCTGGATCGTCATGGATGACGTGGGGGCGGAGTTGCCCTGCTACGGTGAGAAGAAGATCCAGACGCCGAACATTGATCGCCTCGTCCGCGAGGGCACCAAGTTTGACCGGGCCTTTCTCACCGCCTCGGTCTGCTCGCCGTCGCGCTCGGCCATGATCACCGGCATGTATCAGACCAGCATCAACGCCCACCATCATCGCAGTGGCAGGGGTACGGACAAAATCCCCCTGCCAGCCGGGGTGGAGCCGGTGCCCGCGCTATTCCAGCGCGCCGGGTATTACACCTGCAACGGCGACTATCCCGCGAAAGGAAAGCGACTGGGCAAAACGGACTATAACTTCGAATGGGACGCGAAGATCTATGACGGGAGCGATTGGGCAGGGCGCCAGCACGGCCAGCCGTTTTTCGCCCAGATCCAACTGTGGGGCGGGAAGAACCGCAATGACGATGGCCACTGGTATCGGAACGTGGCGCCCAAGGCGCTGGGCACGTTGACCAAGCCGGAGGAGGTGACCCTGCCGCCCTATTACCCGCGCGATCCGGTATGGCTGGATGATTGGGCGCAGTATCTGGATTGCATCCGGCTCTGTGACCAGCAGGTTGGCGAGATTCTCAAGCGTTTGGAAACCGAAGGCATTCTGGAGCAAACCATCATCATTTTGATGGGCGACAACGGCATCAGCCAGGCGCGGGGAAAACAGTTCCTGTATGACGAAGGGCTGCGGACGCCGTTCATCGTGCGCGGGCCCGGCATCGCCTGCGGAGCAGTTCGGACGGATCTCATTGAGCACATTGACATGGCCGCCACCTCGCTGGCTCGGGCCGGCTTGCCGCTGCCCTCTTGGATGCAAGGCCGCGACATCTTTGCCAAGGATTATCAGCCCCGCGACGCCGTTTTCGCCGCACGCGACCGCTGTGGTGAAACGGTGGATCGCATTCGCAGCGTGCGCACGGAACAGTTCAAATACATCCGCAATTTTCACCCGCAGCGATCCCTGCTCCAGCCCAACGATTACAAAGACACCAAGCCGTTCATGCGCCGGCTGCGCGAACTTCACACGCAAGGCAAGCTGAGCGCGTTGCAGGAGGAAATCCTGTTTTCGCCCACGCGCCTCGCGGAGGAACTTTACGATGTTCAGGCGGACCCGTTTGAAACCCGCAACCTCGCCGCCGACCCGCAGTTCCGCACTACGCTGGAAACCCTGCGCGCGCGGCTGGACCGCTGGATGGTCGAGACGCACGACTGCGGCCCGGAATCGGAAAAAGCCTACGACGCCAACCTCGCCTACGAGCTCAAGACCAAGGCAGCCACCGCCCGCAAAGAGGCCATGCTGAAGAACAGCGCGCTGATGAAACAATGGGCCCAGGAAGGCAAATAGCCAAGGCAAGCATTCTCATTCATCTCAAAACAGATCCATCCATGAAACACATCCTCACCCTCCTCACCGCCCTGCTGCTCGCCCTGCCGGCCGCGCTCAACGCGGCAGAACTGCCGCCAAAGAAGCCCAACGTCATCGTCATACTCGCTGATGACCTGGGCTTCTCCGACCTCGGCTGCTACGGCGGCGAGATCGAGACTCCCCATCTCGATAAGCTGGCGGCAGGTGGCTTTCGCTTTTCCCAATTCTACAACACCGCCAAGTGCCACTCCTCACGCATCAGCCTGCTCACGGGCCGGTATCCCTATCAGGCGGGTAATGTGAGCTTGCAACGCTCCGTCACGGTGCCGGAAGTGCTGGGAGCAGCCGGTTATTTCACGGCCATGACAGGTAAGTGGCATTTGAAGGAACAGCCGACCGACTTCGGGTTCCAGCGTTACTTCGGGCACCTCAGCGGAAGCTGCAATTACTTTAAGGGCGACGACACCTTTCGTCTCAACGGAAAGCCGTGGCCGGTGCCAGAGGATGGTTTCTACACCACAGTGGCCAACGTCGATTATGGGGTGAAGTTTCTGGGCGAGGCACGCGCGGAGAAGAAGCCCTGGTTTCTTTACGTCGCCTTCAATGCTCCGCATGCGCCGCTGCAACCGCGGGAGCAGGACTACAAGAAGTATCTTGGCCGTTACGACGCCGGGTGGGATGTCCTCCGGGCCGCGCGAATGAAAAAGCAGGAACAACTCGGTCTGTTCGGGCAGAAGCTCGAGCCGTGTCCGCGACCGGATCACATCCCGGCTTGGGACAAGCTCACGCCTGAGCAGCGCTCGTGGGAAAGCCGGCGCATGGCCGCCTACGCGGGATTGGTTGACCGGATGGACCAGGAGATTGGACGCCTGCTCGAAAACGTCCGGGCGGCGGGTGAACTCGACAACACATTCGTCCTATTCGTTTCTGACAACGGTGCCAGTCCGTATGACCGCCGCAACAAGGGCAAGAATCTGGAGCCGTCCGATCCCAGCACCACCTGGACCCTTGGCACTGGATGGGCGTGGATGTGCAATTCCCCGTTTCGCTTCTACAAGCAGAACCAGTTCGAAGGCGGCGTCGCGACGCCCGCCATCATGCATTGGCCTCAGGGCTTGAAGGCCAAGGCAGGGGCCATTACGGACGCCCCCTCGCATCTGATTGATGTCCTCCCAACGCTGGCTGAGGTGAGTGGCGCCTCTGTCCCCACAGCCTGGCCTGGGCGCGAGCTTGCACCGCTGGGCGGAGTGTCGCTTGGCCCGGTCCTCGCCGGGGACACGCTGGCACCACGCCCACTCTATTTCCTCTACAACACCGATCGAAGTCTGCGGGAGGGCGACTGGAAGCTGACGAGCTTTCAGAGCAATCCTTGGGAACTCTACTACCTGGCCGAAGACCGAACCGAGCTGCATGACCTTGCCTCGCAGAAACCCGAAGTGCGAGATCGTCTCGCGAAGCAATGGTTCCAGATGGCCAAAGAGGTCGATATGGCTCCCCCGGCCCGGCGCACCCCCGTTCTCGAAACGGCCAAGCCTGTGTCCCACCCGGAGTGGACTGGCTACGAACCGGAGCAGGGCGGGAAATCAAAGAAAGATCGCAAAAACAAGTCCGCCACGGCACCTCTGAAAAGCAAAGGTAACTGACCGATGAGACGCATCACCCTCACCCTCCTCACCGCCCTGCTGCTCGCGCCGCTGGCAGCGCTGCGCGCCGCCGATGTTCCGCAGTCCGCACCCGTGCCGATTGAGGAACCCTTCGGCAGCGACTTTGATGCGAAGCGTTTTACCACGCCGATTCTTAATAAAAACAGGGCGGTGCCCGATGGCGTCCTGTGGACGCATGGTTCCAGCGGCGGCAAATATCCGCCCAGGGTCTATCTCCCGGTTGAAGGCACGGACGTGACCCTCTCCTTCCGTTATCGGCATCTGGCCGATGGCGGCTGGCTCCGGTTCTTTGTGGATGGCGACGACGATTTCGGCAGTGAGGATCACCTACTCCGGGAGAAACTGCTGCGCCACGGCATCCAACTTCAAGTCGATGGGCATTCCAAAGACCCCAACCATCCGCAGCGGAAAGAAAAAGACCGTCCGGCAGACAACGTCAGCGGGGCCTATCGGCTCAATGAGTCTTTCCCGGTAGAGAAAGCAGACCTCCGCCGCAACGAGTGGCTGAGCGTCCAACTTGTTCTTCAAGGCGAACAAGTGACTCTTCATGTGGGTGACCAGCTTTGGAGCAAAACCTTGGGCCGCCCCGGTTTCAACGCCACCAAACGCAAGCTCCTCTGGATGCAAAACGGCGGCGAGGCGGGGATCGAACTCGACGATATCAAGGTCCACGCCGCCACCCCACAGCGCTGACCTCAGCCCCGTCAGAATCCTTTCACCCTAGCAAACCCAAATCAAACCATGAGAAACCTCCTCACACTCACTGCCGCCCTACTGCTCGCCCCGCTGACTGCGCTGCACGCTGCGGATGTGCCCACGCCGGCGGTTAAACCCAACGTCATCCTCATCCTAGTCGACGACCTCGGCTTTTCTGATCTCGGCTGCTACGGCAGCGAAATCTCCACGCCGAACCTCGACAGGCTTGCCGCCGACGGGCTGCGCTTCACACAGTTTTACAACACGGCCAAGTGTCACTCGTCGCGCGTGAGCCTGCTCTCGGGCCGGTGGTGTCAGCAGGCGGGTGATACGCAATTGAACCGTGCCGTCATCATCCCGGAAGTGCTCGCGCCGGCCGGCTATTTCTCGTTCATGAGCGGCAAGTGGCACCTGGACAAGCAGCCGACGGACTTTGGTTTTCAGCGTTACTTCGGCCACCTTTCTGGCGCGACGCCGTATTACCGAGGCAACGACAGCTTCCGCTTGAATGGTCAGCGGTGGCTCGTGCCGGACAAGGGGTTTTATACAACCATCGCGAAGGTGGATTACGCGCTGAAGTTCCTGGAGGAAGCGCGTGAGACGAAGCAGCCGTGGTTCTTATACCTCGCCTTCAATGCCCCGCACGCGCCGCTCCAGCCGCTCGAAGCCGATTACAAGAAATACCTCGGGCAATACGACTCTGGTTGGGACAAGGTGCGTGACGCGCGCTTCGTCAAACAGCAGCAGCTTGGACTCTTCGGCCAGGACGTCGTGCCCAGCCCGCGGCCTGACCATGTGCCAGCCTGGGAGGACCTCTCACCGGAGATGCGTCAATGGGAGGCGCGACGCATGGCTGCCTACGCCGGGCTCATCGACCGTGGGGATCAGGAACTCGGACGCCTCTTTGCCGACTTGAAGGGCCAGGGCGAGTTCGACAACACCCTGATCCTATTCTTATCCGACAACGGGGCTTGCCCCTACGACCGCCGCAGCATTGGTCGCGATCTGGAACCTTACAACCCTGGCGCGAGTTGGAGCGACAGCACCGGTTGGGCCTGGGCTCGCAATTCACCGTTCCGCTACTACAAGCAGAACCAGTTCGAGGGCGGCATTGCCACACCCGCCATCGTGCATTGGCCAGCCGGATTCAAGACGGAACCCGGCGCGCTGGTGGATACACCATCGCATCTGGTGGACGTACTGCCGACGCTGGCGGAAATCACCGGAGCCAAACTCCCCACGAGCTGGCCGGACCGCGAGTTGTCGCCGTTGCCGGGTATTTCGCTCGCGCCAATCTTTTCGGGACAGAAAATCGACAGTCGTCCGCCGATTCATTTCCTCTTCAGCAGAGACCGCGGCCTGCGCGATGGCGATTGGAAGCTAGTCAGCTTTCAGAGCAGTCCATGGGAACTTTACAACCTGGCGACCGACCGCACGGAAATGCACAACGTCGCCGCGCAACATCCCGAAATTGTCGCGAGGATGGTGGCGCAGTGGACAGCCATTGCGAAGAACGACCTGCGCGCGCCGGCTAAGGAATATGCACCTGTCGCTGACACCGCCGGCGTCCCACACCTTCACCGGGAATGGACGGATTATTCCAGCGCCGAAGCCAGCTCCACGCGCCACGATGCAGCGAAGAGGAATAATCAAAAGATGCGAGAGCGGCGTGCCGGCCAGGCGGGAGACGAAGGCAAACCGGCAGAAGTGATTCCGTCGAAAACACGCCCCGACCAAGCTTCTGGTGCACGCGACATCCGCGCCCGTGTCAGTACCAAGCTCAGCATCGAGAACGACCAGCTCATACTGCAATGCGAGGGTAATGACTCGGGCCTCGCATTCGACAAGCTGCCAGAATTGCCTGCCGGGCCTTATACACTGGAGTTTCGCCTGCAAAGCCGCGCTGGCGGCGAGGGTGAAATCTATTGGACGACCGACGCCAGGACGCCGTTGCCCAGAGGTGGCCATCAGACGTTCCAGGTGAAGCATGACGGGCATTGGCAGTCGGTGATTCTAAAGATTGCGGAAACGAGGCCGCTGCACGCCCTGCGGCTCGATCCATGCTCCGAGCCCGGCAGAGTGGTGATTGAAAGGTTGCAGCTCAAGGACAGCGATAAAAATGTACTCAAATCATGGCCTTAAAATTACATAGCCTGTTTCACCTTCCTAAGCTTTTTCCTTTACGAAAGCAATTCATCCAATGAAACACATCCTAACGCTCCTCACCGCCCTGCTGCTCGCGCCACTGGCCGCGTTGCCCGCCGCCGACGATCCGAAGCCTGCGGACAAACTAAACATTCTGTTTATTTTGACGGACGATCAGCGCTGGGATGCGCTGGGATGTTATGGAAACCCCGTCATACAAACTCCGCATATCGACCGCTTGGCTGAAAACGGAACTCTTTTTACGAATTCATTTGTAACCACCTCGATATGCGCCATTAGCCGCGCCAGCATATTAACGGGCCAATATGCGCGCCGGCATGGGGTTCATGATTTTTATAAAACGCTTTCGGTGTCGCAGATGGAGAAAACCTATCCGGTGCTGCTGAGGGAGTCAGGATATTACACGGGATTCATCGGAAAATGGGGGGTAGGAAATACCGTGGATGCCACGAATCTCGGAGCGGAGTATTTCGATTACTGGGCGGGAGTCAGTCATCAGGGGAACTATTGGCACGAACGAACCTGCAATCACGTATTGCACGATGGTATTCACGATAAAACCAGCAACGTGTGCGACTGTCCTCCCCAGCAGCGCGGCAAACGAACCGTTAGCGGTCCGGAGGTGCGGTTTGGAAAAGGATCCATCCAAGACCCGGTTCATTACACGACCGAAGTGATCCCTGAGAAATTCCGCGCTTTCCTGTCCTCCCGGGACCGGCAAAAACCGTTTAATATGTCCATCAGTTTGAAGGAGCCCCATCAGCCATTTGATTGTGACCCAAAGTTTAAGCACCTTTTCAAGGGAGTTTTGATGCCTGTCCGCTCAAACGCAACGGTTGAGGCTGCGGGGAACAAAAAGTATGCCCATCGGTCAAAAATTTCTACAAAGATGGGATTTGTTGAGAATCAGGAACTGGACGGACCCCTGCAGAGGCAGTTGCGTGACTACTACAGGTTGATTGCACAGGCAGATGACGCGGTTGGGCAAATCCTAATCGCTTTGGAAGAGGCCGGGCTGTCGGATAACACGGTCATTGTTTATACCTCCGATAATGGTTATCTGGTTGGTGAGCATGGGCTTACCGGAAAGTGGCTTCCTTACGAGGAGTCCCTCCGCGTGCCTGCGATCCTCTATGACCCGCGCTCGCCGAAGAAGCAAGAATGCCACGAGACGGTCCTGAACATCGACATGGCACCCACGATACTCGATCTGGCCGGAGTTCAAGTCCCGGCAACGATCCAGGGAAAAAGCATGCTTCCATTGCTGAAGAATCCGCAGCCGCAGGTGCCTTTCCGGACGGAATGGTTTTATGAGCACCATCATGATGGTTCAGGTCGCATCCAGCCGACAGAGGCGGTCATGAGCGATGGGTGGAAATATGTTAAATATCTAAACCACGATGATGCCGGCAGCGAAGAGCTGTATCAGTTGTCGTCGGATCCCTACGAGTTGGAGAACCTTCGGGGTAACTCTGAATATGATGTCTTTCTGCAAACGTTTCGGACTAAAATGGCGACCTTTCGCGAAACATTGAGGTGACAGCCTTCAAGACAATCAAGCCAAGCAACCATTCCTCCAACCTCCAATCACTTTAGGAGTCATCATTCCATGTTCGCTATTCGATATTCGCTCTTACTCTGCGCTCTCAGCACCCTCAGCGGTTTTGCCCTCGCCGCCGAGCCATCCAAGCCCAACATCATCCTTTTCCTCGTCGATGACATGGGCTGGATGGACAGCGAACCCTACGGCTCGCAATACTACGAGACGCCCAACATGACCCGCCTGGCTGCGCAGTCGATGCGGTTCAGCGATGCCTATGCGCTGCCCCTTTGTTCACCCACACGGGGCTCACTCCTCACCGGCCAGCATTCATCGCGGCATGGCATCACCTCGGCAAGTGGTCACACGCCACCGGCTGAGGCCCGCCTGCCGGAAAGCGCCCCGCCGAGCCAGCCGCTCCTCATGCCGCAGAGCAAAACCTATCTCGATCCATCGCATCACACGCTCGCAGAGGCCTTGCTCGAGGGCGGCTACCGCACCGGGCACTTTGGCAAATGGCACCTTGGCCTGACGGAGCCGCATTGGCCGGAAAAACATGGCTTTGAGGTCAGTTGGACTGCTCAGCCCAGCCCCGGCCCGCCCGGCAGTTATTTTTCACCCTGGGGCGTGCTGCCCCCAGGCACCGAAGCGCCCACGGTCAGAGGCCAGCGAGCCTTTCACGGCACCGTCACCGACGGCCCGCCCGGGGAATACATCGTGGACCGAGTCACCGACGAAGCCCTCAAGTTTATTGAGCAAGTTCACAGGAAAAACCAAGAACCAGCAACCAAGAACCAGGAACCTTTTTTCCTCAACCTCTGGCAATACGGCGTCCATGGCCCCTGGGAGGCCAAGGAGGAATACATCGCCCACTTCGCCAAGAAGACCGACCCCACCGGCAGGCAGGACAACCCCATCATGGCCGCCATGCTCAAGAGCGTGGACGACAGCCTCGGCCGCGTCCTCGACAAGCTCGATGAACTTCAGCTCGCGGACAACACCGTCGTCATCTTCTACTCGGACAACGGCGGCAATACCCACAGCATGACCGAGACAGACGCCAGGAACCGTCGAGCCGACGCAACGAACTCCGCCGTGGCCACGTATCGCAAGTGGGCCGGCTACAAAGCACCCACGCAAAACAACCCGCTGCGCCAGGGCAAAGGCCGTCTCTACGAAGGCGGCACCCGCGTACCACTGATCGTCCGCTGGCCCGGCAAGATCGCCCCCGGCTCCACCAGCGATGCCATTGTCGGCTGCATCGACATGTATCCCACGATTCTCGATGCGGTCGGCATCAAGCCCGCCGAAAAGCAAATCATCGATGGCGAATCCTTTCTGCCCGTGCTCACCCAAACCGGCGGCTTTTCACGCGACACCTACTTCACCTGGTTCCCGCATCTCGTGCCCGGCGTCAGCGTGCGCCGGGGCGACTGGAAACTCATCCGCCGCTTCACCGAGCGCCCCGGCGACTTCGAGGGCCTGCACGAACTCTTCAACCTCAAGAACGACATCGGCGAGTCCACCAACCTTGCCGCGAAGATGCCGGAGAAAGTGAAGGAACTTGACGCGCTCATCGACGCCTTTGTCCAAGACACCGGAGCCCTCTACCCGCAGCCCAACCCCGCCTACACGCCGCGCCCGGCACCCGCCAACTCCGCAGGCAAAGCCGCCGCCAGAGACCCCGCGCAGGGACTCGTGCCCAGGCTCGGCAAGCTCACCCTCATCGAAGACGCGGCACGCCTCGAAGGCACCGGCCCCCGGCCCTTTCTCGGCACCGCGCGGGTGAAGCTCCAAGGCCCGCTCACCCTCCACCTGCGCACCCGCAGCCAGAGCGGCGGCCCCGGCAAAGTTCAATGGCGCACCGCCGACCAGGAGACCTTTCCCGAAACCGGCCAGTTGCTCGATTTCACCCTGCCCGCCGGTGACGACTGGCAGGACACTCGGATCGAGCTGCCCATCCAAGGCACGACCGCCGGCTTCCGCATCTTCTTGCCCGCAATAGCCGCCCCTGTCGAACTGCAAACCATCCGCTTCACCGCCGCCAACGGCAAAGAGCACACCTGGGATTTCCGGCAAGCCAAGCCCTGAACGTTAGCACCCTCATGATTCGCCATCCCCACGACCAAGCTCGCAGCAGCACTCGGAAATAAACAGCCATGAAAACGACCCTCACATCGACACGGATTCACGACAACAAGATGAAGAACAGCAGCCCGTCTTTCTGTCGTCTCATCCTCACTGTTTTGCTGTTGGCCCCTCTGGCCCCACTCCAAGCCGCCGACAAACCCGCCAAGCCAGACCCCGACCAATTCGCGGGTATTGATCCCAGCGAAGGCACCGCAGTGCCCGCAAAATCGGCCCCGCCGAAGTTGATCGCCAACCCGAACAGCACCGAGGACTACTTCCGCGCCAAACGCACCTGCACCGGCGTGCCCAGCATCGCGGTTTCACGTGGCGGACGTCTCTGGGCGGCCTGGTATTCCGGCAAGACCCCCGGCGAAATCATCGAGCGCTGCCCGCATTCTTACACCGTCCTCAGCACCAGCGGCGATGGCGGCAAGACCTGGAAGGAAGTGCTCGCCATTGATCCCGACGGGCCCGGCCCGCTCAAGGCCTATGATCCGCGTCCGTGGATCGATCCCGATGGGAAACTCTGGATGATCTGGCATCACACCAGCGTCAGGGAAGCCTGGGCAATCACTGCGGATGACGCCGAAAGTGAAAACCCCGTCTGGTCGCAGCCGCGCCGCATCGCGAGGGGCATCATTCTCAACAGGCCCATCGTTCTAGCCAACGGTGAATGGTTGTTTTCGGTCTGTGACCGGAAAACGGGGGACACCTTTGGCATGCAGTCGCTCGTGTCACGGGACAAGGGCGAGACCTTCGCCGTGAAAGGTGAGCTTGTGTTGGACTACGATCTGGCTCCCTCCGAACCGATGACGGTGGAACGCCAGGACGGCTCTCTGTGGATGCTCTTGCGCACCAAGCTGGGCATCGGCGAAAGCCTTTCCACCGATGGCGGCCTCACCTGGAGTCCGCTCAACGTTCCCGCCATCCAGCACACGGTTTCCCGCTTCTACCTCGGCCGTCTGCAATCCGGAAATCTGCTGCTGGTCAAGCACATGGGCATCGACGCCGACCCCTCCTCCGAGGGCAGGCAACAGCGCCGCAAGCTCACCGCCTTCATTTCAAAGGACGACGGCAAAACCTGGTCGAGCGGGCTCATGATCGACGATCGCAACCCGGTCTCCTACCCCGATGCCCAGCAAGTGGCCGACGGCACGATCCATCTCATCTGGGACCACTCCCGTTCCAAGGAGCAGGAGATCCTCACGACCACCTTCCGCGAAGAGGACGTGCTCGCCGCCGACGAAGCCACCATCGCCCGCGTCAAGGCCAATCGCAAACTCGTCAGCAAAGGAGGAACACCGGAATGAAGACAGACTCCCTCACACCCCGTCCCCGCTCCACGTCCAGGGCCAACTCGAACCGGCCCCCTCAAAAGCAATTTCCTAGCAGCCAGGATCGGGTTCCACCCCCACCTGACAACCCGATGCCATCTATGCCTAAGAACCTTTCCCGCCGTTCCATGCTCGTCGGCGCCCTCGGATCGCTCGGCGGTGCCGCCGGGCTGCCTCACGCCGCCAGAGGCCAGTCCGCGGTCGCCGTGCCTCCTGCGCCGGCCCAGCCGCTGGCCCAAGACTACACCGTGGTGCTGGCGCAAGATGCGGATCAGATTCCCAAGCTCGACAGCGTCGGCCTGGCCAAGCTGCCCGATGGTCGGCTGGTGGCGGTGGTCACCGTGGAGCCCAAAGGCCCGAACTATGTGCAGGTCGTGGAGAGCGAGGACGGCGGCGCGACATGGCGGCCCACCGCCCGGCTGCCCTACAACGCCGCCACGCCTTTCGTCAACAACGGCGCGCTCCACCTCTTCGCGCATCCCGCGGGAACGAAACCCTATCGCGAGGGCGACCTGATGCTGCTGCACAGCGGCGACGGCGGGCGCTCGTGGGCGGACCCGGTGAAACTCTTCGAGGGTCATTTCTGGAATGTGCAAACCGGCATGGCCATCCGCGACGGACATCTCTACTGGTCCGCGGACGATTACGTGGCCACGCCAAAACGCGGCCCGCGCGTGTTCGCCGGTGATCTCTCCGCCGATTTGATGAACCCGAAGGCATGGCGCATGTCGAACTACGTCGAGTTCCCTGGCCTGCCGGACTTGCTTCTCAATCCGGCGATCAAAGGCAGCTATCCCTCCCAGCGAATGCTGGAGCCGAATGTGATCCTAGTGAACGGCCGCATCCGCGTGCTGGCCTGTGTCAAACCGCTGCTGCAAGCCACCACGAACCTCGCCGCTGTGTTCGATCTCGACGAGCGCGACGGCAAGTTCGATCTCTCTTTCACCCAGTATCATCCGATGCCGGGCGGGCAGGTGAAGTTTTGCATCCAGTGGGACGAGGTCTCGCGGCTGTTTTGGGCCACGCTCAATCTCGCCGCTGATGGCCAGGATCAATTGGCGCTCAAGGATCCGCGCGAGCAGCGGGGCGTCACTGATTACCCCGGCGGCATCGGCGGCAACGACCGGCTCATGCTGTTTTACGGGCTGGATGGTTTGAACTGGTTCCCCGCCGGCTGCATCGCACGCGCCGGGCGGCTCGGGCAATCCTTCATGTATCCCAGCCACATCTTCGACGGCGACGACCTGCTCGTGGTCTCGCGCTCCAGCATCAACGGCAAGAACCGGCACGACGCCGACGCCTGCACCTTCCACCGGGTGCGCAGCTTCCGCAACCTGGCCATGAACCTGCGGCAGGACGAAACTTGACAGGTGGATAAGCCATGACTTCTAATCCATCTTCCCACGCAATCATAAGGGTCCGACTACAAAAATCAGGAGATATCAGATCATGAACCGTCGCGGCTTCATCAAAGCAGTGACCTCAGCCGTCCCGGCCCTGACGGCTGGAAGCTGTCTCGGAGGAGAGTTCCGTGCCGCGAGGTCCGCATCCAATTCCTGCTGCGCAATGCGGATCTGTACAGCTTCTGGTTTGCCGCAACATCGTAAGGAGTTACCGAATGAAATCCACCCCGTCACGCACCGCCCTCAGTGCCATTCGTGCGCTCATTTGGGTCTCCATCATTGCGGCGCCAATCCATGCAGCCGACCCGCACCCCACGCTCGGAGCCGACTACACGGTTGTTTTCGACCACTACGCCGGCATCCCGATGAAATCCGGCTACATCCTCAACGACCTGACCACTTTTCACCGCGTGAAGAACTTCCGCGAGCGGGCCGCTCCGTTGATGCCCGCGCAAGAATGAGAAAATAAGAAGGGGTCCTGCCATGACGAAGCGCAGTCTGCTGGTCCGAATAACTGTCCTCGCCGTCCTGTCAGCCCCCCCCCTCACACCCCCGCTCTCGCGCCATTCCGGCCCGGCCCCTCAAAAGCAATTTCCTAGCAGTCAGTAAAGGAGGAACGCAGGAATGAAGACATCCAGCCTCACGCTCCTCACCACCCTGCTGCTCGCTCCGCTGGCCGTCTTCGCCCAAGCCAAGCCGGAAGTCGCCAACGCTACCCAAGCCGCAAAACGCGCCTGGGAATCCGCGCCCGCTGAAAAGAAGGCGCTGTGGCAGCAGCAGCGCGAGGCGTTGAAGCACATCGACCTCGCTGATGACACGAAGCGGCAGATCGTCATTGCTCGTGGTTCGCCAAAGCCGGACGAGTATCACGCGCATCCGACCACGGCAATGCTCGCGGACAACCGGACGATGTATTGCGTCTGGAACATCGGCCACGGCGGTCACGCGGGACCGATGGCACGCAGCGATGACGTGGGACTCACGTGGACGCGGACGGATGACGCGCTGCCGCCGAACTACGCCAACTTCAAGAACTGTCCCAGCATCTACCGCATCACCGATCCGCAGGGCAAAGAGCGCCTGTGGGTCTTCGCCGCACGCACCTTGACCGAGAAGGAGAACGCAACGCCCATCGCGGGCCGTCACGAAGGCTACATGCCGCGCATCGTGAGCGAGGACGATGGCAAGACCTGGCGCGAGCTAGCTCCCATCGGCGGTCGCATTGCGAAGGACGATCCGTTTCGCAACATCATGACCTTTTCCAGCATCGTGCGGCTGAAAGACGGCTCCTCGCTCGGTCTCTTCCATCGCGGCAGCGGCATCGGCGAGGAAGGCACGCTGCAAGTGCTGCAATCCATCACGCACGACGGAGGCTTCACCTGGTCGACGCCCACAGTGGTCTGCGACGGCACGAAGCTCGACGACAAGCACCCCTGCGAGCCGTATGTCTTCCGCTCGCCCGATGGCGATGAACTCTGCTGCCTCATGCGCGAGAACCGCCGCAGCGGCACCAGCCTCGTCATGTTCAGCCGCGATGAAGGCCAAACCTGGAGCCAAGCTGCGGACGCGCCCTGGGGCCTCACGGGTGATCGCCATCACGGCATCAGCCTCCCCGATGGCCGCCTCGTCATTGTTTTCCGCAACGCCTCGCCGAATGCGCAAGACAAAGGCTTCATCGCCTGGGTCGGCACTTACGACGACATCAAGCAAGGCAAGCCCGGCCAGTATCGCGTGAGCCTGCTTAAAACCTTCAAAGACGGCTTCTACCCCGGCATTCACCTTCTCCCGGACGGCACCATCGTCGCCACGACGTATGCGAACTATCGAAAAGAAGATATCGGCTGCTCCATCGTCAGCGTGCGCTTCAAGATGAGCGAGTTGGACGCACTGGCAGCGAAGCAACCGACAAAATAGACATAACAACCGAAACCAAAGCCATGAAACTCATCCTCACAGCACCTGCGCTGCCTGTTCCACCAAAGAACAGCAGCCCATTTTTCTGTCGCCGCTTCCTCACCGCCCTGCTATTCGCCCCGTTGGCCCCGTTGGCCCCGTTCACCGCGTTGCACGCTGCCGACGTGTCGCAGGCACTCCTGTCTGCCGCCCCCGTTAAAGAACAGACCGGAGCATCTGTTTCACGGCCTAACATCCTGTTCATCTATGTCGAGGATCTTGGCTACTACACGAGTGAACGCGCCGCCCGTGAACCGAACGCCGGCATTACAGGCCTCAAGACACCGAATCTCGACAGGTTGGCCGCAGAGAGCATCAACTTTACCCGCGCCTTCTGCGGACAAAGCGTGTGCTCACCGAGCAAGGGGGCGATCTACAGCGGACTGCTTCCCCACGCGAACGGCATCTGGCGCAACGTCCACAACAATCACCCGAAACTCGGCGGGCCGGAGAAATGGATTCCGCTGCCGAGTCCGCTGACCAAGGAAAATGATCCCACTTTTCTGGCGGCGGGCGGGATGCACGAGGACATCCCAAACCTCGTGCAGCGGCTCAAGGCTGGCGGCGTCTATTGCGCGCTCTCGGGCAAGCTTCACGTCCAGCCGGCGCGAAATTTTCCCTACGATGCATTCGTGAAAGACGACGACCTTGATGCCGTCATCCAAGGTGCCGGGGACAAGCCGTGGTTCTTCTGGTGTAATCCCGGCGACACCCACGCGCCGTGGTGGAAGCATGTCCAGAGCAAGCTCACCAATCCCGGGGACAGGAACTCCGCGCCGAAGGATGTGGACCCCGCAGCGCTCACCATGCCGCCGTGGTTGCCGGACACGCCCGCCGCACGCGTTGACCTTGCGCAGTATTATTCGTGCGTCCGCAATATCGATGAATTCGTCGGTGCGCTGCTGAAGAAGCTGGAAACATCGGGTCAGGCAGACCGCACCATCGTGGTCTTCACGGGCGACCACGGCATCCCGATCTTCCGTGGAAAGACGAGCATCTATCCCGCCGGCACGCATGTCCCGCTCTTCATCAAAGGCCCCGGAGTGAAAGCCGGGCGCATCATCGACGCGCCCGTTTCGCAAATGGATTTCAATCCGACGTTTCTCGAAGCATTCGGCCTCGCGCCCATCGCGAACACGCATGCGAAATCTCTTTGGCCCATCCTCTCCGGCAAAAGCGATACGCTGCCCGACCGCCGCACCATCATGGCCGAAACACACAACAGCCTCATGTCCCAGTCCGATATCAAAGGGCATGGCACCTCGGCGCGGGGCGTGTGCGACGGACGATTCTACTACATCGCCAATCTCATCCAGACCAGGACTACGCTGCCAGAAGAGAGGGCGATCAACATCGGCACCGGCCATGGCGAATACGGCGACCCCGGTCCGCAATACGCGATTGACCTCCACGACGAAACCGTCCGTCACAAGGCCGACCAGCCGCTCCCCTACGAACTCCTCCGTCAGCTCTGCATGGGCGACGCGTCGAAGGAAGAACTCTACGACCTCGAAACCGACCCATGGGGCGTGAAGAACCTCATCGCCGACCCCGGGCACGCCGAGACGCTCGCTCGCCTGCGCAGCGAATTCGCCGACTGGCGCAAAGCCACCGACGACCACGACGTTCATCCAAAGACCATTACGCGCAGGACGCAGAAGGGAAAGTAGTGAACACGCAATTTACGATTATGAAAGCCACTGTCACCGTTGCCTGCATGCTCTTGAAATCAGCTTGGCCGGCTGTTTGCCGCCCATTTTTGAATCAGTTTCGTCGGCTATCTTCGCTTTGCTCCGGTTCGCTGCGCTCGGCTCTCGCCGCCCTGCTGCTCGCGCCGCTGGCCGCGTTGCACGCCGCCGACGCTGCAGTTGAGAGCCGTAGCGAAGCGAAGACAGCCGGAGGCAAACCCAACATCGTCGTCATCCTCGCCGATGACCTCGGTTATGCCGATCTCGGCTGCCAGGGATCGAAGGAGGTTCTCAGCCCGCAGATTGATTCCATCGCGGCCAATGGCGTCCGGTGCTCGGCGGGCTACGTCAGCGCGCCGCAGTGCTGCCCGTCGCGGGCCGGACTGATCACCGGGCGTTACCAGAACCGCTTCGGGTTCGAGGCCAATTGGCCGGCGTCGGCGCACGCGTGGGCGGGATTGCCGGCTGGCGAGCGCACCATCGCGGATCACTTGAAGGCAGCGGGCTATGTGACCGGCATCGTCGGCAAGTGGCACCTCGGTGACTCTGAGAAATTGCGTCCCTACAACCGCGGCTTCGACGAAAGCTTCTGGCATCCGAACGGCGGTGTGCTGTTCCCGGACAAGAAAACCGGCGCAATCCAAAACCTGTATCGCGGTTCCGATCCGGTGCGGGAGACGGAGTATTCCACGGATGCCTTCGGGCGCGAAGCGGTGGAGTTCATCGACCGCCATCAGCGCGACTCGTTCTTTCTTTATCTCTCCTTCGTGCCGCCGCACTGGCCGATGCAGGCCAAGCCCGAGCACCTGGCGCAGTATGACCACATCCCGGACCTGCACCGGCGCACCATGTTGGGCATGATGGCCTCGCTGGACGAGAATGTGGGCCGCGTGCTCGCCAAGTTGCGCGAGACCAACCTGGAAGAGAACACGCTTGTATTCTTTCTCAGCGACAACGGTGGGCCGACCGGCCGCGCCCGACCACAGCCTGACGCCGACTTCGAATACGGCCAGAACACCTCGAAGAACGATCCCTGCCGGGGCGTGAAGGGGGACCTGCTGGAAGGCGGCATTCGTGTCCCGTTCATGGTCCAATGGAAGGGTCGCATCCCGGCGGGCAAAACCTATGACCATCCGGTGCTCAGTCTCGACATCCTGCCCACCGCGCTGGCCGCAGCCGGGGTGGAGCCGCAGGCCGGGTGGAAGCTCGACGGCGCAAACCTGCTGCCGTTGCTCACTGGCGAAGATCCAGCCGCGCCGCACGAGACGCTCTACTGGCGTTTCCGTTTTCCACCGGCGCAACCCGCGCTGCATCGTTGGGCCATCCGGCAGGGCGATTGGAAGCTCGTGAAGAACGGACGCGAACCCGTGTCGCTCTACAACCTCGCCAGCGATATCGGCGAGACCAACAATGTCGCCGTCGAGCAACCCGCGCGGGTCATCGCGATGAAAGCCGCCTACGATCAATGGGACACACAGAACAAAGAACCGCTCTGGACCGACGCGCCAGCGCCACCTGCGGCCAAGGCCCCGTCCACCATCATTCGCGGCACACGACACGCGAAAGTGGAAATCTTGCCTACCGAGATCCGCGTCGAATGCACGGGCCGTGACCCACAGCTCATCTTCGGCGACATCCCCGGCTCCAGTGGACCGTTCACGCTCGAACTGAGGATCAAATCCACGAGCCAAGGCCGCGGCGAAGTGTTCTGGAGCACCGCCCCGACGCCTGAGTTCACCGCAGAGCAGAGCGTCCCGTTTGAAGCCGAACATGACGGCGCAAAGTGGCATGACTACACGATCAAGCTCCCCGCCGTCAGCACCGCGCTCACGCACCTGCGGCTCGATCCTGGAACCGCGCCCGCCAGGGAAGCTTCTGTTCTTCTTCTGTGGTCACCCTCCCGTCCTTGAACCCTGGAACCCGCCTCCGATGAAACTCTACCGGAAATCATGTTCAAGAATCACCGTCGTCATGCTGGCGCTGGCCTTGTGCCCGTCTGTGCATTCCCAGGAAAAAGAGGCTGCTCAGGCATCGGCCGGGGCCGCTGCGGAGTCGAGGCCCAACCCGATTCCCGCGCCGAATCCGGCGGCTGCGCTGACTTTGCCGTATCCTCGAAGTGATCTCATCGCGAGCCTCACGGTGGATGCAGAGCGCCTGTCCATCGGGGATGGCGACAACTGGGCCAATACTTGGGGCGATGATGATCGCCTGTATGCCTTTCCCACCGATGGCCGGGGATTTGGCCGCCGTGACCGGGTCAGTTGCCATCCGGTGGTCATCGAGGGTGATCCGCCGCAGATCCGTGGCCGCGACCTGGACTCTCCCAGCGGCACCATCCCCGATCCATCCGGGAGAAACACCCGCAAGGTGTGCGGGCTGCTCATGGTGAAGGGCGTGCTCTACGCCTGGGTCAGGAACATCAATCCGCCTGATGCGCGCAAAGGAACCGGCGCGGGCATGATGGTGTCACAGGATCACGGCCAAACCTGGGAATGGCTGGACTGGCACTGTCCGAAGCTCGGCTATGCGGTCTGGATGAACGCGGGCAAGAACTATCAAGACGCGTCCGACGGCTACGCGTATTATGTCTCGCCTGACGGCCCCAGCGCTTACGCGGACTACCCCGATCTGGTGCTGGTCCGGGTTCCCGTCGGCTCGATTCGCGACCAGTCGGCGCACGAGTTTTTTGCCGGGTTCGCTGGTCCCGGGGTACCGCGCTGGGGGCGTTTCGAAGCGCGCCAACCCGTGTTCACCGATGCCGCCGGCTGCTTCCGGCCCAACCTCGTTTATCATCCCGGGCTGAAACGGTATTTGCTCGTCATGAGCAGTCCGTATGGGGAGTGGAAATGGTGGGCCACGGACAATCCGAACCGGCGGGCACACTTCGGGATGTTTGACGCGCCGGCTCCGTGGGGCCCATGGAGCGTCGTGGACTACCGCGCGGACTGGGGTGCGCCGGAAAACCGGTTTGCACCCAACATTCCCTCCAAGTGGATCAGCGCCGATGGCACCAGCTTCTACTTGCTTTATTCCTGCATCCCCAACGGCCCCTACCAGTTCAATCTCCAACGCTGCACCCTGACGTTGAAGCCGCAATAAACGCCCGAACGCCAATCCCATGAAAACGCCCGTTGTCTTCCTCACTGCCCAGCCTACCACGCTCCTTGTGAGGAAAGTCCCCGAAGTGACACGTGCCGCCGTTCTCCGCGAAACGACGAACCAAGCAACCCGAGATGGTGTAGAATCACGACGCGAAAGGTCGCAACCATGAAGCATACCGTCATAATGCTGATTACGCTCCTGCTGGTCCCATTGGCTGCGCTCGAGGGAGCCGACGTGCCCACGCTCGCGGGCAGGCCCAACATCGTGCTCTTCCTGATCGACGATCTCGGCTGGCGCGATCTCGGCTGTCAGGGCAGCACGTTCTACCAGACGCCCAATATCGACCGGTTGGCACGCGAAGGGGCGTTGTTCACCGATGCCTACGCGGCCTGCGCGGTCTGTTCGCCCACCCGGGCGGCGGTGCTCACGGGCAAGTATCCCGCGAGGCTGCTCTTGACCGACTGGTTGCCCTCGGGCCGCTGGAATCCGCAGGCCCGGCTGCAGAGCGGGCGGTTCATTCGCGCCTTGCCGCTGGAGGAATTCACGCTGGCCGAGGCCCTGCGCGCAGGCGGCTATCGCACGGCCAGCATCGGCAAATGGCATCTCGGCAGCGAACCGTTCTCGCTGCCGCAGCATCACGGCTTCGACGTGAACGTCGCCGGCAACGGCCACGGGGCGCCCGGCAACTACTTCTTTCCCTACGACGGCGAGTGGAAAATCCCCACCACAGACCTCCGCGCGACCTGGAACGTGCTGGCCAACGGCCAGCCCGGCGAATACTTGACGGACCGCCTGTCCGACGAGGCGGTGAAGTTCATCCGCGACCAGCGCGACCGCCCGTTCTTCCTCTACTTCCCGCATTACGGCGTCCACACGCCGCTGCAGGCCAAGCCGGAGATGATCGCCAAGTACGAACAGATCCCCGAGGCCGAGCGGCAGGGGAAGCCCGAGTATGCCGCGATGGTCGAGAGCGTGGATGAAAGCGTGGGCCGCGTGCTGGCCGCGTTGCAAGAACTCGGCCTCGAACAGAACACCGTCGTCATCTTCACTTCGGACAATGGCGGCTTCTACAACGCCACGAGCAATGCCCCGCTGCGGGCCAACAAGGGCGCGTATTACGAGGGCGGCATCCGCGTGCCCCTGCTCATCAAGTGGCCCGGCGTCACCAAGCCGGGCTGGGTCAGCGCCGAGCCCGTCACGAGTTCGGATCTCTATCCCACCTGCCTCGCGGCGGCGGGTCTGCCGTTGCGCCCCCATCAGCATCTGGACGGTCTTAACCTGCAGCCGCTTTTTGGGGGCGCGGCATCGCTGGATCGCAAGTCGCTGTTCTGGCATTTCCCGCACTACAACGAGCACCCGTCCAGCGTGCCGTCGAGCGTGATCCGGCGCGGCCCGTGGAAGCTGATCGAGACGTTTGATCCCGAGGGCCTCGAACTGTACAACCTGGCCGACGACCTCGGCGAAACCAACAACCTCGCCGCCGCGAAGCCGGAGCTGGTCGCCGATCTACGCCGCGAACTGGACGCCTGGCGGAAGGACGTCGGCGCGGAGATGATGCGGCCCAATCCGGATTACAATCCGGCTGCGGAGCTGCCCAAGAAGGGAAAGAAGAAGACCAAGCTCGAAGCCCGGCAGTGAATTCGGCCGCAGAAGATGAAGACGTCGCTCCCATTTTTTTGCCGGCCATTTTTTTGCCGTGCCAAGCTAAACCCAAAGAGAATTGGAGGCCACACGATGAAATCCCAACTTCTTGCGTTGTTGCTTCTGCCTCTGCCAGCCGCGCTGCAGGCGGCGGACGAACCGCGGCAGCCAGCCGCGAAGCCCAACGTGCTGTTCATCGCCATCGACGACCTGCGCACGTCGCTGGGGTGCTACGGCGATCCGCTGGCGAAATCGCCGAACATCGATTCCCTCGCCCGCAGTTCGCGGCTCTTCCACGGCGCCTATACGCACCAGGCCGTGTGCGGCCCGGCGCGGGCGGCGATGCTGACGGGCCGGCTGCCCGACAACACGCGGGTCTGGCATAACCGCAATCTGTTCCGCAACACGCTGCCGGACGCGGTGACCTTGCCGCAGCTGTTCAAGAACCACGGCTACCGTGCGCTCTCGTTCGGAAAGATCTTCAGCGGCGACGAGCGCGAACTGGATCCGCCCTCGTGGTCCGCCCCCGAGGTGCTCCGCGGGCAGGGGCCGGGCTGGAAGAACTACGCCCTGGCCGGCGACCGCGGAGGCAAGGGAGCCGCCTGGGAGGCGGCCGATGTTCCCGACGACGGCTACCCCGACGGCCGGCTCGCCCAGGTGGCCGTCGAGACGTTGGAGAAGCTGAAGCACGAGGGGCAGCCGTTCTTCCTGGCGGTCGGCTTCTTCAAGCCGCACTTGCCGTTCAACGCGCCGAAGAAGTACTGGGATCTGTACGATCCGGCGGCGTTCACACTCCAGGACGGCCAAGCGCGGGTCATCGGTGCGCCGGAGATTGCGTATCACACCCATCGGGAGTTGGGCGGTTACCAGGACATGCCCGAAGATGAGCACGTGTCCGCCGAACAGGCGCGCACGTTGCGGCACGGCTACTATGCCTGCGTCAGCTACGTGGACGCGCAGGTCGGCAAGCTGCTGCACTCGCTCCACCGGCTCGGCCTGGCCCAGAACACGATCGTGGTGCTGTGGGGCGACCACGGCTGGTCGCTAGGCGAGAAAGACCGGTGGTGCAAAGGCACGAATTTCGAACGGGACACCCGCGTGCCGCTGATGATCCGCGTGCCCGGCCTGGCGAAACCGGATGAGCCCACGGAGGCGTTGATCGAATACGTGGACATCTATCCCACGCTCGCCGCGCTGGCCGGCCTGGCACCACCCGCCGATCTCGACGGCCGCAGTCTCGTGGCGGTTCTCCAAGATCCGGCGGCGCACGGCCGCGACGTGGCGCTCAGCCAGTTCACCCGGCCGTGGAAAACGACCGGTTTCGAAGTCATGGGCTACTCGCTCCGCACCCCGACGCAGCGCTATACCCGCTGGGTCGAGTGGCCCTCGCGCCAGACCCTTGCCGAGGAGTTTTACGATTACAACTCGCAGGCCAGCGCCACCCGGAAGGGCGGGCTGCTGATCGAACAGGAAAACGTGGTCGAACGTCCCGCCTATGCCGATTCGTTAGACCGGCTGCGCGCGAGGCTGGATGAAACCCTCCGCACGCGCATCAAGCTGCAGGCGGAGGAAACGACCGCCACGGTCGAGCCCAAACCCAAGAAGAAAAAGAAGAAGAATCTGTGAGCCCCCAGCGTCTCGCGAAAACCGGAATTGACCGATGCAATGCATCGTGAAATGGGAATGGCGTATGAGCCGAAGTATACCCGTGTGCGTTCTGTTCCTGCTCACCGCGCTGTCGGCGGCGGCGGAACCGTTCCTCGAGAAGACGAATCTCTTCACGGAGCAGACGGACGGCTACCGCCTGTATCGGATTCCGGGAATCGTCGTGACGGCCCGGGGTTCGGTGCTCGCGTATTGCGAGGCGCGTAAGTTCACGGTTGCCGACCGGGGCGAGATCGAGATTCATCTGCGCCGCAGCACGGACGGCGGACGCACCTGGTCGCCGGCGAAACAGGTCGCCCATCTCGGCCCGCGGTTGCCTCGCAATCCGCACATGCCGGAGCATAAGAAGAAAAAGGACATGGGCGGTCCGAACGAACAGACCGTCAACAATCCCGTCGCCATCGCCGCCCGCGATGGCACGGTGCATCTGCTGTACTGCGTCGAATACATGCGGGCCTTCCACATCCGCAGCGAGGACGACGGCGTCACCTGGTCCGCGCCGGTCGAGATCACGTCCGCCTTCGACCAGTACCGCCCGCAACTGGACTGGCAGGTGATCGCCACCGGCCCCGGTCATGCCGTGCAGCTGCAAAGCGGCCGGCTCGTCGCGCCGTTCTGGATGACCACCTACGAAAAACAGGCCAAGCTGCGACATGCCGTGGGCGTGATTTACAGCGACGACCACGGCCACACCTGGCAACGCGGCGACATCGTGCTGCGAAATGCCGGCGAGCCGAACATCGCGGAACTGCCGGACGGACGCGTGCTGGTCACCGCCCGCAACAGCGACCCGCGCAACCGCCGCGTGGCCGCCTACAGCCGGGACGGCGCGACGGACTGGTCGAAGCCGGAGTTCCTCCAGGACTTGCTCGAACCGGGGTGCATGGCGGGAATCGTCAGCCATCCGGGCGCGGCGTCACGGCCAAGACCGTTTCTGCTGTTCTCCAATCCGGACACGACTCAGCGAGTCCACAAGGAGCGGTTGAATGTCACCGTCAAACTCAGCGAGGACGGCGGGCGCACCTGGCCGGTGAGCAAGGTGCTGCAGCCCGGCCCCGGCGCCTACAGCGACCTGGCAGTGCTGCCCGACGGCACGGTGCTCTGCTTCTACGAGAGTGGCGACCCGGAAGCCCCGCGCAAGCATGGCCGCCCTTGGGCCTATTCCTTCCTGACCCACGCTCGCTTCACTCCGGACTGGCTCACAAGCGTCAAGTCAACGCCGCAGCCAGCCCAGAGCATTTTCCAATCCACACACCAAAACCAACCGGAGGATTGATGATCAACCGCAAGACGAAAGGCCTCATTGCCGCCCCCTTCACGCCCTTCCGGGCCGATGGTGCAATCAACCTCGACGCCGTCGAACCTTACGCCCAGTGGTTGCAGCGAAACCGCGTGGTTGGCGCTTTCATTTGCGGCACCACGGGCGAGGGCCCGTCGTTGACGCTCGACGAACGCCGGCAACTCGCGGAACGCTGGGTGGCGACGGCGCCGTCCGGACTGCGGGTGATTGTCCACGTCGGGCACACGTCGTTGTCCGACTGCCGCACGCTGGCAGCGCACGCCGAGTCGATCGGCGCAGACAGTATCGCCTGCCTGGCCCCCTTCTTCTTCAAACCGGCCGGTGTCGAGGGATTGGTGACGTGGTGCGAACAGGTCGCCGGGGCCGCGCCGAAGCTCCCCTTCTACTACTACCACCTGCCGTCGCTGACCGGCGTCTCGATCCCGGTCAGCGAATTCCTGCGCCTGGCCAGCGGGCGGATTCCCAATCTGGCCGGCGTCAAGTTCACCTTTGAAGACCTCGTTGACTTCCGCCGCTGCCTGGAGAGCGAGGGCGGGCGTTTTGACGTCTTGTTTGGGCGGGACGAACTGCTCCTGTCCGCGCTGGAACTTGGCGCCCAAGGCGCGGTGGGCAGCACCTACAACTATGCCGCCCCAGTCTTTCACTCGCTCATCGCCGCGCAGCAGCAGGGGGACGAAACCCGCGCTGGCGAGTTGCAGACGCTTGCGGTGCGGATGATCGACGCCTTTCTCGAGTGCGGCGCGCAACCCATCGCCGCCTTCAAGTGGTTCATGAGCCGGGTCGCCGTCGAGTGCGGCCCCGTGCGTCTGCCCTTGATCGACCCCACGTCCGAACAGCTGGCCACGCTCCGAACGAAACTGGATTCATCCGGAGTCTGGGAATGGATCACAGCCCGTCGCGGCACCGCGGCCGTGGCTTGAACAGGGGTAACCAATGAAACCCGCTGTCCTGTCGTAGATGTCCCATTTTATGCTCCTGACCCATTTAGTCTCGGCCGCCGTGGCAGTGTAGCAGATCTGCTGATTCCTGAACCTGGTGCGTCGGGGCCGCCGAAGGCCGTCACGCCGATGACCAATCTTCGACAGGCAGGCCCGGTACGCGAAGGAACTCCGCCGTGTTTGACGACACCAAGGTCAGACCACGGGCTCGGCAAATGGCGGCGATCTTCAAATCGTTGGGGCCGATGACGATGCCGGCTCGTTCGAGATGCTGGCGAATGTCGGCGTAATGTCGGGCCGCATCGTCGTCAGACGGGAAGGATACAAGGGGCGCAAACAGCATGTCCAACGCCGCCAGACGGCAGTCGCGGCGAGCGTACTTGTTCGCCCCTTTGGAACTGCTTGGGGCAGCTGGACAACGGTTTCGGCGGCAAATCAGGGGTGAATTCCCAAGTCCGCGCGGACCATCCCCGGGCCGACAGGCGGCGGGGAGAATTAGAAGGTCGACCAGAATGTGGCCTCGTCCACGAAGGTCAGCTCCCGAGGCTCCCGGGGCTCATGGGAGGGCGCGTCACGGCCCCAGTCGCCGTCCGGGTCGTGGACACGGAGGTTCCCGGCTGGCGGTGCCCGGGGCGCCGACGGATGCCACAGCCCAGAGTGCCGCAGGATCTTCTCGACCTGCCTGCCGGCAGGCAGGTCACATCGGCCTGCGACGGCTCGATAAACGCGACGACTTTCATCTGGCCTGAACAACGAGGACAGATCAACGGGTCGACTCGAAAACCCGCTTGATCAGCATCGCTCCAGCAGCCGCCACAGGTCGGAGGCCTGAGATCGCGGGGCCGGTACTGGGGCAGCGGGGCGACACATGCGGCGGTCATGACAGGCAGGGTCCAGTTCCAGATAGTATATACACAACACCACTGGATCAGATGTACACTTGCTGTCAAGCAGGCGGGGCTGGAATACGGCTCGACGGGTTCCTAGCCGCCTTCGCCCCACACGGCCGTCCCGCGCGACAACATCCGCGGCCCGCGCGAGACCCGCTGGGTATGGCTTGCGCTGCTGGCCACCGCCGCCCGATTACCAGGAGCCGGCGCGTCCCCGCACGCCGCGAATGGGGCTACCGGCGGCGTGCGGTTAGGAGCTGTCAAGAATTCAGGTGCTGAATTCCTGTAGGACGGATTGCCAATCCGTCCGGGAAATCGCGGACGGATTAGCAATCCGTCCTACATCCAAACCGGAAGATTATTCTCTGACAGCGTCTTCAGTTGGGCAAGTCAATTCCTGCCGCCCGTCGAGCCGCTCGTCGCCCCTGGGCCGAAAATAAACTCTGGGCCGCATGGCTTCCTGCTAATTCTGGATCCGCCACCGCGTTCCCGCGGGCGTGTCAGCCAGTTCGACGCCCAGCGACCGCAGTTGGTCCCGAATCGCGTCGGCACGGGCAAAGTCCTTGGCTTGCCGGGCCTGGCGGCGAGCTTCGACCAGCCGTGCGGCTTGCGCGTCGAGCGGGTCGCGTTCAAAATCAATGACGGCCAGGATCTGATCGGCTTGGCGCATGAAGGCCAGCACTTGATGCACCTGGTCGCCGTCCAGTTCGCCGTCGTTCAAGTGCCGATTGACCAAACGCACCAAGCCGAACAGCTTTCCCAAGGCCGTGGAAATGCTCAGATCGTGATCCAACGCCTCCTGCCAGTTCTTGTGGGCTTCGTACAACGCCTGGTCCAAGTCGTCCCTTCGCCGGCCCGGCAGGTAATTCCGCAAACGATCTACGAATTCGTTCAGTCGGGACACGCACTGTCGGGCGCGCTCCAATTCCCCGGCCGAGTAGTTCAGTACCGTGCGATAGTGGGTTGCCAACAGCCAGTAGCGCACGGTCGGCCCGTCAAATCCCAGCGCCAGCACGTCGTCCAGCCGCAGGTCGTTGCCGGCAGCGCGGCTCACCTTTTTGCCGTCGGCCATGACGACTTCGGAATGCATCCACAGCTTGGCCAGCGGCTTGCCGCTCAGCCCCGTGGCAATCGCGATCTCGTTGTCCCCGTGGGGAAACGTCAAATCCGTACTGGCCGTGTGGATGTCGATCGGCTGCCCCAGATACCGGACCGCCATGCACGAGCATTCGATGTGCCAGCCCGGCCGGGTCTTGCCCCACGGCGTCTGCCAATAGATGCCCGCTTTCAGCTCGGACAACGACGGGCGTTTGAACAGGGCGAAATCGCCGGGGTGGTCTTTTTCGTAGTAATCGTAGGTGGTCGAGGTGGCTCGCCGCACCTGTTCCAATTCGACTCCGGACAGTTTTCCATAGTCGGGATAACTGCCGATCCGATAGTAGATCGATCGCAGCTTTTCGTAGGCCAGGCCTTTGTCCAACAGGCCGCGGGTCTGCTCGACCATGTCGCCGACATGTTCACTGGCCCGCGGGTAATGGTGCGCTCGCGTCACCCGCAGCGTATCCAGCGTCTGGAAAAAGCTCGCTTCCCAGCGGGCCGTGAAGGAACGCAGGTTTTCTCCCGCCTTCAGACACTCGGTGACGGTCCGGTCGTCGATGTCGCCCAAGTTCATGGCGTGCTTGACTTCGTAACCGCGGCCTTCGAGATGGCGGCGGAGCACGTCGGCGAACACGACCCGGCGGCAGAGTCCTAGGTCGGGCGGTCCGTCCAAGCTGGGACCGCATGAATAGAGCGTGACTTTGCCCGGCTTGAGGGGTTCCAGTTGCTCCACCTTGCCCGTCAGCGTGTTGTAGAACCGCAGCGGCTCGGGAACGGTTTCCGAGGCGAACAGCGACGTGGACAGATACCGCTCGCCGCCGTCCGGCAGCAGAGCCACCACGGTGCCTTGGCCCAGCGCGCGGGCTTCGTCCAACGCCACTTTCATGGCCGCCCCGGCGCTCATCCCCACAAAGATGCCCTCTTCGCGGGCCAGGCGTCGAGCCATCTCGTAAGCCGAATCGTCATCCACGTTGACGATCGCTGCAGGCTCGTCCGGACGGAAAATCCCGGGCGCATAGCTCTCCTTCATGTTCTTCAAGCCCTGGAGCTTGTGCCCCTTGAACGGCTCGACCCCGACCACGCGGACGGCCGGATTGCGTTCCTTCAGCACCCGCGTGGTGCCCATCAGCGTACCGGTCGTGCCCATCGTGATCACGACCACGTCCACCCGGCCGTCGGTCGCCTCCCAGATCTCCCGGCCCGTGCCTTCGTAGTGAGCCAGCCAATTGGCGTCGTTATTGAACTGGTCCACCAGGAAGTACTTGTGCGGCTCTTCCCGGGCCAGCCGATACGCTTCCTCAATGGCCCCGTCGGTGCCCTGATAGCCCGGGGTGAGCAGGATCTGGGCTCCGTAGGCTTTCAGGATCCGCTTCCGCTCTTCGCTCGCCGATTCGCTCATCGTCACCAGCAGCCGATAGCCCTTGACCGCACAGACCATCGCCAGGCCGATGGCCGTATTGCCGCTGCTGGCCTCCAGCACGATCTTGTCCGGCGTCAACAGGCCCTGCGACTCGGCCTGTTCGATCATCATCAGCCCGATGCGGTCCTTGACCGAGCCTCCCGGATTCATCGATTCCAGCTTGACCAGCAATTCCACGCCCGCCACCGGGTTCATCCGGTTGATCCGTATCAATGGGGTATGGCCAACCAGTTCGAGAATACTCTGCACTTTCTGCGGTGTCATCACATTCGCTCGAGCCACGGGTAACTGACTGTCGCCCGGACCGTCCAGGGATTTGCGGGCGCGCATTGCCGCCCGTCAGTAGACAAGCCGGAACAGCCCAAGTCAAGGACGCCGAGCGTCTCCCGCCGGCGGTCACACCGCGTTCGCCACGGCCTTGACCCAGTTGCGGATGGTCGTTTTGGCTTGCGGCCACGTGCTGTTGGTCAACATGGTGGGCATCGGCTCGGGATCGGCATCATCAAAGTAGCAGAGGCTGCCGAGGACGCGGATGACGTCGGTCACGGAGAATTTTTGCCGATACAGTTCGAGTATTTCGCCCAGGGACAGCCCCTGTGTGCCCAACGCGTAAATGTCGAGAAAGTCTTTCTTCGCGCCTCGCTGCGAGACGGCCAGCAACTTCATTGCGGCCAGATCGGCCAGGGACGCGAGGCAGCAATCGAAATCCGGCCAGGCGACCGCCGGTTCCAGCAGCGGGTAGCCGAATTCCAGGAAACTGACCCGTACCCCGGCCACCTCGCCGTGCAACGTTCGCCGCTGCACGGCTCGAACTCGCAACTCGATCCCCCGGCTTTGCAGCTGCCGCGACAATTCCAGTGGGTCGTCGAGGCGTTGGTTCGTGAACCAATCCAAGTCGACGGACTGGCGGTGCCCGAGCTGGATCGCGATCGCCGTCCCGCCTCCCAAACAGAAGCCGCACGCCGTGACCGCGGGCCCCAGCTGGCGCAAGACCTGCTGTTGTTCGGGCGGAAGCACTTCGCTGTGAAACTTCATCGACGGCTCCTTCCCTCCCAGATCGCGCGGGCTTCGGTTTGCAGCCAACGATCGACCTCGTCTTTAGGCAGGTCCAGAATCAGTTCCCAGAACCTCAGTTGCTGCGGACTGAGCGCACGGCCTTGGTGTTGCAGAATCCACTCGCGCAAGCCGGCGTCCCCCAGTTCGCGCCGCAGCCAGCAGACGGCGTCCCAGTCGCCTTCAACCAGCACGCGGCGAACCAAGAAATCGCGGTGTGCTTGCCAATCGAGCTGATCGAAATCACAGTCCCAAAACAGCGGCCGCAAGGCCTGCGGTAGGACCGCTGCAAGAGTTGCGGGTGAATCGGCGGACGGCATACGAAACCTGCTGGCAAAGCGGTTTGAATTGCGTTTGATCCCAGCCTATTTTAACGGTTTGCTGCGGGATCAGCCACAGGACCGTGTCAGTTCCCGGCGCGGGCTTGAAAACGTACCATTTTCAACCGCGTCGAGAACGAGTAAGCTGGACGGGACGATGGCGATTACTTGTCCGCACTGCGGTCGAGATTATGACGTCACATTGTTCCCCTTTGGGCGGGGCATCCGTTGCGACTGTGGGAGCTGGGTGGATCTGCACCGTGGCCATCTGCAGCCGGCGGGCGCTCCGCGTGCCGAGTGTATTCCGGAAGGAGGCAAGACGATGAAGATCCGTGTATCGAGTTCCGCGTTTGCCGAGGGCGAGCGGATTCCCCAGATATTCACGGGCGACGGCCAGGACGTTTCGCCGCCGTTGCGTTGGGAGGGGGTTCCCGAGAACGCCAAAGAACTGGCTTTGATTTGCGACGATCCCGATGCGCCGACCGCAGAGCCGTGGGTGCATTGGGTGCTGTACAAGCTGTCGCCGGCCGTGCGAGAAGTGCCGCAAGGAGTCCCTACCGGCGAGCAGCTGGACCATCCCGTCGCGGCCATGCAGGGGCTTAATTCCTGGCCCAGCGGCCAGACGATCGGCTATCGCGGCCCCGCGCCGCCGCCCGGCCACGGCGTGCATCACTACCATTTCCGGCTGTACGCGCTGGATTGTGAATTGACCGTCACCCCGGGCCTCGACAAAAAGACGCTGCTCAAGGCGATGGACGGGCACGTGCTGGCCGAGGGCGAATTGATGGGCACGTACCAGCGGTGAGCCTCCAACCGTCTGCCAACGCAATCTCGTGCTCGTGCTCGTGCTCGCACTCGTACTCGCACTCGATCTTTCGAGTACGAGTACGAAAAGAGACAAGACAGGGACCGCGGGCGTCGGGGCACGCTGGAAAGGCGGGTTGAAACCTTGCTCGAGAAGCCCGGCTAAAGCCGGCTCGAAGGGGATTCTTTTTCATCCTCCGACCACCAGTTGAAACCAGCGATTTTCTAGCCTGAGTTTATTTTACTCTTCGAGCGAGACGAGCATCAATGGCTACGGCGAGGGGGCTATGAAGTAAAATTAAATATGGCGGTAATTTGGCCACTAATTACATCATTCTTGGTGAATAGATCGCATTTTTTGTGGTTTAGACCGCCATATTTAATTTTACTTTGTTACCGTTTAGAGTTATACTTGGACCCATGCAACGACGCAGTTCCTGATCTCTTGCAGGAGGGTTCGCAATGGAGTTCAATTTTCAAGCGCAGCAGTTGGTCGGCAAGCATGGCGTCTTGTCCGTCAAACAGGACGATGAAGTCGCCCGGAAACTCGCCATGCTCATCGAAGGACAGTGCGAAGGCCTGGGAGCTTCCCAAGCCGCAGAGAGGTACGGGTGTACCAAGCAACGCTATTATCAGATCCTCCACACCTTTGAAGCCCTCGGCTCTGCAGGCTTGATAAGCAAGACGCGCGGTCCAAAACGGAATTATCGCCGAACCGATGAAGTGGCGCGACAAGTCGTCCGTCACCGATTCCTCGACCCTCAGGCGTCACCCGAAGTCATTGCCCAGAAGCTTCGGCAAAGTGGCTTGGTGATTAGCACTCGTAGTGTCGAACGGGTGGTTGCCGAGTACGGCCTTCAAAAAAAAACTCTACGCCTGCCGTCCAAACCAAGAGCCGCCCGCAAAGGTTGAGATCTGCATCAGTCGCCGACGTACCCGAAGCCTTACCTGCCACCCCCTGGACATCGAACGCGGCGTACGCCAGATGCTGTCCAATAAGGTCAGTGGCAATTTGGCTGGTATCTGGCTGTTGGTCCCCGAGCACCTGCGGCTGGGAACCTGGGATCTGTTGTGTGGCTGGACGCAGCAACCGACGCTACGTGCCGAACCGCGTTTGGCCCTGCAACTTGTTCACGAAGCAGTCGTCTGCACCGCCGGCATTCGCGCCGAGCGTACGCTGCACCGGCGCGGTGGTTTCGAACTGGTCAATGGCTTGCCCTTCGTGGCGGCCGACACGACGATCCATCAAGTGTTGGACGAACGAACGGTCGAAGACTCCCAAGCGTTGCAGATAACCTTGGGCAAGTTGCGACGAGCTTCAGGGCATTTCCGAGGCCAGTTGCTGGCCATCGACCCGCATCGCGTCCGCAGTTACAGTTGTCGCCACATGCGCGAACGGACGGAGAAGAGCGGAAACCGACCGGTGAAGATGGCGCAGACGTTTTGGGTTCTGGATGCCGATACGAAGCAGCCTGTATGCTTCACGACGGCGACCGCCGCGCGGGACGTGGCCGCGGCGACTCCCCAATTGCTCGATCTGGTGGAGGCGATTTTGCAGCCCGAAGAGGGGCAAATCTTGGTCGTGGCCGATACGGAACACTTTGTCGCAGAATTGCTCAAGGACGTGCAACAGCGGCCCGGCTTCGATCTGCTCGTCCCTTTGCCCAGCAAGAAACCCTTTCGACGACAATATGAAGCAATTCCCGAAACCCAATTTCAGCGCCACTGGGCAGGCTTTGCGACGACCAAACTGCCCGCCTATTTCACCGGCCGCCACCAAGGCAGCTATTGGCAGTTCGTGGAGCGCTACGGCGAGCGCTCCCAGGATTGGAGCTTCAGTGGTTTTGGCTGCACCGCAGATCGAGACGAGGTGAAAGCCTTGGCAGAAGCCTATCCGAAACGATGGCATATCGAAGAGTTTTTCAACACGGACCAAGCCCTGGGCTGGCATCGTGCCGGAACGATGAATGTGCATATCCGCTATGCTCAGATGTCTCTGGCCTTGATTGGCCAAACGGTGTGTCACCAATTCCGGACTCGCTTGGGTACCCCCTATAGCAGTTGGGATGCCAATCATCTGGCTCGTGATCCGTTCTTCGCCCTTGAGGGACATGTGCGCGTGAAAAATGATACGATCCTGGTGACGTACTACAATGCTCCGAATGTCGAGCAACTCCGAGCCCACTACCAGAACCTGCCTGACAAACTCGCAGCCGAAAACATTCGCCCGGAGATCCCGTGGCTCTACAATTACAAGCTCGATTTCAGGTTTCGCTGACCGCCAGATCTAGTGTCAAAAAAATATGGCCCAGAAAATCGCTGGTTGAAACTGGTGGCAGACAGGGAGTCGGCTGAAGCCGACTGAGTCGGACCATGTTGCTTGGGGCTTACACCGATGTGTATGCACTGGGAGTAAGGAGTCGGCTGAAGCCGACTGAGTCGGACCATGTTGCTACCGGTGTGGGATGGTCTCGTCAAGGGAACCAAGCCCAGAGTTTCTCCTGAACTCTTTTCACCGCCCAGAACCCGCACAAGCCCGGACATGCACCAGCTCGACCTGTACGTCGGCATCCACGTCGGCCACGGCGTAGTACCCTTCGTAGGCCGGACCGCAATTGACGATCGTGGTGGCGTCCAGCCGATCGATGCCGCGGGCTTCGTGGATGTGGCCGCACAGCAGCAGCGCCGGCTGAACCTGCTCGACAAACTGCCGCACGGCCAGGCTGCCCACGTGCTCGCCGCGGCGGGTGCGATCCAGTTGCGTGCCGCGCGGCGGCGTGTGTGACAGCACGACCTCCAGCTGGGGCTGTGCCAGCTGGCCGCGTCCCGCCCGCAACGCTGCGCCGATCTCGTCCTCGCTCAACTCGTACATGGTGCCCGTCCAAGGCGGCATGGCGGACACGCCGTAAAACCCCACGCCCTGTAGCGTCACGCCGCGGCCGAACAGCGACATGCCCAAGTCGGCCAATCGCGCGTCGATCGCCGCCGAGTCGCAGTTGCCGGCGACCGCCAAGACTTGAGCCCCGTGCTGCATCGCTTGCCGCGCAAGGAATTCGGCTGCATTGGGCGTCCCGAAACTGGTGATGTCGCCGCCCAGCAAGACGACATCCGCGGGCCCGGCATGGGACAAGATGCGGTCCAGCGATGCCGGGTCGCCATGCAGATCGGTGATACAAACCATGCGCATACGGACAGACCCCTTCTGGTGGAAACGACGCTTGGTTATAGTGCGAGCCCCGAGTTGTGGACAGGGCGCATCTTCCGACGAGCGGAGAAAAAAAGGAACCCGAAGCGTCAGCGAGGTGCTGCGGCAGAAAACAAGTCGCTTTCCGGCCACTGCTCGATCGCATTGGCGGACTTGTGGAGAATGCGGTCCACTTCCTGCATCAGTTCCTTGGTATGCGGGCTGAAACGGGTGTTGAGCAACGCCACCATGTTGCGGCCGTCGTGCCGACGGATCAGGATGGTGGTCGTACCAGGCACGGAACCGTTGTGCCAGTGATTGACCCGGTTTCCGTCGTCCAGTACACGGTTTTGCCAGCCCAGCGAATAGTACACCGGCTGGGAATCGCCGTCATCGCCTATCGGGCGGTCATGCATCTGCTCGATACTGGCGCGGCAGAGGATCGGACAGCCGTCGGGATCGTCGAACGCGACGGCGAAGCGGGCCAGGTCAACGGCGGATGCCAGCCAGCCTCCGTGCGCGTCCATTGCTTCCAAGCAGAACGAACCGTAGGGCCGCGGCACCGGTTGGCCCAGGTCGCAGGCAAAGACGGATGGCCCCTGCTGCGGATCGTAGTACCGCACTTCGTTCGGCACGTATCGCTGCTCGAGCCGCGACTTGCCCAGTCGCATGGCGCGAATGCCCAACGGCGTCAGAACCTGCTCCTGGACGTACCGTTCATAGGACAGGCCCGTCACGGTTTCGATCACGCGGCCCAGCAAGCAGTAGCCAAAATTCGAGTACGCATACCGCTCGCCGGGATCAAAGTCGAGCTTCCGGCCGAGCATGATCCGGACGATGTGTTCGGAAGCGGCCGGCGGCGGCACCTGCAACAACTCGGCGAAACGCACGGACTGGAACATCGGGTCGAAGGACTGGTTGCGGTCCCAGCCACCGCGATGCTGCAGCAGCTGCCGCACGGTGATCCGACGATGGCGTTCGTCAAAAGCCCCCTCGCCCGTCAAGTGCGGTTCGATCTGGAGGATGTCGAACACACGATCTTCCAGCGACAACCGGCCTCGTTCGGCCAATTGGACGACGGCCACCGCGGTGATCAGTTTGGACACGCTCGCGATACGAAACAGGCTGGTGGGCGCAACGACGTCCTGCCGTTCTCGGTCGGCACGGCCGAACCCCGCGGCATAGGCCAGTCGTCCCTGATTGGTAATCGCCACGGCCGCGCCCGGAATTTCATGCCGGGCGAAAAAGTCCGCCAGAACGGCGTGGCAGCCGGCGAATCGCGGATCCCGTGACGACGGCAGCGATTCCGGTGCGACGTCCTCTTCGGCCGCGACAACGTCGCCCGCCAACAGGCAGAGAATCAGTACCCCTCCTGCGAATCGCCTCGTCGCCATGTGCCCCCTCGTAGTTCGCAGCCGCTCGTGCCGATTCCAGGAAAGTCAGAAACCGGAAACGGCACGGGACGCGAGTCCCGAATTCACAACCGTTTGCCAATCGCGGCGACGATCTCCTGCTCGTCGGGAAATCTGCCCGTCTGAAGTTTCGAGTACACCAACTGGCCGTCGGCCGACACTTCAAAACACCCGCCGCTGGACGGCTGTAACTCGAATCCTTGAAGACGCTGTTTGTATTTGCTGAGGATCTTGGCCGCCAAACTGACGGCTTGCGGCTCGTAGTTTCAAGCCGCGCAGTAACGCAAATGGATTTTCACGTTCGGAGTTCTCCCTTCTGCTGGCGATGCCCAGGAATTCCGTCCCAGGAATTCCGTCCTACTTGCTCTTAGCCGGGTTGCTCTTAGCGGGGGCCGATTTCTTCTTCGGCGTCTTCTTCGCGGCTGACGCGGATTTCGTGGCCTCCGTCACGGCCTTGGCCCGCGGCTTGTGACCGAAAACCAAGTTCCAATTGCTCGCGTATTTCCTCGTCGCACCACTCCGAATGATGGTCACGGTTGTCCTCCTAGCCATGTTGGGTCACAATTCTGGAGCCCCGGGGGCTCCAAGCATTGTGAATAAGTACTCCACCAACCGCCTGGGGTCAAGCGGTCCAGGGAGATGTTGTGTCTTCGATTTTAGTTGCGATTTCGCTATGCCCGGTGATAATATGAACGCTGGGCAACCACCGGGTGCCGTACTTCGAACCGTTGAATGAAGAGTCATCGTATGGCAAGCCGTCCAGGCTGTTGGCTGTTTTTCGGAATCCTCAGTGTCATGACTTTGGGCTGCGACCGGTGGGGGTACGCGCAGACGGTTGCTCCGGCCGCTGCCGGCCCGGTGGTCGCCCAAGACCCTTTCGGGGCGGCGCAGGTAATCAAAGGGGACGGCCCCGCGGGCATGGTTCCGCCGGGTGTAAAACCGGACATGCCGGGGGCCAAGCCCGAGGAGAAAAAGGATGGCGAGAGCAAGGAAGCCAAGCCGGGGGACACCAAACCAGACGCCAAGAAAGAGGAGCCCCCCGCCACGCTGAAGCGGCCGATCACGCCTCCGGCCCCCGCGGATCCGAGCGAATTGGACATCCGCCCCGATGCCAGCGGCCGGGTGCGATTCAATTTTCGCGGTCAGACCTGGCCGGACGTTCTGGACTGGCTGGCCACCGTCTCTGCGATGAGCCTGGACTGGCAAGAGCTGCCTGGCGACTACCTGAACCTGACCACGCAGCGCAGCTATACGGTCGAGGAGGCGCGCGACCTGCTCAATCGCCATCTGCTGGCCCGCGGCTATACGCTGTTGGTCGTGAACGAAACCCTGACGGTCGTCAAAACCGAAAACGTCAACGCCGCGCTGGTGCCGCGGGTCGAACCCGAGGAACTGGCCAATCGCCTGCCTCACGAGTACATCAAGGTCTCGTTTCCGCTGGATTGGCTGATCGCGGAAGTCGCCGTCGAAGAACTCAAGCCGATGCTCAGCCCCAACGGCAAGCTGACGGCGCTGAAGACCACCAATCGCTTGGAAGCACTGGACGCCGCTGCCAACCTGCGGGAGCTGTACGCGGTGTTGAGCCGCGAGCAATCCACGACCAGTCAAGAGCGGTTGGTGCGGGAATTCGTCTTGAAGTATGCCCGCGCGACCGACGTCAGCGAACAGCTCAAGGGGCTGTTGGGTCTGGACGCCAAGTCTCGGGGGCCGCAAATGCCCATGTCGCCGCAGCAGATGGAGATGATGCAGCAACAGCAGCAGCAAATGATGGCGCAGATGCAACAACAGCAGCAGCGCGGCGGCCGCCCGCCGATGCCCGCCGCCAAAGGCCAGGAGGACGTGAACCTGGTGGTCAATCCTCGCCGCAACAGCGTGCTGGCCAACGCGCCGCCCGACAAGATGGCGATCATCGCCAAGGCGATCGAAGTCATCGACGTGCCGTTGGACCGCGACCAGTCGCTGCTGTTGAACGTCAACCGGATGCAGGTCTACCGGCTGGCCCAGCTGGATCCGGAGACGCTGATCAAGACGCTGCAGGAAAGCGGCGATCTGGATCCCACGACGCGACTGGAGGCCGATCGCAAGAACAAGGCGATCATCGCTTATGCGCCGCTGACGGACCATTTGATGATTCGCACGCTGGTCCAGAAACTCGACGGCAGCGGTCGTCAGTTCGAGGTCATTCGGTTGCGGCGGCTGGAAGCCGACTATGTATCCGGCACCATCACGTTCATGATGGGGCAGGAGCAGAAGACCGAGGAGCCGCCGCGCTACTTTGGCTACTGGGACGGTCGCTCGCGGTCGTCTGACCAGGACAGTCAGGATAAATTCCGGGTGGACGCGGACGTGGCGGGCAATCGGCTGCTGATGTGGGCGAACGAGATCGAAATGGAGGAAGTCCGCAAGCTGCTGGTCAAGCTGGGCGAAATCCCGACCGAGGGCGGCAATCCGGAGCGGGTCCGCGTGCTGGACGTGGATACGGGCGACGACATGCTGCAACTGCTGGAACAGATTCGCCTCTCCTGGCCCGAGCTGGCCCCCAACCCGATTGTCTTGCCGCCGCCCGAGTCGCTGTCCAAGCCGGCGCGGCCGGCGATGGAACCGAGTGATGAGGGCGCCGCCGAGGGCGAACCGCCAGCCACGCCCGGGGGCACGACGGGCCAACCACCGACGACGCCGGCAACGTCCGTCGAGGCCGATGCGCGGCCGGCTCCGCGCCCGTCCCCAACCGCACGGGTCCGCTTTGCCCAGCTGACGGCGGCCGAAGCGGCGGCCGAGCCGCGTCCGGCAGACGCTCCGGCCGAACCGGGGGACCGGTTTCCCGACCCGACCGCTGACCCGGGGGGCCTGCTGCTGGAGAATCGGTCGGCTCGTGCGGATCGGGCGGCAGCGGGCGGCGAAACCGTCTCTCCGGCGCCCGTCCAGATCGCGGTCGGCCCCGACGGTCGGCTGGTGATCTCGTCGCAAGATACCGCGGCACTGGATCTGCTCGAAGAGCTTCTCGCGCAACTGGCCCCGTCGCGCAAGGATTTCAAAATCTTTCCCTTGAAGTATGCCTCGTCGCTGTGGGTCAAACTGAACTTGCAGGATTACTTCAAGGAAGAGTCGGAGGACAAGAGCCGCCGGCGGAACGTGTTCTACTTTGATAACTCGCCGCCCCCCGAAAAACAAAAGAGCTACCGGCTGTCTCAGCGCAAGCCGCTGAAGTTCATCGACGATCTGGACACCAACACCATCCTGGTCGTGGGCGCCAACGCCGAGCAGTTGCAAACGATCGAGGAGTTGATCCAGTTGTGGGACTCGCCCCCGCCGTCCGATACTCAGTCGGCGCGGCTGACCGCCGTGTTTGCGATCCGCTACTCGAAGGCCGAAACCATCGCCGAGACGGTGAAAGAGGTGTACCTGGATTTGCTCAGCTCGAACGACAAGGCCCTGCAGCGAAACCGCGACGACAAACGGCCCACCAATCAGACGACTTATATTCTCGGCGAGGCGGGCGGCGGCGAGCCGGATCGCCGGACGCAGGTTTCCTTCAAAGGCAAGCTGTCGATCGGCGTCGATGCCGTTTCCAACACGTTGCTCGTCTCCACCGAAGGCCAGACGCTGATGGAGAATGTCAGCAAGATGATCCAGGCGTTGGACGATGCGGCCAAGCCGCTGTCCGAAGTCCAGGTGGTGGCGATCCAGGGCAACATGAACGCCGAGCGCGTCCGTAAAGTGCTGAGCGAGATGCTGGGCGAGAAGGCCGTTCAGCCCGGCCAAGCGGCGAACCCGCCGCCGGGCGGGCCTCCGCCCGGCCAGCCCGGATGGCAGCCGCCCGGCGGCGGTCGAGGCGGCTGAGCGCTGGACGCCTCGGAACGGACAAGGTTTCCTCCCCAGCCAGCGGTTACCGCGGCGTGGCCAGCATCCGCAGCAGGTCTTCGGGATCGCACGGCTTGACGAGATGCTCGTCAAAGCCCGCTGCCTTGACGGCAGCCCGGTCGGACGGGCGGCCGTAGCCGGTCAAGGCCACCAGACGGGGGCAGCGTTCGCCACACGCGGCTCGTGCCCGGCGGGCCACTTCGTAACCGTCGAGGCCCGGCAGGCCGATGTCGATCAGGGCCACATCGAACCGTTCGCGGGTCAGCGTAGCCAACCCTTGGCTGCCGTCCGCGGCGGCTTGCACGTCGTGGCCTTCCAGCGCCAGCAGCGTCAGCAGCATGGAGCGGACATCGGCATTGTCCTCCACTACCAGAACTCGGGAGAGTATCGTCGGCGGTTCGGCCGGTGCCTTGTGGTCAGGCGGCAGCGCGGCCTCGGCCAGCAGCGGCACGCGCACCACGAATCGACTGCCTTGTCCCAGTCCGGTGCTGTGGGCAGCCACGCGGCCGCCATGCATCTCGACCAACATGCGGACCAGCGTCAAGCCGATGCCCAAACCGCCCAGCTGGCGGTGTAACGTCGTGTCCGCCTGGACAAACAAATCGAAGACGCTCTCCAACATCCCGTCGGCAATGCCGATGCCGTTATCCTCGACGGTCAGCACGGCGTCCTGACCCTCGAGCTGCAACCGGAGGAAAATTCGCCCACCCGGCGGCGTGAATTTCACGGCGTTCATCAGCAAGTTCACCTGAATCTGTTGCAACCGCGCGGGATCGCCCCGCACGATCAAGGGCCGATTCGGGACATCGACCACCAAGGCCAGTTGTCGCGCGTCCGCCAACGTCCGAACCGCGGCCACGGCTTCGGACAAGACGGCGGCCAAATCAACCTCTTCCCGGACCAGCGAGATCTTGCCCTGCATCACGCGGGAGATGTCCAGCAGATCGTCGAGCAGCGCGGACATCTGTTGTGCCTGCCGCTCGATCACCGCCAGCGCGTCGCCGAACGGGCCGGTTTGGGCCTGCATCCGCTTGACGACACACGCGGCGCTAAGGATCGCGCCCAGCGGATTGCGCAGCTCGTGCGACAGCATCGCCAGGAATTGATCGCGCTGGCGAACCGCCTCGACCGCCAGACCCTCCGCCCGCTTCTGCTCGCTGATATCGCGAGCCACATGCACGCTGCCCATGATCGCACCGCCGGGACCGTGAATGGGCGATACCGATACCAGGAATGTGCCGCCCAGGCGTTCGTCGTAGACTTCCACCGCGTGCGCGTCGCCGCCGGCCAACAGCCGCGCGTGCGGACAGAACATGGGTGGCGTGTGCGCATCGTGAACGACCTGGTGACAGCTCTGTCCGATCAGGTCTTCCGGGGCGCAACCCATCCGCTGGGCCATCGCCCGATTGGCGCGCACCACGCGATGCTGGGTGTCCAAGATCATCACCAGATCAGGCACGGCATCAAAGGTTCGCGCCCAATCGTCGCTTAGGCGAGTGCTCTGAAGTTCATCCATGCGGCACCCCGAGTCGAGTTCAGAGGAGTTTGATCCGTCGTTTCGTCGTCGGTCCGAGGGACCGAACCAAGCTAGTTATAAGCAAAGCATTTTGTTTTGCAACGGGTTTGCGCCCGCTGCGCAGTTCGCGCAGGCGGGGCTGCTAGCAATGCCTGTTTTTCCAAGCTTCGGTGGAAAGATTGCATGAACCGGCTGACCTTTCCGATTCTGTAAGTAGAAACGATCGTTGCGTCCTTTGGGATATGGCAAACTGTAACTCATGGCGGAGAATCGAGTGGGCTCGTTGCTGGTTCGCGCCCTGTGCTGCTGGTGTTTGCTGGTGACTGCCGTCGGCTGTAGCCGCACGCGCTATCGCTTGGCAGCCGACCGGGACGCTGTTGCCGTACTTGGGGAGAAGTCCGCTGGCAAGCCGTGGCAGCTGCCGCCGATGTTCTCGATCTACCCGCATCCGCAGTCGCGGTTCTTCGACCCCACGCCCAACGATGATCCGATCCTGCCGGTGCCCGCTCCGCAGCTGTACGCCTACAGGCTGCCCCAACTGCCGCAGCGCGATCCGCAGCGTTTTCGCGGCGAACCGGGGGAATCCCTAGCCGCCTCGGCTCCTGGCGAGCTGCGCGTCTCGGACACGAATCTTGCCGGGCCGATTGCGAGAGTCGGCGCCGCGGCCAATGCTCAGGCCAAACCGGCTCCTTTTCCTTTCCAGCAAGTCGCGTATCAACCTGCAGAGGACGCGCGGGACATTACGTCGGTCGACCTGGAGCAACTGTCGCTGGTCTTGGGGGTTTCCGTCGAAGAACTTCAGATTCTGCCGATCCCCCCGGCAATTTGGCAATCGCTGCCGGACGAGTGCCTGAGGCGGATGTTCGAATTCGCTTCGGTCCGCGAGGAGTACCGAAGTTCGTTCAACCGCGATCCGAGTGACGACCTGCGGGACCGCTCGCAACGGCTGGCCTTGGAGGACATCGTCGAACTGGCGTTGCTCAACAGCCGGGAGTACCAGGCCCAGAAAGAACGGCTGTACTTGACGGCCTTGAACTTGTCGTTGGAGCGGTTCGATTACGACGTCAAATTCTCCACCAGCGGCAACCGGATGACCGTCGACTATTTGGACGGCCCCGCTTCCCAGGGTCGGCAGAGCACGTTGTCCATTCCGAGTTCGCTGACGGGCGACCGGTTGCTGGCCACCGGCGGTACCGTTTTGGCCAGCTTCGCCAACCGGGTGGTCCTCACATTCAACGGCCCCAACGGATTCACGGCGGATATCGGTTCCGACCTGTTGTACGAGTTGTCGCAGACGGTCTTTCAGCGCGATTTCGTGCTGGAGAACCTGACGCAGGCGGAACGCGATGTGGTGTACGCCATGCGCAGCTTTGCCCGTTTCCGCAAAACGCTGTTCCGCGATCTTGCCACGCAGTACTACCGGTTGCTGCTGACCTATCGCGGCATCGAGATCGTGTCGCAGGACTATTTCAGCAATCTTCGCGGCTTCAATCAGGGCGAAGCGGAGTACCGGGCCGGGCGGCTGCCGCGATTCCAGGTGGACCAATTCGAGCAGAGCACGCTGGAAAGCCGCCGGCAGCTGATCAGCGAATGCAACACGCTGGAGCAGAATCTGGACCGGCTGAAGATCCGAATCGGTTTGCCGCCGGAGTTGCCGGTCAACCTGGACTTGACCGAGTTGGACCAGCTGACGCTGCGCGACGAGGTGACGGCGGTCGCCGAGCGAGTTCGGCGATCGCGGCGAAACTTGATCACCGAGCGCGAGCAGCCCGCGGTGACTCGCGCTGCCCTGCTCAACGGGTCGGTGGATCTGGTCCGCAAGATGCTGCTGGTCGAGCAATTGCAGCAGCGGTTGGGCGAGGAAGCACCGGCGTTGGCCTCGCTGCAAGTGGAACTGGCCCGGCTGGCTGCCGCCGAAGCCCAATTGGAGGTTCAGTTCAGCCGGGATGTGTTGACGCAGGAACAGGGACTTGTCCCCGCGGCACCGCCCTTGCGGATCTACCAGCGGACGATGGATCTGGTCAATTCGCTGCTGGTGCTCACCGCCCGCCAACTGCGCGTGGCGGAACTGCGGAACTTGGATGCCGAGCATCGGAATGCGATTCAAGTCCGCGTGGACGAGCTGTTGCAGCGCAACGTCACGTTGCAGGAGGATTTGGACAAGGTGATCGTCGATCGGCAATTGGCTCGGATTCCGGAATTCGTCCAGGCCGCCGCCGGACTGCTGGCGGACACGTCGGCCGTCTCGCAACAGATGCAAGCCTTGCTGCCGACTGTGCCCGCCGATGCCGACGCCGCGATGCAGGAGGCGCTGGCCGATGCCGACCGGTTGATCGGCGAGAGCCAGGAGCTGCTGGCGCGTGAGGCCGGCGGCCTGGTCCCGGTCGAAATCGGCGTCGAGGAAGCCCTGCTGACGGCCTTGACGCTGCGATACGATTTGATGAACCAGCGCGAGACGTTGGCCGACGCGTGGCGGGATATCAAGTTTGCGGGCGACGATTTGAAATCGGTCCTCAATCTGCGCGCCAGCCAGCGGATGCGAACCCGCAGCGATACCAATCGGCCGTTCGACTTTACCTTCGACGACAGCGACACCCGGCTGACGGTCACCTTCGATGCTCCTCTCAACCGCCGCGCCCAGCGGAACCGCTTTCGCAAGTCGCTGATCGATTACAACGCCGGACTCCGCACCCTGATGGAGCAAGAGGACGAGGTCAAGTTTAACGTCCGCGACAGCCTGCGAAGACTGTTGCTGGACCGGGAACAGTACCGCATCGACGTGGCCAGTGCCGCGCTGGCGTACGAGCGGCGGATCAGCACCCGGCTGCAATTGCGGCTGGGCGTCCAGAACATTCGCGTAGAAGACGTGCTGGACGCACAACAAGCGTACACGCGATCGTTGAACCGCCTGGCCGGCTCGCACATCCAGTACATCCTGGACCGCATCGGCCTGTTCCTGGATCTGGAATTGCTGGAGGTCGACGAGGCCGGCTTCTGGCAACAGCTGTACGACGACGACCACCAGCCGACGTCGAATCTCTACCTGCCGGAATACGCGCTGCCGGTGTACGGGCAACTGCCGCGCGGCACCTGGCCTTCGCACCAGATCAAGCGGATGCTGGACGTGCCGCCGGGCCAGGCCATGATCTATCGGCCCGACGGCGAGGGGCAGGATGCCGCCGAGGAAATCGCCACCCCGCCAGCCGACGCGCCGCTAGTACCGCCCGACGAAGCGGCCACGATACCGGCGACGGAGGATTGAGGCGCCATCCTCGATCACGGTCTTCGCAGTTGCGCATTTTCATCGTCCCCATCCGGCCCCGTACCGGTGGAACCAGGTTTGGAGTGCGGGGTCTTGTCAACGCTCTCTTGGAGCGACTTCTCGCCCGTTGGGGTTTTCCCGCCGCCAGCCAGCTTGCTAGAATACACGCATGAAATACGCCTACCCACCCGACGTACTGCAGTTCGTCCAGCGTTCACTGGAAACAGGCGACCATGCGTCCGAGGATGAAGTCGTCGTTGCCGGCATGAGGGCACTCCGCGATGTCAAGCAGCGGTTTCTTGGACAAGATCGACGCCAAGCTGAAGTTCCTCGCCCAGCATCCATTGGCTGGCGAATCGCGACCCGAGTTGGCAGCGGACGTTCGGTCTTCCCCCGTTGGCAACTACGTCAAAAACAACGATGCTGACAATCGGCATCATTGCGCACCATTACACGCCGCTCCCAGCCGCGGCTGGTCAAGTGATAAAGTCCGTTCTCGATGTCGATTCGCAAAGGTCGAGCCATGACCCGGTCGTATCCCCTCTTAAGTTCTAAGTCAAGACCTGACCCCATTCCGTGCTGTGTACAACCCGTCCGCAAGACGATAAAATCCGGATTATGAACACGACCCTGACACTCGAAATCGACGAGCAACTACTTGATCGGGCGCATCGTCGCGCGGTGAACGAGAACAAGTCTGTTCCGGCGTGGGTTGCGGATCTTCTTCGGCGAGCGTTGGACGAAGCGGAGGATTACGAACAGGACCGGCGTCGGGCTCTGCAGCACTTGGACGCAGGTTTTCACCTTGGCGGTCGCCCGCTAAGCCGCGAGGAAGTTCATGACCGTAGTTGACATCCTCCTGGATACGAACCTCCTGATCTATGCGCACGATGTGGATGCAGGCGATCGACACACCAAAGCCGCACGACTGGTCCGGGGGTTTTGGGACCGCCGCGAGGTCCCAGCGGTCAGCATTCAAATCCTCCAGGAAATGCACGTCAACTTGCTTCGCAAGGGAGTTCCCGTGGCGGATTCCGCGGACATCGTCCGGAGTTATCTGGCTTGGCGTGTCATGGAGAACACCCGGGCGCTACTGCGGCACGCGTTGGCGCTGCAGCAGCGATGGCAGCTTTCCTACTGGGATGCGGCGGTGGTTGCCGCTGCTCAGCAAGCCGGTGCTCGTGAACTGTGGACCGAGGACTTGACGGCCGGCCAAGACTTCAACGGAGTCGTGGTCGTCAATCCGCTGCTTTGAACGCGAGGTGCCAGCATCAGAAGAAACAACTGTCGGTTACTTCGGATCCGAAGCGACTGTAAGCTCTAAGTCAAGAGTCGCGGTAGGGACCGCCGGTTACCCGGCGGCGCCCCGCACAGATCCGTACGTCGGGAACTACCCCATACGGCTCCTACTTCGGGTGTGTGACGGCGAAACGTCTTACTGCTTCCCGTACGCCGCCCAGACCGAACGACACGGAGTTCCGGCACTGCGTCCGGTCCATGGCCTGCTGGGCGCCGTTCCCCTTGGTCGATCCCCTTTCCTCCACAGACTCCGTGGCCACCGTCGCTCCTAGCCTTGTTCGCCTGCTTCTCAGGTACTACGAGATCGTCCGACTCCCCGAAGACGTTCGCGTCGGCTGTTCGGCACAGGCCTTGTCCGACCGCTCCTTGCCGCCCCACGGTACAACCGTGCGGGCCGACTCCTAGGGGGGAGAGTCGTGCTTCGGCCGAGGAGATCTTCGCTCTTCTCCCGGTTCCCGTGCTGAAAGGTTCCACGCATGCGCAGGGTCTCAGACTCCGCCGCGTCGCCCGCTGACTCGCCAAAAAGCGTCAACGGGCGTGTGGCCTTCCCCATGTCAGGACAAGGTCGGCACGCGGGAGTGGTGATTTCGGAGGTCAATACCTGGCCTGCGTGTACCCCTATCCCAGCAACACCCGCGATGTTACCATCGCCAGCGCAGGACGCGGGGCCGAGACGGTTGGCTAGACCTTTCTCGTATGGCTCTTTCATCCACACCTCTCAGCCGGTTTTGACCGGCGCTTTCCCTGACACCGTTTCGTTCCCTCAGCCCGCCGGCCAACGCAATCGCCCCGCACAGCCGGCCGGCTGGCTGGTCTTCTGTCCGCACGATTGGAATCAACCGGCCGCGACGGGTTGACGCGACCACATCGCGCGAGTAGAACGCGGCTCGGTTGCATCCCTTGGCGTGTCCTGGGTATCGTGCTCGTGCTCAGCGAAGCGGTGCTCGTAATCGTAATCGATGTCATCATACGCTGCGCTGGCCTCAGCGACGCCATCGAATTTCATCGCCATCCGAGTCAGCATTGCGACAATCCGATGCAACATCGCTTTCATCGCAGCATCATCCTGGACCTTAATGCCTTTTGTCGTCACCAATACGTCCTGGATCGCGGCACACTCCAGGGCAGAACCGCGTGCGATGTCGAGAAATCGAGCACGATCTTTGAGGCGGCGTTTTTCGTTGCCCTCGGCGATGTTTGATGGGATCGATTGTGCAGCACGAAGCCATTGATCGCGCGCGTGACGATGTAGCCCCTCAAGGGCGCGTGAGACGCTTCGAAGGAGCGAGCAACATAATCGTTGGAGAGACGGTAAACGTCAAGTCGTTCGTGGTCGAAAGTTTGCACGGTCATCAGTCTTAGTTCCGATTACAATTACGAGCACGATTACGAGCACGATTACGAGCACGAGCACGAGCACGAGCACGAGCACGAGCACGAGGGGGCATCGCCAGACTTGTAATTATCCCGCCGGGTTGTCCTCGCTCCGGCGGTGTTCTCTGGCCGGATTGTTTGATAATACCCGACAGCGTCTATCGAGACGATCCTGCACCGTGGCCAAAAGCCGCCGTCGTTGGCCAAAGAACACGGCTGGCGTGTCGGATTGGCCACGGTCGCGAAAGACGGCAATCGTGTTCACTGGCCGGCTCCGTCCACAGAACACGGGACAGGCATGGGGCGTGCCGATCCCGATGGCGATCAGAAGTCACTGGGTGATCCGGTCAGATCTGCCTCCTGAGTTCGCTGACGGTGGGGCCCCTTCATAGGGCCTGGCAACTTGGGCTGCTGCCTGGTACCCTAGCTGATGCATCGCGGGCCGTACCGCGACAATCCATTCGAGCGGCAGGCCGTTTGGGGCAGAAGGGCAGAACAGGCAAGGGGTGCTGGAAACGCCTGCGGAAGGAAGATGAACGAGATGTCGGAAACGAAATCCACCTACTTCGACCAAGCTGCTACGACCTGGGACGACAATCCGATCAGGGTAGCCCTAATGAAAGCCGTGGCGGGAGCCATTATCCGCCAAGCCCAGCCTACGTCCAGAATGGCGATGCTTGATTACGGATGCGGCACTGGCCTGATCAGCTTCTTCCTGGCTCCGCACGTCGGCACCGCGATGGCCGCCGACAGCTCCGAGGGGATGCTGACGGTCTTGCGGCAGAAGATCGAGCAGAACGGTGTGAAGACGATTCGGCCCGTTCGCCTGGATCTGGAATGCGATCCTTTGCCCGAGGACCGTTACGATTTGATTGTGACGAACATGGTTATGCACCACGTCTCTGACACGCTGGGGATGTTGCAGAAGTTCCACGCCCTGCTCCGTCCTGACGGGGTGCTGTGCATTTCGGATCTCGACACTGAGCCAGGTGTGTTCCACGATGCCGAAGCTGCCACGACCGTACATCATCACGGCTTCGACCGGCAGGAATTCAAGGGGCTGATGCTCCAAGTTGGCTTCTGCGACCTTGGCGACAGTACCGTCCACACGATTCGCAAGCCGGTCGCAAGTGGCGGCGAACGGGACTTCCCGGTGTTTCTGATTTCAGGCAGGCGGTTACGTTCTGGCATCGGTCGGTCATCGCCGAAGCCCTGTTCGTGCCATACCTGGCCTGGGTTACGTTTGCCAGCATCCTGAACTTCCCCATTTGGCGGCTGAATGTGTAGCGTATGACAGAGGCAGTTCGGAAACACTTCGAGGTCAGATCGGCCCGGAACGCCGAGTTCTTCCGGTCGGATCGCCCGTGGGCGGCGATCTCGATCAGCTCCGGTCACGAGCACCCGGTCTTGAGCGAGGCCAACCGGGTGGGCCTGTTGCGGCTCGTGTTCGACGACATCACGCAACCGGACACGCCCCGCTCGTTCACGCCCGCACTGGCAGCCGAAATCCTGGACTTTGTGGCGAGCGTCTGGGACCAGGCCGAAGCGTTCCTGATCCACTGCGACGTCGGCCTGTCGCGATCGCCGAGCGTCGCGGCGGCCTTGTCCCGCATCTACTATGGTGACGATGGGCCGTGGTTCGAGTTGGAATTCCCGAACCGCCTGGTCTACGACGTGCTCGTCGAAACGCACTACCGGAAGCAGACCGTGGGTTGAAACCCACGGCTACGGTCACGGGGTCGCTACGCGACTGGTCTGCTCGTTGCCGATGGCCGCTACGGCTGGACGATCTCGTAAGGAATCGGCGGCAGTGTGAACGAAGTCCCGCTTTTGGTGTTCGCCCCGGGCTTCGTCTTGGGCTTCGCCTGGCTGGTTGGCGCTGCCGGTTTCCGGCCCTCGGCCACGAGGACCAGGTTCCCCTTCTGGCCCGGCTGAACCTTGGCGGCGTCACTCTGGAATACGACCTCGATGTCGCCCGCGGAACGCGCCACGTTCTTGATACGGATTCCCTCCGGCGGATCGTTCAGCACCAGCGCAAGCCGCTGCAACGGCGTATTGGGAGGGATGCCCAGACGCACGCGGCCCGTTCCCCCGGCGGCAATGCGTGTGGGCCCCGCGTCCAAGATCTGCACCCGGCCTCGGACAACGTCGCGTCCGGTCACGGCCACTCGCAACTCTTGCGCAGGTACCAGATGCCGGTAGGCGAACGCCTGCATCATGTCTTGCGACGGCACGACCGGGCGAGTGACATCGCGGCCGTCAATCGTCGCGCGGCCTTCCAAAGTCAAGCCGAACGGTTCCGGGGAAGGCGACATCGGCGCCGAGAGCGTGAGCTGGACTTCATCTTGACCCGCCGGGAGAACATTCCCGCCGAGGGAAAATCCGGCCGGCGGATCTCGCAGCGTCAAGCGGATCTCGCCCGCGAACCCGTCTTTGCGCAAGGCATAGACGGTCAACGGAACGGACGATCCGGTGCGGGCATAGACACTGGCCGGCACCACGCGCAATTCGAAATCGGGCCGCGGCGGAGTGATCCGCAAACGGTAGCCGTACTCCGGGCCGCCCTGATGCTGCATATCGGTCAGGTGCAGATAGTATTTGCCGTCGGCGGGCAAGGCGACGCGCAGCCAGGAGTCGGCGTGATGCGTGGTCAGCCCCGCGCCCTTGTCTTCGTAATCGTCGTTCATCGCCAACTGTTGGCCCGCCGCGTCGGTCAGCTTGAGCACCGAGTCGAGCGGCGAGTTCAACCGGCGAGCATGCACCTCCGCGACGATCTCGTCGCCGGCGCGGCCGTCAAAGCAGAACCCGTCGCTGTCACCCGGCTGACCAATCCGCCCGTTGACGATGACGGGCAAGGTGACCCGCTGGGCCTGAGCGGGCTGGTCGTTCGGCTCTTGCTCCAAGCATTCCGGCAACGTGTCCACGGCAAAAGGCACACGGCCGGACAACCATTCCTGGCCGCGCACGGCCAGCGGGCAGACCCCCGGCACCTGATCTTGGTTGTCCACGGTCAAGCGAGTCGTCGGCAGATTCCAGCCCGTCAGTTCGACGGCGATTCGAGCATCGGCTGGACCGCCCAGCGGGAACACGCTGGTCACAAACGGCAGTTCGCCGATGGCGATGCGATAGACGAAATCTTCGCGGCCGCGGTAGATGGCGTCTTTGATTTCGACGATGTACTGGCCGTCGGCGGGGATCCGATAATACAGCACGGGATCGGGGTGGAAGTGAAAATCGTCTTCGTATGCCAGTTCCTTGCCCTGGTCATCGTACACCGCCAGCGTGGCCTGAAACCATCCCGGCACGGCGTCGGCGATGTACGGCATCAGCTCGCGTGCGCTGGCTACGACCACCAAGGGCTGGCCCTGACGCGCGGAAAACCGATACCGATCGACCTTGCCGGGCATGATCTGGCCGTTGATGACGGCCGGCAACTGGACGGTCATCGCGGGCTCCGAGGTGCGGCTCTTGGGCGCCACGGCCGTCTTGGCGACGGCGCTCTTCTGCTCCGAGATGTTCTTGGCGGCGGGGGCCGAGAATTCGGGCAACTGACCGACGTAGAACACCAGCGGGTTGGACAGCGCGGTCGGCGTGGCGATCCGCAGTTCGCGACGGCCCGGTTTCGCATCGGGGGCCACCGTCACGCGGAGGATGGCCAGTTCGCCGATAGCCGGATTGGCGGGTCGGCGCACGGCGGAACTGATCCTCTTTCGGGTCTCGAGCAAGAGCGTCTCGTCGGCGTCTGTCCAGGTCGCGCCGGCGTATTTCTTCTTCAGTTCTTCCAGCTCCTTGTCCTGCGCCGCATCGTCGGTCTTGACCGACTTGGCGCTTTGAAAGCTGCGGAATTGCTCCAAGGCTCGAAAGTCCTTGCGGACCACCGCGCGGCGGGCGAGCAATTCGTCCACTTTGATCCGCAGTTCGTTGAGCTCCTTGCCGGAGATCGGCTGGACGAGTTCGACGATCGCGGCCTGGACACCGCCCCCCGACACATCCACCGCGTTGGCGCCGGTCAGGAACTGGCCGCCCACGACCGCTTCGAACGCGGCGCCCTGCTGGCCGCCCGCGGGATAGACGTAACCGATACTCAGACTGCGCTGTTGCGCGACAGCCGGGAAGGCGACCGCCGCCCAAACCGCCAGCCCCAGGACCGCATACCATCGGGAAGGAACCATACCTCGCTCCTGTCGTTTTGAACTCACATGATTTCCGTCAAGCGTCCGCCCGATTTTGCGCCCTCGGCGGCGGTGGGGAGAACGGTGGCCAGCTGACCTTGGGGATGGGGCAGGGTGCCCGAGGTGTCGATGCCCAGCAACTCGTACATGCTGCCGATCAGGTCCACCGGATACACGGGCCGGTCCTGGACCTCTTCGCCCTTGTCGGTGGACGAGCCGACGACGCGCCCGCCCTGGAATCCGCCGCCGGCCACCAGCACGGAAAACACCTTGCCATAGTGGTTGCGCCCGCCGTTCCAAGGCGCCTCCCACTGGACCCGCGGCGACCTGCCGAATTCGCCACAACACCACACGATGGTGCTGTCGAGCAGGCCGTGCTGCGACAGATCCTGCAGCAGGGTTGCCAGGCCCTTGTCCAGTTCCGGCAGCTTTCGCTGCATGGCCTGGAAATGACTCTTGTGCGTGTCCCAGCCGCTGTAGTTGATCGTGATGTAGGGCACTCCCTTTTCGACCAGCCGCCGCGCCAGCAAACAAGCTTGTCCAAACGTGGTCCGCCCGTAGCGGCCGCGCAGATCGTCGTTCTCCTGGGCCAAATCGAACACCTTGCCGGCGTCGCCCAGGATCAAGTCATACGCCTGTTGGTCGCACTGGTTCAAGGCGGCCAACTGGGGATCGTTGGGCATCGCGTGTTCCAGCGAGTTCAGTTTCTTTAGGAAATCGCGCCGGTCCCGTTGCCGTTGCTCGGTGATGCCTTGAGCCACCACGCCTTCGACGACGAACGGAGTCCGACCGGGGTCGCCGCCCGTGGCAAACGGTTTGTAGCGGCCGCCCAAAAAGCCGGCCTCGGAGAACCGGCCCTGCGGTTGAGTCACCACGATGTAGGGAGGAATCAGGCCCTGGTACCCGGCGTCATAGCCGCGGAACAACGAGACCACGGCACCGGCGCACGGATATACCTCGCGGCCGCCCGGTTCCCGCGCTGTCTGGACCATGTAGGCCGCCGTCTCGTGGCCGTTGATGCCGTGGGTCATGCTGCGGATCAGGGAGTACTTGTCCGCCTGCTGGGCCAGTTCCGGCAACAACTCGCCGATGCGGATGCCATCCACGTTGGTCGGGATGGTGTTCTTCAGCGGCCCCGTGTAGTCGGAACCGGCGTCCGGCTTCGGATCAAAGGTGTCGATGTGGCTGGCGCCGCCCCAGAGCCAGACCTGAATCACCGACTTGGCCTTGGCTTCGATTCTCGCGCCGGCCTTGGCCGACGGCGTCGCGCTGGCGTCATTGGCCCGCAAATGGCTGCCTACCAGCAGACCGGTGCCTGCCAACAAGCCGCGTTGAACCGCCTCGCGCCGAGAAATCGGCTCGCCGACCCCTGCGCCAATCTGGATACCGTACTCTGTCTTCATCGTCACCGTCTCCGCGTTTGTCTTCTGTCGTCTGTCGTCAATGCCGATACAGGAACTCTGCGCTGTTGATCAGGGCCCAAGTGAGGTCCACCCCGGCCTCGCGCCGGGACGTGGTGGATTCGACATACTCTGCCATCGTCTTCAATTCCGCTTCGGTCGGAAAACGGGACAGGATGGTCAGGTACAGGATGGACGCGATTTCGCCCGGCGGTCTTGCGCCACCGCCGCTGACCGGCTTGGTGGCCTTGCGATTCTTGTTGGCCTTGCCGGACGACGGGGCCGCCGCGGATTGGAACAGTGCCTGCAATTTCGGGCTGTTTTCGATCTTCCGCTGGATGTGACTCGAATTCAGCAAGTGCAGCCGCTGATCGGCCGTGGGCCGATTGCTCCGTTCCGATTCCAAGCCGGTATCGCGCGACGGGCGTCCGAATTGTTCCAGGAAAGGACTCGTGATGCTGCCGTCCGGCAGGGCGATCGAGCGCAGCCCCTCGGGAATAAAGGTAAAGGGTTCCGGGATCGGACTCGAATACTGCTCGGTCGTGCCGGTGATCTGGTTCAAGGCGTCGATCAGCACCTCGGCTTCTAACCGCCGCAACGGATAACTGGCGAACAGGGCCGCCGCCTCGGGCTTGTCGCTGTGCGGAATCGAGGACAACTGGTAGGTTTTCGAGTTGAGAATCAAGCGGTAGATGTGCTTCAGATCGTAATCGGCGGCGACCAACTGGCCTTCCAAAAAGGCGAGCAATTCGGGGTTGCTGGCCGGATTGTCCAGCCGAATGTCATCCGGCTCGTGAATGATGCCTCGCCCCAACAGCCAAGCCCAGACGCGGTTGACGATATTCCGGGCGAACCAAGGGTTGTCCGAGGCAATCAGCCAATCGGCAAAGACTTGCCGCGGATCGCGGTCTGGGGACAGCTTGGCCGCCGTTCCGTCTGGGAACATGGCGGGCGACCGTTCACCGGCTGCCGGGTCCGCGGCCATTTCCGGATCGAACGAAACGATCTCCTCTTTCCATTCGGTCGTGGACTTGAAGTTGATTTGCGAAAAAAACGCCGCCATGCCCGACAGACGTTCTTTCGGCCACTTGTCGGCTCGTGCTCCCATGAACGTCAAGGCCACCGCTTGGGCGATACCCTCCGGAGTCTTGCTCTGGACGGCTCGGTAAAAGTTTACCTGGCCGACGCGAAAGTTGCTGCCGTTGGTGGTCAGCAGCTCGCGGACGAACCGGTCATAGGGAACACCGTCTCGAATACTGGTCTGAATCCAGCGGTGATAGGCCTGGGCGGCATTGGGCCACAGATTGATGGGAAACTCGGCCTTGACCCGCAGCACATCGCTCCACTTCATGGCCCAATAGTCGGCAAACTCCTCCCGTTCCAACAGATGCTCGATCAAGGCGGGGCGTTTGTCGGGGTCCGGGTCGCGCAGGAACTGGCGTGCCTCTTGGGCGGTCGGCAACGTGCCGATGACATCGAGATAGGCGCGCCGCACGAACACCGCGTCCGAGCACACGGCAGCCGGCTCGATCCCCGCTTGCTCCAAACGGGCGAAAACCAGTTCGTCCAGCTTGCCTTGCAGCGGCACATCGACCGGGTTGACGAAAATCCGCGAGGCCGCTTCCTCCGCACCGGCACCGGCCGTGATTGCCGCCAGAAGAACGACGAAGACCAGAGACGTTCCCATAAATGCTCCACGAACAGAGTTTTCAAGTCCTACGTCGTAAGATGCGCGGCGAAGACAAATTATTGCAGGACGGACGATCCTGTCCACCGTTTTTTCGGACAGAATTGTCCGATCCGCTTGGGCAGGGGCAGCTCGGAAAGCGAGTGGCGTCCAGAATCGGCCAGTGGCGGGGAGTCTGCCGCGTCGGCCAAGAAACTCGACAATCGCCAGGAGTTCCCGTTGCCGCATGATTTTGTATAGAATCGTAACCGTACGTTGCCTGCTGCTCCGTTTTCTCCAACCCCGTTGAGATGCCCCCATGACCCCATCCTCGCCGCTTCCCAAGTCCGAGTTGACGTCCTCTCAGGATACCACCTGCTGCAGCGCCATCCGCGGTTGCTGTGGGCCGATCGACCGCCGCACCTTTTTGAAGTGGAGCGGCGCGGCGGCCGCCGCGGCTTCGGTCACCCGCGTAACGCCCATCGCCGGACCGTTCGCGGCCGAGGACTTTGGCGATCATTTTGTGCCGGCCGACAAGAAGCTGAACCCAGCGTGGCTCGCCCAGCTGACGGACCGCGGCGAACGCACATGGTATGGCGGCAAGGATCTGGAGACGATCGGGATGCCGATCGGCGGCGTGTGCGCCGGTCAACTGTACTTGGCGGGCGACGGACGGTTGGTCCACTGGGACCTGTTCAACGAACCCAACTTTACCGGCTACGGCGCGACGAATTACGAAGTCGGCAAGCAGCCGACGCGGGTGCTGGAACAGGGGTTCGCGATCCGCGTGGAATCCGGCGGAAAGGCCGTCGTGCGGCGACTGGACTGCGACGACTTTCCCGGCGTGCGGTTCTGCGGCGAGTACCCCCTGGGGTTCGTCGAATATGCCGACGCGGACGCGCCCGTCCAGGTCAAGCTGGAAGCGTTCTCGCCGTTCATACCGCTCGACGCAGCCGACTCGGCCCTGCCCGCCACCGTGCTGCAGTTCACGCTAAGAAACACGTCCGCACAACCTGCCACCGTCAGTCTGGCGGGCTGGCTGGAAAACGGCGTTTGCCTTGCCAGCGGACGGGAGATGCACGGCACACGCGTGAACCGCATCGAGCGTCGCGAGGGACTGTCGATGGTTCTGGGGCGTGCGCAGCCCGCGTCGTCCCCGGCCACTTCGCGTCCGCCGCTGGTGCTGGCCGACTTTGAAGGCGAAGATTACGGCGATTGGCAAGTCGAGGGCGAGGCGTTCGGCACGCGCCCGGCGCGAGGGACGCTGGACGGCCAGCAGGCCGTTAGCGGTTTTGTCGGCAAAGGGCTCGTGAATACCTACCTGGGCGGCAACGATCGAAAGCAGGGCAAGCTGACATCGCCGTCCTTTACCATCGATCGGGCGTGGATCTGTTTCTTGATCGGCGGCGGCAATCACGCGGGCCGCACGTGCATCAACTTGATGGTCGATGGCAAGGTCGTGCTGGCCGCGGTCGGCAAGGACAACGAGAAACTGACGTGGCACAACTGGGATGTGCGGCCCTATCAAGGCAAACAAGCCACGATCGAAATCGTCGACGCCGAATCGGGGCCCTGGGGTCATATCAACGTGGACCAGATCGAATTGTGCGATGCGCCGCGGTCCGCGCGTTCCGGCCCGTTGGAGAACCAAAACGACTTTGGCACGATGGGACTGGCGCTGCTGGCCGCCAAATCGGACACGGCGATCGATCGTGCCCAGGCGTGCGTCGCCGCAGAGGGCCTGCCGGACGGTCTGTTTGCCGCCGCCGATCCGGCGGCTTCCCCGGAAGCCAGCAAACCGTTCCGCGAGAAACTGCTCGGCTCCGTCTCGCGAACCGTCTCGCTGGCGCCTGACCAGGAAGCCGTCGTCACCTTTGTGGTCGCCTGGCACTTTCCCCTCCGGCCCGATCGCGGCCAATTCTACGCGACGCGGTTTCCTGACGCGTTGACGGTCGCCCAGTACGTGGCGGCGAATTTCGATCGCTTGGCCGAGCAGACTCGGCGGTGGCACGAAACCTGGTACGATTCGACGCTGCCGTACTGGCTGCTGGACCGGTTGTTTTCCACCGTCTCGACACTGGCGACCGGAACGTGCCAGTGGTGGGCCAACGGACGCTTCTGGGCTTGGGAAGGCGTGGGCTGTTGCCACGGCACCTGTACGCATGTGTGGAACTACGAGCACGGCATGGCGCGGCTGTTTCCCCAGCTGGAACGGTCCGTCCGCGAGATGCAGGATTACCATTCGGAAGCGGGCTTCGTCGAGGAAACCGGCATGGTCCGCTTTCGCGGCGAAGGCTGGAATGCTTGGGCCGCCGACGGCCAGGCGGGAACGGTGCTCAAGGCATATCGCGAACACCTGGTGTCGCCGGACGATCGATTCCTGCAGCGGCTGTGGCCGCGAGTCCGCAAGTCGCTCGAGTTTCTGATCAACCAGGATGGCGACAGCGACGGGCTGATCGAGGGCTCGCAGCACAACACCTACGACATCGACTTCTTCGGCCCCAACACGATGGTCGGGTCGCTGTACCTGGCGGCACTGCGGGCCGGCGAACAGATGGCGCGCACGGTCGGCGAACGTGAATTCGCCGCCGCCTGCCACAAGATCTTCGAGAGCGGCAGCCGCTTGACCGTCGAAAAACTGTTCGACGGCGAGTATTTTGTCCAGAAGGTCGACCTGGCCAAGCACCCCAAGCACCAGTACGCCGACGGCTGTCTGGCCGACCAGTTGTTCGGTCAAGGCTGGGCGCATCAGGTGGCCTTGGGTTACGTCTATCCGGAAGACAAGGTCCGCGCGTCGCTGGAAGCGATCTGGAAATACTGCTGGGCGCCGGACGTCGGTCCGCAGAACGAAGTGCATCCTCCGCAGCGCTGGTTTGCGCGGCCCGGCGAAGCCGGCTTGTTCACGTGTACCTGGCCAAAGTCCAAGCACCTGGGGCCGGAGAGCGTCTTGTATCGTGACGAAGTCTGGACGGGGATCGAGTACCAGGTGGCCGGCAACATGATCTGGGACGGGATGCTGACCGAAGCCTTGGCCATCTGCCGCGCCGTCCACGAACGGTATCATCCCGCGAAGCACAATCCCTGGAACGAAATCGAATGCGGCGACCACTATGCCCGCGGCATGGCCAGCCACGGCGTGTTCCTGGCGTTGTGCGGATTCGAGTACGACGGGCCGCAAGGCCACTTGGGGTTCACGCCCCGCATGACGCCGGAGAACTTTCGAGCTGCGTTCACGGCGGCCGAAGGCTGGGGGACGTTTTCCCAGCAGCTGCAGCCGGAAGCCGCTCGATTTGAGATCGCCGTCCGCTGGGGCCAGTTGAACGTGAAAACACTCGCTCTGCAGACGGCGGCGGGCGCCAAGCCCAGGACGATTCGAGTCACGCTTGCCGGCAAGGAAATTCCCGCCGAAATGAGCCAGCCGGATGGACGCCTGCAGATTGCGCTGGGCAACGCCGTCGTGGTCCGCGCGGGCGAGAGCATCCAGGTCGAAGTCGCCAACTGATCAGGACAGGGGCGCGCCCTTGCCGCAATCGTGCCCCGACGCGTCAGCGAGGCTCGCCATGACGTGCAGGCGATGCGACCTGCGGGCGATGCGACGTGCGGGGTCCATCGCCTTGATGCTCGCCGCACGGACGAAACGCTAACCGGGTCCCGGTTCCTCGCTGTCCGGTGGTTGATCGGCAGGGCGGTTGGCCGTGTCGTCGGCAGGGATTCTCTGTTCCGGGGGAGCAGGGGCGGGAGGGACCACATCGGATTTCCCAAAGTAGAACCCCAAGATCGTCCCAAAGACGCCAATAAGCAGCGTAAGCACTTCCTTGCCATGCCCAAATCGCTCCTTCGCGACCGCAGAGTCTGACGTGATTACGTATAAGACCAGTAGGACCGCGATCAACATTGTGCCACCGGAGAAGATCAGCGTGATGAGCCCGCGGGCATACTCAGCGCTGTTGATGCCAATTTGCGAAGGATCACGCGTGGGACCGATGGCCAGCACGATACCTACCACGCTCGCACCGAGAATCACGAGAAGGACCAACGCATTTCCGATCGACACGGGGGTGCCAAGAATTCGCGAGACCACTCCGGGCATTGCCTTGACCGGCTGCGGTGGATCAACCGCGGCATCCCTTCGACTGCCGACCTGTTGTGCGTCATCTGGCGGATTCTGCTGCTGTTCGTCTTGCCGCTCTTGATTCATGTTGGCCTCGATGAGCGAAATGCAGGCTGCTTAGCCCGGCTTGACATTTTAGCCCGGCTTGACATTGTCCCGAGCGGGCCATGACGCCGTGGGGCCGATCGAGACCCTCCCGCTGGGGATCGCCCTCATTCTAAGGGGGGAATCTTGGTTTGTCAAACATTTCGGCCCGATCGCTGGCAGCGTGGATGCTCGTACTCTCCGATTCCGCGGCCTCGTGCTGGACAAGTTGACCGGCTTGTCGAAGCCGAATTCTGTCGGCTTCCTGTTCGCCACCCGTTTCCACGGGTTGGTAGCAGGGATATTGACCGTTCCGCAGTCTGCGAACACGTTTCGCATCCGTCTCCGATGTGCTATCCTTAATCGCCATCGACTTGTTCAACCCGACGGTCATCCCCAGCGGACCGATCGAACTGGGGACGCATGAACGGGCCGCTGGCCAACACAAGCTGACCGTCGAGATCGTCGATGCGAATCCCGCCGCCATTTCGTCCTTGATGCTTGGTCTGGATCGCGCAATTGTCGAGCCTGGAGACATCCCATGAGTGCGGTTCCCAATCGAATCCGGTTTTCCTCTTCGTCGGCCACGGTTCGCTTTCCGGCTCAATCGCCGCGCGGGGCGGCGATCGTGTGCCTGTTGGTCATGTTCGCGATCAGGGCCACTGCCGACGAAGGTTCCGCGCCCATCCCGCTGCCGCGAGCGTACACGATTCCGACACTGGACTTGTCCAACGACACGCACCGGCAGGTGATCGTCGACCGCGAAGCGGGGCAGTACCTTGGGCATCCCACGACGGTGCTGCTGGAGGACGGCCGGACGTTGCTGTGCGTCTATCCCAAAGGGCATGGGCGGGGCGCGATCGTGTACAAACGCAGCCTCGACGGCGGCCGGACCTGGTCCGAGCGTCTGCCCACGCCCGCCTCGTGGGCGACCAGCCTCGAAGTGCCGACGTTGCATCGCGTGGTGGACGCGGCGGGAACCAAACGCCTGATCCTCTGGTCCGGCCTGTATCCCGCGCGGATGGCGGTCAGCGAAGACGATGGCCAGACCTGGTCGGAATTGAAGTCGGCCGGCGACTGGGGCGGTATCGTCGTGATGGGATCCGTCGAGGCCCTGAAAACGCCGGGGCACTATCTAGCCATGTTCCACGACGACGGCCGATTCTTCACGGCGCAAAACCAACGCCAGAACCCCGTCGAGTTCACCTTGTTCAAGACCTTTACAACCGATGGCGGTTTGACGTGGTCCTTTCCCGAAGCCATTTGCCGCACCACGGACGTGCATCTGTGCGAGCCGGGCGTCATCCGCTCGCCGAACGGCGCCCAGTTGGCGGCGTTGCTTCGCGAGAACAGCCGTCGCCGCAACTCGTATGTAATCTTCAGCGAGGACGAAGGCCGTACGTGGACGGCGCCGCGCGAGTTGCCGGCGGCCCTGACGGGCGACCGCCACACCGGCAGGTACGCTCCGGACGGCCGCCTGTTTATCTCGTTTCGCGACACGACGCTGGACAGTCCCACCAAAGGCGACTGGGTAGCCTGGGTCGGCCGTTACGAAGACGTCGCAGCGGGCCGCGAAGGCCAGTATCGGGTCCGATTGATGGACAACCACCGCGGCGCCGACTGTGCCTATCCGGCCGTTGAACTCCTGCCGGACGGTACGATCGTGACGACGACCTACGGTCACTGGACACCCGGCGAGTCCCCCTACATCGCCAGCGTCCGCCTACGCCTGGCCGAACTCGATGAACTGGCAAATGAACCCGCGCGCTGATTTCGCCCCACACCTGCCACCTGCCACCTGACAACTGACACCTGACAACTGACAAATCCGCCAATTGACCCGCCGCCCCCGATCGCATAAACTACGAATCGATGAGCCAGACCCGTGCTGGCTCGTTTCGGAGGGTAAGCGAATTGGCTAGCGGCCTGTTTGGAGTACAGGTGCCCCGTAAGGGGTTGCGGGTTCGACTCCCGTGCCCTCCGCCTGAAAAGAGCCACGGCTCGTAAGTGTTGAAACGTCAGTGACTTGCGAGCCGTGGTTTTTTTCTTGCCACCCACTTGTCCCTTTTTTGTCCCTCAATATAAACCACCCATTCGACTGAGTTACAAGGTAGCCGGCTGAAGCCGCCAAGCTGGTCGCCGCGGCGACCAGAACTAGAACCAAAAACTTCCGTGTTGAAATGAACATGGTTAAACCTCCGTTTCACCCGCAGGGGCGGCCGGCTCGCCGGTCCCAAACGGGACCTGGGTCATAAAACGCTGAGACTCTTCGGACGACAGCCGGTAGTACGCGCCGCCCGCGGATCGATCGGGACTATGGCCCTGCCAGGCATCCACGACCTCCCGCGGAATCCCGGAGTGGATGCAGAAGGTCTTGAACGAATGACGCAACGAGTGGATGGTGAACCCATCCTCGCGCCCTGTCGGGATGCCCAACTTCTTCAGGATAGTCAAGAAGTACTCGTTCAGCCGTTTCGTGTTGAGGTAGTGGTCGCCATTGGGGTACTTGGGAGTGGCCGGCCCGGTGAAGAACCACGGTCGCGAGCGATTGGGCTGACGCTCCAGAAATGGCCGCAACCGCGGGTGGATGGGCACGTCCCGGTTCTCGCCGGTCTTGGTTTCGTATCCCTCGCGACTGACGATGTGAATCCAATTGCCACGGATGTCAACGTCCTCAGGATGCAGGTGCTGACACTCACCGGACCGCATGCCCGTGAAGGCCAGAACGGCGAGGATCCGGCGGCGGCGGTCGTCCGCGGCGTTCAAGATCACGTTGATTTGCTCCAGCGTCGGGCCTCCGCGCCGTGGCGGCCTGGGGCGCCGGAACTTGGTCTCTGCCAGCGGATTCTCAGCGACCAGCTTACGCTGCCGACACCACCCCAGGAAGCGTTTCAGCAGCACGCCCTCGTGGTGTATCGACTTGTCCCCGATCAGCGGCCTGCGATGAGCGCGGAGGCGCGAGAATAGGGACACAGCCAATACTGTTCGGCACAGCGGTTGCTGCTGGCACGCATCCTCGACGCTTGCCGTCGAGTCATTGAGGAAAACTGGCTACGGGGGGCAAGTCACAGAAGCACCGCTTGATCCTCGCCGCTTGTCGGCTAGTACTTCAGGCTAATTGGCGGTACCACGATGTCAGCCATCCATCCTGAATCTCCCGACGGCAAGCGTCGGGGATCACTGTTGTTCGAGGTGAACGCTTGTTCGTGGCCACGTAACCTGAACCTCTCGCCGACAAGCGGCGAGGATGCTCACTCCCGCAAGAAGCGTGCCGAACAGTATTGGGACACAGCTTTTTTTCACGAACCCCTGCAGCAGATGCAACGCGGTGTCTGGTGGTGGGCCGTGTACGACGAGCTGAGCGGTGCCGTTCTGGGCGACTCGACCGCAACGGGCATCCGGATCCCGAATGGCAAGAAGGTCCGCACCGCCGCGGAAAGCGTGGCCAGGAATTGGCTCGGCTGCGAGGATGGCCGCGGCGAGCCGTAACGTGGATTGCGTTGGTCATGGATTGCGTTGGATTGCGTTGGTCACCTTTGACATCTCCGGTGTTGCTCGGCTTCCCGGCCCCTGTGCTGCCGGCCTACTCGCGCGAGTCGGTAGTGGCCGAGAAGTTCCAGGCGATGGTCATGCTGGGCATCGCCAACAGTCGCATGCAGGACTTCTACGACCTGTGGGTCCTCGCTCGCCAGTTTGAGTTCGAGGGGCAGTTGCTCAGCCAAGCAATCCGGGCCACGTTCGCGAGACGACGGACGGCCGTCCCCGCGACGGTCCCCGTGGCTTTGTCGTCGGAGTTCGTCTGACGTCCCGAAGTCTGATTGCCCGCTGGTGCCGGTTCCCAAGTCTTCTTGCTCGGCCAGCGTAGTAGCAGCCCCTGGGTTGACCGGCTGTGCCGTGAGCACAAGATCGACCTCGGCACACCGGATGGGCCGCCTGCGAGGGAGGTCGAGCCGTCGGGCCGGTTGCTAAAACGGCCGGCAGCCTCTAATATTTCAGCGTGGGGAACGTGAACGATTGCGGAATTATCGTCTGTGAAAAGACTGGCCGTTGGGCGGTCTCGTTGCGGCGTGCGCTCGGTTTGCCGTCTGGCCTGTGCGAAACACGCAGCTGGGCAGCCTGTCTGCGCGAGTTGCAGGGTCGGCCTGCGGCCATGGTCGCTTTGGAGGTGCTGCCGGAAAACGCCGAAGCGGCCTGTCAACGGCTGGCCGATTTGACGCGGCAATCTCCCCACGTACGCGTGATTGTGATGGCGGATCGAGGGGTTCGACAAGCCGAATGGGTGCTGCGCGAGGCGGGTGCCGTGCATGTGCTGTTTTCGCCCGACCAGTGGGTTCGGCTTCGGCCTCTGTTTCGCAGATTCTTCGACCAGCTGCCCGCCTCGCAAACGACGTTTCGCGAGCATGTCTGGTCCAGTCTGCCTTGGCCGCGACACGCGACAGATGTTTCCGAGAAAAGTGTTATTACGAAAGGTTCCGTAAATGGCCAACGGCCAAATTGACTCCGCTTCCGTGACCAATGTCCTTTCCACTCTGAAAGATCCGGAGACCGGCCGCAGCCTGGTCAAATTAAACCAGGTCAAGGACATCCAGATAGAGAACGGCCAACTGTCCCTGGAACTGGCCCTGACGACCTGGGCGGCGCCGTTGTGGCAGGACGTACAAGCGTCGGTCGAGGAGGAGTTGCGGTCGAGTTTTCCGCAGTTAAGCAGCGTGACCGTACGTCGCTCGATTCTGGACCGGCCCGCGGCCAAGCTGGGCGAAATCGGGCTGACGGCCAAGAGCGTCATTGCGGTCGGTTCGGGCAAGGGGGGGGTCGGCAAGAGCACCGTAGCGGCCAGTCTCGCGCTGGGGCTGAAGCGAGCCGGCTGTAAAGTCGGCCTGATGGATGCCGACGTCTACGGCCCCAGCATCCCGCACCTGCTGGGCTTGACGGGCCGACCGACCATCGAGGGCGAGCGGATCCGGCCGATTGACAAGGACGGCATGCCGGTCATGTCCATGGGGTTCCTGGTGCCGAAGGACGAGGCCGTGATTTGGCGCGGACCGATGCTGCACGGCGCCGTCACGCAATTCCTCCGCGACACCCGCTGGGGTGACCTGGACTATCTGATCATCGACATGCCGCCCGGTACCGGCGATATCGCGCTGACGCTGTCCCAATTGCTGCCTTTGACCGGCGCGGTGATCGTCTGTACGCCTCAGGACGTGGCTCTGTTGGATGCCGTCAAGGCGATTGCCATGTTTCGCAAAGTGCGGATTTCCGTGCTGGGCTTGATCGAGAACATGAGCGGTTTCGTCTGTGCCGGCTGCGGCCAGCAGCACGACATTTTCGGCAGGGGCGGAGCCCGGCGGCGAGCCGAGGAGTTGGACGTGCCGTTCTTGGGCGATGTGCCGATCCAGCTGCAGATTCGCGAGTTGGGAGACGAGGGCCGGACCGACGCCAACTTTGACGATCCAGCCACCGCCGCGCGGCTCGAAGGCATCTGCTACCGCCTGGTCAAGAACCTCGCCGACGCCGCTGCCGCCGCCCCGCCGCAACCCCAACTGCCGGTGCTGGGCTGACGCGGACGGCAGCCACTCACCACGCTCGTCGTGCCAGCGTTGTGATGGATGCCGTGGGGGGAGGATCTGGTATGGGGAGCTGTCCGATCGCCGCCTTCCACAAGCTGGCAGCCTGGGGGCTACGAGGTGCGGTTTGAAAGTCAGGAGATGTCCATGAAGAATACAAAAACACCGGCGCAACTCGGCTTCGCCATGCCGGCGGAATGGGAGCCGCACGAGGCCACTTGGCTCGGTTGGCCGCAAAACGCGACCGATTGGCCCGGCAAGATGAACGCCATTCAATGGGTCTACGGCGAGATGGTCCGTAAGCTCGCGGCGGGCGAGCAGGTGCGGATTCTGGTCGATTCGCCGGCGGTCGAAGTGCGGGCCCGCCGCGTGCTGGAGACGGCGCGGGCCGATTTGGCCCAAGTCGAGTTCTTCCACTGGCCAACCGATCGAGGTTGGATGCGGGATTCGGGACCGATTTTCGTATCGCGCCGCTCGCGGAATCGCCGCCAGCAGGCCATCGTGCATTTCCACTTCAACGCTTGGGCTCGTTACGACAACTGGCAGCACGATCGCCAAGTGCCCGAGCGGGCTAGCCGCCAACTCAACCTGCCGCTGTTCGACGCGCAGAGCCAAGGTCGTCCGCTGGTGCTCGAGGGCGGGGGGATCGAAGTCAACGGACGCGGGACGTTGCTCACGACCGAAGAGTGCTATCTGGACCCGAGCATCCAAGTCCGCAATCCGGGACTGGACCGCGGGGACTACGAAACGGCGTGGCGGCGGTTTCTGGGTGTCAAGCAGGTCCTGTGGCTAGGTCATGGCATCGTGGGCGATGACACACATGGCCATGTCGATGACTTGTGCCGATTCGTCAATCCGACGACGGTCGTGCTGATCCAGAGCGACGATCCGCAGGACGTGAACTATCGGCCGCTGGCGGAGAATCGAGAACGGCTGCAGGATCTGCGGCTGGAAGACGGAGCGAAGATCGAGGTTGTCTCGTTGCCGATGCCCGCCCCGCTGTACTGGCGGGACATCCGTTTGCCGGCCAGCTATGCGAATTTCTATATCGCCAACGCCGCCGTGCTGGTGCCGACGTTTAACGATCCCGCCGACCGCCAAGCGTTGGGGATCCTGGCGGAATTGTTTCCCGATCGGCCGGTGGTCGGCATCCACGCCGTCGACCTGGTACTGGGATTCGGCACCCTGCATTGTCTGACGCAGCAGCAACCGGCGTAGCGTGCGGCGCGTCGGCTACTTCGCCGCACCTTCGCGGATTTCAATGTCCTTGAACAGCACATGCATGACACAGCCGGAGTGCATCTGCAGCGCGAAATGGCCTTCGGGTCGGCTGGGGTCGTCCTTGAGTTGAGCGCTTTGGATGCCGTTTACCGTTACCACGACATGACCGCCTTGGGCGTCGATGACCATTTCGTTCCATTGGTCATCCTTGGTGAACGAGGCTTCCAACTCGTCGGACGCCTTGCTGACCCAAGCCCGGCCGTAGCTTTCGTAGATCCCGCCGACGCCGCTCTTGGTACGTCCTACCTGGACTTGCAGCCCGTGCGCTTTTTCCGGTTCTTTGATCATGGTACGGATATAGAAGCCGCTATCGCCCGACAGGCACTTGAATTTGAACCGCACGGTAAAATCGCGGAACATTTTGTCGCTGACCAGCAGTCCGTACAGCTTCTCGTTGTTCGCCCGCCCGACGAACGCGCCGTCTTCGACCGTCCATTGGCCGTCTCCCACGGGATGCCAGCCGGCCAGCGTCTTGCCGTCCATGAGCGGTTTCCAAGCCGTGTTTTCATCCTCGGCGGCCGCCAGTCGGACCAGCAGGCAGCTTGCCATCACCAGCGTCATCAACGGGGCGATACTCAGTCGTCTCATCGGAAACTCCTTCCAAGGGGGCCAATCAAAGGAACGCGAAAAACACCTCCAAGCCAATTGTAGCTGCTGACGGACGTGTCAGAAAGCCGGTGTGTCCGCCCGGAATGTCCGCCCCGATGTCGCCTGGATAATGTCCGCCTGGATTCTTTTGGTCGGAACCTCGTAGATCCTGACAATGGGACTTGTCCGGCGGCGGCGGAATGGTACCCTAAAAAAATCAGCGATTCATGGTGTGACAGAGGAGATGCGGCCGATGCCCAGGTACGTGTACGAAGTGATCGACGAAGATGGACAAGCCGTCGAGCGATTTGAAATGGTCCAACCGATGGCCGATCCGCCGCTGACCGTCCATCCGGAGACCGGCCAGCGAGTGCGGAGGGTTTTTCTGCCGCCCTGGATTGCCGGCAAGACCGCGCCGATGCGGGCGGAGCGCGCCTTGGCCGATGACAAACAGATCGAGCGGCTGGGATTTACCAAGTATGTCAAGACCGACCACGGGTACGAGAAAACGGTGGGGAGCGGTCCGGACTTGAAGCCCAAAGGTGATTAACCGTCTTGGTTCCTCTCGGTTCCCTTCGTTTTCTGCCGTTTCATTTCCGCCTAGAAATCGCAAACCAAGCGGGCGAACAGCCCTTCCAGCGCCAGATCCCTACCGACGTTGGTCATTTGCCCTCGATTGATCGTCTCGGCGCCCGTGAAGTTCACGGCCTTGTCCAGGTTCAAGACGGCTGTCAGTTCGTAGCCCGCTTGCCACGTCAGCCGGCCGGTCTGCCAACTCACCCCGGCGGCGGCATCCAGCATGGGCAGGATGTCGCTGTAGTGGTAATTCACGTCCACGTTGCCCTGGCCCCCAAAGCCGGTTTCATTTTCCGTGTAAAGGATCGAGAAATCGCCGACCAGCACCGAACCAGCCGCGCGTCCAAAGACGCTCCATCCTCTTCCTAGCCGCCAGTGGGTTTCGGCACCGGCGCGCAGTCCGTAAGCGTCCACTTGCGTGCTCTGCTGCTGGATGCGTTCTCCGACGACGGTCCCTCCCTCGTACTGAACTCCAAAATTCTGTTCGATGGCCGCCGCGCGGAACCCGCCGAACAACCGAATCGGAAGAGACTCCGCAGGCAAAATCACGTACCCCGCTTCGAGATCGAACACGTTGTAGTCCAGATCTGCCGTGGCAAAGGCGGCGGCAGCGTTGTTGTTGAAACTGGCCGGCGCGGTCCGGGTCATCCAGATTCGACCGCCTTCGGGTGCCAGCACCGACCGGTCGGCGTCCGTGTCAAAATGCGTATAGGTAAACACCGCATCCCAACCGCTGAAGGTGCGATATCCGATAGCCCCTCGCACACCGGCGTTGGATCCCAGCGCGAGCGACTCGATGGGCCCTTGCACATTGTTGTCGGTGTCCGGGTCGGAAATGCCAAAGTCCAAACCGGCTCGCTTTGGACGGATCAGCAGCACGTCGGCGGCGAGAATCAAGCCTGGACGATAGCACGAGCAATCGCTCCAGGATTTTCCCTCGGCAGGCTTGGCCTTGTCGCGGCGCAAGGCTTCGAGTTCCGACTCTAACGACGCCATGCGCATCGTCAGGTCGTTGTCGAAATAAGCCGTTTGCAGACGAGACGCCGTCTGAATGCCCTCGGCTGCAGCCCCGTGGGGAAGCCAGAGAAACGCGGTCAAGGCGAAGAGTGCTACACAGCGTTTTATCGCGACGTTCATGGGTTATCTCCGTACAGAAATCAGCCAGATCCATCTGGTAGACGCACTCTCATGCCCGCAATAATCTGGCTCGCGATGCGAACGGGCGCCAGGCCCGGTACCGATCGCCCCGGCACCGATCACTTCTGTCAGAAGCCGGTCGTTTTCTCCCGGAACTTCCGCGAGGCGACTGCGATTGCAAGGAAATGCGCTGTTGCATTCCATCGGAGACCGGAGACGACTGCATCCAAGAAAGTCGCGGACCGCGCTAAGACCGATCCAGAAGGGACGCTTGGAGTTCGCCGACGATCAGGGTGAACCGCTGCAATCCAGCGGACCCGCATCACCGTTACACGCGCCGCGCAATCCTTCGCCATCGCCGGACGAGAATCCTGGCGAATTCTCCGATCACTCGCCGGGAGCGGCTCCCGGTTGCTGCGCCGCTAGGGGTATCGGCTCGTTCGGCTTCACTCCGTATTTCCGTTGCCGAGCCCGTCCCCACGGGCAACCGCCCAGCGTCATGACCAGCTCGATCGTTTGCAGAAAACGGGCCAGCCGGTTTCCTTTCCTGGCCCGCGTGCAGATGGGGCAACGATGCTCGCAGAAGTCGGGATCGAACCTGCCTCGCTCTGAATCGTTCATGTTCCTCGTCTCCCACGCCGTCGCTCGAACCGCCGTCGCCGCCATCGGGCTCGGTACGATTGCGAACCGTTACCGGGTCTATCCGCATCGAAGTCTGCGGCGGATCGACCGCAGGCCATTGTACCCCAAGTCCCAGCCAGCTGGTAGCCTTCGCGACGCTGCTCGCCTTCTTGGCGCCGTCCAAGGTGTCGCGTAGATTCTTGGATGGCCCCAACCGGGCGGGGGCGGCGTGAGCAGATGTTGGCTTCGAGGGGGGGACAGGAGTTGTTCCGATGATCCAAGATTTCGAGAAACTCGGGGTCTTCTACCTCGGCAAACCTTACGATCTGCAACAGGGGCGTCCATTGGACAGCTGGCTGTTGTACGAATCCAAGGACTTGACCACCCACGCCGTCTGCGTGGGCATGACCGGCAGCGGCAAGACCGGGCTGTGCCTGTCGCTGCTGGAAGAGGCCGCGATCGACGGCATCCCGGCCATCGCGATCGATCCCAAGGGCGATCTGGGCAACCTGCTGCTGGCTTTTCCCGATTTGAAGCCGGAGGATTTTCGGCCTTGGGTCGAGGAGGCGGAGGCAGCGCGGCGAGGCAAGTCGGTGGACGAGTTCGCCGCTCACGAGGCGGCCAAGTGGCGCAGTGGCTTGACAGAGTGGGGCCAGGATGCGGCGCGGATCGCACGTTATCGCGCGGCGGTCGATATCGCGATCTACACGCCGGGCAGCAACGCCGGGCTGCCGCTGACAGTGCTCCGCTCGTTCGCTGCCCCGGCGGCGGCGGTGCTGGAAGATAGCGAAGCTTTTCGTGAGCGAGTCAGTTCCGCCGCCTCGGGCCTGTTAGCCTTGCTGGGCATCGACGCGGATCCGGTGCAGAGCCGCGAGCACATTTTGCTGGCGAACCTGTTGGACAAATCCTGGCGGGACGGCCGCAATCTGCAGATCGCCGACTTGATCCGAGGCATCCAATCGCCGCCATTTGACAAGGTCGGCTTCCTGGATCTGGAAACGTTCTTTCCCGCGCCAGACCGCTTTCGTTTGGCCATGCGCGTCAACAATCTGCTGGCTTCGCCCGGTTTCGCTGGCTGGCTCGAAGGCGAGCCGTTGAATGTTGGGCGGCTATTGTATACCGACCAAGGCAAGCCGCGGTTGTCGATCCTTTCCATCGCCCACTTGTCGGACGCCGAGCGGATGTTCTTTGTGACCATCCTGTTGAACGAAATCGTGGCTTGGACGCGAACCCAGTCGGGCACTTCCAGCCTGCGGGCGATCCTGTACATGGATGAGGTGTTCGGTTACTTTCCGCCCACGGCCAACCCGCCTTCGAAACTGCCCATGTTGACGCTGTTGAAACAAGCGCGGGCCTTTGGTTTGGGCGTGGTCTTGGCGACTCAGAACCCGGTGGACCTCGATTACAAGGGCTTGTCGAATGCCGGCACGTGGTTCCTGGGTCGGCTGCAGACGGAACGCGACAAGGCGCGCGTCCTGGACGGTCTGGAGGGCGCCTCGGCGGCCTCGGGGCGGAGCTTTGACCGCGGCGCCATGGAGGCGACGCTCGCCGGTCTTGGCCAGCGCGTGTTCGTGATGAACAACGTCCACGAGAACGAGCCGGTGGTCTTCCAAACGCGTTGGACGCTCTCGTATTTGCGTGGGCCGCTGACGCGCCGGCAGATCGCGCATTTGACGGCGGCACGAGCGGCGGCCGCGGGGCTCGAAGCGACGCCGCTCGACGCCGCAGCGGCCTCGGGAACGCCGCTTGTCGCTCCGGGAGCCCCCGCCGTGACGGCTGCGGTCGGGGCGCTGGCGGTTGCCGGCGGCCCGCCTGTGTCGGGACGGCCTGTGTTGCCGCCTGGTATTGCAGAGTACTTCTGGGCCGCCGAACTGCCCCCGCCGGGAAGGCAATTGATCTATCGCCCGGGGCTGGTGGGAACAGCCCGCCTGCGATATGTCCACGCCAAGAGCGGCACGGATATGTGGCAGCGCGTGGCCTTATGGACCGCGGCCTGCAGTGGCCCGGCCGGTGACGTGTGGACGACCGCCGAACGCATCGGCGACGGCGAGCCGAAATTCCAGGCCGAGCCGGCGGCAGATGCCCGCTACGCTTCGCTGCCGACAGAACTGGCTCAAGTCAAGGCTTATGCCGCGTGGACCAAAACGCTGAAGGATTACCTGTATCGGGAGTGTCCCGTCACGTTGAACTTCTGCCCGTCGTTGAAGATCTTTTCCCGCGGGGACGAAAGCGACACCGATTTCCGGATTCGGCTGGGAACGGAGGCTCACGAACAGCGGGATCTGGAGTTGGAGAAGCTCAAGAAACGTTACGAGCCGAAACTGGCGACGTTGGCGGACCAGAAGCGGCGAGCGGAAGAGCGCGTCGCGCGGGAAAAGTCCCAGTATCGCCAGCAGCAGCTGAAGACAGCCGTCTCGTTTGGCACGTCGATCCTGGGCGCTCTGTTCGGCCGCAAATTGGCCAGTTCGACCAACGTCACGCGGGCCGCGTCGACGATGCGAGGTGTGGGCAAGACCGCCGAAGAGCGAGCCGACATCGGGCGAGCCGAGGACAGCGTCGAACAAGTTGAGGAAAAAATCGCCAAGTTGGAGAGCGAGTTCCAAGAAGAAATCGCCCGCATCGAACAACGGGTTGTCGTGGACCAGCTTGCGTTGGACGAGGTCCTGGTTCCGCCGCGGAAAACGGATATCGCCGTGGGGGCGGTGGCCTTGTTGTGGACGCCGTGGTATCTTGATGCGGACGGAATCGTGGAACGAGGATTTTGACCATGCCGATCGAAATGCGTTGTACGGGTTGTGGCCAGATGCTGCGCGTGGCCGACGAGCACGCGGGAAAGAAAGCCCGTTGTCCTGGTTGCGGGACGATCGCCGAGGTGCCGTTCTCCGGCAGCGTGTTGCAACCGCTGGGAGAGCCAAGCAGTCCGTTTTCCGATGGATACTCGTCCGCTGCGGAGGTCAATCCGTTCGCGGACCGTCCGGAGGTGGCAGCCAATCCCTATGCTCCGCCGTCCGCTCCGACGATCGGCCCTAGCGGCTTCGGACGGCCGCATCGCGGCGGCTTGGTTCTGACCTTTGGCATTGTCGGTATCTTGTGTTGCATGCCGTTTGGAATTGCGGCCTGGGTCATGGGGGCGTCCGATCTGTCCGAGATCCGCGCCGGCCGCATGGATCCCAGCGGCGAGAGCACCACGCGCGTCGGCATGATCCTCGGCATGGTCTCCGTGGGATTTGCGATCCTGTGGGTACTGGTCAACGTCGGACTGTTCGCCGTCGGCGCAGCCCGCTGAGGAGCGGCTGCTGGCTCTGCGTGCCCATCAGACGCCCATTTTACCACAGTTCTCCCCCCTAGTTTACGACGTGTGTATGGGATTGACCTATTTCAAGCGATTCCTGATGGAGATCGAGCTTTCCAAGCCGCTTTCCGAGGCAGGCCCGTTGCCGCCAGGTTATCGTTTGGTGGCGTGGGACGCTTCGTTGCTGGAAGCGCACGCCCGGGTGAAATACCGATGTTTCCACGAGGAAATCGATGCGCACGTTTTTCCTTCACTGGGGCATCCCGACGGCTGTTTACGGCTGATGCGAGACATTGCCCAAGGCGACGGATTCCTGTCTGGCGCAACATGGCTGTTGGCTTACACCAGCCCGGTTCGGAACCAAATCGACTACTGCGGCACCATTCAGGGGATCTGCTGCAATGGGGAGAAGGGTTCCGTGCAGAATTTTGGGGTGGTGCGGGAGCATCGCGGGCGCGGGTTGGGCACGTTGCTGTTGCAAAAAAGTCTGGAAGGTTTTCGTACCGCGGGTGTTTTCCGCGTGACTTTGGAGGTTACGGCCAAGAATCAGGACGCTCAACGGCTGTACCAGCGGCTGGGATTTCGGCGGCTGCGGACGGTTTACAAGACGGCAGAGGTTGCGTATGCCTGACGGACCGAGTACGCTCTTAGGGTCTAACATAGGATATTACTTTGAGTCAACCGATCTACACCCATCAATTTGACAACGGTTTGGTGCTGATTGCCGAGCCGATGGATTGGCTGGAATCCGCTGCGTTTTCGCTGCTGGTGCCGGCCGGCTGTTGCCGCGATCCGGGCGATCGTCTAGGGCTGGCCAACCTGACGTGCGAGATGGCCCAGCGCGGCGCCGGTTCGCGTGACAGCCGCCAGTTTGTCTCGGACCTCGATATGCTTGGTGCCGACACATCGGCTTCGGTCTTGGTTGCGCACTCCAGCTTTGGCGGCGCGATGCCGGCCGAGAGCTTGTACGAGACGCTGGCGATCTACGCCGACGTTGTGCGGCGACCGCATTTGCCGGGCGACCAGTTGGACGATGCGCGCCAGAGCTGTATCCAGGAGATCCGCTCGATCGAAGACGATTTGGCGCAGAAAGCGTTTCAGGAGTTGCGGCGGCTGCAATACGGGGATCCGCAGGGCCGTTCGGCGGCAGGCACGCTCGCCGGCGTCGAGGCGGCCACCGAGGATGACGTGCGGGGGTACTTCGAAGCGATGTACCGCCCCAGCGGGGCGATCTTGAGTGTGGCGGGCAAATTTGCTTGGCCGCAACTGCGCGACCATGCTGCCGCGTTGTTGGCGGACTGGGGGATTCGCCCGCTGCCGGAACTGGGCGATGTGCCGGCGGTCGAGCGATTTCGGCATTTGCCGCAGGCGTCCAGTCAGACGCACATCGCAATCGGTTATCCCAGCGTCCCCTACTCGCATCCCGACTATTACGAAGCTCGTGCGGCGATCGGCGTGTTGAGCGATGGCATGAGTTCGCGGCTGTTCACCGAAGTCCGCGAGAACCGCGGTTTGTGTTATGCGGTTCAAGCCAGCTGTCATTCGCTTCGCGACCGCGGCAGCGTCTTGTGCTATGCCGGCACGACGGCGGAGCGAGCCCAAGAGACGCTCGAGGTGGTGCTGGCCGAGTTGCTGCGGCTGGGCGACGGCGTTGCCCGGGACGAACTGGACCGGCTGAAAGCGAAACTCAAGAGCAGTCTGATCATGTCCCAGGAATCGAGTCCGGCGCGAAGCAATGCGATCGCGGCGGACTGGTACCACCTGGGCCGCGTGCAGACCGTGGACGAAGTGCGGGCCATCATCGACGGCCTGTGCTGCGACCGAATCAACCTTTACCTGGCCTCCCATCCGCCGCGCGATTTCCGGATCGTGACAGGCGGGGAACAGCCTTTGGAGATTCCCGTTGGAATTTCGTAAGCAAACCCTGGACAACGGACTGGAGATCGTCGCCGAGTGCGCCCCGCATGCTTATTCCGCGGCGGTGGGCTTCTTCGTCAAGTGCGGTGCGCGGGACGAATCGGACGAGAACCACGGCGTCAGCCATTTCCTGGAGCACATGGTCTTCAAGGGGACGGGAACCCGCAGCGCTGCGGATGTGAACCGCGAACTGGACGAAATCGGCTCGCACTCCAACGCCTATACCAGCGAAGAGCAGACCGTCTATTTTGCGGCCTTTCTGCCCGAGTACCAGGCGCAGGCCGTCGAGTTGCTCAGCGACATCCTGCGGCCGGCGCTGCGGCCGGCGGATTTCGAGACCGAGAAACTGGTGATCTTGGAAGAGATCGCCAAGTACGAGGACCAGCCTCCGTTCGGGGCACACGAAAAGTGCATGGCTGCCCATTTCGGTTCGCATCCGCTGGGCCGCAGCATCCTGGGCACGGCCGAGAGTGTGACGCGGCTGACATGCGACCAGATGATGGACTATTTCCAACAGCGTTACAGCCCGCGGAACATGGTCCTGGTAGCCACGGGGAACGTCGATTTCGACGCCCTGGTTGCGCTGGCCGATCGCTGCTGCGGGTCCTGGACGCCGTTTGAGACATGCCGAGAGATTCGCCGCGCGGGCGCGCATCAGAGCCTCGAAGTCTTTCATAAACCGACCGCCGTCCAGCAATACGTCGTGCAAATCTGCAACGGTCCAGCCCTGGAGGACGACGACCGCTATGCCAGCAGGCTGTTGGCAACCGTGTTAGGCGACGACAGCGGCAGCCGCATGTTTTGGGAACTGGTCGATCCGGGATACGCGGAAACCGCGGCGATAAACGCTTGCGAATACCAAGGTACCGGGCTGCTGATGACGCAACTGTGCTGTGCTCCGGAGGACACGGCCGACAATGGTGCGCGGATTGCAGATCTGTTGGCCGAGGCCGAGGCGGACGGCGTGACCGAGGAGGAACTGGCCCAAGCCAGGAGCAAGATCCGGTCGCATTTGGTGTTGCAGAGCGAGCGGCCCATCAACCGGCTGTTCGCCGTTGGCGGCAACTGGATCGCGCGGCGGCGTTACCGCACGTTGCGCGAGGTCATCGACAGCTACCTGCAGGTGACCTGTGGCGACATCGCCGCCGTGCTGGCCAAGTACCCGCTGTCCGCGCAGACCACCGTGGCGGTCGGCCCGCTACGGGATGCAAAGCAGGTCTTTGGCGGGGCAAGCTGACGACTGACGGGGTTGCGGCGTCATCGTTCCTCTTCGACATCAGACCATTTGGCCATCCTCCAGAATCACGTGCAGCCCGATCATCAACGGGGGTTATTCGACGCCCAGCGGCAGGCTCGCCGAGTGGCTGTTGAACTCAGGGGCGTACATGCACTGGATCTGGGCCGTGCCGGTTTGGTACTGGCCGCGATGCTGGACGCGGACGGAATACTCGAAGACGTACACGCCTTTGGGCAGATAGTCGATGAAAAAGTGACTGGCCGTGTCGCGAGTCGTTTCGTAGTAGGCTAAGCCATCCTGGTACTTGTAACGCGACAAGACGTTCACGGGCTCGGTGCCGCTGCCGCGATGGTCTTTGAGGTGGACGTATTCCATGTCGCGATCCACGCGGACGACAACCCGCGTCACCAATTCGTCGCCCACGTGGACAGGGCCGGCAACCGGCTCCAGGGCCGGGCCCTTGTCGGTGTGCACCTTGGTAAACAACTGCTTCTGCAGCTTCAACGGGGTGCCGTCATACGGCGTCACCTTGCTGATGTCCTCCAGGTATTGCCAATGGACGCTGCCCCACGCCACCCCGGCGTCCACCTTCTTGACGGTGATCTCGCCCATCGGCGGCTTGATCTCGGCGGCGGCAAAACGCTTTTCATAGAAGCCCGTGCCGGCTTCGACATTCTCCGGTTCGATCGCCGCGCCGCCCAGCGTCACTTGAACCAAGTCGGTCGAAGTGAGCAGGTCGGTGCCGCGCAACAACAAGCCATACACGGCGTCGGCCGTGGCCTTGGTGGTCTTCCAATCCTGGGTCTGCTTCTGTTTCAGCAACCACACTTTGCAGTCCTCGACCGCCGCCGCGTCGTCCGACACTTCGTCAAAGGCTTCGATCATCATGGCCTGTGTTTCGATCGGCGCGCGATACCACCACCAGGACAGTTCCAACTCGCGCCAGAACATGCCCAACTCGTCATCGCTGACCGAACGCTCGCGGATCGACCGCATAATGGCCTGCGGGGTGTCGCGGTCGCCAAAGCGTTTCAAGGCGATGGCCAGGTGCGCTTGCGACTGGCGGTTGGCCAGGTCCAGCCAGTAACGGCGTGCCTGGGCCAGGAAGTAATCGACCGCTTCGCGCTGCGCTGCGTCGATCGGCTGGTCTTCCAGGAAGAAGCTGCGGCCGTACAGGTACAGCGCGATCGTGGCCGAAAGCTGGTCTTTATCCTTGTCGCCCCGCTTCAGGATCTGCCGATACGTTTCGTCGATCCAAGCGTCCAGGCGATTTAGCGAGCGGATCGCACACGACACGTCCAAATCCACACCCAAATGTCGCAGTCGGCCGAAACCGGTCGTGATGTACAGCGTCATGTACTCGTTGGCCGGTCCGCCGGGGAACCAGGGCCAGGCCCCGTCGTCACGCTGCTGCTCGGTCAGATTCCGCAACAACCGCGTCGTTTCGTCGTTCAGTCGGTTGTCGTCGAACAGGATGCCCACGTTGCGGCGAGCTTGACTTTCCGCATTGGCCTCGCGCACCCATGGCGTTTCTTCCAGCATCACGGCTTTCAAGTCCTGGTTCTTCTCCAGCGGGCTGTCCAGGGCCGGCGTGCCTTTCCATTGATCGAACACGCGACGGATCTTGGGATCCGAATTTGCGATGTGCCGAGCCAGCGCGTTGGCGTACAGGCGATTGAACGTCTGCTCGGTGCATTCGTAAGGAAAGTCCATCAAGTACGGCAGCGCCATCACCGCGTACCAAGCGGGATTGGAGACCATCTGGACGGTCAGCGACTGGTGCCGTAGCGTGTCGGAATCGCCGGACGCCAGCAGTCGCGAAAACTCGAATTCTCTCGTCTGCGGCCCGCGAATCGGCAACGGCAGCGACTCGGTGACCAGCACGCGCCGCGACAGCACAGGCAGGTAGCCTTCCTCGCCATCCGACAGTTTGCCGGTGGAGCCGACGGCCTTGTACGTCAGGTATCCCGCCCCGTCGGGCACGGTCAGCCGCCACGATATGCTACGGGATTGTTGCGACGGGATGTCAAAGTCCTGATCGGTCTGGCGATTGCCCAACAGGGCATCGGCGCTGTCGCCCGTGCGGGCGTCGGCCAGCGTCAACCGCACGCTGCCGGTCTGGCGAGCGGGCGACTGGTTGCTGACCTTGACCGTAAATTCGAGCGTGTCGCCTTCGCGGAGGAACCGCGGCGGATTCGGCTGGACCATCAAGTCCTTGGCGGTCACGGCACTGTCTTGCAGCAAGCCGCCACGCAGTTGCCGGTCGTGGGCAAACCCCAGGAACTTCCATTGAGTGAGCGCCTCGGGCATGCTGAACTCGAGCCGGATTTCGCCCTTGTCGGCGGCGATCAGGTGGGGGAAGAAAAAGGCCGTCTCGTTCAGGTTCGTGCGCGCGGCAACCTGGCTCAAATCGGGGCCCGGCCGCTTGGCCGCTGCGCCGAGGCCGCCGTTTGGCGCTTCACCTCCTTGCGGATCGCCCGAGGGCGGAGCTTCGGCCTCGGCCACCATCATGTCCATCGGCGCCGCGGGCATCGGTGCGGCCATGTCCATCATCATTGCGTCCGCTTCCGGGGCGTCACCCATCGCGTACAGCTTCATGCCGCCGGAGCGGGCAAATCCGTAGCCCCAGAGATTGATCGTCAAATCGGCGGGCAGCGCGCGATACGTCCACTGAACCTCCTTGCTGGGAACGGGCCAGTGGCCGCGAATGTGCTGCAGGCTGCGGAGCGAATTCTCAAACGCGGAACTCAAGTTCGACGATTCCTGGCGAAACACGCCGAATCCGGATACCCAGTCGTGCGGCAGGTAAGCATCCAGCGATTGGTCGTACAAGGCGGCAACCGTTTCGGCCACCGCTTTCCACGTAGACGCGTCACTCCGTGACTCGATTTTCCCATCGCCCAGCGACGGGGCTGCTGGTTCGGCCGCCTGTTTGTCCGCCGGTTCGACGACCAGTGTCCAGGTCTCCCTCTGGCCGGGCAGCAGCTTCGACGTGAAACGCTCCCAGCGGAGTTTGAATTCCTTGTTCGTCCAAGGCACGGCGACGTGGCGGGATTCCATATACGCTCGGTTCTCGCGGACCATGGTCACGCGCACGGTAAGCCCGCCCCGCATCGCTTCGGAGACGCGTTGCGTGATCGTGGCCTGGGTGTCCGCCGGGTCGGTCCAGTAGCTTTGGATCAGCTTGCGGCGATGCTCGATCTCGATGAACGCTCGACCGCGTTCGTAGCCCGTGCCCCAGAGGGCCGTGAACTCCTCCCCCGGCTGCAGCGACCAGCGAGGCGCGGCAAAGACCTGCGGCACCTTGATCGCCAACGCTTTGGCGTCCGGGGCCAGCACCTGCAGCGGCAGTTCGGCCGTCACCCGCTTGCCGAACCGATCCTGCGTTTCCAATACCGCCCGATACGCCCCTGCCGACAGGTCGAACGAATGGCTGACATTGCCGCCTGCGTCGGTCGTGAACCCGCGCTGGGCGACGACTTCGCCCAGCGGCCACGAGTTGGGATTGGACATGTCCGACGGCGGTTCCACTGCCTGGTTGCCCACGTACGGAGCGTAACCGCCGGACAGCGGCGCGCGCTGTGCATGCTCCGGTTGTTTCAGCCGATATAGCTTCAGCGAACCTTCGGCCTGTTGACCTTCGCCGTCCAGCGTCGTGGTGCGGACGGTAACGTCGACCGGTTTGCCGACGGTCTGCCAATCGGAGGCGGACAGCGTGGCCTGCAGCGCCGTGTAGCCCACGTTGACGGTGCGCTCGTCCGATCGCGTTTCTCCGGCCGTATCCGTGACGTCGGCGTAGATGGTGTACTGAAACGTCGGCTCGTCTTTCTCCGGCACCGACGGATCGGGCTTGGCAGTGAAATCCACGGTGAATCCGCCATCGGCGGCCGTGATCCCGGTGCCGCGAGCGATCTCTTGGCTGGATTCCGGCTGCGGAGGCAGCCACCACATCCGCCAGAACCACCAGACCGGATAACGGACCTCGCGGACGACCCGCCAGCGGACGTTCGCCCCGTCGATGGCCGCGCCGGTATAGGCCGTCGCCTTTCCTTGCAACGAAACCGCGGCGTTCAACCTGGCGGCCGCTTGCGGAGCATCCAGCGCGACCTGAAACTTGGGCCGCTTGTACTCCTCGACGCTCACGGCCGTCTCGCCGGGCGCGTAGCCCTCGGTGCGGATCACCATCCGGCCCAGCAGCCGATCGCGAGGCGCGGTAAAGCTGCCGCTGAAGGACCCAAAGTCGTTGGTACGGTGCGGTTGCCGGGCGATCTCCTCGCCGTTGACGTCCTGGAACACGGCTGTCACATCGTGCTTGGCCAGCACCTCGTATCGGTTGGCCTCGGTTTCCACGCGAACGGCGATGCCCTTGTATTGAATCGTCTGGCCGGGCCGATACAGCGAGCGGTCGGTGAAGAAGAACGTCCGCTGATACGGCGTCTCGCGCGTGTCGCGAACGTAGGTCGAGTAGTTTTCCGCGGTCGCCAGTTGCTGGTCCTCGTGCCGAGCCAGAATCAAGTAATTCCGATCCTCGCCCGTCACGACGCGAAACAGTCCGTTGCGGTCCGACTTGACGCTCTTCGATGCAATCCGCTGGTTCCGGTCTCCCAGGATCCAGACGCGGACTTCGGCCCCTGCGATCGGCTGGCCGGATGTTGCCTCCAGCACGAACCCTTCCAGCGTGTTATCGCCCCAGCGGCTGCGCATCACCAGCGCCAAGCGACTGACCCAGAACGGCGTGTAGCTGACCTGGTTGTTCTGCTCGCCGAACTTCGGAGCGTGGCTCGCGACGAGGTAATAGAAGCCGGGTTTCAGATCTTGGGGCGCGTCGATTTCCTGCAATCGTTCTTGGAAATCGTCGGTCGGCGGCAGCTCGACGGACCACTGTTGCACCGGTTTACGGGCCAGCAAATCCCGTTGCTCCGCCTCGTCCAGGTACTCCGCTTGCCAATTGCCGGACTTGATCCGCTGGTCATAGTCCCACGCAACCACGCGAAAATGGGCTTTCGTCAAGTTGCGATAACGCACTTGGATCGTCGGCCAAGGTTCGTTCCACACGCGTTCGGTGGCCAGCGAGACCGATTTGGCTTCGATCTGGTGCAAGACGTTATAGCACAGCTTGCCGCCCACGCTGTCGGGGAATGCACGCAGGCCACGAGCGGCCAGGCTGTGCGCTTCGGCCAGCTGGCCTTGCTCTTGCAGCACGCTCGCCCAGGAGAACAGGGCGCGAGTCGAGATCTCGTGGTCGCCCCACCGATCGGCAAAGCGTTTGAGCGCCGCCTGATAGCGAGCGTTCTTCTCTTCGCCAAAGGCCGTGTTGTCGCCGAATTGCAGCCGCAGCAAGTCGGCGTCCGCCAGCGCCGTGGGATCGTCGTCGTGCTGGTGAAAGCGGAGCAGATCTTGGTACAGCAGCACCGCCTTGTAGACCGGCGAATCCTCGTCGGACGTTTGAACTTGCCACGCGATGAACTGCTCGGCCGGCGCGAAGATCGGCCCGTCCGCCGGCAACTCGAACGCATCCGACGGTTTGGCGGCCGCTTGTTCGCCGGACGTATAGAACTCCAGCGCCTCGTGGGCCAGGAAATCGTACAACGTCGGGCGATAGGCGTCCGGTGCGGTGCCTCGTTCCAACAGAGCGCTGTACTGGGCGATGGGCGTCTGCTGGAGGGTTGGCTTCGCGGCCAGCGCGGCCGTAAAACGGGCATCGATCTCGGCAAAGATCCGCGTCAGGTCCCAGGTCGTGAAATCCTCGCCAGGAGGCTCGGCGGTGGCCGTCCGCTGCATGAACCGCCATTGATTTTGCTGGAAATAGTGCCAGTACCAATTGGCCAGGATGGCCTGCATCACAGGTTGCATCTCGGCGGGCACGGCAGCGATCTCCGCCTGCAATCGCGTGATTCGCTCTTCGGGCCGGTTGCCCTGGATATTGGCCTCCAGGACGATCTTGCGGCCGATGGCTTTGATCGCCTCGGCGTAAGCCCGCTCGTCGATCGCCGCCCGGATGATCGGTTCCAGTTTCTCGACGGCAGTCTTGGGAAGGCCTTTGCTCATGGCGTCATCGACCTGCTTCCATAGCTCGTCCCGCGTTTCCGCGACGGCGAGCAGGGGGCTGAGGAACAGCAACACAACCGATACCAGAACGGCAAACCGGCGATTCATACAGATCCCTTTGACGAACGATCCATGCCGAAACAACGGGACGATGGCTGCATCCTACCAGATCTTCGCTGCTGGGGCGATCACCGCCCTTGCGTATGCCGCAACCAGTCAGCGATGTTCTGGCGGTCCTCCGCGTCGTATCGCGCGCGTTTGGCGGTGAACCGTTCGTGCTTGGCCAGCTCGTCGGCCGTCCAGATGTTGGCCTCGAAATAGTCGCCACCGTAGGGGACGCCGATATCGATCCACGCGACCAGCTTGTCCAGTTCCTCGCGCGACAGTCGGACATCTTCGTGGCCGGCGGCCAGCAGTTCGATCAAACGGCTGCGCGCTGCGCCGGCGGCGTAGGCCGGCTGCATGGGCGGAGCGGATTGAGCGCTGACCCAGCGGACCAGCGGATGGTCGGGATTTCCGCGCCACGCGCCGTGGGCCGGATCGTCGGGGCGCGCGTGCGTCAGGGCCAGATACGACTGGCTCCAGCGGCGTTTGGCCCGCGCATCGTCCACGCCGGCGGCAGTCAACGTATAAGGCACGTCCGCCCGGCCATCGTGACAGCTGACACAGTGGCGGTCGAGGATCGGCTGGATTTCTTGCGCAAAGCTGAAGCCGCGAGCGGGGCCATAAAAGGGCTGCAGCGTTTCGGCTCGCTGGCGCAGGGCCTGCGTCAAGGGCAAGCCGGCTACGGGGACACTGTTCTTGTGCTCGTGGCAACCCACGCACGAAGCATTCTCACCCGGCTGGAGCGTCGTCCAGCTGCGCATCGTCTGCACCATCTGGCCGCGTTCATCGAGCAGCTGGAAATAGACCGGCGTCCGCGCGGGGATTTCGGCAAACATCGATCCGTCTTCGTGGACGGTCGCGTCGCCGAGAATCCATTTGGGATCCCACGTGCCGTTGCCGATGGCGATCGGTGTGCTGACCAGCGCTCCGCCGCCCGGCCCGCCGTTGCTGTTGGAACCGATGCCCGCCGCGCGGAACTCGAGCGCCACGACGCGCATCGTCTTGATCGTTCCGCGATCGACGCCCGCCAATCCCGGCCCGGTATACACGTCTTGGACGTACACCGTCCCGCTCGTCTGACGATAGTCCACCAGGCTGGGCCGCATCCGCCGCGTGGTCCGCGGCCGCACGGGTACCGGCTGGCTGCTGGGCAGTTGGGGATCGTCTACCAGCCGTTCGCGGACCCCGCTGTCGGTCATCCAGTAGATACCGAAGCGGGGCCCGAACCGGCCTTCGGTCCAGCGCCAACCGACCGGATGATAGGTCACCAGGTACTCGGTCTCGCTCAACGGATACGGGTACTGGAACAATTCGCCGTTCTGGCCATAGGCGTCGATCTTGACCGCCGGCGTGTTGCGGACCGGGGCGACCAACTGCACGCCTTCGTTCTCTTGGCGGCCTTGGGCCGGGTCGATCAGGATCAGCTTGCCCGTCTGCCGGGAATGGTGCCCCGTGGCGATGGCCGCCACTTTCTGGCTGCCCGGCACGCCGCGGGCATGCAGGATCGTGGTCGGGAACCACGAGTTGCCGCCGTAAAAGTCCGATTGGTTCGTACCGTCCGGATTCATCTGCAGCAGCGGCTGCGGATACACCTGGCCGCGATCGTTGTACTCCCAGCGGGTGTAAAGAATGCGGCCGTCGTCGGTCACCGTCGGGTAATTGTCATGCACCTGGTCAAAAGTAAGCCGTCGCAGAAAGCGGCCGTCGCCATCGCAGCGGTACAGGTTGCTGACCTCGGTCCACCAACAGTCCACGATCTGCACGCAGCGGGTCGAGTTGAAAATAATATCGCCGTCCGGCAAGTAGACCCCTTCGTAATCGGCGACGCCCAAGCCGCTGGTCAATGGGCGGATGGCGCGGGATGCCAGGTCCATTTCGTACAGGTGATAGTCGTCCTCGCGATCGGACTTTTTCCAGGAAAACAGCACGCGGCAGCCGTCGTAAGAAACGTCCGGGTCCCGGATTACGCCGCCCGGATCGTCGATCAGCGTTTCGACGCGGACCTGGTCGCCGTCCCACTGGGCCAGGCACAGTGCCGTGCCGGGGACGAAATGACGTTCCGCTTGAGCGTCCGATTGGCCTTCGGTATAGGCGTAATGCGAGCCGCCCATCGTATAGTGCTTGGTGAACACGAACTGCGGCACACGCTCGCGCAGCGTCCGCAGCCGTTGTGCCCGCCGCACGCGACAAGCGTCGGCGTACAGGTTCAGCCAAGCGGGATCGTCGGGGGATGTGGAGGCCTGGATCAACGCTTCCAGGCGGGCGGCGAGGGGTTCTTGCGCCGCGTTCAATTCAGCCAGCACGCGGCGGATCAGTTCCTGTTCCAGCGTCGCAGAGCGGCGAGCCTCGAAATACCAGCCGAATTCGCGCTGCGGCTGGAAATCATCCACGGCCGCGCGCGACGGGCGATCCTGCAGCAGCCAGTCGGTTTCAGGCCACTCGGTCCAGAAGCGGCGATAGAGACCTTCCCAGACAACATTCCAATCCGTTTGCTCCGCGGGCAGCTTGAGCTGTTGGGCCTGGGCCTGAGCCACCTTCTGACGCGTGGCCGTCATGCTTTCGGCCCACGTCGCGTGCCGCTGGTACATCGCGTTCGAGTCGGCGGCTTGGACATCGCACGCAAACAGACAAACAAGCAGAATGAATCGTCGCTTCATGGGGCGGGTTCCTCGTGTGTCGCGGACAGCAGGGCAGGCATCCGTTGCTGTAGCATGACCGGCCGCGAACCAGAAAACAAGACCTGTCCGCAGCGGTTTTTGGCCGGTGGTCAGGTTCTTGCAAGGCGGGATGGAAAAGCGTTCCAGGCTCGGGTTAGCGAATGAGGCACTGCGTTTCACATGCTCCGAAATATCGCCAGAAGGATGCGATCACGGTGCCACGTCAAACGATTGGCCATGCGGAGACAGCTTATCACGGCTCGCGTAAATCCCCGTGGTTTTGTCTCTGTTTCTTGACGAACTCAATATCGGAATCACTTAGCTTCGCAAGCGGCACATTGATAGTTTGGCCATCTTTTTTCCGTAGAACAACCCAGTCCTGGTTCACGGCAACAAGTGCTGCATCTACGCTGAACCTCCCCGTCGTATCGCGCCATCTGCGAAACTCGGGCGTTGTGGCAGTCGGCCGTTTCTTCTTGTCGAGATAGGTTTCATAGTCGATCGTCTGTTTTAGTTCAGGCAGCTGATCTGTTTGACTGCAGCGGGTTGTACGGCCGGAATCGGATCGCCTCAGCAAGGTATCGACCGTCCTTCAGCCCACCACTTGGCCCGAAGGCTTCAGAATCGAACTCGCCTTTGGCAGAAACGAAACAGCTAGATTGTCCAAGAAAGCCGTCTTCAGTCTTCTCCTGCACGCTTAGCATCAACTTCGTACCTGGGGGCAAGCTGGTTGTACCGCGGAGTCGGACGCGATTATCTGGCAGTCTAATTACATCGAGGGTCAGAGTGACGTCGTCGGCCAACGCACACGCGGAGGAAGCATTTCCCGCGAGGAGGATCAGAATTGAGAGAAGCCGTTTTATGACGGGATACTCCCTGGCAAAACGTCCGGGATCACGCGGGCGGCCCCGTTGATCCAACCATCATCCACGACGCGATGGCCACCTCGCGTGCATATGCTGGTACGGTTGCCGAACGGCGACCGTCGCCGTTCCTGGCGGCGGTCATTCCACCGCACTGGCTGCGGGCCGGGCAAGCTTCTTTTTCGATTCCGAAAATGCGACAACCCGTTCGTGTTGAACGAAGAGGTGTGCCCAAGCGAACCGAGCGACGTTCCAGCGGGATCATTCATCCGCGGCGGCGAACAAGCCCCGACTTTGCCGTCGATTCCCACGACGCCGAGATTTTTTGGCTTGCAGTGGCGGTACTTGGGGTTGGATTGTCGAGACTGGGACATGTGCGGATCCATTCCTTTCGCAAAGTAGTACCGGTACTACTTTACAACTGGGTTAATGGCCGCACTGCCCAACACAGGCAGGTACGCTAAGTCAAGCGTTCGGCGGGATTTACGTTCAGCGCACCCCACTGGACTCGAACCAGTAACCTTCGGTTCCGTAGGCAGGCTCCCAAATCACGCCAAAAGCCAAGAAATCCTTGGTTTTTCAACAGTTTCGGTCTATTCTAGCGTCTTAGTTGGCAATTGCAAACCGGTGCAAATCAACGCATTTCGACGCGGTTTTGGTGGTAAACGGGCGGATAAGTGGTAGAAGTGGTAGAGCACCAAATCACGCGGTGGCGAGGTGAACGAAGCCGGGACAAAGCCGGACGAAGCCAGTCAATCAGCAGGGGCCGGATGGTTAAGTCCAATGCTTTGCGTACAATCATCTTCGGCCGGGAGGTGCCGGACTGACCAGTCTGGAAGGCAGCTTGCTGCTTACCCTCCCGGCCGTTTCTGTTCAGCTCGAACCGGCAGAATACACTGTGACAGGAAAAACGGTCTTGGGACTCCGGTTGGAGCCTCATATCCCCTCATCAGGGGTGTCGCGTGCGAAGCGGCCGTCAACACGCAATCCTGGAAATTTTTTCCGGCTCAGCTTGTCGGCAGCTGTGGCCAAAAGATGTTGCATCCGGGATGCAATATCCTGTTGAGCCAAGTTGCGGCACTTGCGGTGGACCTGCGATCCTGGAAATTTTTTCCAACTCAGCCTGTCGGCAGCTCGTTGCAAAAGATGTTGCATCCGGGATGCAAGATGTCACCGAACCAGGTTCTGGCGTCGGCCATTCGGCTGGACCTCCAATCCTGGAAATTCTTTCCAACTCAGCCTGTCGGCAGCTCGTTGCAAAAGATGTTGCATCCTGGATGCAACATCTTTTTGTTGGTGATCAGGCACTTCAGCACGCCCGAAGAAGCTCTTGACGCTGCGGCATTTTGCTACCTCGGTTGAACACGTAACGGGCAGAATAACGGCCAAACACGCTCGAAATCCGCCGCTTGCATTTGAACACAGGGTAATGGACAGCCTTGGTCGTCTTGCTTAAATTGACCCACAGGGCAGTAATGTCAAGCACAAACAGATCGGAGAACACGCATCATGGCCAAAGCGAAACAAGCCCCGGACGGGGAAGCGGTGGCGACAGCGGTAACTGAAACGAAAACCAAGGCTCAAGCGATCCGAGACGCCTTGGCAGTCGATCCCAATGCCATGCCGAAGGAGCTTGCCGACAAGCTGACGGCGGAAGGCTGGAATGTGACGTCCAAGAACGTGAGTCAAGCGAAGTTTTTGATGGGCAGGACCAAGAAGAAACCCGGCAAGAAAGCCGTTTCCAAGCCCGCCAAGGCTGCTGCTGCCGCTCCTGTCGCTGCTTCGGTTGCCGATGCTCCCGCTGACCTGATTTCCGTGGCCGCGTTGCAAAAGGCGAAAAAGCTGATTCAAGAGCTGGGCGGCGTCAAGGAAGCGAAACAGGCGTTGGCGGCGTTGGGGCAGTTGTTGGATTGATGGGGGGGGATGTCGGGGGAACTGAGAAGGTCAAGAATGTTCAGACTACGCCGGTCGCCAAACAGATGAAGCTCCGTGGGCGGAGGACAGAACATACGAGAAAGCGAGGTGAGCCATGACGACGATGTTCGGCGTGATTCATGGGAAGACGGTCGAGTTAGAGCAGGAACCTGACTGGCCCGAAGGCGAGCGAGTTGCGGTTACCATTCAACAGGCGGTGGCTTCGAATACTGGGACCATCCCGAGCGTGGAACAATGGGCTGTTCGTTTGGTTTTCGACTCGACGGTTTCGCCTACGGAACGGATCGTCAAGGGCACTCAGCTATCCGCTGAAATGCTGGTCGCAGAACTGGAAAATGGCCGCCGCGATGAGCAGATGCTGGAAGACCATCCCGAGTTGATGCGTGAGGATGTGGCCGCATTGCGCGCCTACGCCCAGGTTCCTATCGGCATCCGACGATCGTTCGGCGGCTGGGCGGAGGAAGCCGACGCGTTGGAGGAATTCCTGGAGTGGAATCGGCAGCGACGAAGACTCAGTCGCAGGGAGGTCGAGTTGTGAGTTTCCTGCTGGATACCGATACTTGTTCCGCTTACCTGAAAGGGAGCAACGCTTTGGCCAATCGCTTCATTCAGTACGGCGGACGGTTGCACCTGTCGGCCGCCAGCCTCGGCGAACTGTACACCTGGACCTTTCGGGCTCGCGCGTCGTCGACTCGAATGCAACGTCTTTTGGACATGCTTCCACTTGTGTCGCTGTTGGTCGTGGACGCCCACGTAGCCCGTAGATTCGGCGAACTGGATGCGTACCTGCTGGATCATGGGTTGGCCGTCTCCGAGATCGACCTTCAAAACGCCGCCACGGCACTGGTACACGATCTATCGCTCGTGACCCACAACGTCCGAGATTTTGCCAACATTCCCGGCCTTCAAGTCGTCGATTGGCTCAACCCGTAGTGTTCTTGCTTCCCCGCTCAGCTAAACATATCCCCGTTTTGTGTCATAATGACATGACTCAAGGGACGTAGCTTTTCCAACCCACTGCTGAAGCGTTTTTTTGCCCCAAGAACAGCCTTTTTGGCGAGTTTTTGGGGGCATTTCTCGTGCAATTCTGCCCTTCTGCTGGACCTCAGTTCAACGTCTTGGCAGCCCGCGTTGGCAGCGTCCCGTTGCAAAGTACAATCACAGCGGAGGGAGACCAACGAGGATGCCCTGATTGACGGCTCCCGTATCCTGTCTGCCTACCATCTTCGCACCGGCTGCAAGATTTGGATCATCACCGAAGCGGCGGACGAGAATGACAACCGTTCCGCAACGACTGTTTTGTTGCCAGAAGACTACTGATCTGGCGTTGGCTCGACTGAGCTTCAGCCGTGTGCCACCAGGCCCGGCCGCAGAAGGCATTCCCATCTTCTGCTGCCGGGCTTTTTTCGTTTCTTGACCCTAACACAACTTCCCCCTTTCCCAAAGGAGCTACCCTTGAGCCACATTGTTTCGATCAAGACCGAAGTCCGCGACGCTGGTGCCGTGCGTGCCGCCTGCCAGCGTTTGCATTTGCCGCCCCCTACCGAAGGTATGCACAAGCTGTATTCCAGCCACGCCACCGGCCTTGGCATTCAGCTGCCCAAGTGGCGTTATCTGGCCGTCTGCGATCTGGCCACCGGCCAAGTCCAGTACGACAACTTCAAAGGTCACTGGGGCGAGCAAAAGCACCTCGATTCGTTCCTGCAAGCCTACGCTGTCGAAAAGGCAAAAGTCGAAGCCCGCCGCAAGGGCCACACTTCCACCGAACAGACGCTCAGCGACGGTTCCATCAAGCTGACCATCAACGTCGGAGCAGGAGGTGCCGCGTGAGCAAGATCATCGAGATCATCGTGTCGCCCAAAGGCGAAACCAAGGTCCAGACCAAAGGCTTTACCGGCTCGTCCTGCCGCGAAGCCAGCAAGTTCGTCGAAGAAGCGTTGGGCACACGCACCGGCGAACAAACGACCGGCGAATTCTATCAGCAGGCTACGCAACAGCAGAGCTTGCGGCAAGGGGCTTGAAAGCAACATCATCGCCTCTGTCCGCCAAGCTCCGGAAACCCGCTGTCTGCCTCTGTCAACCAACAACCCGAAAACCTCTTGAAAGGAACTTCTGCATGTCGCTCTGCCGTCGTTTGTCGGAGTACATCTCCGCCTGCTTTACCGGCTTGTGGATCCAATCCCACGAGCATGAAGACGCTCTGACGGAAATCGCCCAGATGTGCCGCGACGAAAGTTGGCGGCTGGTTGTCTGGGACATCAATCGCGGCCTGTCGATTCACCGCCAGAACGAAACCAGCGTCGATACCGGCACCAACGATCCACTGGCCGCCGTCCGTTCGCTGGATGCGTTGGGCTCAACCGAAGGTGCGTCGCTGCTGATCTTGGTCAATTTCCACCGCTTCCTGCAAAGCCCCGAGATCGTTCAGGCTCTGGCCGCTCAGATCAACAAGGGCAAGCAGAACCGCACCTTCGTGTTGATCCTCTCGCCGATCGTGCAAATCCCGGTTGAAATCGAAAAGCTGTTCGTGGTGCTGGAGCACGATTTGCCGGGCCGTGATCAGTTGCACGAAATCGCCGCAGCCATTGCCACCGAAGACGGCGAACTGCCCAACGGCTCGCAACTGGATATGTTGCTGGACGCGGCGGTCGGTTTGACACGCTACGAAGCCGAATCGGCATTTTCGCTGTCGCTGGTTCGCCACGGTCGCATCGAACCGGATGCCGTTTGGGACTTGAAGTGCCAGACGCTGAAGAAAACCGGCTTGCTGCAACTGTACCGCGGCACCGAAGATTTCAGCAGCTTGGGCGGCTTGGCGTCGCTGAAGGCTTTTACCAAGCGGGCCTTGTTGCAACCCAGCCGCAGCAATCCGCTGAAACGGCCGCGTGGCGTGCTGCTGTTGTCGCCGCCTGGTTGTGGCAAGTCGCAGTTCTGCAAGTGCTTGGGGAAGGAAACCGGCCGCCCGGTGCTGATCTTAGATGTCGGCACGTTGATGGGCAGTCTGGTTGGCCAGACCGAAGAGCGGACGAGGCAAGCGTTGCAGATCATCGACGCGATGGCTCCCTGCGTGGCGATGATCGACGAGGTGGAAAAAGCGTTTGCGGGTGTCGGCAGTTCCGGCCAATCCGACAGCGGCGTATCGTCGCGGATGTTCGGCTCGTTTCTGAGCTGGCTGAACGATCACGAGTCCGATGTCTTCGTGGTTTGCACGGCCAACGATGTCGCCAAGTTGCCGCCGGAGTTCAGCCGTGCCGAACGCTTCGATGCCACGTTCTTTCTGGACTTCCCAGGCCGTGAACAGAAGCAAGTCATTTGGCAGCTGTACCTCGATTTGTTCGAGATCGACCGCAATCAGAAGCTGCCGAACGACGACAACTGGAGCGGAGCCGAAATCCGGGCTTGTTGCCGCTTGGCCGCGTTGCTGGACGTGCCGCTGATTCAAGCGGCTCAGAATGTCGTACCCGTGGCGGCGACGGCAGCCGAAGCGGTAGAGCGTCTGCGGACGTGGGCCACTGGCCGATGTTTGGATGCTGACCGCGGTGGCTTGTACTCGCGGCAAACGGAGAAACCGACTTCGACGCGGCGGAAGGTGAGTCGCAATCCGTCGAACAACTGACGTATCGGCGGCAAGTGCTGAAACGTTCGTCCGGATCCAACATCGTCAACCTTGTTCCATACCAAGCCCAACAGGTCACTTTCGGCCTGTTGGGCTTTTCTTTTGTTCTTGTCTTCCAGACCTGTCACTTTCAACAACCTGCAAACCGCACAAGGAAACCAGCCTCATGGGAATAACGATTCATTACCGTTTGCGATCAACGGCCCGCGGTTCCAAGCAAGCCAGAGACCTGATTGCCCGGCTGCATGATCGTGCCTGTAACCTGCCCTTCGAGCAAGTGGAAGAGATCATCGAACTGACGGGCAACGATTGCGATTTCCAGCAGCACGACGACGGGTATCCGTTTCGCTGGTTGCTGATTCAAACTCGGCAGCTTGTTCCCGACCCGCACGAACCGGCCCGCCGCTACGCCGTGATTCCCGAACACGTCATCGCGTTTTGCTGTGTGCCTGGTCCCGGCTGCGAACCGGCCAATTTTGGGTTGTGCCGGTATCCGGCAACGATCGACGTCGGACCCTGGGTGCAACGCACGCTTGCCACGAATCTCGATCAGTGGCATTGGGCCAGCTTCTGCAAAACCGAATATGCCAACCGACGCGGGTACGGTGGCATTCGCAACTTCAACCGCTGTCACTCGGCGGTTCTCGATCTGCTGCAACACGCCCAATCGCTGGGCATCTTGCACGAGGTCAATGACGAAGCCGGGTATTGGCAAAACCGGCAGGTCGTAGCGGAGGCTTTGGGCTTGGCGTGCGTGTAGCTGTGTTTCTGTCTGTTCAACCTTCACTCTCAAAAAGGACGAATTCTATGGCTGAACGCATGGCTGCCGAAATCTGGATCGGCGGCAAGATTCCGGAAATCGCCGTTTCCGATTTGTGTGCTGCGATTGTCCAGCAAGGCGTTTGCTTGGAGTGGGGTGATGAGTTCTTTCATCCCGATTCCGGCGATGATTTGCTCTCTGCGGTGCGACTTAATCGCGAGGGCGTTGAAGTGCTGTGCCTGTGCTACGAACAAGCCCGCTGGGGCGAGTTCGAGACGCTGGAGCCGTTCCTGCAACGCTACGAGATTCCGTTTACGCGGCTGACGGCAGGCAACTACGAATACGATTGCGAACGAGTCGAATTTCGGCCGGACTCAGGTCGCGTCGGATACGTCACCAATGGGGAAGGCGAACCGGTGATTTCGGGGGCGAAGGTCCGCGAAGTCGAAAGGCTGTTGACTCGTGCTCTGACTTCGAGTGGACCGCGGTCGTGTAAGCGATTGGAAACAACGCTGCAAAGGGCTCGCAGCAAGTTGCGGCAAGCACTTCCGCCGTCTGTCAGTCCGCTTCCGGCCTTTGACGTCGAGGCCAGCATGGTTTGCAGTTGCAGTTGCAGCAGCAGCTGTTAGCCCATTGCGAACCATGATTTGCCGCTCTTGTAAACCATTCCCCTTTCCCCCTCTGACAAGGACATTCAAAATGACCATCGAATTCTGGCCGCGTTCGTCGCTTCGGCGGAAACAGCGGTTGAAACCGGCAGCGACAAGACCCGCGGCGAGAAAGCGGCGACCGAAGCTACCGATTCGCATCGGCAAGGCTCAGCAAGTGCTGTCGAGTGCGATCATTCTCGGCGATCATCAATTGGCTTCGTGGCTCGACTTGGCGGTCAAGACCGATCGTGTTGTCGGCACGCCGGAAGCGTTGAAGGAATTGCGAGAACGGCTGGACAGTGTGATGCAGCCGCTGCCGGAAGAGACGCCGCCGCCGATCTGGCTGGCCTAAACGTCTGCCTTTTCTGCCTGCTTGTCTGCCCGCTTGTCTGTCTGCCCAACGTCTGTCTTGACGTCCTTGGGCATTCCCTTTTTGCAAACCAACGATCCACAGT